>Ga0116151_10000136_pt1 | contig 63110 bp, 54 predicted proteins | sample AD_UKC117_MetaG_FD_89893 | JGI IMG/M metagenome (GOLD analysis project Ga0116151, IMG submission 89893) | Active sludge microbial communities of municipal wastewater-treating anaerobic digesters from Hong Kong - AD_UKC117_MetaG | ecosystem: Engineered > Bioreactor > Anaerobic > Digestate...
GGCAAAAAGCAAACGCCTTTCTCCAATTTGTCATCAGCACCCCAGACCGGATCATGGCCTATTTCAACCACCCCGCCGTCCAGTACGCCGCTTAATCGCCTATTTCTTTGCCGGGTTAATAATTTTGAAAGTCAATAGATTAATCTGATTTTTTGACAAATTCAGCGAGGGCTTGCGAGGTTGGTGGGTGTAAGCAGCAACCAACGCGGCCAGAATATTGACCATGGCGTTGACGACACTGCGGTGTCGGGTGTGCTCGATCTGTTGGATGTTCTTGAGTGGGTCGTGGATGGTTTCGATGATGGCGCGCTTGCGCAGCAACAGTTTATCGACCATCGGCATGGGTTTGTTGCGCATGTTCTGGCGAATTTTGATCATCAAGCGCAAACCCCGATCCCATAACACCTTGAAAAGCTCTCGGGAAATGTAGCCCCGGTCCCCGACCAGCCTGCCGACTAGACCTCGGGTCAACTCCGCGCCCGGCCGTCGATCATCGACATTGCCGGGGGTGATCTGGAACGCCAGGAGTTCGCCCCGATCGTTGACCACGAGATGGAGTTTGAAGCCATAAAACCAGCCCATGGAGGTTTTGCCACGCCGGGCGATGCGCTTGAACACTTTATGGCTGTGAATGCGGCGGTTGTGGCAGACCACCCAGGAGGTGGCATCAATGAAGGCGATCCCGGTATCTTCGCCCCGCCGGGTGTGCGAGTAGATGCCCATCGGTATCAGAGCGGTGGGAATCAGGGCCACAAACCGATTGTCGCTCAGCAGGTAAGGAAACTCACTCCGACAGTGCCGGCACAGGTGTAGCAGGTAAAAGGCTTTGAAATTGCGGTACTGGGATTGATGAAAATAAATCAGAATCGTCATGATTTCGCTGAGGATCAACCGGCTAGTGCGCCGCCGTTGGCATGTGCCACCCGTCAGGAGCTGGCGATGCCAGGCAGGCAGGAACATCCGGCAGAAGTCATCGACGTCGCAAAACAGGTCTTCTAAGCTCATGAGAGTGGCTCCCGGCGCAGTTCGGCGTGGTAACCGGGAACCGTAGCAGGTTCCGCATCGGGGCCGCCCCCTCATCCTTATCCGGAACTGACGTGACGTTAGGTAAACCTGAAAAGTTCAACATCAAGCCCGTGTCTCTGCCGAAACACGATACATGGCGGGGGGCGGCCGCGCGTTCGAAGCTGAAAAAGAGAGCAGCGGAAGCGGCGGCGTTTCGGTTCGTGAAGCGCCGCCGCCTTTGCAACGATTCGACGGGAACTCGCAACCGTTGTCTTGACGTGAGCGCTCGAGCCGGGCCGAGGCCAGCTACGGCCCGAGCCGCTTTTCCCTTACGACCGCTTTAGATCGAAGCGGTCGGCCGTCATCACCTTCGTCCATGCCGCGACGAAGTCGCGGACGAATTCCTCATCACCATCCTTGGACGCATAGACCTCGGCGACGGCACGCAGCTCGGCGTTCGAGCCAAAGATCAGGTCCACCGGCGTCGCCGTCCACTTCAGCTGACCCGTGGCGCGGTCACGCCCCTCGTAGAGTCCGTCGGTGTCCTTCGCTTTCGACCACTTCGTGGCCATGTCGAGCAGGTTGACGAAGAAGTCGTTGCTCAACGTCCCGGGACGGTCCGTGAACACGCCGTGCTTAACGCCGCCGGTGTTGGCGCCCAAGCTCCGCATGCCGCCGACCAGCGCGGTCATTTCCGGCACGGTCAGCCCCAGTAGATCCGCGCGATCGACCAGCATCTCCGCCGGCGACAGGCGGTTACCGCCACCGAAGTAGTTGCGGAAGCCATCGGCCGTCGGTTCGAGGACGGCGAAGGACGCGGCATCGGTCTGTTCCTGGGTTGCGTCCGCGCGGCCGGGCGTGAAGGGGACCACCACCTCATGACCGGCTGCTTTCGCTGCTTGCTCGATGGCCGCCGCGCCACCCAGGACGACCAGGTCGGCGAGGGAGACCTGCTTGCCGCCGGATGCCGCGCCGTTGAAGTCCTTTTGAATGCCTTCTAAAGTCCGCAGCACCTTCGCCAACTCGGCCGGGTCGTTGACTGGCCAGTCCTTCTCTGGCGCCAGGCGAATGCGCGCGCCGTTGGCACCACCACGCAAGTCACTGCTGCGGAAGGTGGATGCCGACGCCCACGCAGTCCGCACAAGTTCGGGCGTCGAGAGCCCCGAGTCGAGGATCTTCTTCTTGAGCGCGGCGATATCCTTTGCGTCGACCAGTTTATAGTTGACCTCCGGGACTGGGTCCTGCCAGATCAGCACTTCCTTGGGCACGTCGGCGCCCAGGTAGCGGGCGCGGGGTCCCATGTCGCGGTGGGTCAGCTTGAACCAAGCCTTGGCAAAGGCGAGCTCGAACGCTTTCGGGTTCTCCAAGAAGCGCTTGGAGATCTCGCGGTAGGTCGGGTCGAACTTCAGCGCCAGATCCGTCGTGAACATGATCGGCGCGTGTTTCTTGCCCTCGACGTGGGCATCGGGGACTGTGTTGGCGCCCGCCCCACCCTTGGGTTGCCACTGGATGGCGCCGGCGGGGCTGCGAGTCTGCTCCCAATCGAAGTTGAACAGATTGGTCAGGTACAACATCGTGAACTGCGTCGGCGACTGGGTCCAGGCGCCTTCGAGGCCGCTGCCGACTGTGTCCTCGGCATCGCCTTTGCCGCACTTGTTGGCCCAACCGAGGTCCTGCTGCTCGATGGGGGCAGCGGCCGGTTCGGGACCCACGCACTCGCTCGGCTTGTGCGCACCGTGGGTCTTGCCGAAGGTGTGGCCACCGGCGATCAGGGCGACGGTTTCTTCATCGTTCATGGCCATGCGGCCGAAGGCCACGCGGATCTGTTCAGCAGCCGCAAGCGGGTCTGGGTTGCCACCAGGGCCTTCCGGGTTCACGTAGATCAGACCCATCTGCGTGGCGGCGAGGGGGTTTTCCAGTTTCCCGTCCTTGTCGTAGCGTTTCCGGCCCAGCATGTCAGCTTCCGGACCCCAGTATACGAGGTCCGGTTCCCAATCGTCCGGCCGGCCACCAGCAAAGCCGAAGGTCTTGAAGCCCATGTCCTCCATGGCGACGGTGCCGGCGAGGACCATCAGGTCGGCCCAGGAGATGTTGCGGCCATACTTCTGCTTGATCGGCCAGAGCAGGCGCCGCGCCTTGTCGAGGTTGACGTTGTCCGGCCAGCTGTTGAGCGGATCGAAACGCTGCTGACCGCCGCCGGCGCCGCCACGCCCATCGGCCACGCGGTAGGTGCCGGCGCTGTGCCAGGCCATGCGGATGAACAGAGGGCCGTAATGGCCGAAGTCGGCCGGCCACCAGTCCTGGGAGGTGTGCATCAGCTCCTTGAGATCCTTCTTGATGGCCTCCAGGTTGAGGCTCGCGAAGGCCTTGGCGTAGTCGAAATCCACGCCGTAGGGGTTGGACGACGGATTGTGGTCGCGCAGAGGCTGGAGATTGAGCTGATCAGGCCACCAGAATTGGTTGGGTCTCGGCTGGCCGGACGCCATGGTCGGGTTTGCAGCCGCTGGTGCGGCAAGCATGGTCGTCAAAATGGCTACGGGAATTGCCTTCATGAGCATGGGAATCATCTCCTCTTTTAGTGGGCTCCACTTGTCGAGCGCAAGAAAATACCCGCGCTCGTCATCAGGGCGGCGGTTCAAAACGACTTGAAACGCCGCCCTGAATGCTTATTCACGGCTTCCAAAGGCTTGGGCAGGTTTTGCGAGGACTCGACCGAGTTCAGATACCTTATTCATCGTCATCTCCTCGTTCTGGTGACGTAGTGTCCGGATCGGCGGCGGTCGCGGCGCGCGCGCAAGCCGCGCAGATGCCACGAACCTCAACATGGGCACTCAGGATCAGACCGAAGTCATTAACGCATTCGGGGATGCGCAGCGCGTTGAACTCGGCGCTGTCGAAATCGCGGACACCGCCGCAGCGCGTGCAGAAGTAATGATGGTGCTGCTCGAGATTAGCATCGAAGCGCACGCTGCCCTGGCGGGGTCCGAGCGTGGCGAGCAGCCCGAGATCAGTGAGCAGCCATAGAGTGCGGTAGACGGTGTCGAGGGAGACCATCGGCATCCGTGCCCGGACAGCTTGGTGCACCACCTCCGCGCTCGGATGCTCCTCGCTCGCGGCAATGATGCGAAAGATCTCGAGTCGCTGGGGCGTGAGCTTGATGCCCGCCCGCTTGACGAGCACTTGGTAGCGTTCCAGGCGCCGGTCTATTTCTTCGTCATCTAAGATCAAGGATCATTCCTATCTACAATTTATTTGTATATAGGATTTTATTCTTAACAAAATGCCAAATCAATGTAGTGGGGCGTTTGGTTTGCTCATCGCTATCGAAAGGATCGGACATCGATCCTTGTTTTGGAGGTATCGTGACCACGGAAAATGTGGCAGCGTACCATCCGATGACCACACAGTACTCAACATATCACTAACTAAATAATTTTAAATAAAACTTACATGGTATAAATAAAACCAATGATAAAAAAATTTATTTTAAATTTTTTTATATAATTATTAATAAGTTATAAACATATCTGCCCATAAAATAAAAAATAAAAAAATTTATTAATATCAATATCATATATAAAAATATTAATTTCTATTTGATTTTTTCCTGATGCGAGAAAACTATTTTCAACAAAACCGTGATAACCTTCACCTGTCGATATTTTAGTCAGTCGAGATAAGATTCTGTTTAAAAACAGAATTATTGTTCTCGCCGACCTATCCTGTGGAGGTTGACCCTATGAACGAACGCAACGCGTTTCGCCTCAAGGCCCAGTTCTGCCGCAAGGACCTGATCGGGTTCTCGCACATCATGTTGATCAGTGCGTTGGCGTTGACCGCCGGCAACCCGGCGCATGCGAACGGAGGCGGTAAAGAAAGAGCCACCCCCGCCAAAACGACCAGCTACAAGCAAGTAGGCAAGGCATCCTGGTACGGACCAAAATTTCACGGTAAAAGGACCGCGAGTGGTCAAGTTTTTAACCAACACGCGCTAACCGCAGCCCACCGCCGTTTGCCGCTTGGGAGCCAGGCCAAGGTGACGAATCTGGTGAACGGCAGGAACATTGTGGTCAGAATCACTGACCGCGGGCCTTATAAGGGTGATCGAGTCATCGATCTCTCACGCGCCGCGGCTAGAAGTCTGGCGATGGAAAACAGCGGAGTCGCCCACGTCCGCATTGAAGCCATTCATTAAAGCCTCAATGTAGGTCGGCCGGCACGGCCTTCTCCTGTCGCCCGACCTGCGCTCGGCTCTACCGATCGGTTCTACAACGATTTTTCCCTCCAGCCGTTTCAGGCCCAAGCTCCCTTCGCACCCCTTCAGCGACGTTCCTCGCCCGTTCGTTTAAGATTCTTGCTGGACTGAATTGACGCAGTGCGGGTATGTTTACCGGACGCGCTCGCCATGGCGGGCTCTTCTCCCGTATCTTGTCCAGATCGTCTGCTATTCATCCCTGGAAAAATGACAATTCAGGAACCTATTGACGTCATCGTCCCCGTTTACCGGGGGCTCGCCGAAACCCGCCACTGCCTTGAAAGCGTGCTCGCATACCGGCAACAACACCCGTACGAGCTGATCGTCATTGATGATGCCAGTCCAGAACCGGAACTGGCGGCTTATCTGGACACGCTTGCCACCAATCAGTCCATCACCTTGCTCCGTCAAACTGCTAACGCGGGCTTTGTCGCGGCGATCAACAGAGGTTTGGCGCTGCATCCCGAACGGGACGTGGTATTGCTCAACAGCGATACCGAGGTCAGCGGCGACTGGCTGGACCGGCTGGCACGATGCGCTGCCACCGGCGAACAGATCGGTACGGTCACACCGTTTTCAAACAATGCCACTATTTGCAGCTATCCCCGTTTTTGCGAAGCAAACCTCCTCCCGAAAGGTCTCGATTTGGTGGAACTCGACCGACTGTTCCAACGCGCGAATGCCGGCCGCTGGTTGGAAATTCCAACGGGGGTTGGCTGTTGCATGTATGTGCGCCGTGCTTGCCTGACGGCGGTCGGCGGCTTCGATGAAAGCCAGTTCGGGCTCGGTTACGGCGAGGAAAACGACTTCTGCATGCGGGCCAGCAAGGCAGGCTGGCGTCACTTATTGTGCGCTGACACCTTTGTCCATCATATTGGCGGTGTCAGTTTCAGCGACCGAGCCGTGGAATTGCGGGCGCAGGCGCAGGCGACCCTCGAAGTCCTGCATCCCGAGTACCCAGTCCAAGTCCAGACTTTCATCAGCCAAGACCCCGCCAGAGCCCTGCGGCATGCGGTTGATCTGGAACGTGCCCGACTCTCACCCGCGCAAGCAGTGCAGGTCGTGATGGAGCAGGAGACGATAGCGGTCGATCTGTGGCAGCGTCACCAGGAATGCATGGCGAATGCAAACGCTCTGGAGCGCGGCCTCCGCAAAGCGGAGCAGTTACTGGAGCAAGCCTATCAGGAACTCCGGATCCGGGATCAAGCACTGGTCGAAGCGCAACAGTTTGTTCGGGAACGGGAGGCAGATATCGCAAGCCTCCATGAACGCGAACAAACGATACAACAGGCATTCGAGCAGGCTTCGCGGCGAATCCTCGAGCTCGAACAAGAGGCCGAGTCCTTGCGGCAGCAGCATGGCGAACTGCAAGGGCAACACGCCCTGCTTAATGCTCGCCTCGAACAGATTTATGCTTCAAAATCGTGGCGTTATACAAGCATCTTCAGGCGATCATGAGCGAGACAACCCATCTTTTTACCAGCATCACCGCCAACTATCTACCCAAAGCCCGGGTGCTGGCGCATTCAGCCAAACGGCAGGGAGCGGACATCCGTTTTCATGTGCTGCTATGCGATGATTACCCGGCGGACATGGAACGAGCGACCGAACCCTTCGATTCTATTATCGATGTGGAGGAATTGCCGATACCGGACGTGGAATCCTGGCTGTTCGGACACACCGTGGTGGAAATGTGCACGGCGGTCAAGGCGATGGGGTTTCTGGAGATCATCCGCCGCTGCTCGGCTGAAAAGATTTTCTATTTCGATCCCGACATCGTGATCATGTCGGGACTGGAGGGCTTGATCGACCGCCTTGACCGGCACAGCATTCTGTTGACGCCCCATCAGATCACGCCAGAACAGTCACAGGATGCCGTGATCGACAACGAGATTTGCAGCCTCAAGCATGGTGTATTCAACCTGGGCTTCCTGGGTGTGCGGGCCAGAGGGGAAGGTTTGCAATTCTTAAACTGGTGGGCCGAGCGGTTGCGGTACTTTTGCCACGACGACATCGCCGGCGGTTTGTTCACCGATCAGCGCTGGATCGATCTGGCGCCCGCCTTCTTTGCCGACCTCCACGTTCTGCGGGAACCCGGTTATAACGTGGCGACCTGGAATCTGACCCATCGCAAGGCGGCGGGTTCGCTGGAGCGCGGCATCACCATCAACGACGAGCCACTGAGCTTTTACCATTTTTCCGGGTTCGACGGCGGTGCCCAGGAAATCATGCTGAAAAAATACGCCGAGCGAAATTCGGTACTATTCGATCTGCGCCGCTGGTATATCGCCGAATGCGAGCGCATGGGCCAGACGGAACTGGGTGCCTGTCCCTGCCGCTACTATGCTTTCGACAATGGCGAGCCCATCACTAAGGCCCACCGTATCCTGTATCGTTCGCGCCTGGATTTGCAACGGGCCTTCCCTCACCCTTTTCAGGCCGCTGGCGAGTCCTACTACCACTGGTACCGAGGCAACGCACCCGGCGTCAGCGACACGGGTGAAAAGACGGACGACGACGCCCTCATCCGTGCCCAGCTGATGGACGCCCGCCGCGAGCTGGAATCGATCAAGCGTTCCCGAAGCTGGCGGCTGGCGCGTACCCTAGCCAGTGTTTTCAATGCCTTCCGCTAGCAGTACTCCAGCGGCAAAAATCGGGTCACGGACGACACGGCGGCGATGGATCGTTTGTATTCCGGTAACCACTGACGAACTTGATCTCCTGACCGCGACCTTACCGTCGGTTCTGCGCAATACCTCGGCCGAAACTCCGATCCTGCTACTGGCGGTGGGCGGCGATCTCACCACCTTGCGAGGAGCCTTGCCCGAATCGGCCCGGATTGAGATGGCCCAGGCGAAAGACAGCGACGACCCATGGCAAGCCGCGTTGCGAGAATTGCCGTCTGTCTACGCCCGACACGACCTGCTCCTGCTGCGACCGGGCGTGGAAGTACCGCCCGGCTGGGATATTCGACTGGCGCTGGCCATGGATCGCCAGCCGGCCGTCGTCGCCACCGTGCCCTTGTGCGACAGCGCGTCTTGCATCGCCTTACTGGAACCGAAGAAGCCAAGCCAGATTAACCTCGTGCGCATCGATCGCTTGTTACTGGCGCACAGTCCCCGGCGCGAGCACGAGATCCCCGCCCTATTCAGCGGTTGCTGCTATCTGCGCCGGGCCGCCTTGCGCGTTCTCGAACCCGACATGGCCGCGCAACCTCCCCTGAGCACGGGCGAGTGGTGCCGATGGCTGACGCAAGCGTTTCGAGAACGCGGCTGGGGCGCGGTCAGTTGCGATCATCTCTACGTGCTGGATCATGCCCCCGACCGCCGCCGACGTGAGATGAGCACCATCGAGGCGCTGGCAGACGTACGGTTGATCGAGCGAGCGCATCCCCTGCTGGGCTTGCGTCTCGCCGTCCGTGATTTGCTAGACCAGGGCGGCTCTGCCCCGACCGAGACACCAGTCCGCCCGCCCGTACAGATGCATGTCGCGCACAGTTGGGGCGGCGGGCTCGATTACTGGATCCGGCAATACTGCGAGGGCGATCGGGCGCGGGACAACCTCGTCTTGCGCTCGATCGGTACCTGGGGTGCCTTTGGCCAACGCATTGCGCTCTATCGTTCCGCCAACATGGACCAGCCTCTGCGTTACTGGGATCTGGGTTTTCCGATCCGCGCTACGGCGACGGCGCATTTGCAATATCAGATGATCCTGCGCGAGATCGTCGCCGAGTTTCATGTCGAGGCGATCCTGGTATCTTCGCTGGTTGGGCATTCGCTGGACGCGCTGGCGACCGGATTGCCGACGGTGATTGTGGCCCACGATTATTATCCGTTTTGTCCGGCAGTAGTGATTTACTTCGGCGGCGTGTGCGACCGGTGTGAGCAGGAACGATTGCAGGAATGCTTCGACCGAAATGAGCAGAACCGTTTTTTCCGCAATGCCAACGGGGCCGAGTGGCTGAGCTTGCGCCGGCGCTTCGTCCGGCTGACCCAGGCCGAGTCGGTGCGATTCGTCGTGCCGTCGCCGGCCGTGGCGCATCACTGGCAAACGCTGGTTCCCGAGTTACGCGACAAGCCTTTCGCAGTGATTCCGCATGGCCTGGACTTTGCCCCGCCTCGCTTGCCTGCCCCGCCCGCCAGACAAAAACTGCGGGTCGTCGTGTTGGGCAGTCTGGCGCCACAAAAAGGCCGGGCGCTGCTGGAACAAGTCTGGCCGCTGATCGCCGAGCACGCCGAGCTGTATCTGGTGGGTTGCGACGAGGATGGCGAGATTTTTCGCGACCGGCCGGGTATCATCATCATCCCGCGCTTTCGCCATGACGAACTGGCCAATCAGATGGCAGCTATCGGTCCGGATGTGGGTTTGCTTTTGTCGGTCTGGCCCGAAACCTTCAGCTACACGCTGAGCGAACTCTGGCTGTTGGGCATTCCGGTGGTGGCCATCGATCTAGGCAGCTTCGCCGATCGTATCCAGGATGGCGTCAGCGGGTTCCTGTGCTCGCCACGGCCCGAAGCGGTCGCCGATCGCCTGCTGGCGATTGCGATCGACCGTGTTTGTCTGACTCCGCTTCGCGACTGGATGGCACACTTCCGCCATCGTTCGGTCGCTGAGATGATCGCCGACTATCATGCGCTGATCCCGCTGCCGGCGTTTAGCGCGGCGCGCTATTTCGCTCCCGCGGCCATTTCGCCGGCTGTGCCGGCTATGCCCCGAGCCTTGCATGTCGATGCCAGGATGTCCTTTTCCCAAGTGTTACTGGAATTCGGCGAGTATGCTAGCCAAAAGCTGGCCACCACCCCTCGCTTGCGGCCTTGGCAGAAACAGGGGCTGGCCGCTCTGTTGCGCCTGAGCCTGCGCGGCGCCTTCCGGCTGGCCCAGTCGCGGGTTAGGCCCGAATAGGGCGGTTTTCCGCATCGGCGGACATGCTCACCGTGACCCAAGTTACCGGTTGCATCCTGACACCCAAGGGTTGGGTACGTGGCACACTGACCTTTGACCGGCGCATCACGCTGATTGATGGCGATGCGACGCTCGCACCGGGCGAGGACGAGCGTCTGGTGTTGCCAGGCTTTATCGATCTGCATGTCCACGGTGGGGGCGGTGCCGACGTGATGGACGGCGGCACCGCCATTGACACCGTAGCCCGCTTGCACGCGAGCCACGGCACGACCAGCCTGCTAGCGACCACGATGACCGCGCCATGCCAGGATATCGAGCGGGCTCTGGCCGGAATCGGGCGGGCGGTGCGTGAGCGCCCGGCGGGCGCGGCACACGTGCTCGGTGCGCATCTCGAAGGTCCATTCATCAATCCCACTAGGCGGGGCGCACAGCCCGATGCGGTGCGGGAGGGTACCCTTGAGGAACTTGCATCGCTGCGCGCACTGGCGCCGATCCGCGTGCTGACGCTCGCGCCCGAAATGGCGGGCCATCTGGATTTCATCCGCCATCTGAGAGAGATGGGCATCGTGCCGCAGATCGGCCACAGCGATGGCAGTTACGAAGACGGTGTAGCCGCGCTCGCTGCCGGTGCCGGCGGTTTCACGCATCTGTTCAACGCGATGAGTGGGTTGCACCACCGCCAACCCGGCATCGTCGGCGCCGCGCTGGCACACGCCGAATACGCCGAGATCATCCCGGACCTGCTGCATGTCCATCCCGGCGCGATTCGGGCGGCGCGACGGGCGATCCCGAAACTGCTTTGCGTGACCGATGCCACCGCCGGTGCCGGTATGCCCGACGGCGTCTATCGTTTGGGCTCGCAAACTGTCATCCAATGTCTGGGCGGCGTGCGGCTGGCGGATGGCACACTAGCTGGCAGCGCGCTGACGATGGATCGGGCCTTTCGCAATCTGGTCTCGATCGGTATCCCGCTGCGGGAGGCGATTCACCATGTTGCCACCTATCCCGCCGACTATCTCGGCGAACGGGATCGGGGGCGTCTGCAAGCCGGTGCCCTCGCTGACATTGTGGTCCTGTCCCCGGACTTGCGGATGATCCAGATCTTCGTTGAGGGAGAATTCATCGAACCTGCTAGATAGTGTAGTCACGAGATAAAGGTCCTTGTCGTAGGACCTTTGAACGGTGCGATCCGTTGGCGCATATGGGGTGTGGCGGGCAGCATCGCGGAGAAATCCCCGACGGCTCGTATCATCGATTTATCGAGCCGAGCGACCCCCGCACCGGATCACGAAACGTAGTACATGTGCCCGCCGGTGGGTTTGAACCGGTATGTGAGGCCCTCGTAGTCATCGATGCAGCCCCACGGGCAGCCACGCAGGTAAAAGCTGAGATTGACGTGCTGAATCGCGGCTGAGGCGATCACATCGCAGCCTGCCGTCTTGGCCAGCTCGGCGCAAAACGTCTTGCCAACTCCGCCGGTGGCCACCCCCTGCTGGGCAGCCACCTCGCAGGCTACGAGCCAGATCGTGCCAATGTCGCAACCTTGCAAACTCGAAAAGACACTCACATTGCCGATGTTGAGATCAGGGCTCTTGATCCCGCCGATCAGCAGTGACCCAGGGGTACCGTGGCAATTGATGATAAGGTTTTCCAGTCGCTGTCCCCGGGCACCGAACTGGCCGTTGTTGGCATGGAGAACCCAGTTCACGATATTCCCGGCAGTCGCGCCGGGCAGCATTTTCCACGTCCACTTCATCTGGTACTTGTACCCGGGTACGTCGTGGGAGTGGACGACCAACGAGGGTTGTTTCATTCGGATCACGGCGGGTCTCCTGTTGCAATCGGTCCGCGACTCGTGCTTCGTCGATGTCGTACCGAGGCGTTCCATCCTCTCGCAGGCGGAGGAGTTGGAGCGCGGTGACCCGGCATGGCATCAAGCTTCGCGGAAGGCGGGTTCGCGTCCTCCGCTTACTCGGTGATTTCCCGGTCGACGGCTATCGGTTCAAACGACAGCGGTTTTTTCGTCCGCTCTCAAAGGATGTCGGTCAATATCGAGGGGCCGCACCACTGCTGGTCCGTCCAGGAGCTTCATCAAAAGCACATGTGGCGCGACAGAGTTCCGAAATTTTTTCCTCGTGCCGCCCTGAACCGTTCTTCTCGCTCCCAGGGACAGTGACCGGCTATGCTTATCGAGCAAGAGACCGCCGACTGGAGACAACGCGCATGCCCGTCGATCCCGAACCGTCGCTCCACTCAGAGCCCGTTGCCGACTGGCTGGTCGGCGGTGGTGAGATGGGCCGATTAATCCGCGCCATGGATTGGTCGCAAACGCCGCTTGGCCCGCTCGTGTCATGGCCGCCGAGCCTGCGCACCACGGTCAACCTCCTACTCAACTCGAACTTTCCGATTTCCCTGGCCTGGGGTCCAAGCCATACTCAAATCTACAACGACGGCTACTGGCCCATCTGCGCGGCCAAGCATCCTGGCTCGATGGGTCAGGATTTCACCGCATGCTGGGCCTCTGCCTGGCCGGCCATCGGCGCTGCCTTCGCCAGTGCCCTCGCGGGAAACCCGGCTTTTCTCGAAGACCGGCGCATGTTTCTCGACCGCCTGGGTTATCTGGAAGAAACCTTCTTTACCTTTTCCTTCAGCCCGATCTACGACGCCGCCGGCCAAATCGTCGGCCTGTTCCACCCGGTCACCGACACGACGGGCAAGATCGTCGGCCAACGACGCACGCGCGTGCTGCGAGACATGGCCGAACGCGCTGCCACGGCGCGGTCGCTGGACGAAGGCTTGACGCTCGCCGCGCAAACGCTAGCCGAAGCTGCTTTCGATCTACCGTTCGCGCTGTTTTACAAACTCGATCCGGCGGGCCGCGTTGCCCAGCTCGTCGCTTGGGCAGGGCTGACGCCCGGTGGCCCCGCAAGCCCGACGACAGTGGATCTGACCCGAAACGGCACTTGGCCGCTGGCCCAGGTTGCCGCCGAGGGCCATTCCATACTGGTGGAAGACGTGCGTGACCGCTTTCCAGGACTGGTCTGCGGCCCCTATCCGGAACCGATCCGCTCCGCATTCATTCGGGCCATCACGCTTCCTGGCCACAAGCACCCAGTCTGCGTGTTGGTGGCCGGTGCCAGCCCTCGCCTGCCACTGAATGAGGCGTATCGCGCATTTTTCGAGTTGCTCACCGCAGCGGTGACGACTGTGATCGTCAACGCTGTCGCCTACGAGGCGGAGCGCCAGCGCGCCGAGGCGCTCGCCGAGATCGACCGCGCCAAGACCGTTTTTTTCAGCAATGTCAGTCACGAATTCCGCACCCCGCTGACCCTGCTGCTGGCGCCGCTGGAAGACGAGCTGGCCGAGCAGACCGCACCGCTGCCGCCCGCACGACGGGAACGATTGCGGCTGGCGCACCGCAACAGCCTGCGCCTCCTCAAGCTGGTCAACAGTTTATTGGACTTCGCCCGCATCGAAGCCGGCCGCGTCCAAGCAGTCCACGAACCGGTCGATCTGGCCACGTTCACCGCTGGACTGGCCGGTAACTTTCAGTCGGTCTGCGAGCGTGCGGAATTGGACCTTCGGATCGATTGCCCGCCGCTACCCGAGCCGGTCTACGTGGACCGCGATCTGTGGGAAAAGATCGTCCTGAACCTGCTGTCGAACGCTTTCAAATTCACGCTTGCGGGCGAGATCGCGATCGGACTCCGACCGGTGGGTGCGTCCGTGGAACTGATCGTGCGCGACACCGGCTGCGGCATCCCGGCAGACGAATTACCCCGCATCTTCGACCGCTTCCACCGGATCAAGAGCGCTCGGGGTCGTACCCACGAGGGCGCCGGGATCGGGCTGGCGCTGGTCAAAGAGCTAGTCGGCCTGCACGGCGGTTCGATCCGGGCAGAGAGCGTCCTCGGGCGGGGCAGCACCTTCACCGTGACGATCCCCTTCGGCCGGGACCACCTGCCGATCGAACGCGTCGGCGCGGTGCGCGCGCTGACCTCGACCGCCCTCGGCGCGATCCCCTTCGTCGAGGAAGCGCTGCGTTGGCTGCCTCCTCCGACGGTCTCACCCGCCGCCGCTCCGACCGAGGCTGTTCCCCAACCGGCGCGCGCATCGACCGCATTGGCTGAAGACCCGTTACAGACCTCTGCGGTGACGCCGGCCATTGGTTCGCGGCCGCGCATCGTTTGGGCCGACGATAACGCCGATTTGCGCGACTACGTCCAACGTCTGCTCGGCGAGCGTTACGCCGTGGAAGCGGTCGCCGATGGCGAGGCAGCACTGGCGGCGGTGCGCCGGTCGTTGCCCGATCTGGTTCTGTCCGACGTGATGATGCCGCGGCTGGACGGTATCGGCTTACTGCGGGCACTGCGCGCCGACGAACGGACCCGCACCGTACCGGTTATTCTGCTCTCGGCCCGCGCGGGCGAAGAAGCCCGTGTCGAAGGCTTGGAAATGGGTGCCGACGATTATCTGGTCAAGCCCTTCAGCGCCCGCGAGCTGCTTGCCCGGGTCAGCACGCAAACGGAGCTGGCGCGGCTGCGGCGGGAAACCGACGCCGCCCGCCGCGCGGCCGAGCAAGCCGAACTGTTGCGCGAGAACGAGCAGCGGCTGCGGCTGGCCCAGGACGCCGCGCGGGCCGGTACCTGGGAGTGGAATCCGCAAACTCACGACAATATCTGGTCCGAGGAAATCTGGTCGCTCTACGGGTTGCAATCTGGCACCGTTCAGCCGTCCTACGAAGCTTGGCTGCGGACGATCCATCCCGACGATCGATCTGGCGTAGAACACGCTACTCAAAACGCCGCGCAGAAAGGCGAGGAATTCGAAATCGAATGGCGAGTGAACACACCAGGCGACTCCTCGCGGTGGCTGCTGTCGCGGGGCCGCCCGCTGCGGGACGCCGACGGCCGGGCGACCCGTTATTTGGGCATCGTGCTGGACATCACCGCGCGCCGACGGGCCGAAGAGGCGCTGCGGCTTCGGATCGCCGCCCTCGAAGCGGCCGCCAATGCCATCGTCATCACCGACCGCGCCGGCCAGATCGAGTGGATCAATCCGGCGTTTGCAGCGCTGACCGGTTACTCCCCGGAGGAGGCGCTCGGCCGGAACCCGCGTGATCTGGTCCGCTCGGGCGCTCACGAACCGGAATTTTATGCCGACCTCTGGCGGACTATCCTGGCGGGACAGGTGTGGGAAGGCGAAATCATTAATCAACGCAAGGATCGCAGCCTGTACCGCGAATTCATGACGATCACGCCGGTGCGGGACCACGACGGCGCCATCGGGCACTTCGTGGCGGTGAAACAGGATATCACCGCCCGCAAACAGATCGAGGAGGCGCTGCGCGATAGCGAGATGCGGCTGCGTGCCATTATCCACGCCGTGCCCGACGTGCTGGCGGTGCTGGATGACGAAGGACGCTACCTGGAGATTCTCACCACCCGCTCGCAACCGTACCCCCTGGATACCAGCGCCCTGCTCGGACGACGGTTAGGCGACGCGTTGTCAGCTAAGGATGCCCGGATCGGGCTGGAGGCGCTCCGCCAAACTTTACTGACCCGCGAGCCCCAGAGCTTCGAGTACGTCTGGCCCGACGAGACGGCGAACCCGTGCGTGTTCGAAGCGCGCGTCGCCCCACTGGATGGCCCGTTCGCGGGCCGGCCGGCGGCGGTGATGCTAGCCCGTAACGTCACCCGGCAACGACTCACCGAGGCAAGCCTGCGGCAAGCGCAGAAAATGGAAGCGGTGGGACAGCTGACTGGTGGCATCGCCCACGACTTTAACAACCTGCTCGCTGCGATCGTGGGGAACCTCGAATTACTGGCGGAGCCGCTCCGGGACCGTGACCCCGAGCTTGGAGATCGGGTGCGAGAGGCGCTGGCGGCGGCGGAGCGCGGCACCAACCTGACCCGCCGCTTATTGATCTTCTCGCGGCACCAGACCCTGCATCCGCAGCGGACGGATCTCAACAAGCTGGTGATCGGTATGGACGAGCTGTTGCGCCGCAGCCTAGGTGAGACCATCGCCCTGCAAACACGCCTGGCTCCAGACCTGTTTCCGATCACGATCGACCCGGGCCAGCTCGAAACCGCGCTGCTCAACTTGGCGGTCAACGCGCGCGACGCGATGCCTGATGGTGGCCGACTGATCATCGAGACCACCAATTACTGGCTGCACGAGGACGCCGCGCATGCCGTGCTGCACGGCGTGGCAGCCGGGCAGTATGTCGCACTGGCGGTCAGCGACACCGGGCGGGGTATGACACCCGATGTGCAGCGGCGGGCATTCGAACCCTTCTTCACCACCAAGGAAACCGGGCGTGGCACCGGGCTGGGCCTCAGCATGGTCCACGGCCTGGTTGAACAGTCCGGCGGCTTCGCCCACCTGTACAGCAAGGTGGGCCAAGGCACGACTGTCCGTCTCCATTTTCCGGCGACGGTGGAGAACGCCAGCGCGGATGTCGAACTCCACTCCCCCGCCGAGCCAACGAGACCTGATCCGGCGCAGCGACAAACGATCCTGGTGGTGGAGGACGAGAGCGCCGTGCGCCGGATGGCGGTGCGCATGCTGGAGAGCTTGGGTTACCGGACCGTCGAGGCGGATACCGCCGAGGCGGCACTGGCGGTTCTGGACGCCACCCCGGAGGTAGTGGCACTGTTCGTGGACGTGGTCCTGCCGGGCGTCGCAAGCGGGGTGGATCTCGCACGCCAAGCCCTCCGGCGACGACCCGACCTCAAGGTCCTGTTCGTCTCGGGCTACACCGAAACGCATCTGAGCCGGTTCCAGGATCGTCCGAAAGGCAGCGATTTGTTGGATAAGCCCTACCGCAAAGCGCAATTGGCGGAAAAGCTTCGTGCCCTGCTCGACAGTGGTGGCACCGAGGTCGGCCGGTAGCGAGCATCCTCCCGAAACGCCTGTGGAACGGCTGTGCGACGGCGAGTCGCCGGCTGGCTCCGCGCCTGTTTTCCCGACACACCGACTCGATAGCAAGTTCAGCCAGGTCGAACGGCACGCTGACGCGACCCGCTGCTTCTCCGACGAGGCCGGCATTCGCCGATCGAGGAGTCACGCCGATACACTGTCTTTATATTCTGGCCGTGGAATTGCCGGTACGGGTACTGGCCCCTTATGGGACCGCTACCGAGTTGATAGGCCCATTTGAATCTACAGCCATACCAAGTTCGCTTTACACTGGGAATAACCTTTGGCAATGAGATCCTTTCCCGTAACCACCTTGTCGTTGGCTGCGGAGTTCACCAAAGAGAAATGCAGCGCCCACGGGGTCGTGCAGTCGGCTGCGGCAGGGTAAACCTGAAGCCGGCTCCCGACCGCATCTTTGAGATCTTTGTAGTTTTTCGATTTCGCTGTGCCGGACTCAGCCGCCCAGACTTGCGTGCTCTGCCGTGCGAGTTGTTTCCGGTCGGGGACGAAACCGTCGAGGGCGACCAGCACGACATTGCTAGGGTCCTTAAGACCCGCATCGACGGCGTTGGCGATCGCGCAGCCGCTTGAATGGCCGACGATGTAAATTTGGTCCGCCTTGGACGATTGAATGGCAGCGATGGCCGCTTTATACCCGCCTGTCTTGGTAAAGACGCCGACGGCGCTGCTTGCGGTGTAACTCGCACCGGATGGCCAAGGGATAGCGTCAAATTCGACGTCCGACTTCTGCGCTTTCGCGCTACCCTGCCATACCTTCATATCGGTTATCGTGGCTCGGTAACCGCCGAAAAACAGAACATACGTGCTCATTTGTCGCGATCCTCATTCCGTCATCGTTGGAGTTGGCATCGACCCCGGTTCGCCGTTTTCCGATGGCTCTCGTCGAAAAGTCGCTTTGCGCTACCATTTTTTGCAAGACTCCAACTCGCCAGGAATTGACGCAACGGAACCCGATCTCCGTCTCCGGCCGTGCAACCCTCAATCCGTTTATTCCCGCAAATGCAACCAAGGTTCAACGAGAGCATGGATTCGGATAAGCTCTAAAAGGCGTTGAGTTTCATCGCCATCCGCCGCTGCCCATCAACCAACCACAGAGCGAGCCCGATAACCGTAACGGGGTAGAAAGCCGAGAGTCGGTAGAGTTGCTCGAAAGCCAACCATTCTCGCAGCGGGCCGATCACGAACGAACCCAGTCCCACCCCCACCATCAGCGCGGCGATGAGCATGGACGACACCCAAGCCACATGCTCGGGAAACCGCTCCGAAGCCAGCGTGATGGTCAGCGGAAAGAAAGCCGAGCAGGCCAAACCCGCCAACGCGAACAACCCCAGACCCAGCGCTGGCGTGGACGCGCTCGGCAGCAGCAGAAACGCCGCGATCATCAGCGCCGGCAACGCCAACCAGATCGTCAGCGGCGCGATTCGAACCACCAGCACTGAAACCAGCAAGCGACCGGCTACCATCGCGCCCCAGAACACCGACAGGGCCAGCGCCGCCACGCCCGTCGGCAACGCCTTGGCCTCGCGCAGATAAATCACCGCCCAATTGCTGAAGGTCCCCTCGGCGAAAGCGTAGAGCACCGCGATGGCGGCGAACGTCCAGAACGCGCCGGAAGTCAACGGCGGATTCGCATCGACGCGACGCATCGTCTCGCCGCCGACCTTCGAGGGCAAGCGAACGGTCGCGGCGACCAACGCCAGCAATACGCTTAACCCTAACAGCGATAGCGGAAACCCGATCCACCAGCCGGCCCGACCGAAGCCGTCGGCCAGCAGCGGTCCCACCATCAGGCCGAGTCCCAACAAGGTATGCAAGGCGACCACGGCGGCCGGTGCGCGCCGGGGGAAGAATTGGGGCGGATAACTGTTCAGCGGTGCGCCGCCCAAGCCGAAACTCCATCCCAGCAGCGCCGTTCCCGCCAGAATGGTCGGAAACGCCAGCGCCGGCATGACCCAAAGGCTCGCCGCCAATGCCAACTGTGACAAGCCGTTGCCAGCCGCTGTCAGCCAGAGCAACGGTTGCAGACCCAGCCGGCGCGCCAGCGTCCCGCCGGCCACCGCGCCCAGCACCGCCAGCGCCACTTGCGGTAGAAAGATCGCGCCGTACTGGGCGTCGGTGAAACCGTGCATTTGCCTCAGCACGGCGCTGCTGGCCGGAAAACTGACCAGCGTCAGACCTTGCAGGAAAGCGATGAGGTACACCGCGAGGACCACCGGCACATTCGGCGACGTTTGCTTGGTCATGTCGATGCTCCTTACTCTTTGCCGCCGGTGATGAGCCGGGTGCCGCGCTTGTAGGTGAGATAGGCCCAGAACCACTCGATGGCGACCGACAGACGCTTGCGAGGGTCCACCAGGAAAAACATGTGCGCGACGCCCCACAACCACCACGCCAGCGCCCCACTCAATTTGAACCAACCGAAATCGACGACCGCCGCTTGCCGGCCGATGGTGGCCAGATTGCCCAGATGGCGGTAGCGGAACGGCGGCAGGCCGGTACGTCCTTCCAGGCGGGCCTTGATCGCCCCGGCGACGTAAACGCCCTGCTGCTTGGCCGCTGGCGCCAATCCCGGCACCGGCTTGCCGTCCCAGGCTTCGCTCAGAGCGGTGTCGCCGACGGCAAACACGTTAGGTAAACCCGGCACGCTCAGATCCGGCCCCACCTTGAGGCGGCCGGCCGAATCGGCATCGGTCTTGAGCCATTGCGCGGCGGGCGAGGCCATCACCCCCGCCGCCCAGAACACGGTGCGGGACCCGATCCGCTGACCGGACACCAGCGCCCCTTCAGCGTCCACCTTCTCCACCCGGCTCTTGGTCAGCACTTCCACGCCCAGCGCCCGCAACGATTGTGCCGACACGTCCGAAAGCGATTCGGGAAAACTCGGCAGCAGGCGCGGCGCCGATTGCACCAGCAACACCCGCGCTTGCGCCGGGTCGATGTTGCGGAATTCCCCGGTCAACCCGTGCTGGGCCAGTTCGGCGATGGCACCGGCCAGTTCCACGCCGGTGGGACCGCCGCCGACGATGATGAAGGTCAGCAGTCGCTGCCGCTCCTCGGGATCGGCGCAGTTCTCCGCCTGTTCGAAGGCCAGCAGCAGGCGGCGGCGGATGGCGGTGGCATCGTCGATGCGCTTCAGCCCTGGTGCGTAGGGTTCCCAGTCATCGCGCCCGAAGTAGCTGTGACGGGCGCCGGTGGCCAGCACCAGATAGTCGTAGCCGATGTGGGTGCCATCGCTCAGGACCACTTGGCGTGCAGTGGCGTCCACGTCCGTCACCTCGCCCAGCAACACCCGCACGTTGTGCTGGTCGCGGAACAACGCTCGGATCGGGGTGGCGACATCGGCCGGCGACAGGCTGGCGGTCGCCACCTGATACAGCAGCGGTTGGAACAGGTGGTAGTTGCGCTTGTCGATGACCGTGACCCGGCAGGCGGCTAGCCGTAGGCCGTGCGCTACTTTGATTCCACCGAAACCGGCACCGACCACCACCACATGGGGCACGTCCGTCAGCGCCTCGTCGGACCAGCTTTCCAGCGGCGGGAACCAGCGGGCGAGCTGCCGCTGCAGAACAGTGTCGGCGGCAATCGGTCCCGGTCCGCGCAGCGCGATCAGGCCGAGCAGGAAAAGTTGATAGAGCCGGTTGATCGTCTGGATTTCGTCCGCGCCCATGAAACCCGAGCCGAGTAGCGCCAGCATCGCGCCGATGGCGGCTAAGCGAGTCGCCAATCCCAGCGCCAGCAGCGGGCTGACGAATCCCAACACCGCTTCCAGAAACGAGCGCCCCACCAAAACCGGCACGAACCACAAGCTCGCCAGCCAAAGGCGCAATCCGAGTTGATAAACTGGGCCGAGGTAGCGAGTCAGCGAGGCGTACAACCGGCCTAGCGGTTTGACTAGCGGCAATGCCGAAGAAGCCAGGCCGGAAGTCAGCAGCCGATCCAGGGAAATCGGCCCTGCGCCCATGACGATGTACCAGCCGAACAGCGCGGCCCAATAGAGGTGTTGATCCAAGGCGCGGTATTCGAACTGGATCACCAGCGTCAGAACCAGCAGCGGAATTGCGGCCAGCCGGGTGGCGAGTCCGAATGCCAGCAGCATCGAACCCAACACCTCGATGGTGACGCCCACCACAGCGGCGGTGAACGGGTCCAGCCAAGGTACCGGGTATTCGTAGGTGGCGAGCGTTAGCGCGGTATCCCAGTTGGCTAGCTTGAGCACACCGGACACCCAGAACGCCTGCGCCAACCACAGCCGGATCACGAGGTCCAGAAAGGGATAAAGCGTGACTTCGGCGACGCGCAGCGCTTCGTCCACGCGTTTGAGAAAGGCCGCGATGACATTGGCCCGGCGGTGCCGGACGGCGGCGACGGTTGCGGTCAACATGGCTCAGCCCTCCACCGCGCTCGTGGCGGGAGCCGAGATCGCTATCGGCTGTTGGGATGACTGGACGGCTGTCCCCGCAGTCGTCATCTGCTGGCTCCAATAAGCCGGGATATCCCGTCGATAGCGGCGCATCACCAGATTCGCCAGCAGGCCGGTCCAGCCGGTCTGGTGAGCGGCGCCCAACCCTTGGCCGGTGTCGCCGTGGAAATATTCGTAGAATTGCAGCAAATCTTGCCAGTGCTGATCGTGCTGGAACGGGCTGCCGGCGGGAAAAGCGGGCCTCTGTCCGTTCGCGTCGCGGCGGTAAATATCCACCAGCCGTTCGGCGATCAGGGTGGCGATTTCCCTCAAATTCAGCTCGCGATTGCCCAGGCTGGGCACAGCGATAGTGAAATTGTCGCCCAGGAAGCGATGGAATTTCTCCAGCGCTTGCACCAACGTGTAATTGGTCGGTAGCCAAATCGGGCCGCGCCAGTTGGAATTGCCGCCGAACAGACCAGAGTTGGATTCGCCGGGCACGTACTCGATGATGGCTTCGCCGACGCCGGGCAGCGTGCCCAGGTGCTTATGCGTGGCGTGAATGCGGCTGACGCTGCGGATGCCGTGCGGCGACAGGAATTCGTCCTCGCGCAGCAGCCGCTTGAGGATGCGCGGCAGCATCCGGTTGGTGACCAGCGACAGCAGGTGCTCGCCCCGCTCGTTTTCCCAATCCGGGCATTGGCAGATGATGCTGCCGTCAAATACGCCGTGGCGGTGCTGGCGCAGCAGTTCGCGGAATCGAGGGACCTTGGCCAGAATGCGCCGGTCCACCACCTCGCAGGCGAACAGCGGAATCAACCCGACCCAGGAATAGACATCGATCCGCTGCGTCTGCCCGTCTGGGCAAATCATCAAATCCTTGAAGAAACCCGCTTCCGGGTCCCACAGCGGCACTTCGTGACCGGCGTGGCCGGCGATGGTGTTGGCGATGGCCAAGAATTGCTGATAAATCTGAATGGCGATGTCTTCGTATTCCCGATCCTCGGCCGCCAGTTCCAACGCGATGACGGTCATGTTCAGGGCGAACATCGCCATCCAGCCGGTGGCGTCAGCCTGCTTGAGCGCGTAGCCGGCCGGCAGCGGATGGGAGCGGTCGAACACCGAGATGTTGTCCAGCCCGAGGAAACCGCCTTCGAACACGTTGTTGCCGTCGCTGTCCTTGCGGTTGATCCACCAGGCGTAGTTCAGTAGCAGCTTGTGAAACACCCGCTCCAGGAAGTGCAGATCGCCTTGGCCGCGCTGCACCCGTTCCGCCCGGAACACTTTCAGAGCACCCATCGCGTGCACCGGCGGATTGACGTCGCCGAACGCCCATTCGTAGGCGGGAATCTGGCCGTTGGGGTGAAGATAGTTTTCCCGCAGCACCAGTTCGATCTGGTCTTTGGCGAAATCGACATCCACCAGCGACAGCGCGGCACAGTGGTAGGCCAGATCCCAGGCTGCGAACCAGGGATATTCCCATTTGTCAGGCATGGAGATAATGTCGGACGCCTTGAGATGCCGCCAGGTGCGGTTGCGGCCTCCTTTGCGGCCGTCGGGCGGTGGGAACTGGTCGCCGTCCAGCCAGCGGGCCACGTCGTAATGGAAGAATTGCTTGCTCCAGATCATGCCCGCTGAGGCTTGGCGCAGGATGCGCCGGTCTTCGTCGGAGGCTTCGGGCAACAGGTCGCGGTAGAACGCATCTGCTTCGGATTGGCGGTCGGCAAAGACCGTTGCGCTGGCGGCAAAGGGTTGAGCAAGCGGCGCGGCGCTCAACACCAACTCAATCTCGGCCTGTTGGCCGCCGACCACGGTCAGCGCGTGCCAAGCGGCGAACTTGGTGCCTTCCCGCGCGGGATTGACCGCGTCCTGCTCGCCGTTGACCACCCGGCGGTGGACGCTGTCCTTAACGTAGGGCGTGGCGTTGGTCAATCCCCACAGCCGCTGAACATTGTGTTCGTTCTCGGTGTACAGCGGTTCGGCGGATTGCCGGCCGTACAGGTGATAGTTACCCAGCGCTGGATGTTCGGCACGCACCGCCCAACTGGCACCGGCCGGCGCTGGAATCGCGTGTAAAGCCGGTTTGATCGCTTTCTGATCCGGCGAAACCGACTCGCCCCGCAGTTCCGCCAGGGTCCGCTCCTTCTCCTCGTCCCCCCAAGCCCAAGTATTGCGGAACCACAGTTGCGGCAACAGATGCAGAGTCGCTGCTTCAGGTCCACGGTTGGCGACGGCGATGCGGATGTGGATTTCTTCCGGGCCGGCTTTGGCGTAACGCACGTCCATGTCCCAGTAGCGATTGCCGCCGAAAACGCCGGTATCCAGCAGGTTGAACGGCGGGTCCAAGCGACCCCGGCGGCGGTTTTCCTCCACCAGCCCGCCGTAGGGATATTCGGCCTGGGGATACTTGTACAGATAGCGCAGATAGCTGTGGCTGGGCGTGGCGTCGAGATAGAAGTAATACTCCTTCACATCCTCGCCGTGGTTGCCTTGATTGCCGGTCAGGCCGAATGCCCGTTCTTTCAAAATCGGATCGCGGCCGTTCCACAGGGCGAGCGTGAAACACAACCGCTGTTGCTCGTCGCAGATGCCGCCCAAACCGTCCTCGTTCCAGCGATAGACGCGGGAGCGAGATTGATCGTGGTCGAGATGTTCCCAAGCTTCGCCGTGGGCGCTGTAGTCCTCGCGAACCGTGCCCCAGGCCCGTTCCGCGAGATACGGCCCCCACAGCCGCCAATTTTCCTGACCTTCGTGCTGTCGCTCCAAACGCAAGCGCTCGGGGTTGTCGATGGGAATCGTGGCTTTCATGGGGGTTTCTCCAGAATAGGGGTTGCGAGTGCTGGGAGGTCGTTCGTGACCGACGAGCCATTACGCCATTTCTGGGAAAAATTCCTTGCCAGAGAACGAAATGACCCGATCGATCCGGTGTTCTTCACTCGAATCAGCAACACTTATGCCACTGGAGAAATTCAAAATAAGTTATTGATAATTAATAATATAAATTTTGAATGCTGAACTTTTGCCGAGGACGAGGGCTGCGAAATATCATGGAGCCGCTAAATGCAGTGGTTTTGGCCGTTATTCTCGAAAAGCGGCCAAACTCCCACCGATCCGCTGGCGAGAAGCTACACTTACGATGGCAGTCCAGGTAAAGGCGCGGCCGCTGGCGAGAATGTGGACGTTGCCTGGCTGGGATGGTTTGCAGCGCGACCGCGCCTTGTACTTGTAGGACGGGCAAGTGGCTGGGGGCGTTGGGCAGGATGGAATTTACAAGATTGAAAGTTCGGTCGGCGGACCCAGACCGCGCGGATTTCGTGGAGCTGCCCGGAAAAAAAGTTACAGCAACCGGCCCTGTAGTAATCAACAGCGGAGTCTACATGCTCATGAGTACTTTGTATCAGAGCATTTGTCATTCGGACCTCGTCAATGATCAGAAACAGAAGGCTCTTCACAACGTCAGCCGCGCGACACCGGACGAAGGCGATATCCTCCGTGTCCTCTTCGACATCCCAGAGTGCCAGAGATTTGTAGGCGAGATCTTACGCGGAGCGTACGTCCACATTAGTGACAAGGGTGCCCGCTACGACGACTGGAAGCAATTGCCTACCGCTCGAAGCCGGCCTTCATCGCACTCGTCCGTCGGCGACCAGTATCACGTCGACGGTCCCCTGGCTCACACCATCCTCTTCGGCAAATTCGGCATTGGGACTTGGGTTCAACTTGAGAGACACCCCATTTACGACTTGGTCAATCTCATCGGTCATGGGGTCGATTATGTCAAATACAAAATTGGTGGTAAGAATCAAGGTCCATACGGATCGAGTGCCCATTCCGAGAAACACTCTCCCCTAATCATCAACACAAAGCTGGGGTACTTCCCCATCTACGACCCTGAGAACCCGGCATTTAAGGCCGCACGACGCAATCTTAAACCCGAGATAAAACCATTCAAGTTTAAGTAGCGACGGTGCGAGAGGGATGCATGTGGCATTCTGCCGGACGTTATTACAGAGAACAATCACGCCGAACCACAGGGTACAATTGTGTCCGCGACAACGGGGCGGCGGATCGTATCCGCTTGTTGCTTGGCGCTTCGTGCCGCACAACCATGCGGATCAAGCCGACTCCGGGCGGAAAAGCCTGCGGCTTTACCACCCATCGCGGCTTATCTTGGGTATGGCAATGCGGTCAACAGTGAGAGTTCCATATGACATCCCCCATTCAGCAGACCCTAGAGGAGCTTTTTGCCGCCAACCGGATTCTCATTGGCGAGGGTGTCATCGACGGATTTGGTCACGTCTCGGTTCGCAGCCCGCTCCAGCCCGACCACTATTTCATGACCCGAAGCAATGTGGGCGGCCCGGTGGAGGAGTCGGGCGCGGTCGAGCTTGATGCGGAAAGCGATGTCATTCGCCCGGCCGATGTCCGACCCTCGATCGAGCGTTTCATCCACGGAGAGATTTACCGTGCTCGGCCCGATGTGATGGCCGTGGTGCATACCCATGCCCCGGCGCTCATCCCGTTCGGTGTAAGCCCGATTCCCCTGCGTCCGCTGTACCACATGTGTGGCTTCCTTGCGGCGGGCGTGCCGGTATTTGACATCCGCAAGGATCATGGCATGACCAATCTGCTCATTACGCGGGCTGATCTTGGCCGCACCCTCGCGGCGACGCTGGGGAACTGTGCGGTGGTGCTCATGCGCGGCCACGGCGCGACGGTGGTCGGCTCCTCTGTGAAGGAAGCGGTCTTCCGGGCCGTATACACTATGGTCAATGCCCAACTCCAGCCCATCGCGATGCAGCTCGGCGAGCCCACCTATCTTGCGCCCGAGGAGGCCAGATTGGCGGACGAGCTCCACCACGCTGTTCTCAATCGGCCCTGGGAATATTGGCTGGAAAAGCACCCAATCCACTCAAGGGAGAAACAAACCCATGACTGAAAAAACCGGTCGTTGTCTTTGCGGCGCAGTGAGTTTTAAGCTGATCACGGAACCGCTGGCCACCCGCATTTGCTGGTGCCGCGACTGCCAACACCTCGCGGCGAATGGATCGGTGAATCTGCTGGTCCCCGCAGACGGACTCCGCTTTTCCGGGGTACTTTCCGAGTACACAAAGATCGCCGACAGTGGCGATGAGGTCATTCGTCAATTTTGCCCAAAGTGCGGCACGCATCTGTTCGCGAAATCCTCCAACCGCCCAGATCTCCGCGTGGTCCGTGCGGGCAACCTGGATGATCCTTCCTCTATTCAACCCAGCACGAACATTTGGGTTGCGAGCGCGCCGGGTTGGGCTTGCCTGGACCCGGCGCTTGAGCGTGTGGAGCGGCAACCGGTGCCGCCTAAATAACAGCGCGGCACTTCAATGAAAGTCACCATGGTGACCCAGTGCGCGAACTCAAAACCGTTTTGGCCGCGCACCTGCGCCCGGATCGGGTTTCTGGCGCAGTTTCTTCTGGCCCTGTTCACAACTTAGCCGAACTGGCTATCGATTTTGGCGGCGCAGCGCAGTTGGCCTTCGCGTGGTACCACCGCACCGGCGAACAGTTCATGACCGAGACCGGCCGATCCCCTTAAAAAACGCTCCGGCGTCTGCCCAAGTCCCTCTTCCGCCACGGCCCCAATTTCCTGCGCAACCTCGCCCTCCACCTCGCCGAAAAATTCCAGAACTTCCTGTGGGCTTCGAAATCCTTGTCCTGTACTTAGAAACCGGCTAATCGTCGTCGTCATCATCGTCCAACAGGGCGATTTTCCGCTGCGGCACGGTCTTGGGATCGACGGTGATCGGCCGATAAATTTCCACCCGGTCACCGTCGGCGAGTGGCGCAGTTAGCTTGGTGATCTTGCCGAAAACGCCCACTTTATTCTTTTTCAAATCCAAACTCGGACAACGCGCCAGAATACCGGAGCGTTCGATGGCCTGGAGTACCGTGCTGTCATCGGGTACATCCAAAGAAAGCCAGATTTGTTGCGCCGGTTCGGTGTAAGCAACGCTGATTTGCATGATCCTCTCCTTAAATTTGCAATGAAATCAGGCCGCCGATGGCTGTTGTACCGCCGTCTCGGCCTTGCTTCGAGCTGCTGTCCGTTGCTCCCAGCGCCGTTCCATCGCCCGTTTGCCGGCCAGCAGGAATCCCAGCACCAGAAAACCGCCAGGCGGCAACAGCATCAAGAGAAAGCCTTTGTAATTTGGAATCAGCGTGGTTTCGAGAAAGGCGAAACCATCGCCCAACAGCAACGAGGCATGAGAGAACAAGGTGGCGCTGCCCAGAATCTCTCGACAACCTCCGATCAGGATCAACGCCAAGGTGTAACCGAGTCCCATCGCCAAGCCATCGACCGCCGAAGCTAGAACCGGCTTCTTGGACGCGAAAGCCTCGGCACGACCTAACACGGCGCAGTTGACCACAATCAAGGGGATGAATAACCCCAACACCTTATACAACTCGTGCATCCACGCGTTGATCATCATGTCCGCCAGCGATACCAGCGAGGCAATCAACAGGACGAATACCGGAATCCGTACTTCCTGGCTGATCATTTCGCGGCAACTGGCAATCACCACATTCGAAGCGAGCAATACGCCGGTACTGGCGATTCCCATGCCGAGACCGTTGGTAGCGGTCGTGGTCACTGCCATCAGCGGACACAACGCCAGCATCTGGGTAAATACGGCATTGTTGTCCCAGAGACCGTTACGGAAAATGCCGAGATAATCCTCGCCCCCCCGTGCAGCGGGTTGGGAGATTGGTTCCGCGACCGGACCGGCACCACAATGTGGAGTCGTTGTCGTCATGTTTTACTCCTTCGCCATGCTAATCGCTGCGAGCTGAGCCATTGGGGGCAGGCGACATATTCGCCTGGGCCGTCTTGGTTGGGGCTTCGTCCAACAGTTCCGTCCGATGTTCAGCGAAGAAAGCCAAACCTTTCTTGACGGCCTTCACCACGGCGCGTGGCGTGATAGTAGCGCCCGTGAATTGATCGAAGACACCGCCATCCTTCTTGACCGCCCATTTATCCGGTTGCGGATCGTTCAGCGAGCGCCCGGTGAAACTCAAAATCCAATTGGATTTACTCAACTCGATCTTGTCGCCGAGGCCCGGCGTCTCGTTATGACTGACGACCCTGACGCCCAGCAGGGTACCGGCGCGATCCACGCCGATGGCGATCACCATGGCGGTATTGCCATAACCGGGCGCCTTGACCCGATAGCACACCGCTTGCACTTGGCCGCCCCGTCGCGCTCGATAGGCTACCACCGGCTGGTCGCCGTCATCGTTGACGGTTACCGTATCGCGCACCAGGTCATTATCGAAATATTGGGGAGGAATGACCTCTTGCAAGGTGACTTTCAAATCCTCCAACTGACGTTGGGCAATGTCAGTGCGGGTCAGATGATCGGCCACGCCGATAGCGGCGCTGGTCAACAGCGCCACACCACCCAGCAACACAATGTGATAGCTCGGCCGTTGCCGATACTCCGGCTTCAGGAACCACAGGTTCATTCGGCCTCCCCCGATCCGATAGGCGGACGTTTAGCGTGCTCGGGCACCGGCCGCGACCGGCCGCGCCAGGTGCGCCCGTAGATGCGCGGGCGAACGTAATGATCGATCAACGGTGTCGCCGCATTCATCAATACCACGGCGAACGCCACGCCCTCGGGATAACCACCCCAGGTACGGATGATATACACCAACGCGCCACAGCCAGCGCCGAAGATCAGTTGCCCCATTTTGGTAGTCGGTGAGGTCACTGGATCGGTGGCGAAAAAGAACGCGCCCAACATCAGACCACCCGACAGTAAATGCACCATCGGGCCGGCGAACCGTTCGGGATTCAGCCAATGCAGGCCGCTGGATAGCACCAATACCGCCGTCAACATGGCGACCGGAACGTGCCAAGTCATGATGCGCCGGTACAACAGCCAGAGTCCTCCCAGCAAGGCCAGCAAATCGGAGGTTTCACCCAGACTACCGCCGGTCCAACCCAGCGCGGCGGTTCCAGCCTGATAATGACCGGGCAGGATTTGGCTGAGCGCATGGGACATGCCCAGTTCGGTGCGGATGCGCCCTAGGATGGTGGCGCCGCTCACCGCATCGATGTCGGGGATACCACCAAAGGTAATCGCCAACCCTTCCAGAAAACCGGGCGCATGACTGGAAAACAGCGGGCGCGGCTCCAACCAGAGCGTCATTTCGACCGGAAACGACACCAACAGCGCCACCCGTGCCAGCATCGCCGGGTTGAAAATGTTCTGGCCGATCCCGCCGAACACTTGCTTACCGATCACGATGGCGAAAAAGCCGCCGACCGCGCCGATCCACCACGGCGCCCAGGGCGGCAGCGACAAAGCCAACAAGACCCCCGTTAACAAAGCGGAACCGTCCAATAAAAACGACCGCACCGGATGCCCGGCCAGTCGCAGACAAACCGCCTCGCACAACAGGCACGTCAGGATCGTGATCACGAACAAGTTCAGCGCCGGCCAGCCGAACAAGACGATGCCGTATAGCGTCGCTGGCGCCACCGCCAGCAACACCAAGCTCATGATGCGCGGTACGCTATCCGGCGCGTGCGCGTGGGGGGCACTGAGCAAATGTGCGCTCACGCTGCTGCCCCAGCTTTCGCCTTAGCCTGGCGCTTTTCGGCTTGCCGCCGTGCCGCTGCTTCGGCCTTGGCCTGTTCCGCTCGCGCCAGCCGAGCTTGCCGCTGATCCAGCAAGCGCCGGGTTTCCTTGGCCTTTTGTTCTGCCCGTTGTTGGGCTTCGAGCGCGCCTCGGGCATATTCAAAATACTGCACCAGCGGAATACGTGAGGGGCAAGCGAAGGCGCAGGAACCGCAACTGATACAATCGACCAACCCGAACGCTTCCGCGCCTTCCAGATCGTCGTGGCGAGCGCGTTTGGACATTTCCAGCGGCATCAAACCCATCGGGCAGGCTTCGACACAGCGTCCGCAGCGGATGCAAGGCGAAGGCGTTGCCTCCAACCGCGCTTCGGCAGCGGTCAGCGCCAGGATACCGTTGGTGCCCTTGACGATGGGTACCTGGGTACCGGGCAATGGTTGGCCCATCATTGGTCCACCCATCAGCAGGCGAGCGGGCGCTTCCGTCACGCCACCGCAGAACGCCAGCAAATCCTCCACCAGCGTGCCGATGGGCGCTTCCAAATTTTGCGGCTGGGCCACCGCACCGCCGGTGACCGTGACGATCCGCGAGATCAACGGATGCGCCTGCCGCAATGCCCGGTGTACGGCGTAAGCAGTCCCGACGTTGTGCACCAGCACCCCGGTATCGGTACCGCGCCCCCCGGCGGGCGTCTCCAGGCCGGTCAAAATTTGAATCAACTGCTTGGCTGAACCCGCCGGATAGCGTGATGGCACCACCACCACCTGAACGTGCTGCTCGTGCCGGCAGGCCGCTTTCATGCAGGCCGCTGCTTCCGGTTTGTTGTCCTCGATGGCGATCACGGCGTTGGACGCCTGCAAGGCGTGAAGCATCAGGCGAACGCCGTCCACGATGTGCTCGGCACGCTCGCGCATTAAGCGGTCGTCGCAGGTCATATAAGGCTCGCACTCGGCGCCGTTGACCGCCAGGGTATGCACTTTAGCCTGTCGTGCCTTGCTGAGCTTGACCGCCGCCGGGAAATTCGCCCCACCCATGCCGACGATGCCAGCCTCGCCGATGCGAGCGGCAACTTCCTCGGGTTCCAGCGCGAACGGATCCGGTAGCGGCTCCCGCTCCAACCACTGATCCTCGCCATCACTTTCCAAGGTCACGGTCGGTAACGGCAAGCCGGATACGTGCGGTGCGGCGAAATCACCGATAGCCGTGATCACGCCGGAGGTGGGTGCATGCACCGACGCCGAAACGCCGCTTTGCTCTCGACCCAACAACTCGCCTTTGCGCACTTTCTGGCCGACCTGGACCATCGGTATCGCCGGCCGGCCGGTATGCTGTTGCAGCGGAATGTGTAACCGAGAAGGCATCGGCAACACTTGAATCGCTTGCTCGGCGCTCAGGTGTTTTTGCCCGGCCGGATGCACGCCACCCCAGAAGTCGAACAATTTCATGGCATCAAACTCCGAAACTCAGCGCCGGCTTGGGCCAGTACCAGGTCTTCAAGGTGAGAGCGACAGGACGGAGTTGCAGACATTCGGTCGGGCAAACCTCCACGCACAGCCCGCAACCAATGCAGGCATCTTGGATCACGCCGTGAATCTGCTTGGGCGCCCCGATGATGGCGTCGGTGGGACATCTTCCGCCGCAGTGGGCGCAGCCGATACAGGTCGCTTCGTTGATATACGCGAGCAGGGGTGGGCCGCTCGACGCGCCATCCACCGCCACGCCCAGCTTCGCCGCCAGCGCTTGGACCAGGGCTGGACCGCCCGGGGGGCAAAGCGTGACGGCCGCCTTGCCGGCAGCCAACGCCTCGGCCGCGCCACTGCAACCCGGATAGCCGCATTGCCCGCAATTCACCCCCGGCAGCATTTGCTGGATTTCTTCGTGCAGCGGGTTGCTTTCGACGCGCAGATAGCGGGCCGCGAAACCCAGCATCCAGCCCAGCGCGATTCCCAACAGCGTCAAACTCACTACGGCAGCGATCATCTCAATGTGCTCCCAACATTTAAAAAACGGCCCTCACCCCATTCCCTCTTCCAAAGGGCGAGGGAGGACACTTGATTCCCTCTCCCTCTGGGAAAGAGGTTAGGGTGAAGGCGACTAGTGCGTCGGTAAACCCACGAACCCCATGAACGCCAGCGCCAGCAGGCCGGCAGCGATGAAACCGATCGGGGCGCCAGCAAAGGTTTCCGGCACGTTGGCCAGCGCCAATCGCTCGCGCAAGCCAGCAAACAACACCAGCACCAGGGTGAATCCCAGGGCGGAACCGAACCCGAACAGGAGACTTTCCAACAGGCTGTGCGGCTGCTGGATATTCAGCAACGCCATGCCGAACACGGCGCAGTTGGTGGTGATCAGCGGCAGATAGATGCCAAGAACCTGATAAAGCGTGGGGCTGGCTTTACGGACGAACATCTCGGTGAACTGCACCAACGCGGCAATGACCAGGATGAACGTCAGAATCCGCAGGAACTGAATATCGAGCGGAATCAGCACGTAACGCTCCAACAGCCAGCAGATCGAGACCGCGAGGGTCAACACGAAGGTCGTCGCCATTCCCATCCCCAAAGCGGAATCCACTTTGTTGGAAACGCCCATGAACGGACACAACCCCAGAAATCGGACCAGCACCACGTTGTTGACCAACGCCGTGCCCAACAGGATGAATAGGTAATCGCGCATGTCAGCCTCCGCGTCATACGCTGCATTTCGGCAGCAATCGTGCCAATGGCGCTGACCTCAACCATTTCTTTTTCAATCAAAATATTATCGACAGCAATTCGGCTTGGCGAGCGGATGGAACCTTGTAGGGTTTACGACATTGCGACGTGGAAACCAATGTTGGTTGTGGCAAATGCTGCACCGCGATCGGATCATGAGGCGCCGCCATCGATCGATTCACCCTGTGAAAGTGCGGTGAAACCCAACCGTACGGCCGGCCGCTTCCCGGCTGGCGGCATTGGTCATGGTTTTGCATGGTGTTGCTAAACACTTCTCCCCAAAGTACTGCGCCGAGTACGCCCATGACCACACAAAACGATCAGAAGACAGTCGGCCGCTCTTCCGCCACCAGAACCGATGCGAGCGAAACCTGTCCGACCGCCGATAATCTACCGCCTTGGGTATTCGCCAAGGTTGTGGATCAGTTGACCACTGCCGTTTGCCTGACCGACACCGCCGCCAATATTCTCTATGTCAATCGCGCGTTTATCGAAGTGACCGGCTTCGCTGCCGACGAAGTGATCGGCAAGAATACCGCCATGCTGTCCGACCAATGCACTCCGCCCCGGGTCTACGAACAGATGTGGCGCCAGATCAAACGTGGCCGTCCATGGACTGGATTGCTGGCCAATCGCAGCAAGCGAGATACGGTGTACCTGGCGGAGCTGACCGTGCTGCCGGTGCGCGATGAATGGGTGCAAACCGCCTATTTCCTCGGCATCTACCGCGACGTGACCGCCATGCACCATCTAGAGCGACAGGTGCACTACCAGAAGGCGCTGATCGAGTCGATGGTGGACGCCGCGCCGGCGGTGATCGCTCTGCTCGACGAAAACGGCCGGGTGATTCTCGATAACCACGAATACAAAAAGCTGGTCGGCGACCTGCGCGTGCGGGAGCCAGCGGCGGAATTTTTGCGCGCTTTACGCGAAACCCTGGGCGAGACCTTTCCCTGGGGCGGCCACGCGGAACAAGGCTTCCGCGATAAGGAGGTCAGCTTCGATCCGGGTGGCAAGGGCCAGCCGCGCTGGTTCTCTTGTTCCGGTGTCTGGTTTCGTGAGCAGGACAACAGTGCCGCTAACTTTTTCAAGCCGGTGCGGCAGACCTATCTACTGCTGATGGCGAACGAAATCACCTCGCTCAAGCGCCAGCAAGAAGCGGTTGGCATGAACGCCATGCGAGCCTTGCTAGCCGAGCAGGAGCGAGTGCGCAGCATGCGGGAGGCGCTGCAAGCCGCCATTTTCCAAATGCAGGGACCGCTGAACCTGATCGTCGCCGCCCGCGACCTGCTGGAACGGCGCGGCGCCCAAGGCGATCCGGCCTTGCGCACCGCCCTGCGCCAGGCAACGACCGCCGGCCAGGAAGCCTTGGAGCGGTTGCGGGCCTTGATCCCTCAGGTACCCCCCGAGGCAGCGACGCCAGTCAATATCAACCAATTGCTGCGGGAGGTGTTGGAGTTGTGTAAACACCGGCTGCTGGCGGGCGGCATGGTCGTGGACTGGAAACCGACGCCGATTCTGCCGGCTATCACCGCACGAGCCAGCCGCTTGCGCGGCATGTTCAAACAGTTGCTCGACAACGCGCTGGATGCAATGGAAGGTAACCGCCACCAGCCCCGCGAACTGCGCATCGTCACCAATGTCCGCGACCAGGCGGTACAAATCACTATCGAGGATACCGGTCCCGGTATCCCGCCCGATTTGCATTGGCGAATTTTCGAGCCGTTCTTCACCACCAAGCGCGCGGCCACGCACACCGGTTTGGGCTTGGCGCTGGTGCAGGAGGTCGTCAATGAACAACGCGGGGTGATCGCCCTTGACTCCGACTACACCGCCGGCTGTCGCTGGCAGGTGTCGTTGCCCATCGAATACGTTGAAGAGATCTAAGCCAGCCTGAGCCAGCGAAAAGACATCACCGTGGATCGTTCGGAGTTATTGGAAATCCAACTGGCAACCCTGTTCGGAGTGAGCCAGATTCTCGGCCAGCCTTCCCCGCTGGAGGAGACGCTCGCGCGGGTTCTGCAAGTGTTGCACGACCGGGGCGAGCTGTTGCGCGGCACGGTGTCGTTGGTGGACCCCGATAGTGGTGCTCTGTTGGTCAGCGCGATCCACGGCCAGCAGGCTTCCTCGGATGACGAACCGGTACGCTATCTGCCAGGTGAGGGCTTAATCGGCATGGTGCTGGAGCGGGGCGAAAAGGTCGTGTTACCGCGCATCGCCGACGAACCGCGCTTTCTGAACCGGTTGAAGCTGTACGATCGGGAATTGCCGTTTATCGGGGTGCCAATCCGGGCGGGACTTGAACAATACAGCGGTGTATTGGCGGCGCAACCACCGCGCCGCGATCAATGGTTGCAGGAACGCGCCCGTTTTCTGGAGATGGTCGCGAACCTGATCGCCCGCAGCGTGCATGCCGCCCGCGAGGCGGAACGCGAGCGCGGCGCGTTGACGGCCGAACGCGACAGCCTGCGACGCACGGTGCGCGGGCACCACGGCTTCGACAGCATGGTCGGCCACAGCCAACCGATGCAGCGAGTATTCGAGCAGGTTCGACAGGTAGCAAAATGGAACACCACGGTGTTGGTGCGCGGCGAATCCGGCACCGGCAAGGAATTGATCGCCTGTGCTATCCACTACAACTCACCGCGCGCCGGCGGGCCATTGCTCAAGCTGAACTGCGCGGCCTTGCCGGACAATCTGCTGGAATCGGAGTTGTTCGGACACGAGAAAGGCGCGTTCACGGGGGCGGTTAACCAGCGTAAGGGCCGCTTCGAGCAAGCGCACGGCGGTACTTTATTCCTGGACGAAATCGGCGACATTTCCCCGGCGTTTCAGGCCAAGCTGTTGCGGGTGTTGCAGGAAGGCGAACTGGAGCGGGTCGGCAGCAGCCAGACCTTGCGGGTGGACGTGCGAGTCATCGCTGCCACCAACCGCGATCTGGAAACGGCGGTGGATGCTGGGACATTTCGCGAGGATTTGTACTACCGACTCAACGTGATGCCGATTTTCATGCCGGCCCTGCGTGAACGCCCCGAGGACATCCCCGATCTGGCACGGTTCCTGGTGGATAAAATCGCCAAACAGCAAGGCCGGATGCTGGCCATCACCGACAGCGCCATCCGCTCGCTGATGCGGCATTACTGGCCCGGTAACGTGCGCGAACTGGAAAACTGTCTAGAGCGCAGTGCGATCATGAGTGCCAACGGGGTGATCGCGCAGGACGTGATCGAATTGGGTGGTCTGAATCCACGTGGCGCCAATCCGGTATTTTCACCCGCCCCGAGCAAGCTCGATCTGGACGATCCTGACTTGGACGAGCGAGAGCGGGTCATCGCGGCTTTGGAACAGGCCGGCTGGGTACAGGCCAAGGCCGCCCGCTTGCTGGGCATGACCCCGCGCCAGATCGCTTATCGGATCCAAATTCTCGATATCAAGATGCGGCGGTTGTGAGTTGGCGACCGCAGCCAGCCCGGATAGAGATTCGGAATCGATACGCATCACCGATTATCCGGCGGACTGGCCACGGATGGTTCTCAACGGCGGCGCCACAGGCTCGCGTGAGTGACGATGTACTGATATTTGCGAGCATGTTCGCGAATGACCAGCGGCAGGTTGGCTTCGCGCAGTAGTTCGAAACCCTCCGCAGTTAACGATTCACTGAGCGCCACTGCGCTGGTGAGGGGTTTTCCATCCCGTTCGTAACCACCCAACCAAGCCCCTGGTGGAGTGAACTGTTCCAGCCAACTGTATGGCGAGAAAATCGCCAGCAACCCGCCTCGCTTCACTAAGCCACGCGGACCACCCAGTCGACCCAGCAGCGCCTTGGGGCTGGGCAACCGGCACAACAGGTTGGCCAGTAACACGGCGTCGAAATCCGCCAGTTCGGCGGGCAACGCACAGGCGTCGGCTTGTCGAAAGCTGACTCGGCTCCGGTCGATGGTTGGATCGATCATCGCGTTCAACGCGACGCCCAGCGTGCCTTCATCCTTGCGGAAATAGCGCAATTCGCCTTGGCGGCGCAGAGTATCGGCAGCGGCGATAAACGCGCGACTGAGATCGACGCCCAACACTTCTCGATAGCCACGCGCCAGTTCGAAACTCGACCGACCGACCGCGCAACCCACATCCAGCGCCCGGTCGTTCGGAACTTGGTATTCGCGGAAGGCGTCAAGCAACCATCCGGCGCAGCGCACCGGAAATTCGACCGCGTCATGTGGGCCGAAATCGTAGGGCATCTGATCCGCGGCCGCGCCGTAGTGCAGCAGCAGATACTCGTTCAGGATTTGCGGATCTTCGTACACCTGGTGTGCCGAGCCAGCCTGATCCAACCTCGCGGCGCCGCCGTTGCCATCGCCGCGTACCAGCCGAAATCCGGCATGCTGGAAAAAGTGCGGGCGGAAGTGAAAGCGCGACCAAATGCTCGCTTCATCGCCGGTGGATACCCAGGAGCCGCCCAGAATCATCTGGTGCTGGCCGTCATAGCAAGGCGCGCTGAAGTCGTCGTAATAGGGATGGACCTCGGTGCCGGGCAGGGGGTTGAAATGGTCTTCCAACCACTGCCAAACGTTACCGAACACGTCGTGAAAACCGGCTTCGGTAGGCTGGCCAGCATCGACTGGCCTGGAAGAACCGCAAGCGAGGTTGAGATTCCAGCCGCATTCCTGCAACAGGATTTCGCCATCGAATCGCATCACTGGGTCACTTTCGACTCCGGTGAACATCGCCGCGCGTTGCCGGGCGTCACGCAGCGCTTGATGTTCCGCTTCGCTGGGCAGTCGACAGACAGCGCCTTCTTGTTCCGTGCGCCACGCACAATACGCTTTAGCCTCGTGATAGTTGACCTCCACTGGCCAATCCCAAGGCATGTCGATGACTTCGAACAGCGTCCGTAACTGGTAGCGATGTAGTCCAGCCGGACCGTCCGGCACCCAAAAGGTTGGCCATTTGACATTGCGGAAGGAGCGCCACGCCCAGCCGGTTTCCGACCAGTAGCGTTGTTCATGATAGCCGCCGGCAGTCACGAAAGCATGAAACTCGCCGTTGCTGATCAGATGGCGGTTGGCTTGGAATGACGGGATAGCAATCTCGCGCCGGCCGTATTCGTTATCCCAGCCGTAGGAAGGCCAATCGAATGGTTTACCGAGCACCACCGACTGGCCCGGCACGCCGATCAGGTCATTCGCTGGACAATCCCATCCAATGCGGGGTGGAAAGCTTCCTGTCATCCGTTCGGCGGTTGGGTGCAACTCCGGCCATTCGACGGGGCGTTGCACGAGAGCCAGCGGCAATTCGTGAATCAGCACCGCGGAAGTTTCCAGGTGAATCCGCTCGTGCTCGAAGCCCATGAACAAAGCCCATAGCGGATGTCGCTGGGTGATGGGTGCGTGCCCGGATTCCAAATCGGGATGGGTTTCGATCACTTGGCCGACCGTTCGATAGACCTGCTGGCGATAGGCGTGGACTTCCTGAATGCTGGGCCAGAGCATTTCGTTCTTGGACATATCGTCCCAACGCATTTCGTCCACGCCGGTTTCGAACAACTGCTCGAAATAGGGGTTCAGCGGCTTTTCGATCAAGCCGGCCACTCGCAGCTTGTTGATGTACAAGGCTGGCGGATGGCCGTAGTAGAAGATCATTGGGTGACGCAGGTGGTGGTAGGGGGGGCGGAAAAAAGCCTCCTCGCCCTTGAGTCCCGAAAACAGTACCTCGGTTAGCGTCCAGGTATTGTCGAAATAATCCGCGACCTGTCGGCGGGTGCAGGTCGCCAGATTCGGCAGCGGTAGCGAGGTCAATGTGCTGCCGTCCAGCCGCAAACCGGGACAGTTGCGCGGCGGTTGGCCCGTCCACCACCACGGGGGGCGGGGTCCAATTAATTCGCCGTCAAGTTGGTAGCGCAAGTTTTTGCGCCAGGGTTCGGCCATATCATCCAGGGTCGCGGTTTCAAGCAGTGAGGTCATGATTCCTCCGGTTTGATCCAGCGAAGGTGGCGACAAGCCACCCGCTCCAGTTTTATCGGACAATCCCTAGCAAGTCGTAGCACGCTGGCTGGATTCGACTAGAGTCGGTCCCAACGTCGCTGCCGTCGTCCCCAGGAAAGGCGCGGAATGATCAGGCCACACAGCAAGCCACCGAAAGTGGCTCCCGCACCGGCGATAAACCAGTCGCGATGAGACTGGTCACGGAGGGTGGCGTTTTCCAGCTCCAATTGATGTTGCCGTTCGCGCGATGTTTCGACCTCTTGCTGCAACTGGTGATTTTCTTCGTCAATCGCCAGCGTTTGTGCCGCGGTTTGGCGAACCGCAGCCAGTTCTTCACTACAGCGGGCCGAGGCGTCGCGAGTGGTGGTCAGCGTCTCCGTTTGGCTTCGCAGAGTCTGATTTTCGTTCTCCAAGGCGGTGATACGCGCTTCAAGCTGCCCTACTCGATTGCGGGCGCTAGGCTGATTCATCAGGTATTCGCTCATGATCCAACCGGATGTCCCTTCCGGCGTTTTGACCTTGGTATAACCCTTGGTATTGGGTTCTAAAATTTCCAGTGCCGTTCCGCTACCGACCATGCGCACGATTTTATATCCGGGAGCCGGGCCGCTTTGGACTGGAACGGTGCAAGCATCCGTTGCGTAGCCACGTTCGGCTTGGGCTGGCACGACTCCAGCAGCGAGCACCCACAGAACGCCCCCTACAAGCCGCCGCCTCACGCGGATTCCCAGATATCAAGTGATCGCTTGATCGGGACACACATGGCTCGTGCTAGGGCGCTGGCGAGAGCGCGTTCGATCACGAGCTTGCGGAAAACATCGGCCAAGACACTCATCCAACCTCCCAGGAGTTCATGCAAATATTTTTCAATTAGTTAGGTACCTCGCTCAATCCTGCAATTCGAACGAGACTCGATATTCACCGATAGATCGAGATCGGTTTGAATACCCTATTTTAATCAACAAAAATTATGCATCGTCATACCCACGCCGCAAGCACCGTATAAATTTCTGGATTCTCGCCCACACGGCGAAGCACAGTTTTCGGATCATCGCTTGGCATCGGACAGACCGACAGGCGGCCGATAGGATGCTACTAAATTCTCAACGACAGATCCGGACAGAAAAACTACTTGACTCGGGTGGAATGCAATCAGCTTCTTTTTTGCTCCCGTTCAAACGGTTATGAGTTCACGCAGTCAATGGCTCCCAGATGCGATTGCTCTGCCCCGACGGATTTGTGGCTCTTGCCTTCGAGTGGTAATGGTTCCATCATCGCCGTCATCATTGGCACGCTTCCCGGATGATGATGGCCCCGATTTTACCCGTGTCGGGATCGAGCCGAATGCCTACCGTCCTTTGCAACTTCTGCTCGCCGCTCCGTGTCGGATATTCGCCTCTGCCTCTGAAACCCTACGAGAATAAACTGAATGAGTGAATTGGAAAAACTCTGAAAATTTCTCGCTGAATCCCTTTTCCTCACGGAAAGGGGAATTTTTGAACAGGCTCTAAAATACCATTGAAGGAGCGCCACATGCCGCAACCGGCAGAGGAGTTTAAGCGTTGGATCGCGTGAAGGACATGAATCATCAGCGCTTGCATCTCTTGTATTTCGTTACTGAGGATTGGTTTTTTTGCTCGCATTTTATCGAACGGGCCGTGGCGGCACAGCGGGCGGGATACGAGGTTTCCGTTTTGACCCGAGTTCGCGAACATGGGGATCGTATCCGTGCCGAGGGTCTATCGCTCATCCCGATCGAGATTCAACGCAAGGGACTGAATCCTTTCCGGGAACTCTCGACGATCCTGCAGCTTATTCTGATCTATCGCCGCGAACGGCCCCATCTGGTTCATCATTTTGCGCTCAAGCCGATTATTTACGGCACCCTCGCGTCGTGGCTCGCTTCGATCGAGCATTGCGTCAATGCCCCGGTAGGCATGGGATTTGTCTTCTCCTCGTCTTCCCGACTCGCCCGTTTGATACGCCCGATGGTTCGTTTGACCTTGCGCGCTCTGCTGAATCCGTCCGGCAGCCGCGTGGTGTTCGAGAACGCCGACGACCTTGCCGAAGCGGTCGCTAGTGGTTTGGTGCGCTCCCAGGCTGCGGTCCTCATCCGTGGCGCAGGTGTTGATATCGTTCGTTTTCGGCCATATCCCGAGCCGGATGGGGTACCCAAAGTGGTGTTAGTGGCGCGGATGCTTTGGGAAAAGGGGGTTGGCGAGTTCGTGGAAGCTGCCCGGCGGTTGCGAGCCCGCAAGGTCGCCGCCCGCTTTCTGCTCGTTGGGGCGCCGGATTCAGAAAGTCCAGCCGCGATTCCCGTCTCGCAGCTACAAGCCTGGGCCCGGGAAAACGTCGTGGAATGGTGGGGTCAACGCTCCGATGTCGCGGAGATCCTGGCCGACAGCCATATTGTTTGTCTTCCTTCGTATTACCGAGAAGGGCTTCCCAAGGCATTGCTTGAAGCATTGGCAGCTGGACGACCCATTGTAGCGACGGATGCGCCAGGCTGTCGCGAGGCGGTCCGCCACGGCGACAACGGCTTTCTGGTTCCCAACCGGGATCCGGAAGCTTTGGCCGAAGCGCTCGCCAGGCTGATCCAAGACCCTCTGTTGCGCCAACGCATGGGAGCGTGCGGGCGGCGACGTGCTGAAACAGAATTCGCGTCCTCGTTGGTGTGCGAGGCGACCTTGGCGCTGTATCGCGAACTGTTGGCTGGAAAGAAACATGCTAATCTATCCGCCGCTGCCGATGGGGACATGTTTGTTGATCGAAGTCGGCCCCACGAGTGATCCAGGTCCGGTCCGTCCGCTTTCCCCATGACACTCCCGATTCAAACTAAAACCACGTATATCTCATGATTGAAACCATCGTGAACGCCGGTGCCGTGACACGATCGCCGGTCCGGCGTACCGTCTGGGAGTGGGACGGCAACTATACCCGGTCGGCGATTGATGATGTGCGCTTGGGCATTGGCTATTGGCCGCTCTGGGTTCGCCTAGGCTGGCAGGACGTGATGCTCCGCTATCGGCGTTCCATGATTGGACCTTTCTGGTTGACCATCAGTATGGGCATCATGGTGCTGTCGATGGGCTTGGTCTATGGCGAACTTTTCGGTATGGAAGTCAGCCGCTATCTGCCGTTCTTGACCATCGGTTTTCTGGTTTGGGGCCTGATCACGGCGATGCTGAACGAAGGATGCCAGACCTTCATCGAAAGCGAGGGGATCATCCGGCAAATCGATCTGCCGCTGTCCATGTTTCCGCTACGAGTCATTTGGCGCAATTTGATCATCTTCCTCCATAACGCCGTTATTTACGTGGTGGTCGTGGTGGTGTTCGATGTCACCCTCAACGGGTCGTTGCTGTTGGTGATCCCCGGTCTACTCCTGCTGTTGGCTAACGCACTTTGGTCTGCTACTTTGCTCGGCATTCTTTCAGCGCGGTTTCGCGATTTGCCGCAGATCATTGCTAGCATCCTGCAAGTGGCCTTTTTTATTACCCCTATCATCTGGATGCCGGAAGCAGCCCACAAGCGTCCCCTCTTGATCGAGGCCAACCCCTTCTATCATTTCATCGAATTGCTGCGAGCTCCGATGCTGGGCCACGCACCGACACTGGCGAACTGGAGCGTTGCGATTGCGATCACGTTACTTGGTTGGGGAGGAACCTTTCTGTTCTACCGGCGATTCCATGGCCGCATCGCTTACTGGGTCTGAGCCGTGACTACCGCAACGATCCTGCTCGAAAACGTATGGGTGGAGTACGCTATCTACGGCCTCGCCAATCGTTCGCTAAAGAAAACGCTCGTCGATGTGGCGTCGCGTGGCCGCCTGGCGCGGGAGGTTCAGCAAGAACTATCTCGCGTCGTCGCTCTCAAGGGGATCAGCTTGCGAGTGAACGATGGAGATCGTCTCGGTGTGGTGGGCGCTAACGGCGCCGGCAAGACCACCTTGTTACGAGTCATGGCGGGTGCCTTAAAACCGGCGCGCGGACGAATTCGACGGGTTGGTTTCACTTCCTCGCTGTTTGACGTATCGCTGGGCATGAATTCGGAGGCCAACGGCTGGGACAACATCATCCTGCGCGGCCTGTATCTGGGCTTGACCCTACCTGAAATCCGTGCCTTAGCCGACGAGATCGCCGAGTTTAGCGGTCTCACCGAGGAACAACTGGCATGCCCGGTGCGCACCTATTCCAGTGGGATGCAGGTCCGACTCGCTTTCTCCATTTCCACGGCTGTCCGTCCCGATATCTTGCTGCTGGACGAATGGATCAGTGCCGGTGATGCCGCGTTCGTGGAGAAAGCCAAGCAGCGCATGAACGATCTGGTGGACCAATCCCGTATTTTGATCTTCGCGACCCATTACGACTGGCTGCTAACGGGCACCTGCAATCGTGCCATTTGCCTTGAGGATGGCCAGATCGTCGCGGACGGGCCGGTGGCCGATACCCTGGCTTTCTACCATGGCAATCAGCCGGCTGCTGCCTAAAACGTCGATCCAGCCTCGAAGGAAAACAGGTAACCCGTGGCATCACCAACGGTTTCAGTGTTGCTACCGGTACGAAACGGCGAACGCTTTCTGGCCCAGGCATTGGATAGTGTGATCGCCCAACAAGGGATCGACTTCGAGATCATCGCCATCGACGATGGCAGCAACGATGCAACCCCGTCGGTGCTTGCGAAATACGCTGCCCTGCACGATGGCTTGCTTGCCGTCACTGGTGAGGGCCGGGGTCTCTCGCATGCTTTGAATCTCGGTCTGGCGTTTGCCGGTGGGCGCTACATCGCCCGTATGGACGCCGACGATATCGCGCTTCCCGGCCGATTGGCTGCCCAGTGCACCTATCTGGATCGACATCCAGAAATCGGGGTGCTCGGTACTCAGGCATGGCGAATCGATGTCGATGGCGCGCGCCAAGGTCGCATCAGGGTTCCGATCGGTCAACGCCGCGTACGGGCCGGATTGATGGTCAGCTCGGTGTTGATCCATCCGACCGTGATGATGCGCCGCGAACCTCTGTTGGCGGTCGGCGGTTATCGGCCGCTGTTCGACGGCGCGGAGGACTACGATCTCTGGCTGCGCCTGTCTGCCATCACCGAGCTGGACAATCTGGCGCAACCATGGCTGTTATGTCGGCGGCATGACAACCAAGTATCGACTCGCTTCGCGCTGCGGCAGGCGCGGCGGAGCGCCCTCGCCCTGATTTCGGATCAATTACGCCAAGCAGGCGAAACCGATCCCTTTGCCTCACGTCAAAACCTCGGCGGCTGGCGACCAATCCTAGAAGGGTCCGATTCAGCGATGATCGCCCGAGTGCGAGCACTGACTGCTGCTGCCCTGGTGGATAACGGCGGCAGCCTGCGGCCCCGTGGCTCTGCTTACTTCCGGGCGATCTGCAAGGCCGCGAATCGGCCACATAATCACCCGCTTACCCGGCGGATCGCCTTGGCTTGCGTGCGCCATCAACTGCGGCTATTGCGCGTCCGACGGTGGCGCGAAGCATTGGCTTGCTTATTCCAGCATTGGGCACACTTTCATCTCCAGCTCCTGCAAGCATATTTCGCTCATGCCCGTGTCCTATGGCGTTCGTGAACCGTATCCAAGCGTGATGCCGGCCACCGAACCGAACTTTCAGTTTTAGCGTTACTTGAGGGTATTCCGATGGGTGTTGGTTATCAGGGTTTACAGTTCTCGCTTTTCGCCAAGTGCAAGGGTATCCATTTCGGCCGTACAGTGATGCTTGGGCGGCAAAATCACTATCTCAATGCTCCTGCTCTGGACAATATGTTCACCCGTTTTGGCCTGCCTGTGACGGATACTGAAGCCCGTGCCATTCTTCAGGATGATTACGCGGAAAACCTCTTCAAACACCTGGGTGCCACCCAAGTGGACAGCCTTGATGCCTCCGATTACAACGGGGCTAGCATCATCCACGATTTGAGTGATCCGATCCCTACCAGTTTGCACCGTCAATACGATTGCGTGGTCGATTTTGGTTCCCTGGAACATGTGTTTAACTTTCCGAGCGCTTTGAAAAATGCAACCGACCTTCTTGAAGAAGGTGGCTATTTCATGAGTATTACCACAGCCAACAACTTCATGGGACATGGTTTCTATCAATTTTCTCCGGAGCTGTTCTTCAATTATCTTTCCAAGAACGGTTTTTCCGATGTTGAAGTCTACATGATCCTTTATCGGGATTTACCCTATTTCTTTCGGGTCAGTGAACCGGAGAAAATTGGAGATAGGGTGGAATTGGTCAATAACGAACCGGTACAGATGGGCGTCTTGGCACGCAAGATCGAACACCGATCACAGGCTGTATTTCCAATCCAATCGGATTATTGCAACAGCTTTTGGCAACAGAAGGATGTCAGTAGAAAAAATCTGCTGCCTCCATTGGATCCACGCATTACTGCAATCATCGGTAACTTAAAGGACAAGGTGAATTCTTTACTCTCTTGGCCGGAAATGCTTTCTCCCCATTTAGTTAACGGCTTCGAGAACAATATCCATTATCAGCTCGTCGATCCCGCAGTGGAAGTCGGCATCGCCTCCGACAAGGCGCCGACCTCCTTGGTATCGCGCATTCAGAATGCCATCGGTTTCAGTGATGCTAAAGCGAGCGCCGATATTGACCAAGTCGGGGGCGAGGCCGAACAAGCGACTGCCTTGACGCCCATCGATTACGTGCAGCACCGTGGCGTCATCATACCGATTATTCCAGAGGTGTTTTCCCCACAAATCATAGAGGCGTTGCGGGGCGGTACCTACGAAGCCAGCGAAGCCAGCGAAGCCGATAGCTTGATTCAACCTAACGAGGTCATTCTCGAAATTGGCGCGGGCTGTGGGTTCATCTCTACTTATTGTGCCAGGAATCCCCACACTAAGGCGGTCTACTCCGTCGAAGCGAATCCCGCGCTCATCGAGGTCATCAAGCTCACTCATCGACTGAATCAGGTACAAGTGACTCTCTATCATGAAGTCCTGGCGAAAGAAGCCGGTGAGATCGACTTCTACGTCCACAAGGATTTCTGGGCATCGGGCACGCATAGCTTTCTCGGCAAGCCGGTCAAGGTGAAAACGACTCCCTTCCAGCAGCGATTGGCCGAGATCCGTCCCACCATGCTCATTATCGATATCGAGGGTGGCGAAGATGGCCTGTTTGACGATGTCGACCTGACGGGAGTCAGGAAAATCATGCTTGAAATCCACCAGCCCACTATCGGTCGCCGGGGAGTGAAACGACTATTCGATCAACTTTCGGCGCAAAACTTTCACTACGACATGTGGCACAGCTGCCACAGTATTGTCACTTTTTCCCATGTCGACCGCGTTTGAGCCTGGCATCGATGAATCCGAATCAAAGACCCCGCTTGGCGGTCTTGCTCAACGACATGAATTCTTCGGGCGGTATCCAACGGGTCGCCGTCAACCTGGTGCGGGATCTTGGAGAGCGCTACGACACCCGGTTGCTGTCCGTCGAGCCGTTGCGCAAGCCGGTATTTCATGACCCCGATCTCCATCTTGCAAGCCTTGGTTTCGTACGGCGGGGGAATACCCGGCTGCGCTATTTGGCACAGCTGTCCGTCATCGCGCTACGGCTACGACGCTATGTGATCGAACATCGGATCGATATCGTGCTGGCCATCTGGTACGACTTCGCCTGTATTGCAGCGCTGGCGCTGCCCCGCTCCGTCGTTCGAATCGGGTGTGAGCATATCGCCTTCGAAGAGGCGCCACGTTTCTGGCGCAATATGCGCCGACTCAGCTACCCCTGGCTCGACGCCGTGGTGGGACTCACCGAGGCCGACCTCCCAAACTTGTCGCGCCTGTCGGACCGCGCCCTGGTAATCCCCAACGCGATCAGGATGCCTTCGCGGGTGGCGGATGATCGGCGGGAGAAGATCCTGCTTTCCGTTGGCCACCTCATCTCCCGAAAAGGGTTGGATCGCTTGCTGTGGGCATTGCAGAAACCGCTGCACGATCATCCCGATTGGCAACTTGCCATCGTCGGTGGTGGGGAGAAAGGGCATACAGACTGGGGCTACCTGGACTATCTGGCAACCCTGCTCAAACTGTTAAAGCTTGAAGGGCGAGTGGTTTTGTATCCCGCCACCCAGCGTATCGAGGAATGGTATCAGCGAGCATCCATCTACGTGATGGGCTCGCGTCAGGAGGGGCTGCCCATGGTGTTGATCGAAGCCAAGTCTTTCGGGCTGCCCATCGTCAGCTTCGACTGTCCTACTGGTCCTCGGGAAATCGTGCGCCACGAAGTGGATGGTTTCCTGATACAGGACGATGACTATGCGTTCGGCGAAGCGGCCAATGCTCTGATGACGGACGCTCAACTTTGGCATCGCATGAGTACGGCCGCTCTGGAGGATGCTCAAGCCCGCTTTTCGGTAGAGGCCGTTTCGCATCGCTGGTTCGACTTAATCGATTCGCTCTATGCCAAACGCCAAGGATCTCCTGTTGTGGGAGCAATGCGCGGTTCCTAGAGTTACCGAGCTGCTGGATAAAACTCCGCGCCAAATGTGCGAGTAGACAATCCAAGGTCGCGATAGGTCTATGCCGAAGAAGAAATTTTCACGCTTTTCCCGTCGTGGCTTGCTCAAGTGGGTCGTGGGCTCGGTGGCCATTGGCGCCTTGCCTTTCCTCTATCGTCGTTATCGCTCCTCGACATCGTCTCTCGGTCTGCCCACCGTTATTCTCCGCTCGGCGTGGGGCGCGGAACCTCCCGATCCGCAGTTACAAGACGAGTCCGGCTCCGAAAGATTCAACACGGTGGTCGTGCATCATTCCGCCATGGCGCTTTCCGAGGGGCCGCGTGAGATCCAATACGCGCACATGCACCAGCGCGGCTTTCTCGATATCGGCTATCACTTCGTGATCGATAGGCAGGGGCTCATCTACGAGGGTCGGAGTCTCGCTGTGCACGGTGCACACGTCAGCGGCCACAACGCTGGCACACTGGGCATTGCACTGATGGGGAATTACGAGGAAATTGCGCCCCTCCCCGAACAGCTAGATCGATTAAAATGGCTGATTCGGGATCTCATGACCCAATATCCCCTCACCCACTTGGCAGGCCACAGTGACTTTCTACCGGGTAAAACGCTCTGCCCCGGCAAGAATTTGGAGCCGTTGCTGCCAGCGCTGGCCAGCGAATTGGGTCTGAAATTCGGTACCGGCGGTTACGTCGGTCCGGAACCGGCACCCGCGGCTCCCGCAACCGTCACCCGTTAGATCCGCGCTCCGACGTCTTTCAGACCCCAACGTCTATCCGATTTTGTGCCATTGCTGACAATGGCCTATCCCCCGCTGTGACAAACGCCACAGCGCGCCTGGCGTTCTCAACAAAAAATCATTGTTGACAATGGCTTGCTCGATCCATCGGTTCAGGCACGCCGGTTGCTAAACAATCCTTGCCAGCCGTGAGCCGCCACGGCGGACCACTCTTCAGTTTCGACCGATCGCCCATTGGCAGGGGAATATACATGGAATCGACCAGCCAGCCGACGACCGCTGGTGTTTCTCCGGCGCTGCATCCTTGCTACTCCGAGCAGGCACATCGCCATTTCGCCCGCCTGCATCTCGCGGTCGCGCCGGCTTGCAACATCCAGTGCCACTATTGCAACCGTAAATACGACTGTTCCAACGAATCTCGGCCCGGCGTGGTGTCGGAACTGTTAACGCCCGAACAGGCCACTCACAAGGCATTAGTGGTGGGTGCGGCGATTCCGCATCTGGCGGTAGTGGGCGTGGCCGGACCTGGCGATCCACTTGCCAATCCCGAGCGGTTGTTCGCAACGTTCCGCGAACTGGCGGAAAAGGCACCCGATCTGACCTTGTGCGTGTCCACCAACGGATTGGCGCTACCCGAACAAGTGGAAGAACTGGTCAAGTATCACATCGGCCATGTCACCATCACCATCAATTGTATCGACCCGGATATCGGTGCTCGGATCTATCCCTGGATTTTCTGGAACCATCGCCGGATTCGAGGCCGCAAGGCGGCTGAAATCCTGATCGCCCAGCAACAGAAGGGCCTGGAAATGCTGGTCGAGCGCGGGGTGCTGGTCAAAGTCAACTCAGTGCTGATTCCAGGCATCAACGACGAACACCTGCATGAAGTCCATCGGGTCGTCAAGGCCAAGGGCGCCTTTTTGCACAACATCATGCCGCTGATCGCCCGTCCGGAACACGGCACGTATTACGGTCTTACCGGGCAGGTCGAACCGACCGCCGAGCAGGTGCGCGCGCTGCAAGATGCCTGCGCTAGCGAGGGTGGCGAAACCGGGATGATGAACCATTGTCAGCAATGCCGGGCTGATGCGGTGGGGATGCTAGGTCAAGATCGCGGCGCGGAATTCACCCTGGAAAAAGTCGCGGCCATGCAAATAGATTGGCAGGCGGCACTGGCGAAACGCAAGGCGATACGCGCCACTATCGAACGTCGCCTGGCGATGCAAACCCAGTTCACCAAGACGAAAAACCCCATCCCACTACCGGTCCGACGCCCTGCGACCATCACACCGGAAATCTTGCGGATGGCGGTGGGCAGCAACGATGGACAGACCATCGACGCGCATTTCGGTCATGCTCGCGAATTCCTGATTTTCGATGTTTCCCCCACCGGCGTGCGTTTGGTCGCGCGGCGCGGCATCGACAACAATTATTGCAGCGGTCCAACCACTTGCGGCGACACCACGACCGTCCTCGCCGGCGCCATCGAAGCTCTGCGTGATTGCGCGGTGTTGCTCTGTGCCCGGATTGGCTTCGAGCCTTGGCGCCCCCTGGAGGACGCGGGTATCCAGCCCAACAGCGAGCATGCCATGGAGCCGATCGTCGATGCGTTGCTGGCGGTTTACCGCGAATGGCGGGATGGTGGCCGGCTCGAAACCGAACCGGCTCTGGTCCGTTCCTCCGCCTGAGTCCGCATCGTCATGGCGTTCCGCATCGTCGCGAGCTGTACTAACTGCTGGGCGTGTTTGCCGCTCTGTCCTCACGAGGCCATCCGCGCCGCTACGCCACACTTCGAGATCGATGCGGTTCGCTGTACCGAGTGTGTTGGCGATTACGCCGACCCGCAGTGCGCCAGTATTTGCCCGGTCGAAGGCGCCATCGTCGATAACACCGGCCAAGCCTTGAATCCCCCTGGTTCGCTGACCGGTTTATCACCCGAATTTCTAACCCTTCCATCCACCCCTTGACTTGAAGAATCCCTCATGGCTAGAGCGAAGCTTACTTTTGCGGATGTCAACATCACCGCCACCGTTCCGGCAGGCACCCGGGTAATTGAAATTTCGGACAAAATCAGTTCCGGTATCGTGTACGGCTGCCGCGAAGGCGATTGCGGTACCTGCCTGATGAAAGTGGTCGAGGGCATGGAAAACCTGAGCCAACCTTCGGTGCTGGAAGCTCGAATCCTCAAGGAACACTTCGCTGGACGGGATACGCGACTCGCTTGCCAAGCCCAAGTGTTGGGCGATGTGACCGTGCGTCCTGTTTGACCGTCCTAGTTCCACCTTTTCGCGCTTGGGAGACCGTGTCCATGCCATTAGTTACGTTTTCGCATCCAGAACACAAAACCAAAACCGTTTACGTCCCTGCCGGCAGCCATATCGAAACAGTCTTGAAAGTCGCCAAGGCCAACAAGATTCCGATCAACTTCGATTGTCAAGATGGCGAATGTGGAACTTGTCTGGTCAAGGTGACGAGCTTGGATAAAAAGAAAGAGCGAATGGGCGGTCCGCCAACCGAGAAGGAAAGAAACCTGCTCAAGCAACTCGGCAAGCTGACTGACGAGGATATCAGCCGGATTCTGGTAGACGACATTCCGCCACCCTGGCGATTGGCTTGTCAGATGATCGTGCGCGACGAGGATATTCTGGTGGAATATTAAACGGGCTCGCGCCCATGTCATCAAATCCGTGCCTGGAATCTCCGGTGTCTTCCGGCGTCGACGCTCATCGGCAAGTTTACGGTTTGTTGATGAGCTACAGCCGGGGCTTGCCCAATGATGACACTTTGGCGCGGATGTTGGCGACCCAGGTCGGTGGCGGCGGTTCGCTGCCTGTCGGCTTGGGGCTGACACCTCCTGAGTTCATTGCTCTACTAAGACGGCATTTTCCGGGCGCCACGTTGCCGGTCATACCGGATCGGCCACTGCCCGCTTGGGATCCGAGGCTGTTGGAGGAAAAGGAGGAGCTGATCAAGTTGCTCGACCTTCACCGGGCGAAACAGGATGTTTCGGAGCGTTGGGTGAGCGTGATCGTCGCTACCGGCTGCATGGCCAACGATCATCTTTGGGAAGATTTGGGCTTGTGGTCGCGGCGGGATTTGAGCGAGCTGATGGCGCGGAATTTTCCGACACTGGCGGCTAAAAACGACCGCGACATGAAGTGGAAGAAGTTTCTCTACAAGCAGCTTTGCGAGCAAGAAGGTATCTACCTGTGCCGTGCGCCCTCCTGCGCGGTCTGTCGCGATTACGCGCTCTGCTTTGGGCCGGAAGATGGATAACCCAATGGTGAAGAGCAAGGCTTGGTCTTAGATAGTGTAGTGATGAGATTCAATATGTTAGAGGACCATGGGGCCGAAGAAAGGGAGTGCTCCATGGAAAGAGGCAGTACCTGCGTACCGCCGTCATGATCTATCCAATGCAATATGGGCTTTGCTGGAGCCGCATCAAGGTTCATCCTCATGCGGCCGGCGCCCGAGGCGGCAATCAGGACATGAACCGCTCCCCAAGTAGGCTCAATAACCAGCTTCATCTGGTTGTGGGTACGTTTGGTATGCCGGTTAGAGTGCTGTTACACAAGATACCGCAGCGGATTGCACGCAGCCTTCAAGGCTGATCGAGGGCATCGACACCGATCAGCTGATCGCCGACAAAGGCGATGATACCGATGTAATCCTCGAACAGGCTGTCGCGCAAGGCATGAACGCCCTGGCGGCTTGGCTGATCACCACGGCCGGGCATGTTCAGTTACGCAAGTATCGCAAGCATCCGCGCGGACTTAAAAAAACGCCAGTCTCGCGGACGCATGATCCCCGCCGACCCTATCTGTCCGTCGCCCGCCTCCTGGCGCAGCGCCAGTAGACCAAACAAACTGTAACTCATTGAAAGCTCTAACCACTTTCAAAGCCCTGGTAATGCAGGGCTATCTTGGCGGTCAGGCGAACCTGAAAACCCTCCAGGGCGTGAGGACGCTCGTGATCGAGGCGAAACACATGCTGCAGGCTGCCGTTAACGATCTCCACGATCTGGCTAATACCGGCCGGCCAGCGGGCCGGTGCTCGGGAGCCAGGCACTGCTGGCAAAAGTCATCCACATGACATATAGAATCGTGAAGTAAGGTGTCGGTGTCGACCATAGCGAAGCTCCTCGTTTGTCAAGATGGGAACTGCTATGTGGGTCCTCGACGCCTTCCTCTCAACCAGCCTCCAGCTAATTCACACCAAGCGTTTAAATGCGCCCACCAATTGTCGTAAGCTGAGCGCGCGAATCGGGCGGTCAAAACTGTAAGACTTTCATTCGTTGTTTCGATAATGGAACTATGATTGATGAGGGCGCTGTCAGCGAGCGCGGCGGGCGCGGAGTCTGGTTGAAACGCTGAACTGTTCGATTTTCCTACGCATCACCACCTATCCGAGAAAGCGAGTTTCACCATCGTGTCGTTGCTATTGCTATTAATTTTGTCAATGGTTCTACTCGCCATCGGTGTCTATGCCATCGTCGCGTCGCGCCAAGAAGGCGGCAGCCGTCGAGTTTACGGAACCACCTTGGTCGTCTGCGGCGTCCTGCTGACGTTGGCACTCACGCACTTGCTGGCTGGGCATGAGCCAATAACCATCAGCTTGCCGCTGGGCCTGCCCTGGTTGGGCGCGCATTTCCGGCTGGATGCGCTGGCGGCTTGCTTCCTGGTCGTGGTCAACCTAGGCGGTACGATTGCCAGTCTGTTCGCCTGGAACTACGGCCAGCACGAACAAACCCCCGAGCGGGTGTTACCATTTTTCCCAGCGTTTCTGGCCGGCATGAATCTGGTCGTGTTGGCCGACGACGCCTTCGTTTTTCTGTTCGCTTGGGAATTCATGTCGCTCAGCTCGTGGGCGCTGGTGATGGCGCATCACCAAGACCCAGCCAACGCCCGCGCCGGTTACCTGTATCTGGTCATGGCCTGTTTCGGTACATTGGCGCTACTGCTGGCGTTCGGTCTGTTGGCCGGTCCCGGTGGGGGGTACGACTTCGCCACGATCCGCGCCGGTACGGTCAACCCGGGATCCGCGGCTTTGATCTTGGTGCTGGCCTTATTGGGCGCGGGCTCCAAAGCGGGGTTAGTCCCGCTACACGTCTGGCTGCCACTGGCCCATCCGGCCGCGCCCAGCCACGTTTCGGCGCTGATGAGTGGGGTGATGACCAAGGTAGCGGTGTACGGCTTCATCCGCATCACGTTCGATCTGTTGCGTGGGCCGGTCGAGTGGTGGTCGGGGGGACTGGTGTTGGCCTTGGGAGGGATCAGCGCCGTGCTGGGGGTGCTATACGCACTGATGCAGCAGGATTTAAAACGGTTACTTGCTTATTCCACGGTGGAGAACGTGGGCATCATCTTCATTGGCCTGGGACTGACGCTCGCTTTCCAAGCCAATCAAATGTATTCCAGCGCTGCGCTGGCGCTGACCGCTGCCTTGTTTCATGTCTTTAATCACTCACTGTTCAAGAGCTTACTGTTTCTCGGCAGCGGCGCGGTGCTGACCGCCACCGGCGAGCGCGATATGGAGCGCTTGGGCGGCCTGATTCACCCGATGCCCTGGACAGCGCTAGCCTTCCTGATCGGCGCGGTGGCGATTTCGGCGCTGCCGCCGCTGAATGGATTCGTTTCTGAATGGCTGATCTTCCAGGCGATCTTGATCAGCCCAGAATTATCGCAATGGTTGCTCAAGTTCCTGGTGCCAGCGGTGGGCGCATTGCTGGCCTTGTCGGCGGCCTTGTCGGCGGCCTGTTTTGTCAAGGCTTTCGGCATCACCTTTCTGGGTCGGCCGCGTTCGCCCGCCGCCGCCGGGGCAAAAGAAATGGACCGCTGCTCGCTGACGGCATTGTTCGTTCTGGCAACATTGTGTCTGTTGGCGGGGGTTTTGCCTGGACTGGTGGTGGACGGGCTGGCCCCGGTGGTGGGATTGCTCAACGGTGGCGCCCAGTTGACAACGCAGCACAGCCAACCCTGGTTAACCCTGGTGCCGGTAGTCGATGTGAAAAGCTCCTATAATGGCCTGCTGGTGCTGCTGTTCATAGTCCTGTCCGGTACCGTGGTCGCTTTTCTGATCCAACGGCTGGCCTCGGACAGGGTGCGACGCGGTCCTGCCTGGGATTGTGGATTTCCCGACGCGAGTCCCGCGACTCAGTACACCGCGGGCAGTTTTGCCCAACCGATCCGCCGGGTATTCGGTAGCATTGTGTTTCAGGCCCGCGAACGGGTGACGATGCCGCCACCCGGCGACTTGGGGCCGGCACGGTTGGAGATCGAATTGCGTGACCCGGTCTGGGAGCGTGGCTATGTCCCCATCGCCCATGCCGTAGTGGCGGCTTCGACCCGCTTCAATTACTTACAATACCTTACGATTCGCCGTTACCTGAGTCTAATATTCGGCGCGTTGGTGCTCCTGCTACTAGGAATCGTCTTATGGCGCTGATCACCAACTATCTAGTGCAAGGTTGCCAAATGTTGCTGGTTCTGTTGCTGGCACCGTTATTGACCGGCTGGGTCCGCATGCTCAAGGCGCGGTTGCTACGCCGGCGGGGCCCATCGGTGCTGCAACCCTACCGTGATCTGTTCAAGCTGCTGCGCAAGGAAGCCGTCTTGGCCGACTCCGCTTCCTGGCTGTTTCGAGTGGTGCCTTATCTGATCTTCGCCGCCCTGTGGGTGGCGGCAGCGTTGGTACCGACCTTCGCCGGTGGCCTGTTGTTCAGTTGGACGGCGGACCTGATCGCCATCGTCGCCTTGCTCGGCACCGCCCGTTTTTTTCTAGCACTGGCCGGCCTCGACGTTGGGACCAGCTTCGGCGGCATCGGTTCGAGCCGTGAGATGATGATCGCCTCACTGGCCGAACCGGCGATGCTGATGATGGTATTCACCCTGTCGCTGTTGGCCGGCACCACCGAACTATCCTCGGTGGCCCGATTCATGTTAACCGCCGAGGTTGGTCTACGAGTGTCGCTGGGATTGGCGCTGTTGGCGCTGGTCATAGTGGCGATTGCCGAAAACGCTCGCATCCCGGTAGATAATCCGGCCACCCACCTGGAATTGACCATGGTGCATGAAGCGATGGTACTGGAATATTCTGGGCGCCATCTGGCACTGATCGAGCTAAGCGCTTCGCTCAAACTGCTGCTCTATCTGTCGCTGCTGGGCTGCATCTTCGTTCCTTGGGGAATCGCAACCACCGAATTGAACCCGACGGCATATCTGATTGGCGTGGGTGCCTATCTGCTCAAACTAGCGGTGGGCGGATTGCTGCTGGCGCTGTTTGAGACCAGTATCGCCAAGATGCGAGTGTTCCGCGTCGATCAATTTTTAAGCGCGGCGCTGATGCTGGGGCTGCTGGGCACCTTGCTGTTGTTCGTGTCGCGGAGTTTGTGATGCACAGTCTGGCGTTCGACATCGCCCATTTTCTGGCGGGTAGCATGGTGGTGGTAAGCTTTCTGTTGCTGTACCAGGATCGGCTCTACTCCTTGCTCAACGTTTTCGCCCTGCACTCGCTGGTGCTGGCACTGGCAGTCGGCTGGCAGGCCTCGACCCAAAACGCTCACCACCTGTACGTGACTGCTGCCATCGCGCTGATCTTCAAGGCGATTGTGATTCCGGCCGTGCTGCACCGCATTGTTCGCTCGCTCGGGATTCACCGCACGCTAGACGTAGTGGGAGGGGTCGGGAGAGATATGCTGGCTGGCGCGGCGCTGGTGGCACTGGCGATTCTGGTGATGTTGCCGGTGACGGCTGGGGCCGATGCGCTGGCGCGGGAAGACCTGGCGTTCGCGCTCGCGGTGATATTGTTGGGATTGCTGCTGATGGTCACCCGCCAAAACGCGATCAGTTTGGTGATTGGTTTCATGTCGCTGGAAAACGGGCTGATACTGGCTGCCACCGGGGCGCGTGGCATGCCGTTGGTGGTGGAAATCAGCGTCGCCTTCTCGGTATTGATCGCTCTAATCGTGATTGGCGTCTTCCTGTTCCGTATTCGGGAACGCTTCGACAGTGTGGACATGCAGGCGATGGATACCTTTCGGGAGGAGCGACGCAAATGAACAGTGTTGGGCTGGTGACAATGACCGCGCTGCTGGTCATTCCGGCGAGCGCCGCGTTGCTGCTAATGCTGCTGACCGGTTACCGGCTCGGTGCCCGGTTGAACGTCGGCGCGGCGCTGTTGAGTCTGTTGGCTGCCTGCACTTTGTTCGAAGCACGGCCGGACGCCAATGCCTACCTACGAGTGGACGATTTCAACATCTATCTGATCGTGCTGAACAACTGGGTCAGCTTCACCACCAGCCTGTTCAGCGCCAGCTACATCGCCCACGAACTCGAAACCGGTCGGCTCACTCCAGCCTACCTGCGTTTTTATCACGCTACATATCAGGCGTTGATCTTTGCCATGAATCTGGCATTGCTCGCCAACAATATTGGCCTGCTGTGGGTAGCCATCGAGCTGGCGACGCTGATTACGGTATTGATGGTCGGCCTCTACCGGACCCGCGCCGCACTGGAAGCGGCCTGGAAGTATTTCATTCTGGGCAGCCTCGGTATCGCCCTGGCGCTATTTGGCACGACTCTGGTTTATCTGGCGGCGCAACCAGCGATGGGGCAAGGATTACCGGCCATGGCCTGGGATCAACTGCTTGCCAACGCCGCCGCTTTCGATCCGGCGCTGCTCAATCTGGCGTTCGTGTTCCTGCTGCTCGGTTACGGCACCAAGGCTGGGCTGGTCCCGCTACATGCCTGGTTGCCCGACGCCCATGCCGAAGGCCCCACGCCAATCTCGGCGGTGTTGTCCGGTTTGCTGCTGAACGTCGCGCTATACGCGGTGCTGCGGTTCAAAATGTTGATGAGTGCTAATCCAAAAGCACTGGCCCCAGGTCCGTTGATGGTCATGCTGGGATTATTGTCTCTGCTGTTCGTCGGATTGATGCTCTATCGCCGGGGCGACATTAAGCGGCTATTCGCTTACTCCTCCATCGAACACATGGGCATCATCACCTTCGCCTTTGGAATGGGTGGACCACTGGCCAATTTCGCCGGGTTGCTGCACATGACGATGCACAGCTTGACCAAGTCGGCAATTTTCTTCGCTGTGGGTCATATTTCCCAAGTCAAGGGCACACAACGGATTTCCACCATTCGCGGCTTGACTGTCACCCATCCGGCGCTTGGCTGGGGATTAGTGGCTGGCGTGGTTGCCATCGCTGGAATGCCGCCGTTCGGCGTGTTCACAAGTGAGTTTCTCGTGGTCAGCTCCACCTTCGCTCGCCAACCGTTGCTGGCCGTAGTGCTAGTGCTGGGGCTGTTGCTGGCATTCGGGACGCTGCTGTGGCGGTTGCAGGGCATGGCGTTTGGCAAGCCGGATGGTAGCCCCGTCGTGCCGAACCAAACCAGCATCCTGCCGATGCTAATGCATCTGGCGCTGGTGTTGGTGGCCGGAATCTGGCTACCGGGACCGCTGGTCGTTTGGTTCCACCATGTCGCGGCATTGCTGGGTTGAGGCGAGAGGCGAAACTGACGATGAATGCTAAAGATTTGCGGACCGTATTGGCTGCCGGCCAGCCGGTCGCCGAGCACCACCCTTGGCCCAGGGTCATCGTTGATACCGAGATCTGGAATACCTTGGTCGAGGGCTTAACCAGCGGTGCCTGGGTTTTGCTCGGCTTATGGGGCGAAACTGGCGCGGTGCATTTGGCGGTTTGCGAAGAGACCACCGGGAACCTGAGCATCGCTAGCTTGCCTTGTCCAGACGGATCGTTCCCTTCCGTAGGCCGCTTGCACCCACCCGCCCAGCGGCTGGAGCGCGCCATTGCCGATTTGGTAGGGTTACAACCGGGCAATGCCCTCGATTCCCGCCCTTGGTTGGATCACGGCCGCTGGCCGATGCGCCATCCGCTGGGGGCGGCAACCGCGCCAGACGAGTCGATCCCGCCCTATCCGTTTTTAGCGGCCGAAGGTGAAGGCTTGCATCAGATTCCGGTGGGCCCGGTGCACGCTGGTATCATCGAGCCGGGCCATTTCCGTTTCACCGCCAACGGCGAAACCGTGGTCCGGCTGGAGGAGCGGCTCGGCTACGTTCACAAGGGTATCGAAAGCCTGTTGAGCGGTGCACCGCTGGAACGGGCAGCGCGGCTGGTGGGGCGGGTGTCGGGTGACAGTACTGTCGCCTACGCGCTCGCGTTTGCTCGCGCTGTTGAGGCCGCGACGGAGACTACGATCCCTGATCGCGCCCATTGGCTGCGCGCGCTGATGGCCGAACTGGAACGGTTGGCCAACCACTGCGGTGACATCGGCGCGGTCTGCAACGACGCTGCGTTCGCTTTAATGCTCGCTCATTGCGCAGTGTTGCGCGAGCAGGTTTTGCGTGCCAGCGCCAGCTGTTTTGGCCATCGCCTGTTGATGGATCGCATCGTTCCCGGCGGAGTCGTCGCTGATTTGCCGGCCGATGGCGCGAAGACTTTGCGCGCGCTAATCACTGAATTTCGCCGCCAGTTTCCGCCGTTGATCGAGTTGTACGACGACACCGCCTCACTGCAAAATCGTACCGTCAGCACCGGTTTCGTCCGCCCGGCCTTGATCCGCCAATTCGGTTGCGGCGGTTTTATCGGTCGGGCCGGGGGACGCGGCTTTGACGCCCGCCGCTGGCCTGGTTATCCGCCCTACGGACAATTGAAATTCGAGACGCCGACCCGGACCGACAGCGATGTCAATGCGCGGGTGTGGCTGCGCATCCACGAGGTGGAACAGAGTTTGGCGCTGATCGAGCAAATTCTGGAACAGTTGCCGCTGGGTCCCCTGCGTGTGGAGTTGAATCGACCCGGCCGACCTAGCGAGGGTATGGCACTCATCGAGGGATTTCGCGGCGATGTGTTGGTCTGGCTGCGGCTGGCCGCCGACGGTACAGTAGCGCGCTGCCATCCGCGCGATCCGTCCTGGTTTCAATGGCCGCTGCTGGAGGCAGCCATTGAAAATAACATCGTGGCAGATTTCCCGCTTTGCAATAAATCCTTCAACTGCTCGTATTCGGGCCACGATCTGTAGGTTACCACGCGATCATGCGCAAGTTGCCGTTTCAGAATCTGCTGCGATTACCTCTGACCGTCGCTGCACCGGCCCCTTCCGAACAGGCTCTAGCCGAATTAAGCGCGCGAGTCGATCGAGCCGCCCGGCGGCGGCTCGGCCGTAGCTTGTCGATCCGCGAGGTGGATGCCGGCTCCTGTAACGGTTGCGAACTGGAGATCCATGCGCTGAGCAACGCTTTTTACGATCTGGAACGCTTCGGCTTCCACGTCGTTGCCTCGCCGCGCCATGCCGATGTGTTACTGGTCACTGGCCCGGTCACGGCCAACATGCGGGAGGCGCTGGAACGAACCTATGCCGCCACACCCGACCCGAAGTGGGTCGTTGCCGTTGGCGATTGTGGGCGGGACGGCGGGGTATTTGCTGGGAGCTATGCCTGCGTTGGTGGGGTCGCCGAGGTTATTCCCGTCGATCTGCATATACCCGGTTGCCCACCCAATCCAATCCAGTTGTTGGAAGGTCTGCTGGCGTTGCTGCAGGTCCAGTAACTACTGGATTCCACGGGAATCTTCGAAGCACCGAATTTCGATTCACTCCAAAGCTGAACAACCCATCGCTCGCGCCCACAGTACGCAAAACCGCCCCGACGAACGCTTCAATGTTCACCTGATGCCGTATCCCGTCGCTATAGTACGTTACCTTTTGATCGCCAACTTGATCCAGACAGGTGATGGCGAGCCGAGCCTTGACCGCCAGCCCCGACAATCGAACCGCATCGGCCAGATCCTCGGCGATGGCGCGGCGGAGTACATTCAAATCAAGCCAGCCGAACCGCAGCGTCCCTTGATAGGCATTTGGGATGTTAGTGGCATCGACCACGCCGGGATAAGGCTTTTCCGGTAACTCATGCGGTAGTGGACCCGCACCGTGTCGGGTCGAATAGGCTCGTGTCACGTAGGTGACTTCGAGCCGCTCCAAATCCAATTCCTTTGCTAGCGCTAGCACATTGCGCAGGCCGGTATTCGAGCGGGTGACGTGCGGAAAGAAGCCGCGATCCTGATCGAGCAATAGACCTTGCGCGCCCTCGAACAGTAGATACCGCCCACGCGTCGCGGTCCGCGCGTCGGCAACGGTGGTGATCGCTTCGACAAAGCGGCGCGCGTCTTCGACGTAATGCTCCAAAATAGCATCCGACCGGAACAGATCGGCGTTCCGGGCGAAGGCGTCCGCGAATCCCAAACGGGCGAGTCGGGCGGGCACGTACTCGTGGCGAACGAGGTCCAATTTCGCTGCTAGCGCTGACAAATCGGCCAAATCCGCGACCGTCAGGGCGTAAGCCGGTATCAGATTACGCTCGATGGTTTCGCCGAAGCCGACGCCGCAACTGCCGTGCCGATCCCCTCCCCGCTCCCGCTCGACGATCTGGTTGATCATCATGTCGTAGGGCGTCGTCACCGGGCTTTGCGGATCGACGTAAATCGTCGGTTCGACGCCTTTGGCCGCCAAGCTTTCCATTTCTTTGAGAAACAGAATCGGGTTGGACACGAAAAACCGCGACAGGAAAGTAGCCACACCGGCGAACGCACCGCTACCGACGTGGCTGAACACATGGCGCGAGCCGTCCGGCGTCACCACCGTATGGCCGGCTTGCGCCCCGCCGTTGAAACGGATGACGATGCCATCATCGCCGACTTCCGCCGCGTAATAATCGATCACCCGGCCCTTGCCCTCATCGCCAAACTGGGCGCCGATCACCACTTGGGCAGTCTTGTGCCTTTGCATCTTATTTTTCCTCGGATTCCCCTCACCCTTTGGGAGAGGGGTCAGGGGTGAGGGCGATCAAAACCGCACCACTCCGGCGCTGCCGCCTCGGGCCGGACCCAGCCCACCCACGGCGCGCTGCACCACCAGCGCAGTCTTTTTCGACCAGCTTTTCACGACATTATCCCGGTCGTGGCCTTCGTTGACCTCGATGGCGGACACGATCACCTCCGCCAGCTTGGTGTGGTCGGACAGGCCGATCACTCGTTGCCCGAGCAGTTCGGTCCAGCGATTCCGCACCCCACGCGGATCGTGGCGAGCGTGGTTGCCTTCCTCCACGATGACGTGAAAGACGTGATACATGCGACCGACCAGCGTCAGCAGTTCGCGAGAATCGAAATCGCGTTGCGGCCGGCTGCCGAGGAAGCGAGCGATGGCGGCGGCTGGCAAATTCGGCGGCGGTTCCTCGTCGCCCACCGTGAACAAATAACCCTTCTTGCCGCGTTTCTCAAAGCAGTCGATGGCCGTGTGCATGGCCGCGAAGTACCATGGCAGGTTGTAGGACTCGCACGAATTACCGCCGCCGCCCTTTTCCAGCCACAGCTTTTCGAGCTGCTTGGCGATACGGATGTCGGCCTCAAACTGGGTCACCTGCAACGGCGCCCGGTCGTACAGCACGTCGCCGATACCCATGCACAGGATGTGCGGGTCGGTCACCGGCTTGCGGGCCAGGATTTCCTCGACCATCGTGCCAAGGCCCTTGCGCGCTAGCGCGTCGGCGATCATGCCCATCGAACCGGTCACATCCAGCCCGACGATGATGGCAGTGGATTCCGGATTGAGGTCCGAATCTCGCGATTCCCGCACGGTAACCCCGAGCGGGTTCAAGTCTTTGTCGATTCTACGAGAGGCAAACACGGCGTCCGTGGTTTTACCGGTGGTCGAAGCGGCGTAAGCGCTCCAATCGGTGGGATCCCAACGAGCAGTACCCATGACGTTCTCCTTCTTGGTTGGCGTTAGTCTTAACTCCCCTCGCCCTTTGGGAGAGGGGCTGGGGGTGAGGGCCTCAGTACAAATCCTCGGCCGATACATCCAGCTTCACGAACCGGCGTTTGCCGAAGCTATCCTTGAGCACCCGATTCGTCCAAATCTGGTAGTCGCGGAGAGCGGAATCGCCCGCTGGCAGCCGCAACCAATCGAGCATCGGTCGCGGAGCCGCTTTCTCGCGTTCCAGTCGCAAACCGGTCGCATCGCCCAACAGTTGCCGACCCAGCGCCCGGATCAATTCTAGATCGGTGCGAATGTCGCCACGCCGCCGGTCCATCACCTCGAAAGGCGCGTATTGGACGGTGGCGGCCGGGGCGGCCTGCATCCGCTCGCCCTGCCGCACCGCGTACCACCAGCCTCCGAGCAAAGCGCCGCCGTGCTGCGATGGCGAAACGAACCAGGTGTCGGCGAGAATCGCGTTGTGCGCCAGCCGCGCGTAATCGAGATAACACGCCAAATTCAGCAGCGAGCTGACGATCCAGGCGACATGGCGGGCATCCAGTCGACCGCCGCAGTGGTCGAGCAGGTCGCGCAGTAGCACCTGATCCGGGGTTTTCCGCAACACCAACACCCAGCCCTCGTCGATTTCGAAGTGGCGGACGATCTCCGGCAGGTAGCCCCCGATTTCGGCCGCCATGCGGGAATCGGCGCAGGGCAACCGGTCGATCACTTGGAGCGCGTTCTCGAACAGGTCGGCGTACTCCTTTGCGACGACGTAGGCCACGATTTCACCGCCGACGAACAATCGGCCCAACTCGAACGCGCGCTCCTTGCGGTAGCGAATCTTGTAGGTCGCGCCGTCGGTCGCCCGCAGCACCAGCAGACCGGGCATTTGCCAGATGCCGCCGCGCAGTTTCCGAACCGCCGCGTCGTACAGCTGGTTGACGTGCTGAAAAACCCCGGTGGTTCCGGCATCCGGGCAACGGTCTGGGTGCCAGCGCGCCGCCAGCGCCCGAAATTCCTGGTGCGCTACGGCTTTGTCACCGGTAAACAAGCGCTCCGGCTCGGATAGCCGGATGGCAAGCAGCGCCTCAGCGGATAATGCGGTCACGTCATTCATCGGTCACCTCCTGGATGCAAACACTAATACCATTTCTTTATAGATTTTATTAAAATATAGGCCTTCAATTAAGAATATTCAACGATGAACATGAAATGGTTACTGATAGAAATTACCGAAACTGTAGAAGAGCTTAAGGCGATCATGCA
>Ga0116151_10000137_pt1 | contig 62869 bp, 56 predicted proteins | sample AD_UKC117_MetaG_FD_89893 | JGI IMG/M metagenome (GOLD analysis project Ga0116151, IMG submission 89893) | Active sludge microbial communities of municipal wastewater-treating anaerobic digesters from Hong Kong - AD_UKC117_MetaG | ecosystem: Engineered > Bioreactor > Anaerobic > Digestate...
CAAGACGCCCACCGCCGTCAAGGGAACGCTGATAAGGCATAGAGCCTTACCCATAGCCTTTCCATAGGCTTTCATATCCTTCACGCGGGTTCGGTGATATTGATGTATAAGCTGAGTCTTTCCGCTGTAAACAAGTACTCCCACGACTATCAAAGCGGCCGCCGCAGCGAGCAGTATTATCGAGTAGACTATCATCCATATCACCTCCTTCCCTTTCCGCATTATTAAAGCTCAACGTACAACCGGGCAAGTCATTGTCAAAAATCATCTGTTGTGATTATACAATATCAACGACAACCTTGTAAACATCAATACTTTATATAAATCGGGGAGCTATCGCTCCGACAAAATTAGCTGTTGTGAAGGGGAAAAAGTAGTGATATAATGGAAAAAAGCAGAAGGAGAGTTGAACGCCATGATATACGAACCCAAGAACATTACCCTAAAGGATGGGCAGCTTGCGCTCTTTAGAAGTCCAACGGCGCAGGACGCGGCCGATATGCTGACCTACCTATGGCGTACTTCATCGGAGACCGACTTCGTTCTGCGCTATCCGGAGGAGTGCGGCTTCACCATGGAGCAGGAACAGAAACTGCTTGAAAGCGTCCTTGCATCCGAGTATCAGGTCATGATTACCTGCTTTGTCAACGGCAGGGCGGTCGGCAACTGCACCCTTATGTTGCAGGGGCGCATCAAAACGCGGCATCGCGGCTCCGTCGCTATCGCTGTTTTGAAGGAGTATTGGGGGCTTGGGATAGGCACGGCTATGTTCCGTGAAATGACAGCGATTGCCAAGGAGCACGGCGTATCGATGCTTGATCTGGACTTCATCGAGGGCAACTCAAGGGCGCGGGCGCTCTATGAGAAGATGGGCTTTCGCATAGTCGCGGTCAAGCCCGACTCCATTCGTCTCAAGGACGGTACACGGCTTGCCGAGTACTATATGCAGCTGTATCTGGATTGATTATGCACGAAGGACATGTCATAGTCGGAATGTCGGGCGGGGTGGACAGCTCCGTTGCCGCCTTGCTCCTAAAGGAGCAGGGCTATGACGTTGTGGGCGTCTTTATGAAGAACTGGGAGGAGACCGACGACGAGGGTGTTTGCACCGCCGAGCAGGACTACTCCGACGTACGCTCCGTGTCCGAGACGCTTGGCATACCCTTTTACACCGTCAACTTCTCGCGCGAATATTATGACAGGGTTTTTTCGTACTTTTTGGACGAGTACAAGCGGGGTAGGACGCCAAACCCCGATGTGATGTGCAACAGCGAAATAAAGTTCAAGGCCTTCCTTGACCTTGCTCTGAACACGGGAGCAAGCGCGCTTGCCACGGGACATTACGCAAGGCTTGACAAAAGCCAAGGCACACACCTGCTTCGCGGCTCGGACGCCGCCAAGGACCAGAGCTATTTCCTTGCGGGGCTGCAAGCTTCTCAGCTTGAAAGGGTGCTGTTCCCCGTGGGTGAGCTTTGCAAGGGCGAGGTGCGGCGCATCGCGAAGGAACACAAGCTCTCCAACGCGCTCAAAAAGGACAGCACGGGCGTTTGCTTCATAGGCGAACGCAACTTCAAACAGTTCCTTATGCGCTATTTGCCCGCCCAACCCGGCGACATGGTGGATGAAACCGGCAGGCTTATAGGCCGTCATGATGGCTTGATGTACTATACCTTGGGTCAAAGGCGCGGTCTTGGCATAGGCGGCACGCAGGGCGGCAGCGGCGAAAGCTGGTTTGTGATAGGCAAGGACCTTGAGCGCAACCTGCTCATAGTCCAACAGGGCGAGCATGACGAGCTGTTCTCGCTTGCTTTGGACGCGGACAAGGTGAATTGGATAGCGGGCGAGCCGCCGAGCCGCGAGTTCGACTGTGCCGCCAAATTTCGCTATCGTCAAAGCGACAGACCCGTTCGCGTCTACGTCAGCGGCGATGGCGTACACTTAGACTTTTACGAGCCTGAACGCGCTGTAACCCCCGGTCAATGGGTTGTGTTCTATGACGGGCAGGCCTGTCTGGGCGGCGGCCCCATAGACAGGGTTAAGCCCAAGAAGGCTGTAAGGATTTAGCATGACAAAAGCAGTTAATCTCTCACCGAGGCTGAAGGCCGCGTTGGAGCTTGTGCCCGATTGTGGCTGTGTCGCGGATATAGGCTGCGACCACGGAAGGCTTTCCGCCGCTCTCATACAGAGCGGCAAGGCGCAAAGGGTTATAGCCGTGGACATAAGCGCGCCCTCGCTTGCCAAAGCAAGGCGGCTTGTAGAGACTTTAGGGCTTGAAGCTCAAATCGAGCTTAGGGAGGGCGACGGGCTTCGCGCTCTTTTGCCCGAGGAATGCGACGCCGTTTTGATGCTCGGCATGGGCGGAACGCTTACGGCAAGGCTGCTTGAAGTCTCCCCCATCCCCTTCGCGGGCGCGAAAACTATCGTCATGCAGCCCATGCGCGGCGTAAGTGACCTTAGGCTTTGGCTCTATGAACACGGCTGCGGTATCGTGGCCGAAAGGGTTGTGAAGGACGCGGGCAGGCTGTATCAGGTCTTTGCCGCCGCCTTAACCACAGCGCCCCTGCCCGAGCAGGCGGACTGCTTTGAGTTGGGCTGTGTGCCGAATACCCCCGATACTCTGTATCTGGAGCTGCTGAACAGGCTTATCGCTCAAAGCGGCGGAAGGCTCAAAGCGGCTTTAGGCTCAGACGGCGAGGCGTATTTGGGGGAAAGGCTCGCGGCGCTTTTGAAACTGAAAACGAGATACACGGAAAGGTTTGGGGAAACGGTATGAAGCTAAATGAATTCTTGGCCATGATGGAGAGCGTGGCGCCCAAGAGCCTTGCCTATGACGGGGACAATGTGGGTCTGCTTGTCGGCACGGACAAAACGGAGATACATAAGGTCGCTGTTGCACTTGACTGCACCATTGAGGTGGCGAACGAGGCCGTAAGGCTGGGCTGTGATCTTGTGCTGACGCATCATCCGCTGTTCTTCAACCCCGTTCAGTATTTCCGCCCCGATATGCCCGCGACGGCCGCCGCGTACATACTTGCGCGAAACGGCATAGGCATGTTCGCGGCTCACACCAACCTTGACGCCGCGAAGGGCGGCGTGAACGACGTGCTGGCGGAGCTTATCGGTCTTACCAATGTCGATAAGCTTCCGCCCGAAAACCTCGGTCGCATGGGTGAGTTTGAAGATGAAATGAAGCTTTCGGAGCTAATCGCGCTGTGTGAGGACAGGCTTCACTCAAAGGCGCGCTTTTGCGGCGATTTGAACGCCGTCATAAAGACCGCGGCGGTGATAGGCGGAAGCGGCGGCGGCGACCTTTGGGAGGTCTACAAGTCGCAGGTTGATGCCTTTATCACGGGAGAGGTCAAGTATTCGCAGGGTCTGGACGCCGACACGCTGGGCATGAATGTTATCGTCTTGGGGCATTATGAAACTGAAAGTATTGTACTAAAACCTTTAATTGCCCGTTTACAAAAGCTCTCGGATGATGTACAATATAATGTAATATACCCAAAACAGCACAGCCTGTCCTGCTTTGGGCGTGGATAATCCCGAAAAGAGCAAGGTCAAAAGGCTCTTGCCGTTTCGCTTTTAGGAGGTACTCATGGGAAAATTGGATGCTTTGCTTGCGTACCAGCAGGCCGACCAGAAGAAGCAGCAGCTTGAGCTTGCCGTGCGCTCAACGGACAACCGTCAGCGTTTGAACAAGCTTCATCGTACATTGCGCGATTATCAAAGTACTTTGAGGAAGCTCAATGACGAGATAAGCTCATATTCCGCCACCCTTTCGCAGGGCAGGGAACGCCTTGCCGCGCTGAACAAGCGCTACGAGCTTGAAACCGGCGAGCTTGAGACCCTGTCGCTCGACGAGGAATGCACCGCCGAGGAGATGACCGAGTTCCGCACCGACATCGACAAGCTCGCCCGCGAAGTCGCTTCCGTTGAGCGCGACATAAAGCAGCTTATGTCAAACGTTGACAAGGTCATTGCCGAGTATCAAAAGACGCGCCAGTCCGCGGGCAGAGCCAAAAAGGAATATGACCAGCTTAAGATAGTCTGTGAGGGTGAGCGCGACAGCGCCGCCAAGCAGATTGAGGCCTGCGACTATGAGCTGTCCAGATTGGAAGCGCGTGTTGATCCCGATATGCTCGCGAAATATCAGGGGGTGAGACAGCATCACGCCGTACCGCTTGTCAAGGTCGAGAACGCGAAATGCTCCGGGTGCCGAATGTCGCTTCCGATGATGACCATGCGCAAGCTGTCAAGCCCCGACTCCATGACCGAATGCGACAACTGCGGCAGGCTCCTTTACGCCGTGACCGATAAGTAACATTAACTTTGAAAACTGAATATTGCGAGTAAGACAGACGATCGCGCCCCCTTGTCGGGGTGAGGAAAGTCCGAGCACCACATGGCAGAGCGCCGGGTAACACCCGGTGGAGGCGACTCCAAGGAAAGTGCAACAGAAATAAACCGCCCCCGTTTATTTAACGGGAGTAAGGATGGAAAGGCGAGGTAAGAGCTCACCGGCGACATGGCGACTTGTCGGCCCTGTAAACCCCGCTCGGTGCAAGATTGGAATGGGAGCATTTAATAGCAGCCTGCTACGCTCTCGGTAATCGCATGAGCCTCTCGGTAACGATTGGCCAGAGATAGATGATCGTCCCTTGACAGAACTCGGCTTACGGCTTGCTCGCAATTCCTTCTATTCAACACAGTATCATTTTTTGGGGGGAACTGATGGAGACCAACGAACGCAAGAAGATTATCCTTTCCGGTATGCAGCCCTCGGGCGCGCTGACAATCGGCAACTATTTGGGCGCTCTCAAGAACTGGGCCGCGCTTATGGACGACTATGACGCTCTGTACATGGTCGCCGATATGCATTCCATCACCGTGCGGCAGGACCCGACAGTTCTGCGCCGCCGCATTTTAGAGACCTACGCGCTGTTCCTCGCAAGCGGAATCGACCCCGTTCGCTCCGCCGTTTTCGTACAGTCGCAGGTTCCCGAGCACGCCGTCCTGTCGTGGATACTCAACTGCAACACTTACCTGGGCGAGCTGTCCAGAATGACGCAATACAAGGATAAAAGCGCAAAGCACGCGGACAACCTCAACGCGGGGCTGTTCACCTACCCCGTCCTTATGGCTTCCGACATACTGCTGTATCAGGCCGACCTCGTACCCGTGGGCGCGGATCAGAAGCAGCACGTCGAGATAACCCGCGACATCGCCACGCGCTTCAACAACGCGTACGGGCAGACCTTCACCGTACCCGAGCCATACATACCCAAGGTGGGCGCGAAGATTATGAGCCTTGCGGAGCCTGAAAAGAAGATGAGCAAGTCGGATGCGAACCCGAACGCGACGATACTTATCACCGATACCGCCGACGTTATCACGCGCAAGATAAAGCGCGCCGTTACGGACTGCTGCACCGGAGTACCCTGTCTTGAAGACTGCTGCCCCGGTGTTGTGAACCTTATGAGCATTTACGCGGCCTTCACAAGCAAGACGCTCATTGAGGCTCAATCCGAGTTTACAGGCAAGAGCTACGGCGTGTTGAAGCAGGCTGCGGCGGACGCGACGGTTGCCGCGCTCTCGCCCTTGCAAGCCGAATACTCAAGGCTTATGGCCGACAAAGCATACCTTGCGGAATGTATGCGCGAGGGTGCAAAGCAGGCCTCCTTGAGGGCGTCAAGGACGCTGCGCAAGGTCTATCACAAAGTTGGGTTTGACTGTATAAAGTAGTACGCCATGCGCCTTTTTATAGGGGAAATGGGCCGCGGGCTGCTCTTACTGATTTTCGCTTAGCTTATACAACAAACGGAGGTTATAGAGGATGGAGCAAAAAAGAGATACGGGCTTGGATCTTTTGCGGGTCGTGGCTCTGTTGGCGTTTGTGTTTGCGGCAACGGTGACGCGGGCCTACGGATGGTTTACCTCATACGCCGACTTCTGCTCGGCGCAGGTCTACCTTTCGGCGTTCAGCTTTGGTATGCCCGCTTTTGTAATGCTAAGCGGCGCGTTCCTGCTTGACCCGAACAGGGAATTTGTCCTCAGGGACTTTCTCACAAAGAAGCTTCTGCGGCTTGTGCTTGCGATAGCGCTTTGGGGCGCGTTCTATGGCGCGATAGGCATGTTTATGGACAGGACGCCCTTTAGCCTGTTGGAGTATATCAAGAGCAGCTTCCTGTACCGCCGCCTCATCTGCGTTCTGCTCACAATGCTTGGGTTGTATCTTGCGGTTCCCGTGCTTCGCGCCGTTACCCGTGACCCCAAGGCCATGCGCTGGTACCTTTTGTTGGCGCTTGTGTTCGGTTCGCTCATCCCAACGCTGAGCCTGAACGGAACGCTTGCAAAGCTCAAGTACTTTACGGAGTGTATGAACCTCGGCATGTTTATGGGCTACACGGGGCTTTTTGTCGCAGGCTCTTACCTTAGACAATTCCCGCCCAAAAAGAGTGTGCGCTTCGTCATCTACGGGCTTGGACTTGTCGGGCTGGTCGTGAGCTTCCTTATATACTCCGGCATTATCACACACCACGTTTATTACAGCTTCTACACCTACCGAGGCAGCGATCTCTATCAGGCGGCGCTCGTCATAGCCGTGTTCGTATGGTTCTCGAACCTTGACCGCTCGCGCAGCTTCAACGCCTTTTGCGCAAGGTGGCTTGAGTTTCTGTCCCGAAGGGTCTTTGGCGCGTACCTCTGCTCGCTCGGCGTGTTCAAGCTGTTTTCGATACTTGGACTGTCCGGCGGCGCGTTCCTGCCCGCCTTCGCGATACCCGCGACAGCGTTGTGCGTGTTCGTGATGTCCATGCTGATTTCATCGCTGCTGCACATGATACCTGTATTCAACAGGTATGTGATTTAGTAAAAAGCTCAGACCAATTAACAACGCCCCGAAAGCCAACAGCTTCACGGGGCGTTTTGTTATGTAGTTTAATCGATATGCTATGCGGCGGGCAGGCTCGGCATAAGACCCACAAGCCAACGCAGTATGGCCGAAGCGTCGGAGGCACTGACCCCCGCGCTGCCGTCGCAGTCCGCGTTCCTCAAGCCCTGCTGACTAAGGCTCTCTATGCCCACAAGCGAACGCAGTATGGCCGAAGCGTCCGCGGCGTTGACCGTGCCGTTACAGTCGGCATCGCCGTACTTTATCGGAGACTCAGTGTATACCGCTGTCACGGTCATATCTCCCGTGACGCAGGAAAAGTCCTCGGCGTCCCATGCTCCGTCATAGCCGGCCTTTTTAGGTACGGACGGAATTGTTTCCAATGCCTTGCCATGCTCGACAATATAGCTTGCAACAAGCGAACCATCCGCATAGAAGCTGACCTCGTACTCGTTCAGCTTCACGCCCGACGCCGAAACATACTGGGTCTCGGTCACGTTTTCGATGGTATAGACGCCGTTTTGGGGGGTGAGCAGTGTCTCATTCGCAAAAACCGTAAGCTCGCTCTCTGTGTAGCCCTCATCCAAGCTGATGGTGAAGGAGTAGCTCTGCCCATGCAGCGTTGGGTTATTGCTGCCCTCCTTCGGCGTTATAGTATAGCCCTCGCCCTGTAAGAGATTGACTGCATAGCTGTCCGCCGTAACGGATACCTCGACAGCCTTGTCCTCGCGTATATCCTCTATGGTGTATACATAAACCCCGTTGGTCAGTACACCCGCTATTTTTGCGCGGTTGGCGCGTACCACAGGCTCGTCTCCCGCAGTCGAAACCACGCTGAAGCTGTAGCTTGCGCCGTACTCCGCCTCGCCCGTGCCTGTGATGTCCGTCACGGTATATGCCTCGCAGCTTGCGGGAAGCGACACGGTGAACCTATCCAACACATACACGGCGTTGACCGCCATGTCGTCCGTGATATTGCTAAAGGCCGTGACGTCCCAAGTCGGGCTTACCTTAGTACAGCCCTCCTTTGCGGGAACCTCGGGTATGTCGGTGAGTGTCGCTCCGTGCTCAGCTTGGCGTGTGGCGGTCAAGCTCCCATCGGCATAGAACTTTATGCTGTACACGTTCAAGGTATAGACGGCGTTCACCGTAAGGTCACTCGTAATACATGCAAGCTGCTCCGCCGTGGCGCCCCAATAGGGCGGCGTCCTGTCGCAGCCTGTCTTTTCGGGTATAGCGGGTATGTTCTCCGCCGCCGTACCGTACTTGACCTCATAGCTCAGTATCGTATTGCCATTCGCAACGAAGGTCACGGTGCAGTAATCCCTAAGATAGTACAAATCAAGCGTTAGGGTTCCGTCCTCTTGGACAACGCCTGTCGTGGTGCTGCTCGCGGAATCGTATACAAAGCCCTCGTACTCCTTTACCTCGGCCTCGACAGACTCTCCTATTACGCCCGTGAGAGTATCGCGCTGTGCGACCTTGAAGCTGCCGTCCGTCTGCTCCTGAAAGTATCTGACGGTGTACTCCGCCTTAGGCTGCTCAGTCATGGGAAGTCCGATAAGCTCAGCGTAGCTGTAGCTCTCCTCACCCTCCATAGTCCAAATGTTTGTGAAATCGAATTTTTTGTAGTTATTCTGAACATGAAGCTGCGCCTTGGTATAGGCTGTCACGTTTGATATTGTCTCCGTTCCATCGCCGCCGCCGTTATACGCGCCCGTGGAGGCCCCACAGGTCTTGAGCCAATAACAGTCCTTGACCGAAACCGTGCTTGAAAAATAGATGCTTTGATTCAGCCCGCAAATACCGGCGAGATTCTTACCCGAACCGCTCAGCGTTCCGACATTGTAGCAGTACTGCACCAAGCTCACGGCGTTTTCCTGCGAAGTGTAATAGGAATAATTGACCCCAATCACGCCCCCGACGTAGTTGACGCCCGACGCCTGACCCGCGTTGTAGGAGTTCAGCACATTTGCGTTTTGGCTCTGTCCCACTACGCCGCCCACATAATCGACGCCCAACACATTGCCCGTATTGTAGCAGCAATGTATCTCGGCCGTGGTGATATAGCCCAAGACGCCGCCCGTGTAGGTGTCGCCGTAAACCGTTCCCGCGTTAGTGTTGTACTCGATGGTGCTGTTGTAGGCAGCGCTGCCAACGACGCCGCCCGTGTTGTTGACGCCCTCTACAAGGCCGTAATTGCCGCATTGCTTGACGGTTGTGGAGTAATACGCTCCGCCAACGACGCCGCCAACAGCGGTTCCGCCCTGTATGTTGCTGTAATTGACGCAGTTTTGCACAGCATCCGTGCCTGAATAGCCGATTACTCCGCCGACATAGGCGTTGCCTCGGACAACTGCGCGGCTTGTACAGTTTTGAATCGTGCAGCCCAATAGCGTGGATTGACCGTCGCTGCCTACAAAGGTAGTTCCGACTATCGATCCTACATAGGTCGTCCCGCTGATATAGGAATCGCTTATAGTGAGATTCTCAACAAGAGCGTCGGAGGTGACGGAGCCGAACAATCCCATACCATTGCCGCTGTCCTCGATGTAGAGTCCGCTTATGGTATGCCCGTTGCCGTCGAACCTGCCCGAAAAAGAGGTGTACTCGTCACCCTGGTTGGTCTTGAGATAGAAGCCTATGGGCTTCCACGGGGTCGCGTTCATCGTCCAATACTTGGCGTTAAAGTCGTTCAAGACGATGTCGCTGTCAAGGCGGAAATAGCTCTGCTCGTAGGTCTCCCCCGCGTTCACCTTGTCCGAAAGGTATGCAAGCTGCTCCGCCGTCGTGATGATGTAAGGATCCTCCTGTGTGCCGCTGCCCGATGCGAAGCCTGAAGCTGAGCTTCCGTCCCATATGGCGGAGCTGCCGCCGCCCTCGCTCATTAGGCAGATAAGCTCGGGGTAGCTCCCGCGCTCTATCGCCCAAATATTTTCTTTGTCCCACGCGGTATAGCTGCTTGGCGACTTCAGCTGCGCTTGCGTCTTGGATTCGCCGTAGGATGAACCATTCGTGCAGCAGCTCTCAAGGTAAAACGAGCTGCGCGTCAAACCTGAGACCTTGGTCTCGGTCGTGGAACCGAGCTGCGAGCCTTGCGCGGTATTAGCGCCGATGATACCTCCAAAGCTCTCGCCCGAGGCCGTTACCGTACCTGTATTGTAACAACAGTTTACCGAGCCGCCGTTCGAGCCCGCTATGCCGCCGCAGGTCGTCCCCGAAAGCGCGCCGGTGTTCGCGCAGTCATATACGCCCGAAAGGTAGTTGGTGGCGGTGATGCCGCCCACCACCTCGCCCGTGATGCTTCCCGTGTTCTTGCAGTTCATGACCACGCCGCCCGTTGCGTAAGCGACTATGCCGCCCGCTGTATTCTCGGCTGTGACGCTGCCCGTATTTATGCAGTTTTTAACCGTTCCTCCGCTGTTCGCACCGACAATGCCCGCGCAGTTGGTGCCATTGACGCTGCCTGAAAAGCTGCATCCCATGACGTTGGCCTGAAGTCCATAGCCTAAGATGCCGCCCGCGTAATCGCTGGAGTACCCCGATGTGCCGAGTGAGACGACCGAGCCCGATGAAGTGCAGTTATCGATATAGCCTATCGTGCAGTAGCCCACCAAGGCGCCGACATAGCGAGAGCCGTTTACGCTGCCCGCCGCCGAGCAGTTTATGACCTTGCCGTACATGACGTCGCCCACAAGCAGACCGCCAAAGTTTCTGACCGTGGCGGTGACGTTCACGGAACTGTTCATTATTCTGCCGTGACTTCTGCCCACAAGACCGCCGCTGTACTGACCGCCGTCAAGCCTACCCGAATAGCCGCAGTTGTCCACCACACAGTCCTCGTCCATATAGCCGACAAGACCTGCGACGTACTCCGAGCCGCCAGTAACGTAGCTCTTTTCAACATTCACGTTCAGAACCTCGGCGTATTCAAGATAGCCGAACAAGCCCTGATAGCCATATTGAGAGTTGATGAACATACCCGTTACGGTATGCCCCTGCCCGTTGAAATTGCCGTCGAAGGAGCAATACTCATAGTCGGTGGAGCTGTTGATATTGTAATAGCCTATACATTGCCAACTGTTTTGGGGTGCGATCATTGTCACGCCGTCATCCAAGTACGTCCCCCATTGCTGCCAGTTTGATACGTCGTTTAGGACTATATCGTTGGTCAATACGAAGTAGTCATAATTATAGATGTAATGATCCTCGCAGTCGAGTACGGTCTTGGCAAGGTACGCAAGCTCCGCGCCGTTGGAGATTTGGTACGGATCGTCGGCCGTGCCGCTGCCGCCCGCAAAGCCTATGGCGATACTGCCGTCCCAAACCTCGGGTGCTTTTGCCGAAGCTGCCGGAATCAATATAAGAAAGGTCAAGCATAGCACGACTATGGGCGCCAAAAATCTTCTCATCGCATACCTCCTCAGTATAATCAGGAAATTATATCATTTTCAGTTTGTATTGTAAACCGCAAAAATGTAGCAAATATGTAGAATTATGCGGGGAGCAGAGCTAAAAGGCGTTGAGCAGGGTGAAGTTCTCGCCGTTGCCTCCCTCAAAAAGGTTGTAGTCGTCATAATATGGCGAATACGTCTGAATATATATGCTTCGATTTTCGGGGATGAAGCGCAGTATGCGAAGATAGCCAAAGCTGTTCTTCTTGATATTGCTCTGATAGTTGAACAACAGCACGTTGACCCTGCGATCGGGAACGCCGTCGTCGTTATCGTCATAGCTGTCCTCCACCCTGCCAATGCCGCGCCTATGGCCGCAGAGAACGAGCCTGACGTTTAGGCATTGGGAGACAACGCCCGCGTCGAGCGTCTTTCCCTCGTACATCTTGGCAAGCTCCTCGTTAATATAGCTGTGCGACAGCACTATGCCGACCGCGTTCGGATATGCGTCAAACACGCCCTTGAGCCAGCTGACAGCCTCAGGGTCGGACGAGGTCATCCACCCGAGTCCTCCGACAACAAACTCAGTGCCGCCCGCGTTGAACACGGCATAGCAGCCCTTGCCGCCCTGCCATACGCCTTCAACCTCCATGGTCTTCACAAAATCACGCTCAAGGTACCCGCCGTATTCCTGCCTAAGCAAGCCTAAGTCATGATTGCCCGCAACGGCTATCAGCGGGAGCTTACCCCTCAGTGTGTCAATTGCGGGTTCGGCAACAGCCCAACACTTTTCCTTCCAGCCGTTTTCGGTGATGTCGCCCGTATGCATGGCATAGACCGCGTTCAGCCGCTCGGCGTTGTCCCCCGCCCACTTCATCATGACATACATGCTGTCACCCGCTCTCTCGTCAAATGTCATGGTCTGGGAGTCCGAGAACCATATCAGCGAAAAGGGCGTGGGAACAGGCGTCGCGGTGGGCGCGGGCGTTGCGGTGGGTATGGGCGTCGCGGTAGGAACAGGCGTTGCCGTTTGCGTGGGGACAGGCGTCAAAGTCGGTGTAGGTTCGGATGAAAACGTTGGTGCATCACTCGGCGCTGCCGCAGCCTCGGATGCGACAATCTCGCTTCCCGCATAGCACGCGGAAAGCAGCATCAGCAATATCATCAATACACAAACCGTAATCCTCTTTGTCATCTCAACCCCTCCGATATGCTATTATACAACATCGTCTTTCGTTCTGCAAGATATATTGTAACCATATAGTTTACAGTAAGCTGTCCATAGGCTATTATTATAATAGGGTTTTATTTTGGATTGAGGTGCGTATGTTCATAACCAACCTTATTAAGGGGACTATTGTGGGCGTGGGCGGAATACTGCCCGGGGTCAGCGGCGGCATGATGGCCGTTACGCTTTGCATTTACGTCCCCGCGATGAACGCCTTGGCGACGCTCACCCGCGACTTTGGTAAGAAGCTGCTCTTTCTCCTCCCCATAGGGATAGGCGGTGTAATCGGGATAGTGCTTGGGTCGGTCGTGTTGAAATCGCTGTTCACGGCCTTTGAGACGGCCTTCATCTATGCTTTCGCGGGGCTTATCTTGGGCGGAGTTCCCGCCTACGTCAAGGAGATAGCCGCGCCTAAGTTCAAACCCATATGGCTTATCGCCTCCGCTGTCGGCATAGGCTTGGCCCTGCTTTTGATGCTGCTGCCCATGGGAAGCTCAGAGCAGCTTGACGAGCTGAATGCCCTGCAATACCTGCTTGCGGGTATGATTATTGTGTTCGGCTCCATCATTCCGGGGCTGTCCACCTCATTTCTTTTTATTCGCTTCGGTTGGTACAAATGCGTACTTGGAGCAATATCTCAGGTTACCGCCCTTCATTCCATCCAACTCCTTCCGCTGCTGCTCATGGCCATAGGCGGTGTCATCTGCGCCGTAATGTTTATCAAGCTCATCAACTACCTATTTACCCGCTTTAAGGGCTATGCCGGCTTCTTCGTCCTCGGCTTCCTGCTCACTACCATGATATTCGCTCTCCCCCTGCCCGAAATATCGTGGGCGCAGCTTATGTACCTTGCGCTGCTTGGCGCGGGGCTTGTACTTGGATACTACCTGGACAGTTGGATAGTCAAGCTCTCGGAGTTCATCAAAAAGGGGGTCAAACGACAGCATGACCATTAGTATATCGGAGTTTTTTACTCAGCTGACGCAAAACCCCGTGATGATAGTCACCTGCCTTCTGACCTTGGCGGTTATACTGGTCAACGGCTGGACGGACGCACCCAACGCGATTGCGACCTGCGTCTCAACGCGGGCAATCACGCCCTCCCGCGTCATACTTATGGCCGCCGTATGCAACTTCCTTGGTGTGTTGGTCATGTCCTTCATCAACTCCAAGGTTGCCATGACCATATACAACATGGTTGATTTCGGCGGCGATACCGGCGACGCCACCGCCGCCCTTTGCGCCGCTCTTGTCGCTATAGTCGTGTGGGCGACGGCCGCATGGAAGTTCGGCATACCGACAAGTGAGAGCCACGCGCTTATCGCGGGTATTTCAGGTGCGGCTATCGCGCTTCAGGGCGGATTCTCCGGTATCAACCCCTCCGAATGGGGCAAGGTATTGATAGGGCTTTTGCTGTCAACCGTACTGGGCTTTATCATGGGCTTTGGCGTAACAAAGCTCATCGAGCTTATCTGCCGCAGGATGGACAGGCATAAGACCGATGTGTTCTTCAGGGGCGCACAGGTGTTCGGCGGCGCGTCCATGGCGTTTATGCACGGTGCGCAGGACGGACAGAAGTTCATGGGCGTGTTCATGCTCGGCATATTCCTAAGCCGCGGGCAGGGCGACGTCACGGGCTTTTCGATACCCATATGGCTGATGATACTCTGCTCCGCTGTCATGGCGCTCGGCACCTCGATAGGCGGCTACAAGATTATCAAGTCCGTGGGCATGGACATGGTAAAGCTTCAGCCCTATCAGGGCTTTTCCGCCGATGCAGCGGGCGCGCTGTGTCTGCTGCTGTCCTCGCTTGCGGGCATTCCCGTTTCCACCACTCACACCAAGACCACCGCCATCATGGGCGTTGGCGCGGCCAAACGCTTACGCGCTGTCAACTGGCGGATTGTCGGCGATATGACCTTAGCTTGGGTGCTGACCTTCCCGGGCTGCGGCATACTTGGGTATCTCACCGCCAAACTCTTTATACTGATTTTTTAACGGAGGCGCAATATGTTCAAAAGGGATAAGGGTTACGACTACTTTGACTACTTCGTTCGCTTCGGAGCGCATATCCTGGACGCCGCCGCGCATATGTACGCGGTCGTCACAAACTACGACTATGCGAAGATAGAGCAATACAAGGCTGAGATGCACCGCATAGAGAATCAGGCGGACGCGGACAAGCACGCTATGACCGAAAAGCTGCTGCACGAGTTCATCACGCCCATCGAACGCGAGGACATAATGGCGCTTGCGCATCAGGCCGACGAGGTTGTAGACGCGCTTGACGAGGTAATACTCCGCTTGTATATGTACCGCGCCGAAACCATGCACGCAGGCGCCGAGGACTTTGCGAAGCTGATACTTGACTGCTGTGAGCAGGTCGCGCAGACCTTGCCGCTCATGCGCGACTTCAAGAAGCCCATGCTCCTGCGGCAGCACATTGTCAAAATCAACACGCTTGAGAGCGACGGCGACGTCCTGTATACCGCCCTCACCCGTGAGCTGTTTTCGAAGAAGGACGACCCGCTGTACAACATCGTTTGGATGCGCATACTGTCCACCATGGAGAGCTGCTTGGACGCCTGCGAGCATGTCGCGGATGTTATGGAGAATATAATACTCAAAAACAGCTAAAGCCCGTCCAACCATTCAATCTCTCAAAGCGCGGGGCGGCGGCCTCGCGCTTTTGTTATAGTTCGGGGGTTGACTATTCATGAGAATTGTGTGAAACTATAAGCAGGTCACTTTAATCTTCAAGGAGGCGATTCATATGAAGTACACGAAGGAATACATCGCTGCAAGACGAGCTATCGCCAAGGAGGACTACGACGGCGAGGATGAGGACTATCGCTCCGACCAACAGCTTCAAGTCCCACCCCCTCCCCTAACAAAAGCCCCCGTCAGCTGTGATCGAACCCTTTTGCCCATGGATTTTGAGTGCTTGGAGCTGAAGAACGACACTCTTGCGCTCATCCGTGACCGCACAAGTCACCGCGTCTACACGGGTCAAGCCATGACCCTTTTGGAGCTGTCGTTCCTTCTGTGGGCTACGCAGGGCATACGCGCCATTCGCGGCAACAACTACGCGACCCTGCGCACCGTCCCTTGCGGCGGAGCGCGTCACGAGTTTGAAACCTACCTTGCCGTGCGCGACGTGCAGGGGCTAAAGCCGGGAGCATATCACTACCTGCCCATGAGCGCCGAGCTTGAGTTCATCGGTGACATCGCGGACTATGAGAACAGCGTCTCAAACTCCCTTAACGAGCAGAAATGGGGCTCGACAGCGAATGTAGTATTCTACTGGTCGGCCGTCCCCTACCGCGCCGAGTGGCGTTACGGTCCCTTCACCCACCGTGTCATGCTTATAGACGCGGGGCATATTTGCCAGAACCTTTACATTGCCTGCGAAGCGTTGGGGCTTGGCACCTGCGCGGTCGCGTCCTTCGACCGACAGCTCTGCAACTCCATCTTCAAGCTTGATGATGTGGACGAGTTCATCGTTTACACCGCCCCCGTGGGCTGTGTGAGCGCGGCGGACAAGGAGAAGGAGGATGACTTTTATGCCTTCCTCAAGAAGGGCTTTACCGAAAACGATTAATTGTTTACACAAAAAGCTGCATGACATACGTCTCTTTTATGTGGTATAATACATTAAACCAATCGGGGAGGTTACATATGAGCAGGGTAATTACGATAAGCCGTGAATTCGGCAGCGGCGGCCGTGAGCTTGGCAAGCGGCTTGCGGAGAATCTTGGCATCGCCTACTATGACAACGAGATTGTTCAGGAGATTGCCAAACGTACAGATTTGGCGGAGGCCTACGTCCATCAGATTTTGGAGGAGAAGCCGACCGCAGTGTTCCCCATCACCATAGGGCGCAGTCTGTACAGCATGTCCAGCCAGCCCGTGCTGCAAAACTCTCAGGTCTATGCGGAGCAGCACAAGATTATCACTGAAATGGCGCAAAAATCCGACTGCGTGATAGTTGGGCGCTGCGCTGATTACATTCTGCGCGATATGAACCCTTTGCGGCTGTTCGTGTACGCAAGCACGGAGTCCAAAATCGCGCGATGCCGCGGCCGTGAAAGCGATCGAGAGCATCTCACCGAAAAGGCACTGCGCTCTCAGATGAATACCATCGACAAGCGCAGAGCGGGTTACTATCAGTTTTTTACAGGCAATAAGTGGGGCGATATGCAGAACTATGACCTCTGCATCAACACCTCGAACGTGCAGATAAAGCTTGTCGCCGCCGCCATCAGCGAGGCGATACGCCGCAAGGATATTTGAAAACATGAAGTGGGCGCATCGAATGCGCCCACGCTTAGTTTTGATTTGATTTCGGTTCGCCTTACACGATAGGGCTTTGGCTTTATGCGGTCTCCTTGCTTTGCACGGTTTGAAGCTCCGACTTCTTGGCCTTCTCGCGCCATTTTCCGAAGCGGAAGCACAGCGCGGTGATTATCGCTCCGACCATCCACGCCGCAAGCAGCGAATAATAAATACTCTCCGGAGCCCCGTTCACAAGCTCGGGGCTTCTTGTTATGTACGCCAAGCCATACGCCAGGGGAACCCTGACGCCGATTGTTGTTATGACGGATATAATCATTGGCGTCACGGTATCGCCCGCGCCGCGCATGACGCCACCCAAGACCTGCGTCACCGCAAAGCAGATATACCCCACCGCAAGCACCTTTAGCATTCGCGCACCCAAGTCCAGAACCGATTCCGTGTCGGTAAACATCATAAGGAGCTGCCTCCCGAACAGCAGTATCAAAACTACCAGAACGGCGCTTACCAAAAGCGCAAGCCTTAAGCCGTATTTCGCGCTGCTGTGGACGCGCTCAACGTTGCCCGCGCCTATATTCTGCCCGACATAGGTCGTCATCGACATTCCGAAGGTGAAATTGGGCATCATCGCAAAGCCGTCCACACGCATTATGGCTATGCAGGTGGCTATGACCGAGGTGCCGAAGCTGTTGATGAGCGACTGCACCATGAGCTGAGCGCCGGAGAATATCGCCTGCGTCGCGCCCACGGGCATACCAATCTTGAATATGCGAAGGCATATATCCTTGTCGGGGATGAAGTAGCGCTTCTTGGCGTCGAACACATCCTTCATGCGCAATATGCGAAGGACGCAGCAGAGCGCCGAGATGCTTTGGGCTATTACGGTCGCTATTGCGACGCCCGGCACCCCCATACCGAATACGGCGACAAACAATATGTCAAGCCCTATGTTCAACCCGCAGGCCAAGAGCAGAAACACAAGCGGCATAACCGAGTCGCCCAAGCCGCGCAGGATACCCGCTCCGATGTTGTAGAGTGCGCAGCCCACAAAGCCTATCATGATGATACTAAGATAGCTTGACGAGTCCGTGAAGATTTCATCAGGGGTACTCATTATGCGAAGGAAGGGATTTGTTATCACAAGCCCCAACACGCCCGAAAGCAGACCCACTATTACGGTAATCGACAGCACATTGCATATGGTGTGCGAAAGCTGCTCCCTGTTCTTCGCGCCGAAGTACTGTGAAACGAGAATGCCCGCACCCGTTGATACACCCATCAACAGAGCTATTATGAGGTTCAGTATGGGGCCTGACGCGCCGACAGCGGCAAGTGCGTTGTCGCCCGCGTACCTGCCTACAACAACAGCGTCCACGGTGTTGTAGAGCTGCTGCGCGAAATTACCGATAAGAAGCGGCAGAGCAAAGCGTATAAGCACCTTTGTCGGGTTGCCCACCGTCATGTCCTGCGCTCCAAAGAAGCCCTTTATCTTATCCCAAGCCTTCATCTGTCCGTTCCTTTCGGGGCTTTCGGCAAACCCGCCTTCAACCCAACAAGAGAACATTATACATTCAATAAAAATTACCGTCAACGACTTTTGCGTAAAATCTCATGTTCGCAGGCAACAAAGTTTCATGTCGTCCTGAGGAGCAAACAGCGACGAAGGATCTTGAAACAGACTTGCGGGGAAAGGGGCGCTCCCCCGAATCACTCCCACTGTCATCCTGAGGAGCAAACCGCGATAAAGGATCTTGAAACAGACTTGCGGGGAAAGGGGCGCTCCCACTATGGGATGTGGAGACGGGAAGTGGTGGACAAACACAGTTCGCCCCTTGAATTTTTGGGTATTATCGCAGGGGAGCGGGTCTTGACTTCGTACTTCTCGGCAAGATCCTTCGACTTCGCAATAGGATGACAAGGAGGTTGAGGGGCGGGGCAATATTGGATGACAAGGAGGTTGAGGGGCGGGACAATATTGGATGACGGGGGGGTACAGGTGGATTAGGAATGGGTTCCTAAAGCGGGAATAGCTTTCAAGGACGCTTTCACCGCAGCGCAATTACACTTGCAGGCTGTCACTCTCGGGAACGAGCAGCTTTATCATATCCCCGCTGCCCTTTGCCGCCGTCACAAAGTCCTTAGCTGTCTTGAGCGGAAAGGCATGTCCCTCCATATGGTAATGCATGGGTACGCAGTACACGGGCGCGATGAGCTTCATCAGGCTCACAGCCTCCTTCGGCCCTATCGTATACGTCCCGCCTATGGGAATGAGCAGCGCGTCAACTGCGCCTAAGCTCTTTATCTGATCATCGGTGAGCATACAGCCCAAGTCCCCAAGGTGTACTATCCGTTTGCCGCCGCAGTCATACACGAATACGATATTGTTTCCGCGAAGCGCGCCTCGCTTGTCGTCGTGGAAGGTCGGGATACCCCAAACCTGCACCTCGCCTACCCGATTTCTCTCGGGCGTCTCTATAACCATGGGATTGCCATCAAGCTGCGTTAAGTCGTTATGGTCGTAGTGCGCGTGGCTTATCGTTACCGCGTCGCAGCTTGGCTTACTGTGCCTAAACACCTTCTGCGAGTATGGGTCGGTCGCTATCCTCATACCCTTTCCAAAGTCCAGCACAAAGCAGGAATGTCCGTACCAACTTATCCGCATTTTGTACACCTCCTAAGTTTCAGTATCGCGTTGGCCGCGCCGCCTATCTGTGCTTCCGCGTCCAGCCTTTCCTTTCCATACAGCCCCGTTGTCATCGAACGCATGGCAAGCTCCGTCTCATTCGTCCACTTCCCACCGGAGTACGCGCACCACGAAAGCCACAGGGCGCGGCGCACCGCGGCGACGTCCGGACAGGCGCAGGGCGGCTTTCGGGACAGCAGCTGAAGGTAATTGTCCCCATCGTCGCACAATACGCGCCCAGGGTATTCAAGCTCCCGCGTTCCTTTTATCATCAAATCGAACATGGCGTTCGACAGATGGAATATCAGCCAACCGTTCCTTGCCGAAACTTTGCAAAGAACGGGCAGCCCATCCAACCTGCACTCAAACAAACGGGCGTTGAGCAGGTTTACACACTCCGTAAGGTCACCCTCGCGCACCATGGACAGGGCAAGCTCACCCTCGTCCCTTGCGTTTTTGAACCTGTCACACGGTATGTCCCCGCCCGTCGCTCCCCATACAAAGCGCGAGATGGCATTAATGATTACAAAACGAAAATCGTTTTTCATAGGTTTAGCGTACACGCCGCCCGACGTTTTGTCAATGAAAACAGCTTTAACTTTTTTGTGCGTTTTGAAAATCGCTCATTGAATACGCCCATGTTCATTTGGGCATACTTCAACTTGCGAGGTGATTCAATGACAAAAGCTAAAAACAATATTCTTCCGTTTGTACTCGGCATACTCATTTTGGCGCTTGCCATGTCAGCGCTTATGGGAGCCTTTGGCAACGCTTCAACGGCTGCCGCAGCTTCCAATGACGAGGTGCTTAGGCTGCACGTTATCGCCAACAGCGACGACGATTTCGATCAGGCCGTGAAGCTGCAGGTGCGGGACGCGATACTGCCCATCTTCGAGTCCGCCGAGAGCTATGAGGACGCAAGGGCGTTTCTGTTAAGCCACGGAGCTGAGATTCAAGCCGAATGCGAGCGCGTACTCAAGGAAAACGGCGTTGATTACGGCGTGGAGCTGACCCTTGGACTGACGCATTTCCCAGACCGCGACTACGGCGGAACATTTTACCCCGAAGGCGATTATGATGCGCTTTGCGTGCGTTTGGGCGCGGCCAACGGTCAAAACTGGTGGTGCGTGCTGTTTCCTCCCCTGTGCCTGATAACGCGGGACGGACAGCCCGTTGACCTTGACGAACTGGAATTTGAAAGCGACATCATAGAATGGCTGCGCAGTATCGGATGGTGGTTCGATGACTAAACGAGGCTTGCGTATTCGATGTTTTTTAGGCGCTGTCGTAATCTTGTTATGCTGTCTATTGCCCAATACCGCGTCCGCCGTTCTCAAGCGCGGCTCCTCAGGCGACGAGGTTATAACCCTTCAGAAGAAGCTAAAAGCCTGGGGTTACTACACAGGCAGTATCGACGGGATCTATGGAAGCGCGACGGTGGAAGCGGTCAAGTACTTTCAGAGGGTGAACGGGCTGACGGTGGACGGCGTCGTAGGGCCCGCAACGGCAGCCGCCCTGGGAATGAGCTTGTCGTCTTCGTCGTCATCGTCGTCGTCCTCCTCGTCCACATCCTCGGGAGACACATATTTGCTTGCGCGATGCATATATGGCGAGGCAAGAGGCGAGCCTTACAAGGGCATGGTGGCGGTGGGAGCGGTGATACTCAACCGTGTCAAGAGCAGTCAGTTCCCTAACTCCATTTCGGGAGTGATATATCAATCGGGTGCGTTTTCGGTTGTAAGCGACGGGCAGATTAATATGGCGCCCAATGAGACCGCCATACGCGCCGCCAAGGACGCTCTAAACGGTTGGGACCCGACGGGCGGATGCCTGTACTACTACAACCCTTCCAAGACCACCAACAAGTGGATGCTCTCAAAGCCCGTGGTAATCACCATAGGCAGTCACGCATTCTTTTAAGGAGACGACATGAAGAAAACAGCTTACATAGTCGCGATAGCCGTACTTGGCGTAGGTCTTTTGGTATGCGTAGGACTGTTGACGTCCTCATACGCGCAGCTTTCTGACAAGCAAGCCCTGCTGAATGCGGCGAATGAACAGATAGAACAGGCCAACTCACGTCTGTCCGAGACCGATGACGCCGAGGGCGGCAACGCGCAATCCTCAGAGGACTCCTCATCGGTGAACTTCGAGCGTCTCTATCGCAAGGTCGGCGACGATATAAACGATATGTGCAACACGATGTCCAAGCTTGAGGTAGCGGCCTCGCCTGACCGAACCCTATTGCTGTTGGCCGACCTGTGGCGGCTTTCGGGCAGCGCGTCCGCGGCTCTTTCCGAATTGCCCGAAGCGCACGGCAACGTTGGAGAACTGACAAGCTTCATCACCCGCGCAGGTGATTACGCATATGCGCTCATGCAGGGCGTGCTCAACGACCGGCCGCTCTCCGCCGACGATACCGAGCAGCTTTCAAAGATGAAGGAGTACTGCATAAAAGTCTCAGAGAGCATTGAAAGCAGGCTCGAAAGCGGACAGCTTCCCACCGACTTTCTGGACGCGGACGGCTTCTACTGTGAAACCAACGAGAGCGAGGGATTGTCCGACATACCCACCCTCATCTATGACGGCCCTTATTCGGAGACCAACGAGCTGCTTGAACCGCTTGCCGACCTCGGCGGCGAGGTGAGCCAAGACGAGGCGTTGAATAGGGCGAAGGAGCTTTTTCCAGACTATGAGGCGAGCTATGAGTCTTTATGCAACGGGCGCATACCCACTCACGACATAGCTTTGAGCGGAGAAAAGGGTGAAATCTCTCTGTCGCTCACCAAGATGGGCGGACTGCCCCTGTACTTCATGGGCTCGCCCGTGGGCAACAGAAACGACGCTCCGAACGACGAGGAGACAAAGCGACTGCACGAAGCCGCACAGACCTTTCTATCTGAATGGGGCTACGGCGAGCTTCATCCCTCCTATGCGCAGTACTATGAGGGCAGCGTGGTCATAAACTACGCCGCCGTACAGGACGGGGTCGTCCTGTACTCCGACCTTATCAAGGTGTATGTTGACAGGGAAAGCTTTGAGGTGTTCGGCATGGACGCTTCGGGCTACTGCTTCTGCCACAGACAGCGCGAGCTTAACGCGCCTTCGCTGTCCCAAGAGGAAGCGCAGGAAAGGCTTTCGCTGTTGATAGAGGTTGAAAGTGTCACCCTGACGCTCATTCCGAAAACCCGCTCTACCGAGGTTCTTTGTTGGGAGTTCAAGGGCAAGAAGGGCAATGACAGCTATATAGTCTATATCAACGCTGAAACGGGCGCGGAGGAGGAGATCTTCTTGGTGATAAACAGCGAGGAGGGCGACCTCGTGGTATAGGGAAAAGCGCGACAAATGCAAAATGGACGCAAACAAGGGCAAAACCCCTTATGCGTCCGTTTTGTAATATTCTACCTTACTTTTTTAGTCTCTTGGATAGCAGAATAGCGCGTTAGTAAGCTCGTTTCTAAGCTCGGCTCGTCTGTCCGCAGGTGTGAGCAATATGGCGTGCTTGAGGTTCTTTAAGACAAATCTTCTGACCGCCGACCATGGCGCGCTCACCGATACACGAACGTTGTCACCCTCGGGAACGATGTTGACGTTGCCAAAGAACGCTTCATGCAGTTCTCCGATTAGATGCCTTGCGCAAAGCAGGGTGAAGCGCTCGTTCTCGCGGTGCCTGTAAACCGCGAATTCTACGTAGCGTTCAACGTCCAAACCGCTCTCACAGCCGATAAGCGTTGTGACCTCGCGGGCAGGCTCGTTAGTCAAGCTCAGCTCGCTCATCAGGTCAACCCTGTAATGCAGGGGCTTGCCATAGCCTACTATCGCGACTATGACGTAATACTCCTCCTCTGCCAAAAACAGGGCGTAGGGGGACGCGGAGAACGCGCTGCTGCGCTGAGGCGTCAGGCTGCCGTCCGCCGCGATAGAGTTGTATACATAGTTTATGCGCTTACCCTCGCGTATGCCACGGCGGATAAGCTCCAGCTTGTCAAAGACCTGCGTGTTTAGGCTGCGATTCAGCTCCGCAACGGGCATGACGGGAACATCGGATTGCAGCTTGCCTATAAGCTCCGAGGCGATATCTGACCCGGGTGCGCGAAGCAGCGCGTCCAAGATGACCATGCGGGTTTGCTCGGGCAGTGGCTCCGCTTCGTGGCTTTGGGGCTTTACTGCCTCGGCAGTCTCCGTTTTGACCATCTTGGGGCGCAGATAATAACCTTTGCCGTTCTCATGGTAGTCGCATAAATCAAATCCCATCTCGCTGAGTAAGGCTAAGTTGCGCCCTACGGCCTTGCGCTCTGCGGTCAGCTCGTAGTCGCTCTCAAGATACTCGATGATTCTACGGGTGTTGATGGGATCCTGTGCGCTCGCATACTTTTCCAGTATGCGCATAATGCACAGCGACAACGCTTTCTTTCCCTTCGTCATTTTGCCCTCGCTAAATCTCGTAGTAGTCGCCACGTCTGTAATCGTACAGGACGCCGTCGTAAAGCTTGACATTCTCAAGCACCTTGCCGCAGCCTATCGCCACACTTGAAATGGGATCCTCCGCAACGTAACAGGGAATACCCGTGTGATCGGTGATATACTTGTCCAGTCCGAAAAGCAGCGACCCGCCGCCCGTCAAACACATTCCGTTCTCCGTGATATCCCCGCAAAGCTCGGCGGGAGTCGCCTCCATCATGTCCCTAAGCTGCTCTGTAATCTGCCGCAGCGGGTCAGCCAAAGCCGTAACAAGCTCGTTGCTGTCAACCAACATGGACGCGGGCTGTCCGCTGCCCAAGGAACGCCCCCGAACGTCAATCATGATAGGCTCTGACCTTGGCGAAGCTGACGCGAAATTGATTTTCATCTCTTCCGCCGCCCTAACGCCTACCGCTATGCCGTGCTGACGCTTGAAATAGCGAATAATCGCCTCATCGAACTTGTCACCGCCGACCCTGATGGACGCGGATATGACCGCTCTGCCGAGTGAGGTCACCACCATGTCGCTTGTGCCCGCGCCGACGTCAAGGATAAGGTTGCCCTTTGGGGAGATTATGTCCACCCCCGCGCCGATGGCGGCCGCCAACGGCTCGTCAATAAGATAGGTGTAGCGCGCACCCGCGCCCTCGGAGGTCTCTATAACGGCGCGTTTTTCTACCTCGGTAGCTTTGGAAGGCACAGCGATAACGACCCTTGGCTTAAAGAATATTCTATTGCCGACCAGTCTTGAAAAAAAGTTCGTGAGCATACGCTCCGTAGCGTCGAAGTTGGAAATAACGCCCTCAGCCAAGGGGCGCAGCACAATAAGTCCCTCGGGTTCGCGCCCGATCATATCTAAAGCCTCGCCGCCTATGGCGACAAGCTTGCCTGTTCCGCGTTCAATCGCCACGACGCTGGGCTCACGCAACACAATGCCCTTGCGTCTGACATAGGCCAAGACCGTGCTGGTGCCAAGGTCAAGCCCAATGTCCGACGATCCGAATAATCTCATAACACACCTCATAAAGCCGCAGTCCGCGACTCATATCACTTGTCCCATAATTGTACCATCCGAAAGCGTTTTTGCGATTAACAAATTATGAATTAATCAAAACGATTTTATGAACTCCGTGACTGTGTTTCGCAGGTGGTGTAGATTTGCATAAAATCCCATGTTGACAGATGTACGGGAACGGTGATATATTTAATTAAGAATCAGAAAGAAGGGAGCGATGTATTATGTTCAAAAGAGAGAGTGTTGTGTTTATGTCGCTTCCGGAAAGGTTTTAGCCTTAGATTCGCGTTACCGCAGTTTCGCCCGGAAGCCTTTGGCTGTTCGGGCTTTTTTATGCCCGTTTGACCACCTTACTACAAATTTATACAAACGGGAGAAATATGGAAGCAAACAATCAGACTTGTATCGGCCGCGTTATCGCCGGCTCGAACGGACTATACACCATCGAAACACCAACCGGAATTACGCAGTGCCGCGTCACGGGGCGTTTCATGCACCTTGCCGCCTCACCCTCGGACTACCCCGTGACGGGCGACCTTGTAGAGCTGAATAGCAACACTATTTCGGGACTTGTTCCGCGCAAATCCGTCATGACACGCGCCATGGCGGGTCAGCGCAAGGACGCGCAGCTAATCTGCGCCAATGTCGATTTCATCCTTATCTGCATGTCCCTCAACGACAACCTCAACCCGCGCCGCCTTGAACGCTACATCGCGGCAATCGCGGCGGGCGGCGCGGAACCCGTTCTCGTTCTCACTAAGGCCGACCTCAACAAGAACGCCGAGAGCATACGTTCCGAGTATCAGCGAAGCTACGGTATCCGCACTCTGCTTTGCAGCGCGCCCGACGCCTACGATGAGGTTCGCGCTCTCCTAACCCAAGGCGTTGCCTGCGCCCTTGTCGGCTCCTCAGGCGTGGGCAAGTCCACCCTGTTGAACGCGCTTTTAGGCTCCTCGGTACAGGCCACGCTTGCCATATCGCAAAAGGGCGACCGAGGCAGGCACACTACCACCGCCCGTGAGCTGTTCACCCTGCCTTCGGGCGCGGCTGTCATCGACACTCCGGGTATGCGGGAGCTGAAGCTTGACAACAGCGACGTTGACGCGGCGTTCACTGACATTATCGCCTTAGCTTCACAGTGTAAATACTCCGATTGCAAGCATGAGCGCGAACCCGGATGCGCCGTCAAAGCGGCCGTCGCGGAGGGCAGGCTTGACCCCGCCCGCCTCGCTTCGTATGTAAAGCTTGCCAAGGAGCAGCAGCGCAAGGCCACCCACTTTCATAGGCTTCAACACTAAATACGACAACGTGAAAGCCGCGCACCTTCAATAAAGCTTGATGCGCGGCTTATTTCGTATGTTCTTATTGGGTTGTTACCGCCTTGTCAGAAGGCTTATCATTATCTTTGCGAAGGCCTCGCGGTCCAGATCAAGCACGACCTTGGCGTTCTTATGCTCGAACCCGAAGTCCGAGTATACGTCTGTGACGCTCTTGCCCCGCGTCAGCTCGGAGCGCGTCTCAACGTACACGCCCGCTTCCTCCATTGTGAAAAGTTCAGGGTGCGCGCAGCACACGACCGCGCAGGGGTCGTGAAGCTCCGTACCCTCATGCCCGTTTTCCTTTAGATAGGCCATGGCTATCCTTCTGCTGTCGATGAAGAAACGCCCCTTGGGGGTATTGACCCTGTTGATAAGCTCCACCTCATAGTCAAAAAGCTCCGCCTTGTTGGTAACGTCCAGCCCCACCATGGTTATAGGCGCTCCGCACTTCATCACAAGCTGAGCCGCCTCTGGGTCCACATAGAAGTTGAACTCGGCGGCGGGCGTGCGGTTGCCGAAGCTGCAGGCTCCGCCCATTATGGTTATGCTCTTGAGCAGCGACGCAAGCTTTGAATACTTCGACAGCGCAATCGCAATATTGGTAAGAGGGCCTACGGCGATAAGCTCAAGGCTCCCGTTACAGCTCACGGCCGTTTCATACAGGGCGTCCCAAGCGGTCTTGCTCTCATGCTCCCTTGTGGATTCGGGGAGAACGACGTCGCCTATTCCGTTGTTGCCGTGAATATACGGAGCGGTCACAAGCTCGCGCAGGAGCGGTTTGTCCGCGCCCTTGTACACGGGAGCGGCGCAGGAAATGAAGTCCATCACCCTGCGGGTATTCTCATAGGTTTTATACAGCTCGACATTGCCCGCGACGCAGCTTACTCCCAATATGTGAAAGTCGGGCATAGCCGCCGCCGTCATAAGGCAAATCGCATCGTCAACGCCGACGTCGCAGTCTATCCAAATGTCTCTCATGCCTTTGTCCTCCCATAAAACGCAACGGAGTTCACGATATGCTCCACAAAGGCTTCGCGGTCAAGACCCATGACGACCTTGGCATTGGCGGGCTTGCCCGATATATTGAAAATGTCGCCAACCGTCATCCCTCGGCAATACTCGCCCTCGGTCTCTATCTCGACATGCATGGGGACTATCCTGAACATCTCAGGGTGCAGCAGCACCGCAACCGCAACCGCGTCATGCACGGGCGCACCCGCGTAGCCCTTCGCCCTGTGAAAGCCGTAGAAGAACTCCAGCCAGTCCGCTACCACAAACGCAACGTGGTTGTTTTGGTTTCTCACCCGCTCGAAGTCCTCCGGGAACACCAACGCCTTTTCTGTGACGTCCAATCCGCACATGGTAAGGTCTATCCCCGAAGTGAACACCACCTTCGCGGCCTCAGGATCGACAAGTATGTTGAACTCGGCGGCGGGCGTCCAGTTGCCCAAGGCTATGCCCCCGCCCATAAGCGAGATTCGGGCAATCTTGGGTTTCAGCTCGGGGTGAGCCAACAACAGTGCGGCTACATTCGTAAGCGGCCCTGTGGGTATGAGGGTCACGGGAGTATCGCTCTCCCCTATCACCTTTGCCATGAGCGCGACGGAGTCCAACTCGGATTCATTGAACGCGGGTTCGGGAAGCACGGGGCCGTCCAAGCCGGACTTGCCATGCACCGAGGGCGCGTTCATAGGCTCGTTTATAAGCGGGCGGGGTCTGCCCCTGCCCACGGGTGGATGAATACCGCAGAGCGTACATATACGCAGGGCGTTGTAGGTGGTTTTCTCTATTGTCTGATTGCCTGCGACGGTGGTTACTGCCCGAATATCAAGCATGGGCGAGGCCGCAGCCGTCACCCATGCGATAGCATCGTCATGCCCGGGATCGCCGTCCAGTATTACGGGTATACGATTCATTCTCTGATCTTCAACTTTCTGTGCTTTTTAACCTTGTTCACGGTTGACCACGCATATATGACAAGGCCGATAATCGTGAACGCATAGGGTATCATGGAGACGAGGAAGCTTGAATAGCCAAGCGCGCTTGCCTTTGTCGCCAACGCCTGCGCGAAGCCGAACAGCAGTGACGAGAGCATCGCGCCCACAGGCTCGCCTCTGCCCATGGCCTGAGCCGCCAAAGCTATAAAGCCCCGACCCGCTACCATGCCTGAGTTCCACCCCTGTGCGTAGTACATGGACATAAACGCTCCGCCGAAGCCCGCCATCGCGCCCGATATCGCAAGCGCGATGTACTTCATCTTGTTGACGGATACTCCGACGCTGCTCGCGGCGTTCGGGCTTTCACCAACGGCGCGTATGTTAAGACCCAAGGAGGTCTTATACAGCAGCACCCACATGAGGAACACGAACAGGAAAGCGACGTAGGTCAGCACGGAGTGACCCGATACTATCTCGCCCAACACGGGTATCTTGCTGATAAGCGGTATGTTTACCGTTGGTATCAGGATGTTCGGGGTAACAAGGTTGCCCGTGTTGCCGCGCATACCGGTGAACATGTAGAGCAGGAAAATGGTTCCGCCGCCGCCCAACATATTCACGGCGATGCCCGCCAATATGATATCGGTCTTGAGCTTGATGCCGAAGAAGCCCATCATAAGCCCCAACAGCACGCCTACGGCCACCGCGCCGAGTACTCCGATTATCCAGCTCTGCGTCCAGTAAGCTATGAGGAAGCCGAACAACGCGGAAATCATCATAGTGCCTTCAAGACCGATGTTGCAAACCCCCGCCTTCTCAGCTATGACCGCGCCCAATGCCGCGAACAGTATCGGGGCTGTGATGCGAATCATGACGAACAGGAAGTCCGCCTTAAAGACCATTTCCCAAAGACGTTCAAGCATTCTCGGCACCTCCCTTCGCAATGTGCGCAAGCTCCTCCTTGGCACTCTTAACAACCAACTTTTGCCTGTACTTTGAGAGGAACTGCTCCGCCGCGAAGAACAGGAAGATAGCCGCCTGGATGATGTCTATCATCTCGGAGGGGATATCGCAGTAGGTTGACATCAGCATACAGCCCTTGTTGAGGTACGCCATGAACAGCGCCGCGAAAGGCACGAATATTGGGTTGTTTTTGGCAAGGATGGCGATAGTCACGCCCGTCCAGCCATAGCCCGGAAGCTCCTTCCAGAGGAAGGTGCTGTACCTGCCCAACACCTCAATACCGCCGCCTATGCCGGAAAGCACGCCGCCTATCACCTGTGACAGCACGATGGCCGAACCGACCTTCATGCCCGAATACTGCGAGAAGGATTGGTTAATGCCTATCATCCTAATCGAATAGCCCCAACGTGTGCGGAACATGAACAGCGCGATAATCACCACGAATACCAAGGCCACCACAAAGCCCCAATTGAGCTTGCTGCCGCCTTCGACAAGAGCGGGAATTCTCGCGGACTCTGCGAACGCATAGGTCTGGGTAGAGCCTTTACTCCTGTCCGCGAAGTTGAAGTTGAGAAAATGCAGTATGAGGTACATCAAGACGTAGTTGAGCATTAGGGTCGTAACCATCTCGCTCGCGCCTATCTTGACCTTTAGAAAGGCCGGTATGAGCATGATAACTCCACCCACCACGGCAGCCACTATGATACAGATGAAGGGGTCAAGCGCCGTACCCGTGGAGAGGTATATACCGCAGAGCGCCGCGACAAAGCCGCCCGTCATGCAAACGCCCTCGCCGGCAAGATTGAACTGGTTGGCGGAGAACATCACGCATACCGCAAGTCCCGTGAAGATGGTGGGAATCATCGCCGCCAGAATCTGATAGAAATTCATGGTGTTGAAGCTTACTACCCCCGCCTTCGTCGTGAACAGCGGCCCTATAAGCATGTACTTTAGCGCCTCAAGCCCCTTGCTGAAGGTCTGTGACTTGTCATCGGTATTGATATAGATGGTCAAGAATATGAAGATGGCGCCCACGCCCAACGCGATAAGTATCGCCGCTAAGCCTCGGATGATGGAGAACATCATCATGCGCCTGTCCTTGACCAGTATGGATTTCAGGTTTTGCCAAAACTTATTCATTGCTTACCTCCGGCATGGCTTCCTCGTGGCAAGCCTTGGCTATGGTCTCCTTGTCGTGATGCTTTAAGCCCAACATATATTCGCCAAGCATCACGTCGTTCAGAATGCCCGCGTCCTCAAAATACGCCGCGACCTTGCCGCCGTTCATGACAATAAGCGAATCCGAGAGCATCAGAACCTCGTTGATGTCCGCCGAGACGAGCAGCACCGCGGCGCCCGCCCTTGACAGCTCGACGAGCTTGTTTCTTATGAACTCGGTAGCGCCAACGTCAATGCCCCTTGTGGGCTGATCGGCGATGATAAGGCGAGGCGAGCAGGACAGCTCACGCGCCACGACGACCTTCTGTATGTTGCCGCCCGACAGCATCATGACCTGCTGCTTTCTTGACTTGCACTTAATCTTAAAGTCCTTTATGAGGCGATCCGACTCGGCGTACATACGCTTCACCCTAAAGAGCGGCCCCCAATTGAAGCGCTTCTTGGAGATACGGTCGGAGAGTACGTTTTCCTCTATGCTGCCCTTGTCCGCGATACCATAGGTCATTCTGTCCTCGGGTATCATGGAAACGCCCTGCTCGCGTATCTTGCGCTGCGACAGGCGTATGAGGCTCACGCCTTCGACCTCGGCTGTGCCCGACTGCGGCTTGCGGAAGTTAAAGAGTATGTCCACAAGCTCGCGCTGTCCATTGCCCTCTATGCCCGCGACGCCCAAAATCTCGCCCTCGCGCACGGAGAAGGACACGTCCTCAAGCATACGCTTGTCCCACTCGTTGGTATAGCAGAGCTTGCGCACCTTCAAAACGGTCTTGCCCGGCTCGGCCTTGGGCTTTTCGAGTTCAAGCGATACCTCTCTGCCCACCATGAGGCGGGAAATCTCCTCCTCGGAAATGGCGGCGGTGTCGTAAACGCCCATGCTCTTGCCGTCGCGCATGATGGTCAGTCTGTCGGTCAGCTCCTTTATCTCGTTAAGCTTATGCGAGATAAAGACTATGGTGTAGCCCTGCTCCTTGAGATGCTTCAGCTCGTGAAACAGCTCGGCGGTCTCCTGCGTCGTCAATACGGCGGTAGGCTCGTCAAGTATGAGTATCTTGGCCCCACGAACCAACGCCTTCAAAATTTCAACTTTTTGTTTCATGCCCACGGGGATATCCATAACCTTTGCCATGGGATCGACGGGCAGATTGTAACGCTCGGAGAACTCGCGGGTCCGCTTGACCGCGGCCTTATAGTCGATAAACACTCCCGCCTTGGTGGGCGGCATTCCGAGTACGATGTTTTCCGCGACCGTAAGGCTTGGAACAAGCATGAAGTGCTGATGCACCATGCCCACGCCTTTTGCGATGGCGGCGGTGGGAGACGGCAAAACGGCCTTTTCGCCGTTGATGTAGATCTCGCCCTCGGTGGGCTGCTCAAGGCCGAACAGCACCTTCATCAGGGTGGACTTGCCCGAACCGTTCTCGCCCATCAAGGCGTGAATCTCGCCGCGTCTGACGGAAAAATCCACCTTTTGGTTGGCGGCTATGCCGTTGGGGTAAACCTTTGTTATGCCGACCATTCGGACGACAAGGTCCTCGTTTGCGCTCTCAACTGTTTCCTTATGTTCCAAAGAGAGCCTCCTTTCGTCTTTTAATGCGGATAGAGGGAGCCTTCACTCGAAAGCTCCCTCACTTTAGTCAGTGAATGATGGCACAGCTATTACGGCTGCATGGAGTCGCGCAGAGCGACGACGGCATTGGTCTCATCGCCGATGGCGGACGGAACAACAACCTCACCGTTCACGATTGCGTCCTGAGCCGCAAGAACCATGTCCTGAACCTCTTGCGGAGAGAGCTTAGCGAAGTTCTTGTCGGTCACGATACCGACGCCGCCCTCGCTGATACCAAGGTTAACCTGCTGGCCCCAATACTCGTTGCCCGCGTCCCACTCGTTAAAAATCCAAATGATTGACTGACCGATGTTCTTCAGACCGGAGGTAAGGGTGATCGCCGCAAGCTCTGTGGAAAGGGTCAGCTCCTGGTCGGAGTCAACGCCGATGAACCAAGCCTTGCCGCTCTCCAAAGCAGCCTCGGCTCCGCCGTTGCCGGACAGACCCGCAACGCCCCAGATGATGTCGCAGTTATTGTCGTTGATCATGGACAGACCGAATTCCTTGGCGGTCGCGGTATCAACATAGCTGTTGACATAACGGGTATCGACCTTGACGTCGGGATTGACGGACTGTGCGCCAAGCAGGAAGCCATACAGGAAGTCGTTGATGACAGGGCTGTCAACGCCGCCGATGAAGCCGACTACCGCGCTGTCGTTGATCTTCTCAACGGAGGTCTGTGTCGTCATGGACGCGGCATAAACGCCAATGAGGTAACCCATGTCGTTCTGCTTGTAGCTGATGTTGACGACGTTGGCGTTCTCGCCCACATAGGTGGTGTCGTCATAGATGAGGAACTTCTGATCGGGGTACGCAGTGGCGACTTCCTTGAGGTAGTCGGGCATCTGATAGGTACCGCAGATAATCAGGTCATACTCGCCGGACTCGGCTACCTCGTACAGGGTCTCAAGCCACTTGGGCTGATCCTCGTCGGTGCCGCCCATTTCGATGGTCTTGTAGGTGATCCTGCCCGCTTCCTGAAGCGCCTTCAGGCCGGATTCAGCGGAATCGAAGAAGGACTTGTCACCCAAGTTGCCGTTTACAAGGCTTACCACATTGTAAACTTTTGTATCGGGTACATCGACATTGGGTTCATCAACCGCCGGTTCCTTTGAGCAGGCCGCCAGTACTGATACCAGCATCAGAACTGCCAAGAGGATAGCAAAATACTTTTTCATAGTTCGTTCCTTTCGTGCATTTGATTGCTGTGTTCATCACACAACCTAAACAATTTTACACGAATGTGACAAAAATGTCAATATGTTTATATGCAAAGATTAAGGAATGAGAAAGCTTCCCTTTTAGCGCTCCCGCCTCAGTGAAAAAGTAAGAGCTGTCGCGGCTTTTGCCCGTTGACGCTCTTTATCAGTTCATGGAAAGCCTGAAGCACCACAGCAGCTTATGAACGGAAATTTCAAAGCCGAGCTTAATTTGCAAGTTTATCGACGCCGTGTTATCGCAGAACACCTGCGCGTAGGGGATCACACCCTGTTCCGCTCTGTGGCGTATCATGAACGCCGCCAAAGCCCAGCCTATGTTGTGCCTGCGATAATCGGGCAGAACCTCAAGCATACCAAGGCTTCCGTCCTCGTGCATACCCGCATAGCCCAAGAGCGTCCCTTGCGCGTCGTAGGCCGCGAACAGGGAGCCGTCGTCTATCTGTTGAATGAACTCGTCCTTCGCGTCATACAGCTCATAATAGCTTGCGGCAAGCTCCGCGTCCTTCTTGTCCATAAGCCTTATCGCGGGCGCGTTGTCAGCCTTGGGGAAATCGTCCCTTAGGTAGACCACCTGAAAGCAAGGCTTCTCGCTGTCAAAGCCCGCCGCCCTTGCCGCCTCAAAGCAGCGTTCGTCGCGTATAACCAAGCCCGAAGGCTCTTTGATCATGGCGATAAGGCGCTTGGCGCTTGTCTCGTTCACGGCTCCAAGAAGGAACATCGGGATGTCGTCCTTGTGATCGACGCGCAAAAGCACCCCCTCCTCACTTGCATCCTCTATCTTAGCGCCGCCATCGCGAAGGGCATGGAACATATCCGCAAAAATGAGAGGATCGCGGCTGAAAAACCTATATGAAGCGGCTTCATCCTTTGTCATTTGCTTCGGGGTCAAGTCTGAGAAGTTCACCAAAATACCTCACAAGTTCGTTCGGGTGCGACTGCGTGTACGGCCGTACCCGTGATTTACCCGTTATCTTAGCACTACACACACGCTTATGTCAATCACACAAAAAGCGACCCCGCAAACGAAACGCGGGGTCTGATGAAAAGGAACAGCCGAATGATTTAGAATGTAGTAAAGCCGCCGTCCACGGGAAGGTTGGCGCCCGTTACGTTGGAGCATTCATCCGAGCAGAGGTACAGCGCTACATTTGAGACCTCCTCGGCCTGCGCGCCCCTGCCCTGCGGAGAATGAATCTTGAATCCGAGCATCTGATCCATGGCCTCCAAGCCCTGAGACTTGCGCTCGATAGCGCGTCTGCGCAGGAAGGCGAGCGCTTCGTCATACATCGGGGTGAGCGTCGTTCCGGGCGATATGGAATTAACCCTAATTCCGAACTTCGCGCCGTCCAAAGCCATGTTGCGCGAAAGCCCCACCACGGCGTGCTTGGACGCGACGTAAGCGCAGTTCCCCGGGAAGCCGGTCATGCCCGCCACGGACGCGAAATTGAGGACAACGCCCTGCTTTGCCGCCATCATGTGCGGGAAGGCATAGTGGCTCATGGCAAACTGCGAGTACAGGTTGCATCCAATTACTTCATGAAGCATCTCCTCACTCATACGATCCACGCTGCCCGGCTCACCTATGATGCCCGCGCCGTTGACGAGTATGTCTATCCTGCCATACATCTCAATGGCGGCGTCAACGATGCTCTTGCAGTTCTCAAAGTACTGAACGTCGGTAACAATGAACTTGACTTTGGGGTTGATTTCCTTCAGCTCGGCCTCCGTCTTGGCGGAAAGCTCGACCTTGCGGTCTGCGCAAATCAAGAGTGCGCCCTCTTTTGCTGCACGCAAGGCCATCTCACGGCAAATGCCGCCGGCCGCGCCGGTGATAACCATAACCTTGTCCTTGAATCTGTCGGGTATAAAGTTCATGTGAAATCCTCCTTGTTTGACTTACGGGTCAAGTTTACCACTGTTTGACTGTTTAGTCAATATGTGTTTTGGAGATTTGTGTAAATAATGTTAAGCTGTTGAGGGTTGGCGCGTCCAATGCGGGGACAAAAATCGTAAGCTGCAAAAATATAGAGGGAACGGACAAAGGCAGATGAACCGTCCTTGTCCGTTCCGTGTTTATCCTTTGATGGATTTGCCGTCGTCTGCGTTAGCCGGCGTAGGGGAGCTCCTCGAAGCAATCATACTCGGCCACGCCGTCAATATAGCTTATGAAATCATCCTCGGCGCGTTCAACTTCGATGCGGCCGTTGTTGCCGTTCTCATCGGTGAACCAAACGGAGTTCTGACCATCCGTAGCCGTAACATAGATGCTTGTACCAACGGCGAGAGTACCCTTGGTTTCTCCGCCCTCGTCTATCCAAGAGACAGGCAGCTCTCTAATGGTCTTGATTGCCATCTCGTTGTTGTCGATTGCCCAAAGGCTGTCGTCAAGCGGGCCGATGGTACCGTCAGCCTTGTACTCATAAGGGCGATACGCGCCATAGGTTCCGAGTATGTTAACCACTCCGCCCATCTTGAATATCGTGCCGTCAAACAGCTCGATATAGCCGAAGAAGTAACTGCCGTCGCTGTTGGCGTCCGCTCTGCTTTCTCCGGAGAAGGTTACAGGCTTGAACTCGCCGCCCTGATAGCTCCAAGCATAGGTGACGTAATAATCATCGCCGCATCCGCCGCAGAGGTACAGCTCCGGCAGCTCATCGCCGTTCATGTTGCACAACCATATCTGAAAATCATCGATGATTATGTCGGTATCCATGGCATAAACACTGCGGGTGCCGCCAAAGGTCACGCTCAGACGATATATGGCGTCAGGCTCCGTATTCTCGGGAGCAAAGTCCACGACGTCGGCGGCTCCGTCGCCGTCCAAGTCGCAGGTATAGGGCAGCGCGCTTGTAATCTCAACGGGGGTATAAGCTTCGGGCTGCTCGATTACGGGCGCTTCGGTTGGCTCCTCGGTGGGAAGCTCGGTAATCATCGGCTCGGGCGACGCGGTGGGTTCGGCCGATACGGTGACAATCACATTTGTGGGTTCGGCGGATTCGCCCTGAGGGTCGTTCTCGCCGGGTACAGACGTTCCCGCGCAGGCCGCCAGACAAACGGACATTACCGCCGCAAGGATCATAATAAACGTTTTCTTCATAAAATAACTCCTTCCCGACGCCTCAGAGCTAAAAAGCCGCAAGCGTCGAAACCATGTCATCCGTAAAGAGTCAGGATCCCCTGACGCCTTTACAAGTGCGGAGTATAGCACCTGAATTCGTTCAAGTCAAGTCGGCGATGTGTACAAAGCGTGTCATGCTTGTTAAGCTTTTTCTCGCGATTCATACGCTTAAAAAACCAATAAAAGCAGACGTATGCACCGCTTGTGACGCAAAGAGCTAAGAGTGCGTGGCTCCCCTGCCGCTTAGTTGTTGTCAGGCAAAAATGAATTTGGGGCTTTGGGCGGAACCTGTCCGTCAAAGTCCCCTTATCTTACACTGATGTTCTGTTTTCGTCTTATACGTTATTACCCATCTCATAGGCTTGGCACATGGTGTCCGGGTGATTTTTCGCATCGTTCGCCGCGCCTATGCCGACGCCGCGCAGAACCTTGCACAGCCTTGCCTTTGCAAAACACTCCACCCAGCCTTCGATACACTTTGCCGCGCCGTCCATCGCGCTCTCGTCGTCGTCCGCCGCCGTCGCAAGAAGGTAAACCTCGCGGAAGCGATAGTCCGAAGCGAACAGGGGATTCAAACGATCGAGCAGCGTCTTCATCTGCCCACACACATCATAATAGTAGATGGGTGTAGCAAAGACCACCACGTCCGCGTTCCTGACCGCCTCGGCTATGTCCCTCGCGTCGTCCGCTATCACGCATTGCAGCGTCTTTTGGCAGCTGAGACAGCCTATGCAGAAACCAATTTTCTTGCCCGCAAGCCGAATAAGCTCCGCTTCGTTGCCGCCCTCTTTTGCTCCGCGCACGAACTCCCGTGCAAGTATTTCCGAATTGCTTCCGCCGTGTAAGCTTGTGGATATAACGACTACCTTCTTCATTTACATCACTCCTTGTTCAGACTTTTCTAAGCCGACACAAGGGTTTTTACAGCGTCGGCATTCTTCCCGGCTCCATATTACACCGAGTCTTGTCCGATAGCAAATGCTTATTGCTTATGCCTTTCGATAGCCTTAGGGCATAGCTAAGACCTTTGTTCCCGTCCTTAATCGGACTTCTCCCCACAAAGCTCCTGCAAAAAGCACTTGGCCGCCGATGACAACACCTGATAACGCTTCCAAGCCAGGGTCAGCTCCGCCGTCTTTCTGGGGTAAAAGGGTCTGAAGCAAAGCCCGCTGCCTTCGGTGTTCACAAGCTTGTCAATACACAACGCGCATCCAACGCCCTCCTTGACAAGCAAAGCGGCGTTGAATATGAGATTGTATGTGCCTATGACGTTTATGTCCTCGAATGGATACCCAAGCCAACTTGAAAGCTCGTTCTGAAGCATAACTTGGCGCGAGGCTATAAGCTTCAGGGAGCGCATATCCTCGGGTGTAATCGCGTCTTTTTGTGATAAGGGGTCGTTCTCCCTGAGCAGCAGCCCCCACACGTCAACCGTGGGGAGCGTGATGTACTCATACTTTTTTAGGTCTATACGCCCCACGAACAATCCGAAATCCAACAGCCCCTTGTCAAGCCGTTCGGAAACATCGCGCCCGTTGCCGCTGTACAGGTTGAAACGAACCGCGGGATGAATCTCGTTCACACGCTTGACAGCAGCGGCGATGAGGCGCATTCCGTCTGTCTCTCCGCCGCCGATAAACACCTCCCCCGACAGCTCCGTACCGCTCGCATGGAACTGCGCCTCGGTCTTGTCGGCAAGCTCGATAAGCTCCTGCGCCCGTTTGCGCAGGAACATACCCTCCTCGGTGAGCTTGATCCTGCGGTTTCCGCGTATGAACAGCTTAGTGCCGAGTTCATCCTCCAAGTCCATGAGCTGCTTTGAGAGAGTGGGTTGGGTCACATGCAGCCGTTCAGCCGCCGCCGTGATGTTCTCCTCCCTCGCCACCGCCAAAAAGTAACGCAGTACCCTAAGTTCCATCAACCCGTCCTCCCCTTTGGTTTTGTCATTATGCAGCCGCCATTTACGCTGCCGCGTGTAATGCGCGGCATGGCTATGAACCTTGTATTGCTTTTGCCTTACAGGGTTTTAAGCGCGTCCGATACCTCTTTTGGGGTGGTGCAGATCAGGTTGTTAATGAGTCCGCCCACGAAATTGTTCAGGCGGTAGGTCTCGTTGTAGTAATTGCGCACGTCACTTTTGTAAGCGAGCATCTTTTTATGCAGACCGTACCCTAAGCCTATCTCCGCCGCCGTTCCCGAATCCATCTCAAGCCCGTTGCAGTTGGCGACAAGGTAGTCACACAAGCGTATAGCCTTCAGGTCCATGTAAAGGCAGGCGGCTTTGACGAGGGCGTCAGAGTCCTTGTCTATCACGACCTCCTGCGGTAAGAAGGTGGTGTAGCCCTCGGCGCGCAGGGCGTCGGACAGGATGAGGTTGCAGTAGCGGTCGCCTTCGTTGAACAGCGGCCCCGCCATGTATACCTTAGGCTTGCCCGCTTCGTATGGGTGCAGGTACTTGTACAGCGCCTCTATCGTCTTTGGCGTCGTAATCTCCCGCATGGCGTTATCAAAGGGTATGGCGACCTCGCTGTACTTTTCGGCAAAAACCGGGCGGCACACTCCGTCCTGTACATAGACGGCAAAGCTCTCGTCCGTATCGTTTCCATGGTAGAACTTCATTGGATAGACCTCCTGTCTTGTTTTATAAGAACATACCATTTTAAGCCCAATATTTCAAGCCCCAAATAGACAGCAGCCGCTTGGAAGTGAATTAAGTGAATGCGGCCAAATAATCCTTGCGGAGAAAGGCTGTTTCAAGATCCTTCGGAGCGGTTGCTCCTCAGGATGACAGCGGGGGTTTGCCGCCATAATCGTTCACCCCATGACGTGAAGGCGTTGCCGCTCTTTAAGCCCATTATCATTTGCCCTTCAACTCACCGTGTCATCCTGAGCGTAGTCGAAGGATCTTGCCAAAAACTTCAATGTCAAGACCCGCTCCCCTCGCGTACCCCATGCCTTTCATCCCTCCTTATCCCACTGGGGAGCGCCCCTATCCCCGCAAGCTTGTTTCAAGATCCTTCGGAGCAATTGCTCCTCAGGATGACAGCGGGGCACAATTGCGAACACCGTATAGGCTTATAAAGCAGCTAAACCCACCGTGTCATCCTGAGCGTAGTCGAAGGATCTTGCTAAAAGCAAAACAGTCAAGCCCCGCTCCCTCACTATACGGCGAATACCGCCTCGGCCGGCTTACCCTTACCGCATAACATTAGCGCTTGCCACGGGCGCGACAATGCTATATAATTATTGCGATAAGGGGGTGGTAATATGGAATTCTCGGTAAACAGTCCCGTTCTGTTTGTGTTCGTGGCGGTGATACTTCTGTTCGTGGTCGCGCAATGCGTTTTCTTCCTGCTCAGGGCTTGGAAACGTGCGCTTGCATTGGGGCTTGATAAACGCAAGCTATGGCGCGTTGTGAGGTCAAGCGCAATCTTCACCATAGTACCCGCAATCTCCATCTTCATCGGGGTCATAGCTCTCTCCAAGAAGTTGGGGTTGCCGCTGCCGTGGCTCAGACTTTCGGTCATTGGCGCGATAACCTACGAGACGCCCGCAGCGGAAGCCGCCGCCAAGGGCGTGGGAACGAGCATAGGCGATACCGCGACCCTGCTCACCGCGCCGCAGTACAGCGCGATAGCTTGGGTTATGACACTCGGTATTATGGCGGGCGTCATCCTAACGCCGCTTATCTGCAAGAAGCTGCTAACAGGCGTGGACAAGTTCAAAAAACGTGACACCAAGTGGGGCGAAATACTGATGAGCGCACTGTTCATGGGAATGATTTCCGCCTTCCTGGGTATGATCTTCGGCGATGTTCATGAGGGGCTGTCGGGTTGGATACCCGTGTTTGTCATGCTGTGTTCGGCGGCGATAATGCTTGTGCTTGCCGTATTCATAAAACTACTGAAGCAAAAATGGCTTGAGGACTACGCCTTGCCCATCTCCATGGTGGGCGCGATGGCGCTTGCCATACCCATAACGAATGCCGTCAACGCGGTGGTGGGAGGTCTGGTATGAAGCGCGTAATGACATATGAAGAATCCACACACATGTGGGGTAAGATTTGGGTATGGGGCATAGGTACTCTGCTGCTGATGTTCCCGCTCGCGATATGCATAGTCTTTGACGCATGGCCGCCGATTACAGGGCTGTTGAAGGGGCTTTGGGCGATACTCCCCATGTACTGGGCGGTAGGAACGATAGAGGTCTTGACCTATGTGCCTATGCTTGGCGCAGGCGGAAGCTACCTGGGGTTCATCACTGGCAGCCTTACCATGCTCAAGGTTCCGTGCGCTGTCAACGCCTTCGACAAGGCGGACGTCAAGGCGGGAACTGAGGAAGGAGAAGCCGTAGCGACCATAGCCATAGCGGTTTCGTCTATGGTGACGCTTGCCATAATCCTTGTGGGCGTGCTGCTCATAACTCCGCTGACGCCCATCCTGGATTCGCCCGTTCTGGAACCGGCGTTCGACCAACTTTTGCCCGCGTTGTTCGGCGGTCTCGGCGTAGCGCTTATCGCGAAGAATGTCAAGCTTGCCATAGTGCCGATCGCCTCCATGCTGATACTGTTCATAGCCGTGCCGCAGCTTGCCTCAAGCGGAGCAATGTTCGTGCCTGTGGCGGCGGCGATTTCCATCCTTGCGGCAAGGTTCATGTATAAGCGGGGCTGGCTGTAAAACACTCAACCGCACCCTTGGGTGAAACATTCTCCCAAGGGTGCATAATTTTAGTCGAACTTCATCTGCTCGTTCAGCCAAACGGCCGTTCTACGTATGCCCTCATCAAACGAAACCTTAGGTGAAAACCCCGTATCGCGTATTAGCGAAGCGACGTCGAAGGTTTCAATTGGCAGGGATATAACGTTTGACTTGATTGCTCCAAAGCCGAGAGGGATCTCGCTATCGCCCATCCGCAATCCGTTTGCAATGCGGGCAGTTTCAATCAAAAACTCCCGCAGCGGGCGGGCATTACCGGATCCAATTACATAGTTTGTACCATCAACACCTTTGTTTGCGATAAGATACAGGGCTTCGGCAACATCGTCGACATGGACGAAATCATATATCTGAAAGCCATCGGACAGTGACGGGGTTTCGCCGCACAGGATGTGGCCTATCACCATGTTGAGCAAACGCTCTTGGCGCTCGCCCTCACCGTATGTGTTGATGAGCGGCCAAAAGAAGCGCATTCCCAAACTTCCGGCCTTGGCTTTGCCCATCCAATGCGCCGCAATCTTTGCTCCTTTGTACATATAGCCAAGGTTTGATATAGGCTTATCGTCAGCCATTTCAATCAGGCTCTCAGCCTCATGCATACTCCCCGCGCCGATAAACGTGTTCGCGCCCAAACTGTGCCCGGCGTCAATGAGTTGAAGCGTTCCGGAAAGGTTCATTATCTGTACATTTTGGTTTCTTGCATCGGGGCCGATAACGCCCTGCCACGCAAGATGAAAAATCGCATCAACATCCCGGTCGAGAATTGTGTCCGCCAACGTATCATAGTTGTTTATGTCACATTCCACCCTGCGAACAGGCAGGTCAGTGAGATTATCCGGCACTGTTTTATTCTTTCGAACAATGGCGATTACCTGCACATCGTGTGAAAGCAGCGTGCGCACTACTCGGTTTCCGATGAATCCCGCCGCACCTGTAACTATGGCTTTTTTCATGAATGAACCTCTGTTTGCGCCGCTTGTTTTGAAACATACTCCGAAAATGTCGGCCAGCGCTTGTCCTTATCAGTTGCAATAATACATTCAATACCGTATTCATGGAGCGGCCAAGCTATGGCAAGCGCAGGGTCATTCCATAGTATGCCACCGCAGTATTCAGGACGATAGCTGCCCGAGCATTGGTAGGAGAACACAGTCTCATCAGTCAAAGACAGAAAACCATGGGCGAAGTTTTCAGGGACATAGAGGACAAGATCATCTTTAGCGTTGAGCAATTCAGCATGGTACTCGCCAAAAGTGGGAGAATCAACTCGCAGATCCAACGCCACATCGAACAGCATACCTTTGATGACGTGTATAAGCTTTGCTTGAGCATCAACTGATTGATAGTGCAACCCACGCAGAACACCTTTCCCGGAACGGATATCGCTTGACTCCGTGAAGTCGCATGTGATTCCTTTCTCAGCAAAAGCGTCCTTTTCATAGTACTTTTTATACAATCCGCGTTCGTCTCTGTACAGGTGCGGGACAATTTTCAACAGCCCGTCAATCTCGGTTTTTATGAATGAAAACGGCATACATCCTCCCGCTGCTTATCGAAAGCATATTGAAAAGCTCGGATCTGTTCGTCCATGATATCGGTTACGCCGTCGCCGTCACGCCATGCTTTCGTCCAATCCACAGTTTTTCGTATAGCCGTTGTCAGATTCCAACATGGTGACCAATCGAACGTTTCTTTCAGCTTGCGATTATCCAACTTCAGAAAGCTCGCTTCATGCGGTCCATTGTCAGCGTGGTTCTCAGCCCTAAGACCTTCGCCCCAACAGTTCAGGAAAGCATCTACAAGAGCGCCGGTTTCAAAGCAGTCGCAATCATCAGGCCCAACGTTATACCAACCGGCTTTTTCGTGGTCGAGGTATTGCTCCTGCGCAATCATCAGATATGCAAAAAGCGGTTCCAGTACATGTTGGTAAGGTCGGGTGGAATGCGGATTACGAATAGCTATGTTCGTCCCTTGAAGTGCCGCGCGAACACAGTCGGGAACAATACGATCCGCCGCAAAATCTCCGCCTCCAATAACGTTACCCGCTCGTGCCGTAGAGACAGCGGGAACACCGTCCGCAAAGAAGGAACGACAGTAACAATGAGTAACAAGCTCGGAACAGCTTTTGCTGTTTGAATACGGGTCAAAACCGTCTAATTTCTCATCCTCACGATAGCTTTCTGCGCGTTCGAAGTTTTCGTAGACTTTATCAGTCGTGACATTTAGTACGGAGAGAACAGATTGAGACTTTCGTATACACTCAAACAGGTTGACTGTACCCATTACATTTATCTCATAGGTGTCACGCGGAGTACGATAGCTTTCCCGCACTATGGGCTGTGCGGCTAAATGAAAGACAATCTGTGGATCAGCCGCAAGAAATGCACGGTGCAATGTCTCAAAGTCGCGAACATCGCCTATAATGCTTGTCATGCCGTTCGCCGTATCAGCCAAGGTAAAAAGATTAGGCGTTGTGTTGGGCGCAAGTGAGTACCCTGTAACAATTGCGCCTGCGTTCTTCAGGATACGGCAAAGCCAAGCGCCCTTGAATCCGGTATGACCCGTAACAAAGACCCGCTTTCCGCGGTAGAAGTCCGTCATTTCCAAGTCCTCCACGGCGCATTGCCGCTAATCCAAAGCTTTTCAAGCAGTTCACGGTCGCGCTGCGTATCCATGCACTGCCAATACCCGTTATGACGATACGCCATCAGTTCGCCTTCCTGAGCTAATCGCTCCAAAGGCTCTTGTTCGAGCACAGTTGCATCGCCTTCGATATAATCGAATACGGCGGGATTGCAAACCATGAATCCACCGTTGATGAGAGTCGCGTCATCATCGCGCTTCTCTCGAAAAGCACTGATCGAATCGCCTTCACCCATGCCGAGTACTCCGAATCGCTGCCCTGCGTTAATTGCCGTCAACGTTGCAATCCTTCCGTGTTTCTTATGAAACGCGGCAAGCTCGGCAAAGTCAACATCGCTTACGCCGTCGCCATAGGTAAGCATAAAGGGTTCGTTACCGATGAATGGTGCAATTCGCTTGACCCGCCCCCCCGTCATGGTATTAAGCCCGGTGTCAACGACCGTCACGCGCCAAGGTTCGGAGTGACTGGTATGGACTTCCATGCAGCTTCGGTTAGAAAAATCAAAGGTCACATCGGAGGCGTGAAGATAATAATTAGCAAAAAACTCTTTAATTACCTGTTGTTTATAGCCGCAGCAGATTATAAACTCGTTATATCCTTGCGCTGAATAGCCCTTCATTATATGCCATAGGATAGGCATGCCACCTATTTCTATCATCGGCTTGGGTTTGAGATGGCTTTCTTCGGCAATTCTTGTACCAAAGCCTCCGGCTAAAATGACGACCTTCATGCTTCCGCTCCTTTTGCTATCATGTATAATGTACAATTACTTATCTGAACTTCTTTAGAAACGCATAAAGCGGGCGGCAACATGCCACTCGCATCTTTAAGTTGAATGCTCCGACTTCATGACATTCTTGCTTTACCAGCTTAATCTGTGTGGCGTCGCCCACTTCAAGCGCTGCGTGAAGCCGTTCCCTGCGTAAGCGTCTCTGTGCCATAAGCAGATAATCCGCTTTTTCAGGCGGGTCTATCAAGTCCAGCGTTTCTCGTATGGTAACCTCTTGAGCCGCGTATGCCTTTATGCGTTTTTGCCCCACTAATTTACCGGTGTAACTGTCCTTGCGCACAAGATAATCTCCAAGAATTTCTTCAAGGTAACAAGCCTGGTCATGGTACAATAGCGGAAGCAGCATCTGGTAATTCTCTCCATAAGAGGTTTGGTATATCTTACGCTTTGGAACCGCCGCGTCAAACGCACAAGTACGAGTCAGCGAACCTATCGGAGTGTAGGTCATATTTCGAGCCATCAGGCAATCGATAAACGCTCCCTTGGAGACGGTCTGTGGTTTCATCCGCATGGTGCCGATGCTTTCACCGGTTTCCTCCAGAACTGTGTTCAGATTGCAGAAGACGATTCCTTTATCTGGATGATCCAAAAGGGCTTGAACCATATGCGCTATGTGATCGGGATACATAATATCATCGCTGTCACAGCCACAGAAGAATTCACCATGCATCCGCGTTAAGGCGTCCTGTTTGAGAGAGCAGGTGATTTGATTTTCGGCGTAATGCTCGATATTTACAATCCATCCTTTGTCCACAAGCCTTTTTCGATATGCTTCGGCAATCTCGCCCGTCGCGTCCACAGAGCCGTTGTTATAAAAGAACAGCTCAACATTTGAGTATGTTTGAGCAAGGAGCGCGTCAAAGTATTTCCTCACAAAACGCTCCCCGTTAAAGCAGTATGTAATGACAGAAACCAATGGCTGTTCCAAGCCCGATACCTCCGACATTCATGTTCACATGGATTATAGCACAGCTGAAGCTCCAAATAAAGCCTTTTTTAGTTTGAGATCATCAAAGTCAGACTTTCACTGTCTGTATGACGCGGGTGAAGCTATGAGGACGCATTGCGGCGTCACCCGTCCGTTACGCTGCCGACCCTATATGCGGTTTGATTCTTTTGGCTATGAGCATGGCTCCCACGAGCTTCGCAAGATCAAACGGGATAAAGGGAAGCACACAGCTGCCGAGCGCGGCCCATAATCCGACCTTTGAGCCGCTCAAACTTTGCACATTCATGAACCACACCGTGCCAATCGCATAGCAAACCAGCAGTCCCGCAATAAGCAACGCTGCTCTAACGGCTGTGCGTGTTCCCGCCGCCGCCGTCCCAAGCCAATACAACAGCCCTATGGCAAGCATACCCCAAAGATAGCCGCCGGTCACGCCGACCAATGCGCCGAATCCACCGACAAAGCCCGCGAACACCGGCAACCCCGCCGCGCCCAACGCAAGATACACGGCGATGGCTATGGTACCGTTTCGCCCGCCCAAAAGCTCAAGACAGCAGAACACGCCGAACAGCTGCAACGTAATCGGTATGGCAAAGGGTATGGAGGCCCAAGCGCAGAGGACGATAAGCACCGCCCCCAACGCTATATAAGCCAATGCTCTCGCGCCCGCTTTGCGCTTTTTCTTTACGCTTGATTCCGCCATAAAACCGTTGGACGAATTCACTTTTCGACGCACTAAAATAGTTCGCGAAGGATAAGGTCTACTAACTTTGCGAATTCCGCCGACGCTTTGTTGGCCGTCGCTGTGACCTCGGCGTGCGACAGGGGTTGATTCAGCACGCCTGCAGCCATGTTGGTAATGAGAGAAACCCCCAGCACCTTAATACCGCAATGCGCCGCAGCTATCGCCTCAGGAACCGTGGACATACCGACGGCGTCCGCGCCGATAATACGCGCCATGCGTATCTCGGCAGGCGTCTCGTAGCAGGGCCCCGACATCATCAGATATACACCTTCCGACAAATCCACGCCCTTTTCGGCCGCCAAGACCTTTAGCTTCATGCGCAGCTCCCTGTCATAAACGTTACTCTGATCGGGGAAGCGCGGGCCGAACTCGTCCGGGTTCCTCCCTATAAGCGGATTGCCGCCCGATAGATTGATGTGATCCGAGATAAGCATCAGTGTTCCCGCATGGAAGCTCGTATTCACGCCGCCCGCGGCGTTGGTGATTAGCATCTCCTGCACGCCAAGCTTTTTCATGGTGCGTACGCCCAAGGTCAGCATCGACTGCGGGTAGCCCTCATAGAAGTGGAAACGCCCCTGCATAGCGATAACCGTCTTGCCGTACTTCTCGCCGACAACAAAACGCGATTTATGCCCCGCAACATTTGATACGGGATAGCCCTCGATGTCGGCGTAGTTCACAAAACGCTTGTTCTCCAGGGTTTCGGCGTAGTCGCCCAAGCCGCTGCCCAAAATAAGCCCAACAGTGGCCTTGTTTACGCCTTGCGCCTTCAGCAGTTCGACCGCATTGTTGATGATATTCTCCATGAAATTACCTCCGAATACAATACCTTCAAGTCTTATTCTATCACATTCCGGATTTCATCGTCAATGCCAAGCATTCATTAAAGATGAAAATACAATCACAGCTAATCCGTAGAGTAAACTCAGCAGCATGATACCGAAGCGAGCAAGCTTTCGAAGATTCTGTAAACACAAAATTATTTCTGAAAAAGTTGTTGACAATCGAAATGGTTTCGACTATAATCTCATGGTGCGCGGTAGTGCTGGAATTGGCAGACAGGCACGTTTGAGGGGCGTGTGCATATGGCGTATGGGTTCAAGTCCCATCTACCGCACCAAAAAGAGAAGTCGCTGTAAGGCGGCTTTTTTTGTACTTTTCACTTTTTGTTCTTCTCTTTCCTCGATGTCCGCCGTGACCGCTAAAAAAAGGAAAGGTCCAATATCGAAATAGAAAAGCTTCGAATTTAATATGTCAAAAGGGGAAATGGATTATCCCGAAAAGGGAAATGGAATTACCCAAAAGGGGAAATGGATTATCCCGAAAAGGGAAATGGAATTACCCAAAAGGGGAAACCTATACCAGATATAAACACAGATATAAACACAGATATAAACGCAAGAAATATATTGCGCAAGGAGTGGCTTTTCGGGCAGGACAAGCCTGCCCGATACATTTTGAACCACGAAGCAATGAACGGGACAACCGCATATGTATCGCTATATGTTATAGCCGCCGTCCACACTCAAGGTCTGACCTGTGACATAACCTGCATTCGAGAGGTACGCCACCGCCTGCGCCACGTCCGCCGGATGACCTATCCTGCCCAGGGGGACTTCCGCCGCGAATGCCGCCACCTCGTCTATGGTAAGATGCGCGTTCATGGCTGTGCCTATAAAGCCCGGAGCGACGCAGTTTACCCTTATGTTTGAGGGCGCAAGCTCCTTTGCCAATGCCTTAGTCAAGCCTATCACCGCCGCCTTTGACGCTGAGTATGCCGCCTCGCAGGAGCCGCCCGACACTCCCCAGATGGAGGAGATGTTCACTATGCTGCCATAGCCCAACTCGAGCATATCCGGTATTACCGCCTTTATGCACAGCATTGTACCCTTGACATTGACGTCCATCAGCGCTTGTACCTCGTCCATTTCGCATTCGGTAAAAAGCCCCTGCTTTAATGACGTTCCCGCGCAGTTGACGAGCAGGCAAACCTTACCAAGCCGCTCATGTACGCTCTCCATCAAGGCCTGAACTGAGCTTTCGTCCGATATATCGGCCTGAACCATCGCAGCCTGTCCGCCCGCTTCGGCTATGCGTCCCAAAGCCGCCGAAGCCTTTTCTTCATTCGTATAATAATGCAGAGCCACAGCATAGCCCTCGCGTGCCAGCTTGACCGCCGTCTCCGCGCCTATGCCGCCCGAAGCTCCCGTGACCAAAGCCGTACGCATCAGCCCACCCCGTGCAGCTCAATCGTGTCCATCATGTGATCGAACTCGCCCATACAGTCGTCCTCCTCGCGCTCCAATAGTACGAAGAAATAAGCCTTATCCGCGTCCACGGCGTAGAGACAAAGCGAATGCTCACCCTGGTCAAGGGCAACGCTGTACAGCACGCGATGCGCCTTGTACCCGTCCACCCGAACCGATGAGAACTCCACAAGCTCACACTCGTCATAGCCCAAGTACTCCGTGACGTAATAAATGTAGTCCTCGCGGGTCAGCTCATCGAAATAGTAGTTCTTTTCGGTGATGGAAAAGGTTATGGAGCTTTGCCGTGCGGCGGAGCCGTTAGGCGCAAAACAGACTATGCCGTCCTCATTGGTGCGCTCAAAGCCATCAGGCAAATCGGCGGTAAAGCACTTGTGTTCATATACGTTGTCGCCGCTCACGCAGCCCGTTACAGACATAACCGCAAGCAGGCAGCAGAGCAACAGCAGGGTGGTTCTCCTCATCGGCAGCTCTCCTTAAATACATATCTTTCCATGAGCATTATACCACGGTTCGTGCCTCTTTTCAACACATACGGGGATGTATGGAAGCATAATATTGATGAAAACGCCGAACGTCCAAGCTTTATCAAACGGTTGGCACTTGCATCGGAGGCTTTCGTGTGGTATTATCAACCGGATAAAGCGCGGCGGCAACGGATTCTCCGCTCCGATATGGAAGGATTCATTGAAGATGATAAGTAAGATTGGCGTATTCGACAGCGGCTTGGGTGGTTTGACCGTCCTGAACGAGCTTGTCCGCCACAACCCAAATCTGGAGATAGTCTACTTCGGCGACACCGCAAGGGTACCATACGGCTCACACTCCAAGGATACCATCACAAGATACGCCTGTCAGGATGTGCGTTTCCTGCTCTCGCAAGGCGTTCAAGCCATAGTCGTTGCCTGCGGTACGGTCAGCGCTAACGCCTTGGATCACCTGCATATGGCGTTTGACGTACCCATACTCGGCGTTATAGAACCCGCGGTGAAAGCCGCGGTATCATCCACAAAAACGAACAGCATCGCCATCATCGGCACTGTCGCCACCATCAAGAGCGGCGCATATGAGAAGCTTATTTTGTCCCTGAGCCCCGACGTTAAGGTGACGAATATCGCCTGTCCCCTGCTCGTTCCGCTCGTGGAGAACGGTTTTTTGTGGGACGATCCCATCACAATGGCGACCTGTCAAAGGTATCTTGACCCCATTGCCGAAAGCGACGTCGATACCGTGATAATGGGCTGTACGCACTACCCCTTCCTAAAACCCGCCTTTACCATGCTTTACCCGAACAAACGCTTCATCGACATGGGCGAAACGCTCGCGCTTGCGCTCTCAGGTGAGCTTCAGCTTGACCCCGAGCCTAAACAAAGCCCCGTCCGCTTTTGCGTCAGCGACCTTGATACCATAGGCTTTCTGAATATCGCTGCCGCATACTTGGACGCCGTAAAGATTGATAAAGTCGAAACCATCGGTATAGATAATTATTAAAACAAGTGAATCAGCTGATTGCCGACTTGACCATAAAACTATGGCAGGTCGGTTTTTCTTCCATATATTTTCTGTGATTCTCCCAAATTCTTTCTCTCCTGTTACATTCTGTACGCATTTTGGATGTACAATCGTATTAATGAAGGGTTAATTGGAAAAAATATGACGAACTGCGTTAAATTCCTTGCATGATAAGCGATTGTTGTGTTATAATGCAGTTTGCCATAACATCGTAAACAGCATTGGGGGATGGGATGAAGCCCGTTGCGATTTTAGATATAGGAAGTTCAAAGGTGGTATGCCTTTGCGGAAATGTCGGTGACAAAGAAGGAGTGGTCGTCAGAGGAGCGGGTATATGTTCCTACACAGGCTACGAGGGCGGCGAAATAACCGACAAGCACGCTTTGCATATCGCAATCGCGGAAGCGATTCATAAGGCCGAACAGGAGAGCAACAGCCGCATACGCGACGTCGCCCTGACCGTGCCGACTTCCCATTCCGTACTCGCTATAACGGACGCTACCATCACCCTTGGGCGAACCGCCAGAGCCGCGACAAGTCAGGACGTTGACCGCCTTATCACGCTCTCTTACAAGAAGTGCAGCTTGGGGCCTGAGTACATACTGATGCACAGCACCCCCGTGTTCTTCCTTGTGGACGGCGTCGCCTCCTCTGAGGTTCCGGATGGGATTACGACAGACGAGCTTTCCGGTATGATCTCGCATATGTTCGTCAAGGAGGACTACATCAAGCTGGTGTCGGACTGTCTGGATGACATCGGCGTAGAGGTGTCAATGTGTCTGTCGGGGCAGCTTGCGGAAGCGATAATGCTTATCCCTGAGCCTGAACGCATACGTCCCGCCGTGCTTATCGACGTTGGCTATATGCAGACCGATGTTTGCGTCGTGGAAGGTCCCGCTATGACGGCAACCTCGCGCATACCCGTAGGCGGCTACCACTTCAGCTCCGACCTCTCGTTCGGGCTGGATGTGTCGCTCGATTCCGCGGAGCAGGCAAAGCGCAGGTTCGTCTTTTCCTTAGACTACGGCGACAGAGTTGAGATACTCCGAACCTCGACAGGCTCTAAGCGAGTGGCGATGTCCGCTATCTCCTACATCATTGGCGCAAGGGCCGACGAGCTTGTCAAGATGATAGCTTCCGAGATAGCCAAGCTCGGTGTTAATCTGGAGTCGAGACCCTCGGTATACATCACGGGCGGCGGACTGTTGATGATGCGCGGAAGCTGGGATTTTGTGCGTTCCACGCTCAACTACCCCGTAAAGCGCGATATGCCTTGGACGCCGCTTCTAAGCTCACCCAATTACAGCAGCGCGTTCGGCGCGTTGGACTTTGTAGTCAGGGCTGGTCACGCGGCCTCCGAAGCGGACGAGAAACCCAAAGACGGACAATCCGAGCCGAAAAAGCGCTCGTTGTTACATAAAGCAATAGAATTCTTAACGAAATAGGGGGAACAGAAATGTTTGATCAAACCAATAATGTGTCCTTTGCCCAGATCAAGGTCATCGGCGTAGGCGGTGCGGGCTGCAACGCCATCAACCGTATGTTGGCCTTGGGAATGCGCGGAGCGGAGTTTATAGCGGTGAATACCGATAAGCAGGCTCTGTACCAGAATTCTGCGGAGAAAAAGATTCAGATCGGCGAGAAGCTGACCCGAGGCTTGGGCGCAGGCGCGGATCCCGAAATCGGAAGAAAGGCCGCTGACGAGAGCCGTGACAGTATTTCGGACGCTATTCGCGGCGCGGACATGGTGTTTATCACAGCCGGCATGGGCGGCGGAACCGGTACCGGCGCGGCCGCGATTGTCGCGGAATGCGCAAAGGAGCTTGGCATTCTCACCGTTGGCGTTGTGACCAAGCCGTTCACCTTTGAAGGCAGGGTTCGTATGCGCAATGCCGAAGTCGGCATCAACGCCCTTAAGCCCGTGGTGGACACACTCATCACCATCCCTAACGATAAGCTCATCTCCCTTGTTGGCAAGGCGAGTCTCCCCGATGCTCTGCGTGTCGCGGACGATGTGCTGCACCAGGGCATTCAGGGCATATCCGACCTTATCGCCGTTCCCGCGATGATCAACCTTGACTTTGCGGACGTCAAGACCATCATGAAGGAAAAGGGTCTTGCACACATGGGCGTCGGCAGTGCCTGCGGCGAAAGCCGAGCGGCGAACGCGGCGCGTCAGGCGGTCGAAAGCCCGCTGCTTGAAACAAGCATCAACGGCGCTATGGGCATACTCATGAACATCACCGGCGGTCCCGACCTGAGCCTTATCGAGGTCAACGAAGCCGCGAGCATCATCGCGGAGAACGCCGACCCCGAATGCAACATCATCTTTGGCGCAGACATCGACGAGTCCATGGGCGACGCTATTCGCATTACGGTTATCGCGACCGGCTTCGAGCGTCCTGAGGAACGCAAGACCACGGCGGCTCCCTCGCCTTTCGGCGCTACTGCTTCGAATAAGCCGGCCCCCTCCCCCTTCGGCGCGCCCACCCAGAACAAGACCGCGCCCAAGCCGCAGCCCGCCCCCGCCTTTAACCCGAGGTCGTACGCCCAGCCGCAGCAGCCTTCCGCAAGGGCCTATCAGTCTCCGCGTCCCGAACCCGCTTTCTTCTCCGACAGGGGCGACGACTCGCAGGATAACGGCTTCGCACCCAAGCGCAGAGTTGACAACGCCGTTACCGAGCAGGACCTTCGCAGGGATTACAACAACAATGACCGCAGCGCCAACAAGCTTGACATACCCGCGTTCCTTCGCAGGCAGTAAATAACGGAAATGGGCATTATATCTCTGGCGTTTGCCATAGTGTTGGCTGTACTGTTTCTTGTGGGCGTCGTCGTGAGCTTCGTCTTTGCCGCAATCAAGCACCTTTGGTGGCTGTGGCTTATCGGAGCTTTGCTCATAGTCTTGGGCGTAATTTGGGTTTGCCTGGTGGTTTTCGGCGTACTCTTTGCTTCGCTTTGCTGCGGAGCGCTGTCCTTGGCACTGTTGATATAGTATAACTTATAATAGATGAACCGCCTTCTAATGATGGAGGCGGTTTTTTGTGTGGCGGAGGGAAAGCTGCAAGGCTTGATAGACACGAAATGGCATAGCTGTATAAAGAGGCGCTCCCGTGTGAGATAAGGGGGCGAAAATGCGGTCGATGCCGCAGGGGGGAGCGGGTCTTGACTGCTGTTGTTTGTGGCAAGATCCTTCGACTTCGCTCAGGATGACAAAGGGGGTTGCGGAATGGTTAGGGTATGGGTTTGAGAGCAGTTAAGGCCCCGCTGTCATCCTGAGGAGCAGCAGCGACGAAGGATCTTGAAACAAGCTTGTGGGGAAAAGGTGTTGCTCCCCCCGTGGGACAAGTGGCATATGAAAGACCCGCCGTTTTGCGGCGGGTCTCTTGTCGTTTTATGCTTATTCTATGGACTTGAGGGATTCGACCATTGGAATGTCTCTCAAGCGCTTTGCCATCGCGAAGTTGACCGATATGCCAAACACCATCGTTATCAGGAACGAAAGTATGAAGCTTGAAGCGTCTATCGTGTAGCCGAACATATAGTTCGCCTGCGCCAGTGACATCATGATGAAGCGATGCAGGATTATGCCCACGAACAGACCGAAGAACGCTCCGAACAGTGTCAACAGTATGTTCTCGCGGAACACATAAGTCCTGACCTCTCCCCTGTGGAAGCCCAACACCTTGAGCGTCGCTATCTCGCGTGTACGTTCGACTATGTTGATATTTGTCAGATTGTACAGCACGACGAACGCCAAAACACCCGCACACAGTATTATGATGTACACTATGCTGTCAAGCGTCTTCATGTTGTCGTCGATGATATCGGCAAGTGTACTCATGTAGGATGCGCTTGAAACGTTGCCTGTGGCGATAAGCGCGCTGCCAAGCTCGCTCTCCGCCTCCTCGGGCCTGTCCTCCGCCATCTCCACAAGTATGCTGTTCATCTCGGGGTCGAAATGGAAGGTGGCCGTATAGTAGTCATACGTCATATACGCGTAGTTGTAAACGTAGTTCTCCGTGATTCCCGTGACCACAACGTTCTTTGTCAAGCCGTCCACGTTCTTTACGCGCAGGCTGTCTCCGATACCGATGTTGTTATCTGTGGCAAGCTTCTCGCTTATTACCACGCCATCATCGCTGAGTGTAACCGGGGTATGCGATTTGCGGTCGCGCAGTGTAACATACTGCTCAAACTCCTCGACGCTGCAATACGGCACAACTATGGTAAGGTCATATTCCTCATTGCCGACTATCGCCGAGCCATAGCTTTCGCTCACATTGATGTTTGATACGACATACTCATCGTTATTGATTATGCTGTGTATCTCCTCGCGGCCCTCATCGTCGGCGCTGGTCGCAATCTTTACGCTGAGGTCGTAGCTCATTATCTGAGCGAATTGATTCGGTACGACGTCGTTGACCGAGTCGCTTATGCCAAAGCCCGCGACGAGCAGGGCGCAGCAGCCCGTAATGCCTATGACTGTCATGAAGAAGCGGCTCTTATATCGGAAGATGTTCCTGAGCGTTACCTTGCCTGAGAACGAAAGCTTGTTCCAGATAAAGGCTACGCGCTCAAGCAGTATGGGCTTGCCCGCCTTGGGAGCCTTGGGTCTCATAAGCTGCGCAGGCTCGTTCTTGAGGTCGCGGCGACACACTAAGTAGGCCGCCAGAGTCGTGACCGCAAGTCCTAAGAACACGCTGAATATCATGAGCGGAATCTGTACCTGCACATAGAAGTCAGGCAGGTCATACATCATGGAGTACGCGCTGTACATAACCTTCGGGAATGTCAACGCGCCCACAACCGCGCCCAAAGCGCCTCCGATAACGCTTGCCAACGCCGCGTACAACAGATACTTGGACGCTATCTTAATGGACGAGTAGCCAAGCGCCTTATAGGTACCTATGACCGTCCTTTGTTCGTCAACCATTCTCGTCATGGTGGTGATGCACACAAGCGCCGCTACCAGGAAGAAGAATACGGGGAATATCTTGGCTATGCTGTCAATCTGATCGGCAGTAAGCTTGTAGTTGGCCATGCCGTAGATGGTGCTCCTGTCAAGGATGTACCACTGCGGCTCGGCAAGGCGCTCAATCTCGGTCTCAGCTCTGATGAGCTGTTCCCTTGCGTCCTCAAGCTTGGCTTCGCCCTCGGCCTTTGCCGCTTCGAAATCCGCCAAAGCCTGTTCGTACTCCGACTTCGCGTCCGCAAGCTGTGCCTCGGCTTCCGCGAACTTTAGCTCCGCGTCAATCTTGGCCTGCTCCAGCTCCTTCTTCGCGTCCTCAAGCTCCTTCTCGCCGTCGATTATGGCCTGTTCCGCCGCGTCAAGCTGCTCCTGCGCCGACGCCATCATAGCGTTCGCGCTTCCCACAAGGCTGTTTATGGAGTCCGTATACTGCTGATTGTAGGATTGCATCTGATACGAATAGCTCAAAATGCGCTCGTACAGCGCTCTCGTTGACGCATCCAGCTCCGGGTTGCTGAGAGCCTGCTCTATGGCACGCTGCTGCGCTTCCATCGCGGACTGTTGGCTTGAAACTGTACCTGAAAGCTGATTCGCTATTCCAAGCAGCTCGTTGACCTGACCCACAGCTGACTTGTAGGCGGCCTCCGCCTCCTCGTAAGCTTTCTTGGCGTCCTCAAGCTGCTGCTCCGCGTCAAGAATCTGCTGCTCCGCATCGGCTATCTTCTCGTCGTAGTTCTCGCGTTCGGTCTCAAGCCTCGCTTCGCCCGCCGCAATTTGGGATAACGCGTCGTCAAGCTGCGCCTGACCATCCGCTATCTGAGCGTCGTAATCAGCCTTTGCCTCATCATATTCGGCTTGGCTCTTGGCAAGCTCGGCGTAAGCATCGTCCTGTATCTCGGCAAGACGGATTTGACTTCTGTCCGAACCAAGATTGTCAAGCTGGTCCTGGGCCTTTGTCAGCAGCTTCTCATATTCCGTACCGAAGGAGTTCAAATCGGCGGCGTCCTCCAATACAACCAACGCCTCGATATACACGTCCAGCGCGAAGTTGTCATCGGTCACCACCATGAAGAAATCACATTGACCGCTGCCTATGTCGGACGAACCCTTCAAAAACGCCATATAGTAAGGGGATCTTACTACGCCGACTACCGTGAACTCGTCGCAGCAGAGCATTTCGTCAATGTCCGAAGAAGCCTTGCCCGACGATACCTTGATGGTCTCGCCTATCTCGGGTATATCAAAGCCCGGCATATATCTGCCTATAACGCACTCGCCCGTTGTCTGGGGCATACGTCCCTCAAGCAGCTCATAGTTATTGATGTTGTTGGGATCATCGACGTCTCCCAAGGAGTGTACCCTGTACACGACCTCGTTGGTATCGTTCAGCATGGTCACAACATCTGTGAAGTATGAGCCTTGCGCATGCTTCACGGTGGACAGTTCCTCGATAGCATCAATGTCCGCGTCGGTTATGCCGAGTGTGGATATAACCCTGATGTCCTGTATATTGTACTTATCGTAGTATATGTCCGCGGTATGCTTCATGTCCGTTGCCGTTGACTTGACGCCGACAAAAAACGCAACCCCAATGAACACGATAAGCAATATCGATAGGAATCTTGCTATCGACCGCTTTATCTCGCGTGAAAAATCTTTGACAGTTGCGTTCTTCATATTACCATTCTACCTCCAAGACGTCCATGGGTTTTTCATTGACCGTGATGGAATCGACTACGCCGTTCTTTATGCGGATAACTCGATTGCCGATGTCCGCAAGCGCAAGATTGTGCGTAACGATAACGACGGTCATTCCCCTGTTTATCGCGGTGTCCTGCAAGAGCTTGAGTATCATCTTGCCCGTGTTGTAGTCCAACGCGCCCGTAGGCTCGTCGCATAGCATCAGTCTCGGATTCTTCGCAAGTGCGCGAGCTATGGCCACACGCTGTTGTTCGCCGCCCGAAAGCTGAGCCGGGAAGTTCATCGCCCTCTCTGCAAGACCGACATCGCCGATTATCTCGCCCGCGTCAAAAGGATCCCTCGCTATCTGCGTGGCAAGCTCGACGTTCTCAAGCGCCGTAAGGTTGGGAACCAGGTTGTAGAACTGGAACACAAAGCCAACGTCGTTCCTTCTGTATTCGATAAGTCTCTGCTCGTCAAAGTGGCTGACGTTCTCGCCCGCAACGTACATGTTGCCAAGTGAAAGCCTGTCCATGCCGCCCAATATGTTCAGTATGGTACTCTTGCCCGCGCCTGACGGGCCGACAATGATACAGACCTCACCCCTGTTGATTGAGAAGTCAACCCCCGCCAAAGCGTTGATCTCGACCTCGCCCATGCGGTAAATCTTTTGCACATTCTCAAAACGGATATAGCCCTCGGTCGGAACCATAGAATCGTCCGCCTTTAAGCCAGTTTCCTCCATCTTGCCCTTGCGCTTGCGTTTGGGCGCGGCAGCAGCGGGAGTGACCTTCTTCTGTGCCTTCTTCTTGGCACGGGTCTTTTCTTCCGCCTTTGCCTTCTCCTCAGCCAAAGCGCGTTCCTTGGCTAATGCCTTCTCCTCGGCGCGGAGCTTCTCCTCCGCCTTCCTTGCGGCAGCCTTGGCTTCGCGGCTGTCGATTTCGCGCTCCTTGCCGCGCTCAACCTCAACCACTTCTACCTCTTCGACGTCCTCGAAGGTGAAGATAGGCTTGCGCGACTTTCGGGGTGTTTCCTCCTCGGATGGCTGCGTGGTGTTGTTCCTTTCATCTTCCATTATCGTTCTCCTTCTGCCGCGCATATAAAGGGGCAGCTTTAATGTCGTCATTGTCGCCGTCCGCCCATGGAACGGTCTTTCCCTCCCGCCATCCGATAAAAGAGGCGGTCACTCACAAGCTTAGGACTTGTTATTGATATATTCAATCACATCGCCGACAGTACGCATCTGACGAATGTCCGACTCGGGGAAGTCTATCCCCAAATCATTCTCAACGCTGCCGACAATGCTGATAATCTCGTAAGAGTTCAAATGCAGATCCTCGACAAAGCTTGTTGTCTCGATGATAGACGCGGGGTCTACCTCAACGTACTGAATGATGGTGTCCCTTAGCAGATTAATCATTTTATACCTCCTGGTTGCTTGGGTGGTTCCTGATGATTTTCTTGGTCGGAGTCTTGACAAACTCCTCGTCGCGTATGTGAATCTTCTGCACGCGCTTATGCGGCGCAAGCGAAAGGTTGACCTGATTCACATCCTCACGGACTCTTGCAGGCACGTCGTCTATGCCAAGAACCTTTGCCGCGTCATAGTCGGGCAGTATGGTCAGGCAGATAAGCTGAGATTCGGATGAAGTGTATCCGAATACCATTCCATCCTTTATATAAGGCATGGCGGCGAACATACGCTGCTCTATCTCCTCGGGGTGGACATTCTTTCCGTTTGACAGAACGATGAGGTTCTTTTTACGTCCCGCGAGGTACAGAATCTTATGCTTGCCATGCTTCCTTATGTAACCCAAGTCGCCTGTGTTAAACCAGCCATCCTCGGTGAAAGTAGCCCTTGTAGCGTCCGGATCCTTGTAGTAACCCTTCATGACGTTCTGACCCTTGACACAGATTTCGCCTATGCCCTCGTCGTCGGGGTTGATGACCTTGATCTGCTCGCCCGGCAGCTCCACTCCGACTGATCCGGGTCTCTGCCACGCTGTGCTGTGAGTGGTCACGAAGGGTGAACACTCCGTGATGCCATAGCCGTTGATAACGTCGATACCGATATTGCGGAAGAAGGCCTCCACATCGGGATTGAGGTGTGCGCCTCCGCAGACAACGTGTGTCAGTCTGCCGCCGAACTTGGACAGAATGGGCTTGAATATTCTGCGGCGCATATCGATGCCCAGCTTCAGCAGAACTCCGCTCCAGTATACGCCCTTGTCAAAATAGCCTGTAAGACCGTTTCTGCGGGTCTCCAGCCTGATGTTCTTGGCGATAGTCTCAAGGAACAGCGGAACTACTACGATGATGGTCGGACGGAAACGCTCGATGTTCCACATAAGGTTCTTGAGCGCATCGTTGAAGCACACGGTAGCGCCCCAATACATAGCAATCCAGATATGGCAGCAGGACTCGTAGGTATGCTGCATTGGCAGTACCGAAAGCCCGCATGCGCCGGGGAAGTTCATTTTTATACCCGCAATCGCGGCCGTAAGTATGTTGCGTTCAGTGAGCATGACTCCCTTGTTGGGTCCGGTCGTGCCTGAGGTAAAGCAAATCATCGCGACGGAATCGAGGTTTGGCTCAAGGGCCAGTACGCTGTCGTCGCCCAGATTGATTTGCTGCTTGCCCTCTGCGATGAGGGTGTTAAAGGACAGCTCCTCATGTACGTCGTCGCCTATGACGATAAGCTCCTTCACCCTTGGGCAAAGAGCCATAACCTCTTTGACCTTGGGAAGCAGCATCTTTGTGCAGATATATATATCTACATCGCCCTTGTCGGTGAGCCTTGCAAGATCTCCCGTGGGCATTTCCACATCCATGGGAACGAGTACTCCCATACCCGTCACGACCGCAAGATAGCTTACGACCCAATCTCGGCAATTCTCGCCGATAATGGCAAAGTGCTTGCCTGTCCACCCGTGGTTTTTGATGGCTGTCGCGAACGCATAGGACCTGCCTATCGTGTCTTTGAACGTGTATTCACACGATGCGAATTTCCCCGAACATTCAATGTACTCAATCTTATCCCCGTGTACTGCCACAGCACGCTTCATAAAGGCTCGAAGGCTGCGTGGCTCATCAACCTTGTAGAAAGTAATCCTCTTCAAAATACTGCTCCTCCTCACTTAATAGGATGCCTATGGATTTCAATCCGAGATATAGTCATATAACTCCACCATAGCATTGCTCCTGTATTTTACATTGTAAAGGTTGTCTTGTCAACCTTGCATACCGCTTTTTATTCGCAAAAGAGTGTAAAAAACTTGCTATATTTTCGTCTTGCAAGCTTAAAATTTTTGTGGTATAATTAAATAAATATTATGTTGGAGATATATGATGAAACGCTTTCGCTTCCTTGCCTTACTGCTCGCCGTACTCCTTGCGGCTCTGCTCCCCTGCGGCTGCTCAAAGGGATCGAGCCTTGTTGAGAACCCTACCGGAGAGATTGTGGACACAAGCGACTGTTCGATAGGGTTGGCGGCGTGCTACTGGGACGGCGCCTACATTCAGCAGATGCTGACCTATGAGCAGGAGCAAACAATTATTGAGCTGTTCGACGGCAAGCCGCTGTATAAGAACCTTGTGTCTCCCCTGTCGTTTTCAGCGCTTATCACAGTTTCCTTCTTTTCAAACGAGGGTGGCTTCTACATCAACGCCGAGGGTGAGCCTGTGGTTTACGACTTTGACACCGAGTGCTATTTTCCCCTCAGCGATGCGGAAAACGAACAGCTTTTGTCGCTCCTTCGCGATTGCGGGATAGTGCTTCCGATGGCGTAGCTCTTTGTTTTGCCGCCTTCTCGGACGTGTTTTTTTCGTGCCAAAGTATTGACAAACCGATTTTAAGCCCTTATACTCTATGTTGCGCCGATTGAAAGGTCGGCTTTGCCAATGTAGCTCAGTTGGTAGAGCAGCTGATTCGTAATCAGCAGGTCAGGGGTCCGAGTCCCCTCATTGGCTCCATGTCGAGGCGTAGCGCAGTTTGGTAGCGCGTTTGGTTCGGGACCAAAAGGCCGCTGGTTCAAATCCAGTCGCCTCGACCATAAAAGGAGTGCTGATTTTATCTGAAGGTCAGCGCTCTTTTGTTACCGTCGCATATGCTGCAACATAAATAGAAGACCCGGCTTTATTTGTAAACAGCCCGATAAATCCTCCCTGCGCCGCAGTCGATAACGCAACCAACCGAAAGAATATTCATGAGAGCCTGTCAGGCCGCAAGGGTGACGTTTACTGTTTTGTGTACTTTGTCATAACAAAAAAGAACGGGGGTTTGTGCATAAAACCACCGTTCAAATCATCTGGAGGCGCCACCCGGAATCGAACCGGGGATGGGGGTTTTGCAGACCCGTGCCTTACCGCTTGGCCATGGCGCCATATGGAGCGGGAGACGGGGCTCGGACCCGCCACCTCAGCCTTGGCAAGGCTGCGCTCTACCAAATGAGCTACTCCCGCAAATGGTGCCTCAGAGTGGACTTGAACCACCGACACAGGGATTTTCAGTCCCTTGCTCTACCAACTGAGCTACCGAGGCAAAATGGCGACCCGGAGGGGGCTCGAACCCCTGACCTCCAGCGTGACAGGCTGGCATTCTAACCAACTGAACTACCGGGCCGAATGGTGGGAACAACAGGGCTCGAACCTGTGACACCTTGCTTGTAAGGCAAGTGCTCTCCCAGCTGAGCTATGCTCCCGAACAACGCAAGTACGATTATACCGATAAATGACAAATATGTCAACTGTCAAAATAGGTTTTTGACAAAATTTTTTTGCTCTCCTCCCTGTTCAGCTCAAACTCCGCGCCAACGCTTATAAGAGGCAGCACGCTGTAACCGTCCAGCTCTATATTTCCTATCGACTGCCCCAACGCCAAGAGCTGCGCAAGGCTCAGGCTTGAATCAACCTTGCCGTCCACCGCCCTTTTGAGCGCGGGAAGCTCCCAAAGTTTGATCTTCTTCATTATATTAAACAACCCTACGCCTAATTCGCACATTGCGGTCGCAAGCTCCTCCCCATCCAATTCAAGCAGCTCGTCCATGTTGTCAAGCGTAAAGGTATACAACTCCGCTCCTATGTCGCCCAATATCTCCAACACGTCACCAAGACAGCTTAGGTCGATGGAAATATAGTGAGCGGCGTATATACCCGTCAGGTTCTTCACCGCCCACACCATGTTCATAGCGCGGTTCTCGTTGAAGCTGCCCCCAAGCGTCACCGCCTTACCTATTTCGACCCTCACCACCTCCACTACCGCGCCCTCATCGTCAAGCACATAGACCATGCCCCACACATCAGCGGGAACGGCCACGGCGTACAGGACATCGTCCTGCACATGCATCAGTATCAGGGCTTTCGCCCTCCCCCTTCGCGTTCCCACGACAAGTATGTCCTTGCATTCGTCGTTATACCGCCCCTTATACGAGTTGAAATCAATGAAGGGCGTTGGCGTGGGGCTGCTTGACGCCGGCGATGGCGTGTCCCACTCGGGCAGCAGGGGAAGCTGATAGTCGGCAGTGCTTGTAGGCGCGGGCTGGGTGGGGTTCGGCGTGTCTGTCGGCGTAGGTCTTGCAGTCGCGCTCGCAAGCCCGGTGGGAAGCGGCGGCTCCGTGGGCAAGGAACTGTCCTCCCCCGCCGCCGCCTTCTCTGTCGGAAGCAATACAGCGAGCAGAACGCCCGCGATAATCAAAATAGCGCAGCCCAATATCAGCCAAAATTTCGGTTGTAAAGTCTTTTCCATTTTAACTCCTTTTCATAACATGTATTCGTGTCATTAGTCTTGACCTTGCGCCCGCTTTTCATGCGGAAAGGAGTTTCAATATAAGTTTATTTTTTGAACACAAAAACGCCGCGGGGCTGTCCTGCGGCGCGTCAATTCGGATAAATCGCGGGTAAAAACTCAGGCTGTAAACTCGGTTCCCGTCCTATACTTCTCGGGCGGGTTAAGGCGCTGAACGCCGTTTTCGTCGATATAATAGTTATCACGAAACAGCAGCTCGCTCACGGTGACAAAACGATATCCAAGCTCCGTATAATAGGGCAGCAGATATTCAAGGCCTTCGAGCGTATAGTCTCCGTAAACATGGAACAGCACTATTCCGCCCCTTGTGATATGCTCCGTCACTCGCCGAATTATTGTCTCCCGCGAGTCCCCGAAGCCATCCCTTGAGTCCACTGTCCAGTTGACAACCTCGCTTTTGAACGCCCGCGCTATGGCTCTGTCCTGAAAGCGCGATATTCCCGAAGGCGGGCGATACATCACTATGTTGTCGCCGGTTATGTCC
>Ga0116151_10000138_pt1 | contig 62675 bp, 51 predicted proteins | sample AD_UKC117_MetaG_FD_89893 | JGI IMG/M metagenome (GOLD analysis project Ga0116151, IMG submission 89893) | Active sludge microbial communities of municipal wastewater-treating anaerobic digesters from Hong Kong - AD_UKC117_MetaG | ecosystem: Engineered > Bioreactor > Anaerobic > Digestate...
CCGAGGATGAGCGCCATGAGCGACGCGCTCTGCGTGATCTCGTACATCAGCCAGGAAAACGCGATTGCGTCGATGGAGTCGCCAAAGCGGTTGATCACGTTTGCGGCAATCAGCTTAAGGTATTCATGCTGCCCGAGCAGCGGTTTGTAAATCGATGTTTTGCCGTTCATAGAAACAAAACCTTTCATATTCGTCGAAACAATGATATCACAGAATAGATATTTGTCAATGTTTATAATTCGATATACATCAAACAAACGAAAAAGCACGGTAATCCCGATTGCGCGGCACACCGGCGGCGCACTATAATGGAAAAGAAACCATACCTGAATATGCAAAAAGGAGCGACACATGAAAGAGCGGCGCGTTTTCGACTGGGAAAACTGTTCGGTGATTGGCAGGAACAAGGAAGCGGGGCACGCGTATGCACCCGTTTTCCGCAGCGCGGACGACGCGATACGGAAAACGAAACCACCGTTTGAAACGAGCCTGAACGGGTCTTGGCGGTTTTTGTTCGTGCGCGGCTGCGAAGTTCCGGCGGGTGTGACGGAAGCGGCGTTCGACGACTCCGGCTGGGACGAAATCCGCGTGCCGGGCGTGATGCAGCTGCAGGGCTACGGCACGCCGTATTACTACGCAGCGTCCTATCCGCAGGCGATCGGCACGAACGCAAAAAAAATCCCGCAGATCAGCCATGCGCTGCAGGAAATCGGCGTGTACCGCCGGACGTTCACCGTGCCGGAAACGTTCGCCGGGCGCGAAACGTTCCTCTGCTTCGGCGCGGCGAAAGCGGCGCTGCAAGTTTATATCAACGGCGCGGAGGCCGGTTATTCGCAGGGTTCGATGCTGCCGCATGAGTTCGACGTGACGGAGTATCTGGTCCCGGGCGAAAACCAGCTCACGGCGGTCGTCTGGCGCTACAGCGACGGAACGTATCTGGAAGACCAGGACATGTGGTTCTTTTCCGGCATCTACCGGGACGTGACGCTCTATTCGCTGCCGAAGGTCTGCATCCGGGACTTTTACCTCTCCGCCGAACTGGACGAAACGCTCGAAAGCGCGAAGCTGAAGCTGGAGATTTCGCTCAGGAGCTTCGGCGGCAGCCGGCGCGCCGCCGTGTGCGCCGAAATCCCCGCGCTGGGGCTGACCATCGGCGAATGCGAAGCCGAAGTCGGCGGCGAAACGAAGCTGGCGCTGTGCGCGGATGCGGCGGGTTTTTCGCTCTGGAGCCACGAAACACCGAACCTCTATACGGTGCTGCTTTCGATCACTAACGGCGGGGAAACGGAGTATCAGTCGTTCCGGTTCGGATTCCGGCGGGTGGAAATCCGTGGCAACCGGCTGTTTTTAAACAATCAGCCGCTGAAAATCCACGGCGTGAACCGGCACGATTACGACCCCGATTTCGGCTGGGCGGTGCCCGCGGAGCGCTACCGGCAGGATATCCTTTTGATGAAGCGCTTCAACATCAACGCCATCCGCACGAGCCACTATCCGAACGACCCGCGGCTCTACGACCTCTGCGACGAACTGGGCATTCTCGTGATGGATGAAAACGATCTGGAAACACACGGCGTGCGCAATATTTTGCCGCGAAGCGACCCGAAATGGACGGCGGCGTGCACGGAGCGCATGTGCCGCATGGTGCTGCGCGACCGCAACCATCCCTGCGTAATCATCTGGAGCCTCGGCAACGAGGCGGGCGTCGGCGCGAACTTTGCCGCCATGCGCCGCGCGGCGGAGGCGCTCGATTCGACCCGTCCGTTTCATTACGAAGGCGAGGTCGATCCCGCCAGCAGCGATTTTATCAGCCGGATGTACCCCGATCAGGCGCTTATGCAGAAACTCTGCAATAAACAGCCCGCAACGTTCGGCGCGAACGTCGGCGCGCCGAACACGCGGTTTTTGCACATCACGAAGGAATATTACGAGCGCATGCCGGTCATCCTCTGTGAGTACGCGCACTGCATGGAAAACAGTCTCGGCAATTTCAAGGAGCACTGCGACGCGTTCGAGGCATATGACCATCTCTGCGGCGGCTACATCTGGGACTTTGTGGACCAGTCGATCCGCCGCGTGGACGCGGATGGTGAACAATGGCTCTACGGCAGCGATTTTTCCGAGCGGTACGACCGCAGAAACGGGCTGAAAAGCCGGGCGGCGACCGGCAGCAACCGGTATTTCTGCGCAAACGGGATCGTCGCTGCGGACCGCACGCCGCATCCCGCCGCATACGAGGTGAAGAAATGCTATCAGACGCTGCATGTCACCGCGGCCGATCTGGAAAACGGCGTGTTTGAAGCGAAAAACGGCCAACTGTTTTCAGACCTTTCGGCGTACCGGCTGGCCTGGACGCTGGAAGCGGACGGAGAGCGGATTGCAGATGGCGACGTGCCGCCGGAGCTCTACGAAAAGACCCCGCCGCGCGGCACGGCCCGCTTTATGCTGCATCTGCCGGAACCGCCGGACGGGCGGCTTGTGACGCTGACGTTTCGCTGGCTCCTGAAGGAGGACGCGCCCTGGGCGGAGCGCGGGCACGCGCAGGCGTTCGACCAGTTCGTGCTCCAAGAGCGTTCGGCAAAGCAGCCGCTGCCGCAGAGCATGGACGAAAAACTAACGTTCGCGCAGGACGGCGGCGTGATCTGCGTGAGCGGAGATGGATTTTCGGTGCGTTTTGAAAAGGGCGCGCTGGCGGGGCTGGCGCTGGACGACCGGGAGTATATCGCCGCGCCGTTTTTGCCGAACTATTACCGCGCGCTGACGGACAACGACCGCGAGCAGTCCAACTTTGTGCCGTTTCTGCTGCCGTTTCTGAATGCGGACGCCTGGCGCAGGGCGGGCAAATACCAGCGCGCGGTAAAGACACGCGCGCTGCAATCGCCGTGGGGCGTGCTGGTGGAAACCGTCTGGCGGCATCCGTTTTTGAAGCGGGCGATCACGCACTATATTGTCCGCGCGGACGGCTCGGTGGAGATCGATCATTACGCGGCTTCGCGCCGGCGCACGATGCTGCGCGCCGGGCTGCAGGGCACGCTCTGCGCCGGGCTGGACACGGCGGAATGGCTCGGCCGCGGCCCGCACGAAAACTACCCGGACCGCAAGACCGGCGCGGCGCTTGGCCGCTGGAAGATGCGGATTGAAGCACTGGAACACGCCTACATGCGCCCGCAGGAAAACGGGACGCGCTGCGATGTGGAAACCCTCGTGCTCGAAGGCGAAAACAGAAAGATATCGGTGGAAAAACTGGACGGCGAACTGCTCTTTTCCGCATGGCGCTATCCGCAGGCGGAGCTGGACGCGGCGGAGCACCAGTTTGAGCTGGAGCGCCACCACGAAATCACGCTCAGCCTGGACGGCGCGATGCGCGGCGTCGGCGGCGATATCCCCGGCGTGACGGCGCTGCACGAAGCGTATGTGCTTTCGCCCGGCAGGAAATACCGGCTGCACGTGCTGCTCAAGGCGGAAAAGTAAACAACCGCAGCAAAGCCGCGGCACGCAAGGGGTTACCCCCTGCAATCCCACCCAAGTGGTATGGCCCCTGGGAATCCCAGCTTTAATGATTGCCTGTAAAAAAATGGGTTCTCAGGGCTTGACCCTAAGCGGTGACTTGGAGACGGAGCCTCCAATAAACTTTCGTTGACGATCGTAAAGCCGCGGCAGTTGCCGCGGCTTTGCCTGTCAAAAAAGTCCCCGGGATTGTTAAGGGCCGAAGCCCTTAACCCGCTTTTCCGGCTGCGCCGGTTCATCCGGCGGAACGGATCGCCCGGAACGGGCGGTTTCTCCAAAGCTCTTTGCCGCCCGGGAGTCCGAAGGACGAGAGGCAAAGAGTGGTTATCCCGTCAAAAAACAAGTTTTTTGACGGCCTCAGCCGCGGCAGTTGCCGCGGCTCTTTGCTGGTTTATGCAAGCTGAAAGATGAAATGTCAGTCCATCACGGAAGATTCCGCCGCGGGCTGATAGTAGCGAACGTAGTCGACGTACATGTACTGCGGGAACGCCGCATCGTCCACGCCCTTAAGGCCGCCCCAGCTTCCGCCGACGGCGATGTTGAGAATCAGGTGAAACGGCACGTCGAACGGCCAGGTGGTGCTGTCCGAATTTTCCGGGCGGATGTAGCGCAGGACCTCCTGCCCGTCGAAACTGATGAGGATCGCGTCCTCTTCCCAGAGGATGCCGTAGATATGGTACGCTTCGTCCCGACGGCCGACGCGGACGGAACCGTCGATGGCGTTGTCCTGCACGGAATTGTTGGCGAACGTATGGATGGTCGTGTAAATCTTCTTTGCGTCGTAACCCACGCGTTCGGCGATGTCGATTTCGCCCGATTGCAGGTAGCCGCCGTATTGTTTGTCCGTCGGCAGCATCCAGATGGCCGACCAGGTGCCGACGCCCGTCGGCAAAGCGGCGCGCACTTCGAGATAGCCGTAGGTAAAGTCGAACTTACCTTCGGTTTTCAGCCGCGCGGAGGTATAGGCGCGGTTGCCCGCGTCTTCGGCACGTGCTTCGATGACGAGAACGCCGTCCTCGATCCATGCGTTTTCTTTGGTGTAGTATTCGAGTTCCTTATTGTATGGCCATGCGCCGAGGTCGTAGTCCCAGATGGTTTCGTCGGGCGCGCCGTCGGCTGAAAATTCGTCCGCAAAAGCAAGCGTGTAATTTTCCGGCGGGCCGGGCGTTGGCGTTGGGCTGGGTGAAGGCGAAGGCGTGGGCGAAGGGCTTGGCGAAGGCGACGGAGAAGGGCTTGGCGTGGCCGTCGCAGTGGGCGAGGGAGAAGGCGTTTCCTCCTGCGGGCGGAACGCGTTCTGCGGCGCGGACATGCCGCACCCGCAAAGCGGCAGGAGCGCGGCGAGAAAAAGCGCGGCGTATGGAACAAAGCGGCGGAGCATGGGCGGACCCTCCCGTTTGAAAATCGTTGCTGCGGAGCAGATCGGTTCTTTTGAAATCCGTTGAACCAGGCGCGCTGCGAAAAGGGCTTTTTCGGCACGCGGCGGGAATGCCTTCCGCCGCGGTTTATAGCGGGCAACATTTGTTCCTATCATAGCATGCGCATGCGTTGAACGGCAAGAAAGACCCGCCTCTCCCGGAAAACCGAAGAAGCGGGTCTGCAATGGCGGAGCTTGAATATTCTACGGCAACGAGGCGAAAACAGCGGACGCGTTACCCGGTCAGGCTATTCTCTGTAGAGCGTGTAGGCTCTGTTGTTTTTATAAGCGAAAACCTGAATGCAGTCTTCGGAAACGACCGTTATCTTAAAAAGCTTTTTTGTTGAAGAAGGCGCATTTCGAGGGTACGTCAAAACTACTCCATTTTCTATTTTATAATAATCACCATAATTGAAATATGGCAGATTGTACTGTATATGACCATCGGTTTCCATCGTGAAGTAATACCCGTTGCCGCGCCAGGTACCGGCAAGGTATTTTTTTGCGAAATCTTGAGTTGACACTAACAGTTCAGCAGAGTCTTCGAAGTCGAGTAAGCGCAGCAACTCCTGTATTTCTGCGCTAGTAACCCAATACTTAGTATGAATTGTAATCAGAATAAGATAATCTTCCGTGTATTCATAATCTCCTATACGCCTGAACTGTGCTCTTGCATCAATGTAAGAACCCTTACGATATAAAGATATACCTGCTCGATAGGCTTCGTCCCGATACAGGGAAAGCAACGAACCGACATCGCCGTAGTCTTTTGCTTCCAATAACGTTTCATATGCTATTCCATATAAACCGTCCGCCGCCTTTTCCTCGGCAGTTTGTTTGCAAATATCTACAAACAATTCTTGCGCAGGAGTATAATTATTTTCAATTAAAGCACGAAGAATTCTTAGTGCTTCATTACTATTGTCGTTTGAAAAATATTCTTTAGCCAGAAGATACCTTGCATACTGTGCGCGTTCGGCGGAATCGCGGTACGGGTCGATATGCGCGAAAAGGACGGCTGCATGCTCATAATTGCCGGATAAAAGCTCGTACGAACCTTGCTGATAGATCGTTTCGTCAATCGCTGCTTTCGATTTGCGGTAATTGCCCAGAGCCTTGAAAGCAATTTTTGCTTTGTCGAATTGTTTACTGGCGACAAGCTCACCTGCGGATATGTATTTTTCTTCCTGCGGGAACAGGATGTGTCCTAACGGGATACGCCGGAATATTTTTGCGGCCTGTTCAAACGCGAACGCATCGGCCTTTTCCAATGCGGTGTTGCGGCTGAAAACGGAAAACAACGTCAAGCCGCTGACAACCAGCAGCAATGCCGCGGCGATAGAAAGCCGTCGCACTTTTTGTTTTTTCTTGTTTTGTGCTTTCTTTTCGGCCTGGATGTCTTCCGGCGCTGCAAGGGCGGCATCAGCCGCTGCCGGAAGCTGTTTCGGCTTTGGTTTTTTCGTGCCGGGAGCAAAAGGAATGCAAGCGTCAGGAGAAATCCCTGTGTTCAGCGGGGCTAAATCGGTGATCAGTTCCTGCATGGTGCGATAGCGCTCCGACTGAGATGGATTCAGCCCTTTTTCAAGAATCCGGCGGATTGCAAGGCATGAAGGGTTGGTTTCTTCACCGCCGGGTTCCTGCAGCCGGTTTTCCAGCATATAGCCGAGTACTGCACAGAATAAGTAAACGTCCGACTGAACGCCCGCCAGTTCGCCTCGCCGCTGCTCGGGGGAAAGAAACCGCTCCGTCGGGACGTCCTTACTTTCGGCAAGGGAACAGCCCGCCTTTGACACGAGAATGCGGGCGGGGAACAGGCGCAGGCAGACGCTTCCGGCGTCGTGCCTGCCCTTAAGATACTGCGCCAGCGGCATGAGCAGCGACACGGCGGAATAACAATCGAGCGGGTGATCGAGCGCGGCCAAATAGTCGGGCAGCGGGAGCTTTTTCTTTCGCCGGCTGCTTGCTTTCAAAATCAGCCATATAGCGGTAGCCGCGCCGAGGCAGATTGCGAAAAGGAGAATATAAAGCATCGCCGGATGCGCCGTTGGGATATCGAATAAATCATATGTATTGATCAGAGATATAAGATCTGAAGCGGAGATTGCGCCGTTGATCCCCTGTGTATCGACTACGCCGTATGCGTTGATGCCGATTACTTCGCCTTTGCTGTTTAGCAGCGGTCCGCCGGAGTTGCCGGAGTTGATGGCGACGCTGATTTGAAGGATTGTGACATGCGACATACCGTCCGCCGTCGAAGAATCGCGAATGGAACTGACGATGCCGCTTGTGATGGTCGCCTCGCTGCCGACGTGCGCAACCGTGCTGGAGAGTACGTCCGCGCCGGCGGGGAACCCGATGGCAAACACTTCCTCGCCCTGACTGGCATTTTCGCTGAGAATCAGTGCGGGTGCGTCCATTTCAACCGATATGTGGAGAATCGCCAAATCCTGTGATTCACTTCTGACTACGACGTTCGCTTTCTCCTGAAAAGAGTCGGAAATCCAAACGAACGTGGAATCTTCGCTTGTTGCGATAACATGATCGTTTGTTGCAATATAAGTTCCCAATTGATCTTTATAGACGATAAATCCAGAACCCGCGCTCGCGTCGCTTCCAACGCCTGATTCGATGTAGACGACGGAATCGGATGCCTTGAGGACTGCGTTTGGCACGCTTGAAGCGTATGCGGTCATTGGAGTACAAAACAGCAACAAAACAAACGGCGCAGCCAATATTCTTGCTAGTAAATTTCGTCGCATATGTTTATCCTTTCCAGTGCCTGCCTGCATTAGATTTAGGTTAATGCACATTTTATATTTTAAAAGTGTACGACTGGCAAACAGTACGTAAGAACCCGCATTATTTAAACTGAATACAAAGACTATTTCGTGCTTTTTAAAAACTATTTATGTACAATATGCTACCTGAAGCTGCAAAAGATAGTGAACAAGCCGTGTAATTCCTATTTAGTATACCAACATAGGTATATATATACAATATTTTGCTGTTTTACCATGTACCCGCCTCTCCCGAAAAACCGAAGAAGCGGGTCTGCTGCTGAAAGAGAAAAGACAGTCTTTGCCTGCGCGATGCAAACGCGCCTGAAAACCCTTTTACGGGTTGCAAACCCGCGCGATGTTTATAATAAATCCGTCCTGCACGGTGACGCTGGTGCCGTACTGCGAAAAGCTTGTGTCGCTCGTTTCCATCTCGGTCAGGAAATCTCCCGCATAGGACGTTTTTCCCGCGCCGTTTGGCTCGGAGCTGTCGGTAAACGTAAAATTCTGGCCGACGGGGAGCGTGGTCTCGCCGAGCGCCCGATAGAGCGCCGCGCCGTCTGCGCCGAGCGCGTAATATACGCCGTTGTCCTGCGTTGCCAGCGTGCAGCCGCCGTTTGAGGAGCCGCCGTTGATCAGGACGCGTCCGTCGTCGCTTCGTTCGACGGATTCGATTGGCATTTCTTCGCCGCCGGTCACGAGCGTGCCGCCCTCCGCCAGCCGGGAAACGTCCACAAGATCGAACGTTTCGCAATCGTATACCGTCATTTGCACGACCAGCGCGCCGTCGTCGTTGAGGTACACGTCGGCAGCCTGAAACGAAGCGGGAAACGTGCAGTTGTCGAGCGCGTCCAGCGTGTACGCGGCGGGAAGAGGTTCGATTTTTCCGGCTGCTGCAGCGGGTTCGATACTTTCGACGGGCACGGGTGAAGCTTGCGCCTGCTGCGCCGAAGGAAGCGAGCCGGTGCACCCGGCAAATATCAGGACGAACGCAGCAAGCAGCGGCAGCATTGCTTTTTTCACAGTAAATCACGATCCTTTCGCCTGCGATTTTCGCGTTGGCGGGCATTGCAACCGCCGCTCCGTCGGCGCTGTAATAAAGCCCAGTAAGTATACACCTTTTGCCCGCAATATTCTATGAGCGGCGCATGCCCGGACGGAACAGGCTTATTCGCGTGCGGCTGCCGGAAGGGTGCCAAAACAAAGGCGGTCGCAGATTATTCACAATGGTGTCACTTGCCTCATCCAAAGGGGTAAGATACAATGCGGTAAAGTAAATGCGATCGCATTTACTATTTTTCAATACTGTTTCACTTGATTAAATACATGGAGGTGTGCGTTCATGAAAAAGGTGTTCCTTTTCTCTCTGGCCGCTCTGTTCTGCTTCCTGCAGTTCGGATGCGATGAGAAACAGACCCCGGCGGAAAGCGCTCCCATACCGGTCATAATCGATTGCGACCCGGGGGTCGACGACGCGATTGCGCTCTGCATCGCCGCCGCAGCGGATCACCTGGACGTGAAGGCTATGACCTCCGTGTTCGGCAACGCGCTTTTAGGCCGCACGACATACAATCTTTTAACGCTTGCAGGCTATCTGGGGATTGATGCGCCGATTGCGCGTGGGCAGGCGATTCCGATGGGCGCCGACGGTTACGGAACCTCCGGACTCATTCACGGGAACAATGGGCTGGGGGATTTCGTTCTTGCGGCGGAGCTTCCAACACTGGACCGGCGTAAGGCCTGGGACGTGATATACGACACCGCAAAAAGCGAAAACGGGAACTTGCAGCTGATTGCACTTGGGCCTTTAACGAATATTGCAACCGCGCTGGAACTGCACCCCGACCTTCCGGATTTGATTGACAGAATCGTGATCATGGGCGGCTCCACATCGGGCGGAAATCAGACGGACTATGCGGAGTTCAACATCCACTGCGATCCCATAGCCGCGGAAGCGGTCTTCTCCAGCGGGATCGACATTGTGATGGTTGGTCTTGACGTGACCCGGCAAACGTATCTTTCTTCGGCGGACGTCGAGGAAATGATGCCTGAAAATTGCAAGATATCCTACTTATTCAACGGGTTGAGCAAGCAGTTCGCCAAGATTTTCCCATCCAACCCCGGCGTCAATCTGCACGATCCGCTCGCCGTCATGTATTCGTTTGATCCGGCGGTCGCAAGCGGTTACCGGGCGACCGTGACGGTCGATGTCTCCGATGGGGACAGGCGGGGAGAAACGAAGGTTACTGCGGATCAGGCGGGCAATGTACTCGTCCTGGAAAGCGTTGACAACGACCTCGTGATGTCCCATGTGTCGGACATGTTCCAATACTATTCTTCCGATCGCTTCACAAGCGCCGTCACCGCCGAGACCGACGGCAGTTCGGCTGTTTCAGCGCCGGCCGGCCTGCGGGTCTGGCAGGGTACGAGCCCCGTTTACTCGAACGACGACGGCCGCATGGAACTGTCGCTCTGCGTGGAAACCGGCGGCAAAATTTACTTTCTGTTCGATGAGTACTTTCAGGAATTAAGCTGGGAGAATTACGAGCAGTACGCGCAGACCGAACACGCCGTTTCCATTGAGCAGGGCGAAAAAGAGTATGCGTGTTCAGCTGCGACGATGTTCGCATTCTACACCGAGTCCGATGCGCCTGTGCCAAGGTTGTTTTGCCTTTCGTATCAGGATGCAGGGTTCGACCCGTCTGAAAGTTATACGATTACGGTCGATCACGACACGATCGACGGGGTTGCCCCTTCGGAAGTTAACGGCATATATTCCGGCAGCGCAAACATCCCGTTCGCCGAGTCGGGCATGATCTGCTTTGTTCCTCTGAAAAACAATCTTACCCTTGTACTGCCGTCGGTTTTCTCAGGCAGCATCCGGTTTTCTGATATCTCGGACAGAGTCAGTGCATATGGTGCCGACGGATCCCCCTTAACGGTAACCCCGATACTGGTTTATTCTGCGGATTTCGAGTTATTTTCGGTCGAAGGCGGCGATGGTGCGGACTGGGCGCGGCTTGAAATCTCCGAGGTTAATTTAGGCAGCGGAGCCGCCGCTGAAGAGGAACGAATCACCGTAAGCCTGCACGATGAAATCCGGAGCGTGAATCTCTGGGGGCTTACACTGCCGATAGAGAGCTTGGACTGGACGGGAGACGGGCTTTTAATCCAGTTTGAACCGACGGCAATCGACCTTTCTGTTTCCGCATATATTGGAGATACGTCGGGGGTTATGGACCGGGACGCCAACACGTTGTTTTTCCCGAACGCCGCACCGGAGGATTCGCTGCCGCTTACATTTACATTCTGCGCCATTGCGTCTTATCAACCGATCGTAATAAGCCGGTAAACATACGCTGTTTTTTGTTAGACTTGCATCTGTTTTGCTAGTTGCTTTAAAAGCCGGAAAAGCCCGTAAATACGGGCTTTTTCTTTGGTTTGAATGGAGGGACCCTCCACTCGAACCGCCCGCGGCCGGCCTGAAAGAAGGCCGCCGCAGCGCAAGAGGGTGCGGCACGGCTGCCCGTGGTACATACAGCATTACGGACGGTTCGCATATTTGCACGCCGGACTCGGCGCCCCGCCGCCCGGCGCGCAGGAAGGGGCCGGATGGCGCAGCGCGGGGAAGCGGGATTATTTATAATAACGGCAGGCAAATTAAATCTTCCCAAGCTGTTGCACAACAGCGGCGGCCGGTGTTAAGATAAGTTAAATTATCCGTTTGGACCCGGGCCGAAACAAAATCGGGCCGTCTATGCGTATCAATGCAGATTGTAAAAGAACGAATTAAAGACATCGATGCGGCTTCCGAACTAAGAGCCGTGCATTTGGTGTCGGAACCATTCGGAATCGACAGAAGGAACCGTATTATGCGAAATCGCCCTGCACCGTAACACGCGGTGCAGGCAAAGCATGCCGTAATACGAAAAACGACGACGGAGGGGTTAGCTTGCGCGGGAGCGGCGCCGGGTCCGCAGCCGACAGCCTTATGCTTTAAAGCAAAGCCGGCCGGCTGATACGGGCCGCCGCACTTTTACGCACTATTAAATGAAATACGAAAACCTTTGAGGATGGAAGGAGAGGACTGTTTTGAAACGGATTATTTGCGGGATTCTGATCGCCGCGCTGCTTATTGCCTGCCCGGCGGCGTCCACTTATGCCGCGAGCGGGAGCGATTACACGGACCGGCCGGACCTGGCGCAGAAACTGGACGAATTGTTCACACTGTACCCGCACGGGTCCTATTTTACGTACGACGGGAAATACCATAGTTACAACAGCGCCAGCGAACTCAAAAGAATGATCGCCGGTAAAAATAAGGACGGCAGGGAACTGGCCACCCCCATCGACGGCAAGGAAACCGTTAAGGACGTAATGAATTCGATTAAAAGTGACGGTTCATACTGCCAGGGCAATACGTGTTTCGGATTTGGGAAATTCGTTTCCCTGTATTTATACGGAACTACGCCGTGCCTGTATTACAGCGGCAAGACCGAGGACCCCTACAAACGCGTGGCGACCATAACGCATACGGACAGCAGGGATGCCGAAAAACTCTCGGCATTCCTCGACAAGGCGGAAGTAGGCGATATTCTGCAGGCGAAAAAGGGCGATGGCGGCCATACGATGATCTACCTCGGGCACGACAGCGAGAAAAAGACCGTGACGATCTATCAATGCAACGTGCGGATGAAGTCCACGGATACAAAGGGGAAAAGCAGGGTCACGCTGAAGACCATTTCCTATAAATCGCTTTCCAATCAATTTGTGTCCGCGGGCGCGATCGTTCACTATAAATATTATGACGAGGTCTTCCCGGAAGCTGTCGACGACGAACAGACCTGCACGATTACGTTTGAAGCAAACGGCGGCGCCGGCGCTCCGGCGGAGGTGAAATTTACGGCGGGAAGCGTCGTCCAGCTGCCGGAGGAGTCGCCGACGCGCGAAGGCTATACCTTTCTGGGCTGGGCGGAAAGAAGATGGGCCGAACGGGAAGACTATTCCGCCAGCGGCATGGTTGCGGCGGACGACTCGCTGACATTATATGCCGTATGGGACGTGAAATCGGACTCCGCAATCAGTGTCAGCGGCGTGCAGGCGCCGGAGGAAGGCGAAAACTACGAATCCGGCATCAAGTTCTATTTCAAGGGAACGGTTACGTCCGTGTACACGCTGTCCAACGTGACCGGGGGTATCTACCGGCAGGACAACGGAGAGGAGGTGCAAGCCTATAGCTTCAACCCGGGCGATCGGGAAGCGGACCTCTTCAAGACGGTGGACCGGCATATCAAGTTCGGCAAAATTTCCGCCGGGAGCTACACCTACCGCGTGACGGCGAAAGACATTATCGGGTATGAAACGACGCTGATCGAGAACGATTTCACCATCGGCATGAGCACGCCCGCGCCGACCGCGACGGCGACGCCCACACCGACCGCGGCGCAGGCTTCTTCCATCAGCGTCAGCAGCGTGCAGGCGCCGGAGGAAGGCAAGGACTATGAACTCGGCATCAAGTTCTATTTCAAAGGAACGATCACGTCCACGTACAAGCTGACCAACGTGACAGGCGGCATCTACCAGAAGGACGGCGGAAAGGAAGTACAAGCTTACAGCTTTAACCCGAACGGCAAGGAAGCGGACCTCTTTAAGACGGTCGACCGGCATATCAAGTTCGGCAAAATTTCCGCGGGCAGCTACACCTACCGCGTGACGGCAAAGGACGCCAACGGATATGAAACGACGCTGATAGAGAACGATTTCACAATCGGCAGGAGCGCCGCTTCGATTAGCATCAGCGGGGTGCAGGCGCCGGCGGAAGGCAAGAATTATAAAACCGGCATCAAGTTCTATTTCAAGGGGAAGATCACGTCCACGTACACGCTGACCAACGTGACAGGCGGCATCTACCGGCAGGATAACGGAAAGAAAGTGCAGGCGTACAGCTTCGACCCGGACGGTAAGGAGGCGGACCTCTTCAAGACGGTCGACCGGCACATCAAGTTCGGCAAGATTTCCGCGGGCAGCTACACCTACCGCGTGACGGCGCAGGACGTTATGGGGTATGAAAAGACGCTGATCGAGAACGACTTCACCATCGGCGTGAGCGCCTCCACGCCGACTGCGACGCCCACGCCGACTGCGACGCCCACGCCGACCGCAACGCCCACGCCGACCGCAACGCCCACGCCGACCGCGACGCCCACGCCCACTGCAACGCCCACGCCGACCACAGCGCTCGCTGCTGCGGAGGAAAGCGCCGCCGTTGCATTCGAAAAGGGCGAAAACGACGAAGATTACGCCGAGTACGACTATCTCTATGAAGAACGGGCCGGATTCGGCATGGAAGACTACGATGAATACAAATGGACGCCGCCCCTCGACGTTTCCGAAATGGTCGCCTGCGTAATCACCGAATGTTCCGAAGCGGACGGAGAGCGCTATATCACAGTCGATTATGTCAAGCGCATCCAGACAATTTCGGGTCGTATTTACCTGACGTACGTCAACCAGAGCGCGGCGACCTATTCGCTGCGGGTGCCCAAAGACGCAATCATCTCAATCTACTGGCCGGACCGCAACGACCAGAGCTATAACGACCCGGACGGCCCGCTGACGGGCTTTTTCAGGAGTTCGGACTGGAAAACGCTGCGGAGCTGTTTCGATCAGGTTACCAATTCGGACGAAACGGGGAGCCAGCCGACCTACTTCTTCCTGACGTTCGACGAGGACGATAACGTCACCGCAATCTGGCAGGACATTTATTACGTTATCAGCATCTGATTCTGCGCGCCCCCCGCCGCCCGAATCGGCCGGAGCGGCGGGGAGGCGCTTTTTCAGCGGCACTTCCATACTGACAGTCCTGTTTTCTGCTAAGTTTTGGCATGGCAAGACGAAAGCGGAGCAGAAACGGCCTGAAAAAAGGGTCATTTTTGTTACCCGGCTGTCGGAAGGCTGTCAAAACGAGTAAAAAGCCACTTCGAGTTGAAGTTTTGGAAAAAGAAAACAAACAAAAAAGCCCGTAAATACGGGCTTTTTGTTTGGTGGGGATGGAGGGACTCGAACCCCCGACCTCTTCGATGTGAACGAAGCGCTCTAACCAGCTGTGCTACATCCCCAAGCAGAAGTTATTTTACCGCATCGGGCGGCGAAAGGCAAGACCCTATTTTCGCCCATCCGCGAATTTTGCGCCGGATACGGGCAAAAAGCGCAGGAGCGGATTTTTCGCGGCGTTGCGAAATATTACAAAAAAGGCGTATAATAAACTGATTTTATAAGAGCGGGAGAAAGTTGGCAAGCATGGCACATATCGACGAAGCAAAACGTATCCATCTGATCGGCATCGGCGGATGCAGCATGAACGGCCTGGCGCTGATTCTCAAGTCCCAGGGACACATTGTGACCGGCTCCGACCGCGAGCGGACGCAGTTTACCGACTCGCTCGACCGCGAGGGCATCCGGTATTCCGTCGGGCATACCGGCGAGTATCTCGACGGCGCGGACCTCGTCGTCTATTCCGCCGCGATCAAGCCGGACAACCCGGAGCGCGTGCTTGCGCGCGAAAAGGGCATTCCGGAGCTGGAGCGCAGCGTCGCGCTGGGGCAGATCAGCGAGCGTTTTAAAGAAGTCGTCGCTGTCGCGGGCTGTCACGGCAAAACGACGATCACCTCCATGCTCGCCGTAATCAACGCGCTTGCAAAGCTTGACGCGACCGTCCATGTCGGTGGGTATGTGGAGTTCCTCGGCGGCGGCGTGAGCGTCGGCGGCAAAGACCTGCTTGTGACCGAAGCCTGCGAATATGTCGAAAGCTTTTTGACGCTCAGACCCACGATCGCGCTGATCAGCAACATCGACGACGACCATCTGGATTATTATAAGAATATCGACGCGATTGTAGAAGCGTTTGAAAAATTTCTCGCGCTGCTGCCGGACGACGGCGTGTTCGTCGCGTGCGCGGACGATGCGCGCGTCATGGCGCTTGCGGACAATTCGCCGCATACGCTTGTGACCTACGGCCTTTCGGACGGGGATTACACGGCGGACGCGATCGAATTCGACGCGCAGGGCAACGCCGGGTTTGCGGTGCTGCGCGGCAAAGAAGCGCTTGGACGCGTGCAGTTGGGCGTGCCGGGCAAGCACAATGTCGTCAACGCGCTTGGCGCAATCGCCGTTGCCGACCGGCTGGGCGTGCCGTTTTCCGTTACGGCAGAGGCGCTTTCGCGCTTTCGCAACACCAAGCGCAGGTTTGAGTATTACGGCGAGCGCGGCGGCGTGCGTGTGTTCCACGACTACGGGCATCACCCGAGCGAAATCCGCGCGACGCTGGACGCGGCAAAGCGCGTTCCGCACAAAAAGCTCTTCTGCGTGTTCCAGTGCAACAGCTATACGCGTGCGCGGACGCTGTTCTGTAACAACGTGACCTGCTTTACGGACGCGGACGAAGTGCTCGTGCCGGATATCTATCCCGGGCGTGAAAAGGATACCGGGATCGTCCACGCGCGGGACATGGTCGCCGCAATCAACGAGCAGAGCGAAAACGCCGTGTATCTGGCGACCTTTGAGGAAATCCGCGCGTATCTCGACGAGCATGCCAAGGCGGGCGACCTCGTCGTGACCGTCGGTTCCGGGGACGTATACCGGCAAACCTGGAAACTGCTCTGAGGAATCGTCCGGGAGGGAAATACAAATGTCTTCGTTCATCCATGCGCTGAAAAAGTATCTGCCGGATTCGAGCGTGCTCGACGAGCGCCCGCCGTTTGACGACGATCTCTCCGCGCCGTTTTTCATGCGCGGCAGCGAAGTCGGCTGCCTCGTGCTGCATGGCATCGGCGGAACGCCCGCGAACGTGCGCGTGGTGGCCGACGCGCTTGCAAAAGAGGGTTATACCGTGCTTTCGCCGGTTCTGCCCGGACACCGGGAAACGGTGCGCGCGCAGAATGCGTCCACGGGCGCGGAATGGCTCGAAGGCGCTCAAAACGCGTATGCGCGGCTCAAAAACGAGGGCTGCACGCAGGTTTACGCGCTGGGTCTGTCGCTCGGCGGCGTGCTCTGCGGCCTGCTGGCCGAAGAAGAGCCGCTCGACGGGCTGGCGCTGATCTGCACGCCGATCCGGATGTCGCGCTATCTGCGCACGGCGCGGCTGGTCAGCCCCGTGATGCCGGTCGTGCGCTATCCGGAGACGGACGCCTCCGGCAAAAGCTGGGGAGACAATCCGTATCAGCAGATGTACGGTGGGTTTTCCACCCGCAAGCTGGCCGATCTAGCCCGGCTCGGGCGGCGGATGCAGAAAAATCTCGGCAAAATCACATGTCCGGCGCTGATCGTTTCCGCCAAATACGACGACAAGGTCGATCCCGTGAGCGTCGAAATTTTCAAAAAGGGCGCGGTGAACGCCGAAAGCACGCGGTATGTCCGGTTTGAAAATTCTCCGCACGGCTGCACCTACGGCCCGGAAAAGGAGCAGGTCGCTAAGGCGTGCGCGGAATTTGTCGGCGCGCTGGTTGACAAGAAAGCGTCCGCTTCGGTATAATTCTGCTCGTGCGCCGCGTATGGTTTTTGCCGCGGGCACAGAGTGAAAAAACGTTTGTCTCCGTAGCTCAGCCGGATAGAGCGTTCGCCTCCTAAGCGAAAGGCCGCGCGTTCGAATCGCGCCGGGGACGCCAGAAAGGAAAAGCTCTCCCCCGCTTGCGAGGGAGAGCTTGCATTAATCTAAAGCTACTTCTAGCGATTCAAGTCGATCCCACAAAACTTTTTCTTGTTTATTTTCCGACGTGAAAAAGGCTTGAATAATTAAGGGCTTCATATCGTGTTCTGTCATAAAGACTACCCAATCAATAAAAGCCATTTTACATTTTAAAGATTTCATGGCTGAAATCTTTGTAAAACTTGTTCCAGTAGAAAGATAAATAACAACCGCCTTAGAAGCATGCGTTAACAATTCATTATTTTTATTTCTAATAACGGAATAACGAGATGGGTTTGAATCCAGATAACGAACACCATATAAAGATTGGTGAAGGACTATTTCAAAAGATGCTGCGTCGCCGATCTTGACGTGCACAAATGAATCGTTTGCAATATTTATATCACAAACTTCAATAGATTCATCAATTACTCTATCAAAAAGGAGCCAATTGCTTTTTTGGGATAAAATATAGTTGTAAACAAACTCTCTATATACTTTATCGATGGACCCATTACCGTCAATACAGAAAGCAGTGAGCAGTTCTTCTGTATGCGTTTTTTTAAACTGTTCAAATTCTTGTTTTGAAAACGAAAAAGGTAAGGAAGGTATAAGGAAGTCGTTTTCGTATTTTTGTACACTTTGATTTAGATATTCTTTATATGTTTCATTAAATTGTACCCAACTTCCATTATATAGGGCGTAATTTTTATCTTCATATAAAAGCTCGACATCTAGCCACTTTAGAATGCTTGCGGGCGGTCGCTGCTGCCCTTCAATCCAAACGGTGACAATAATTTTCTTAATGTCAACAATTTGGTCTTGGGACTTAATAAAATCAACGACATCTTTTTTTGCCAAGTTACCCTCATGTTCAATGGAAAATGAGCCATATGATAATGTATATTTTTCAATATTATCAAAAAAAGAAAATTTGTCGCTTTCGTCAAAGCCAAAGAATGGAATTCCAATAAAGAAATCCTGCATATCATTCTTAAGTGATTCTAATAAATATAAGTCTAGCTTGTCCCCGATTGGTTTCGGAACAGGTGACATTGCTGGCAAAGGAAAACGCTCTTCATATATTTCAATAAACGGTATTAAAAGAATTGTATCTAGCAGAATATTCAGAGTTATTCTTTCTGCTGACAATGTAATTCTTATATAAGAATAACCAGCAGCAGCATCAGCACGAACATATAGAAGGAATTTATCAATATACTGATCTGAAGGATTGGGCCGTCTTTCGTAGTCTTCAACAATTCGTGCATTTAGGTAATCAACAGCCTGTCCCTCATCGGACTGCAAAGTATAGTCGTCTTTGTAATCAATGATCTGTTTATTCTTGATAACCGAGAAATATTTTGCAGAAATCGAACCAACGGCCTTTCCGTCAAACAAGCGTGTTGCCATTTTTATGCCGAAATCCCGAATATAAAACTCTTTCAAAAGATGGTAAGATCGGCCAAAAACCAACGCAAATAATTTATTGTGTCGAATATCGTTTATGATTATTATTCCATGCCCGGTGAGACTATCAACTCTCAAAGCTTTGTCTACTGAAAATAAATCTTTCCATTTTCTATGCCAAGTAATGTCATGTTTTTCAGTGCACTTGACATACGAAAAATAGGACAATCTAACGTCTTCATTATAAGGAATTATTTCACTGTCTCTGTACTCTTTATCCTTTTGTGTGGAGATACGTGTCTCAAGAATTTCCTTGTATTCTTCAAGTGTCGTTTGGGGGTCTAGTTCATAAATTGTTAAGGTATATGTTTCTTCCACATTCTTACGCAATGAGCTGTCCTCCAATCTGAAATTCAAAATAATATATAAAAATTATACTGTCTATTCGGATATATTACAAGAATTTTATTTAATGAAGAGAGAAGGATAACTGAATGGGAACCCAATAAAGAAGGAAAAGTGTGGAAATGTGTAATAAGTGCAGACAGTTCGCATTGGTAATCGGAGAAGCTGTTTGATGATTGACCAATATCAAGGAAAAAATAACTTGACAAGAAAGATGTATGGCGGTCAACATACGTTTATGGCATGAATTGCCAGACTATATACTGAAAAACATAATAGTATAAATTCTAGTTGCAATTATCGTATTCGGAGTTGATAAAGACTTTGCCGACAAACTGAAAGTCCGTCAGAAAAGCTGGCGGACTTTGTCAGAAGCTTTAACCCTTAAAATCTTTTTTCGTTTTTTAATCAATACCCAAGCGCCGTATCGATCACGCTGCCGTCGGCGGCGCTGACTGCAAACACGATGGAAGGGCCGGAAAAATAGCCGCAGCCGCTCGCGCCGCTCATGCCCTGCCGGTGGTTGGGGCTGTAGGACGTGCCGTCGTTCCAGAAGGACTGCGAGACGATATCGCCGTAAAACACCCAGGCCGGGACCAGCAGGCCGGTCTTGCTTTCGGTATTCTGGTCCTTGACGTACAGCAGGCAGAGTTCCACCCGCGTAACGGCAGCGTCGATCTCCACGCGGTCGAGATTCGGGTTGGCCGAGGCGGTCTGCGCGCCGTACGCGATCGGCGCCGTGCTTTCAAAGATTTCCTGCGCCTGCTCAAAGGTAAGCAGCGTGGCGCATTCTGCCGCGTCGTTGTCAACGGCGACGGGCGTGCTCCAGTGAAACAGCGCGACGCCTTCGTCGTCCACGATGACTTTGATCTGTTCATACGCCCATGCGTCCGTTGCAACCGCAACGCCGCCGACGGTGCGCGTGTACACGAACTCATATGCGAAATGCTTTGCATCGCTCACAACGCCGTCCGTATCGCCCGCTTGCCGGTCGCCGACAACATAGGCTGCGAGCAGGGAAACGTCCGTGTCCGCGGCGGCAAGCAGACCGTCGCTCAGGTTCTTTGCGTCGTCGTAGGTGCGCGAAAGCTTTCCCTGCGCGTCCTGCGGCAGCGCGTCGCCCGCCTGAAACGAAACGGCGTCCAGCATGCTGTATGCGGGCGCTTCATAGCGCTCGTAGTTGCAACTGCTGGCCAGCTGCATGCGGTTATCGGCCGGATAGGAGGAAACGACCAGCGTGTCCAGCGTATCCGACTGCGCCCGGAGTTCCTGATAGTCGCCGTATTCGCCGTCCGAAACGGTGTACAGCGTGCCGTCCGTTTCAACCGGTTCGGCGCTGTCCGTTTCCGGCGCTGTTTCATATGCCTGTTCGTACTGCGCGACGGCCTCTTCGTATTCCGCTTTGGTGAAGCCGCAGTCAGCGTAGGTTCCGTCTTTCAGCGCCTGATACATCCGCTCCAGCTGCGTTTGTATTTCGTCTTTGGTCTGCACGTTTTGCCCGACCGACGCCGTGACCGTCCGCCCTGCGAAGAGATAGTTGAATATGCCGGTGACCTGCTCCTGCGTAAAGCCACCGTTCGACGCATGCGCCATGAAAAGCGCCGTGTCCGGCACGATCACGTCCGCGTCGGCATGGATGGTCAGACAGCCGTCGTCGCTGGTCGTGTCCCATACATAGCTGCCGTCCGGCAGCTCGTAATCGACGGTGGTTTTTTCCGGCTCCAGCTGCGTGGTCGTGGCATACAGCCGCTCCACGTCCGTCGGCATTTCGTACGCCGTGCCGGTCTGCTTCTGACAGCCGGCCGCCGCCAGCAGGAGCGCCGCCGCGGCACAAATCGCTAAAATTCGTTTCATTTTATGAGCCAACCTCCTTTCGGTTTGCGGGGTCAGCATACCGCAGCGCGTGTAAACAAGTCCGCAGAAAAACGTAAAAGAGATGTAACGCTTTTTACGAAGCGCCGTTCTTTTGCGGTTCGTCCGGGAACCGGAACGTAATCTTCGTACCGCCGCCTTTGGCGCTTTCGATTGTGAGATTTGCGCGGTGCAGCTGCGCAATTTTTGAAACCAGCGTAAGGCCGAGCCCGGCGTGCCCCGTGCTGCGGCTGCGCGCTTTGTCCGCGCGGAAAAACGGCTGGGTCACCAGACCGGCGATCTCCGGGCTGATGCCGCATCCGTCGTCCGTTACCACAATGCGGTTTGGGAGCGCTTCGAGAGACACGTGCTTCGCGCCCGCGGCGCAGGCGTTGTCGACAAGGTTGATCAATACGCTTGCCATGAGATCGGCGTCCATCGCGTAGGATGCGCCGCCGTCAAAGAGGGTTAACGCCGCATTGCAGCGTTCGGCGGCGTCGCGCAGCGTGGGCGCGGCGCTTTCCAGCAGCGTGCGCGCCGGCTGAACGACCAGAGCGGCTTCTTCGCCGTCCGAGAGCGCGATTAATCGCATCAGCTTCTGCGTGAGGCGTTCCAGCCTGCTGCACTCGCGGTTGATGTAGCAAACGGCCTCCTCGCGCTGCGCTCTGGAAAGCCGGGTTTTCTGGAGCGACTCGGAATAGCCGATGATGCTCGTCATGGGCGTTTTCAGCTCGTGCGTGAGCGCGCCGAGCAGCAGCTTTCGTTCTTCTGCGGTCGCCGTGACGGCTTCGAGATGCCGCTGCACCGCGTCCGCCATCCGGTTGAAACTGCCCGCAAGTTCGGCAAGTTCGTCTTTGCCGCGGATTTCGATGCGTTTGTCGTACACGCCGCCCGCAATCAGCGCGGCGTTTTGCTGGAGGAGTTTAAGCGGGCGCAGCGCACGGAACGTGCAAAGCATCACCACCGCCGCGGAAACGAGGAACGCGGCGGTGCAGATTGCGGCGAACCGCCATGCCAGAGCGGAGACGGAAGCGTACACGTCTGTTACGTCCCGGATAATGAAGAGCCGGTATTCTTCGGCCTGATACCCGCTGAACGAGTCCGCCGCGAGGAACAGCTTTTTGCCGTCCAGATCGGCCGTGACCGATTCCGCATTGCCGAGCAGCGTTTCCGCGGCGTAACCGGAGTTATTGAAGAGCGTTTCACCGTTGCGGATTAAAACGAACTGCGAATCCACCGAAAGATACTGCCGGAACAGATACAGCGAAAGCGAGCGCTGCGCGGTCTCGCTCAGCGTTGCGTCCGAAGTGCCGCGCAGGACGCTGCGATAGGAAGTTTCGAGCATGGAGAGTTCGGAACGCGCGTTTTCCTCGGCGGAAGAAACGCTGCTTTTTGCCACGGCGCTGAGCAGCAGCGTCCCGCAGACCGAGAGCGAAAGCGCAATCAGCGCGATGGAAACGAGCGCCAGCCGCAGGCGGATTTTCATGCGTCCACCTCCAGCCGGTAACCGATTTTCGGCACGGAAACGATGGTCAGCCCCGTCTTTTTGCGGAGCTGCGAAATATGGATATCGACCGTGCGGCTCTCGCCGAGGAACGAGTTGCCCCAGACGGCGGCGAGGATTTTTTCGCGCGAGAGCGCAATGTTGCGGTTGCGCGCAAGCAGCAGCAACAGCTCGAAGAGGATCGGTGTGAGGGCGACCGGTTCGCCGCAGCGGTACGCGGCGCGTTCGCGGACGCGGATTTCCACGTCGCCGGCGTGCAGCACGTCTTCAAGTCCGCCGCAGCGCTCGAGCACCTTTTCGATGCGCACGAGCAGTTCGAGAATTTCAAACGGCTTCACGATGTAGTCCTCCGCGCCTTCGCGCAGACCCTGCACCTTGCTCTCCACGTCGTTTTTTGCGGTCAGGTAGATCACCGGGATGCCGTGCGCGCGGACGGGGGCAAGCAGTTCGAGTCCGCCGACGCCGGGCAGCATGATGTCCAGCAGCGCCAGATCGAAGCGTTCGCCGCGCTCGATGCGCCTTAGCGCGTCCGCGCCGTCGTACACCGGCGCGGGATCGTACCCCGCGACCGAAAGGTTCATGCAGATCAGACGATTGATGCTTTCGTCGTCCTCGACGACCAGAATGCGCTTCATGGGTCCGCCTCCTGAAAAAAACGGCTTTACAGACCGCTTTGAATTTGAAAATATATATCCGGTGTCCGGTACCGCCGGTTCGTCTGTTTGACGCGGCTTGCAGGACCACCCGTACTTATTTTACAGGAAACGTTGTGAACGGCGCGCCGCCGGGATGTAAATAAGTTGTAAGAATTTGCCTCTGCCGCGGTTCTGGCGGTGCACGCGCGATCCGTGTAAAATGCAGAGAGACGGATTTTTCTATAAAAGCACTGCAAAAACACTGCCGGAAAGCCAGCAGAACGGCATATTTTTCCGGCATTTGCGGATTTTTGCACTTTTTTTTGAAAAGGACTGACACCATACGCCCTGCAAAGCGGGCATACATAGCAAACCGGTTGATGAAACGAGGAACAGCATGGAATCGAGAGACGCTTATTTCGAGCGGGTCTACGGCGAAAACGCGGAGAAACTGAAACGCTTCATCGTTGCGCGGATTCGCAGCGTGCCCGACATGGAGGAAGTCTATCAGGAAACCTGGCGGCGGTTCTACGAGCGCACGGCGCGGCTCCGGCCAGACGAACCCATCCGGTATCTGATCAAGATTGCCAGGGGCGAACTGGCCGGGCGGTATCGCAGCCGGAGCCGGAGGGCAGAAAACGAACAGCCGCTTTGTGAAGCCGCCGCGGATGAGCAGGCGCCGTTTGAACAGGCGCTGCTCGAACGGATGGACGCCGCCGGTGTTTGGGAAATCGTCAAAACCGAGCCACTGCTGTCCTACCAGTCGTTTGTACTGTACTACGGCTTCGATCAGCCGGTGCGGCAGATTGCGGAAACGCTGCACATCAGCCAGGACGCGGTCAAGGCGAGGCTGTACCGCACCCGGGAAAGAATACGGGCAGAATGGAAAGGAGCCGACGGACAATGACGGAACATGAATTGTTCAAGGAGGCTGTTATGCAAAATATGGTCGACGACGCGAAAGCGATGCGTCATGAAACAAAACGGAAAAAACATCCCGCCGCAAGGCGGATACTGGTTTCCGCGGCGTGCTTTGTGGCTGTGGCCGCAGTCACCGTTACGGCGATTCCCAAGGCAAGGGCCGCGGTTGAAGAATGGGTGAGCGGCTGGTTCAGCGCCGGCGACTATTTTCAAAAGGAGCGCGGGGAGCGCGAAGAGGAGCCGTCCATCGAAGCAATCATCACCAGCGCCGGGGAAAACAGCGTCGTCGTTACCAAAATTGGAGACGGGTTTGACGCGTATGCGGCTGAATTCGGCATGACGCTGGACGAAATTGCCTATGACGGCAGTTCGGTTTTTGTCACGGGCACAATGCCGGGCGCAGCGGCGCGGCCGTTTGTCGAGGCGTTTACGGGCGGCGACACGTTCCGCATTGCGGAAAACGACGGTTCGCTGGGCGGAAGTCCCGACTGTGACTACTACTATTTTGAATGTGAGAATGTCGTTACGCTCGAAACGGAGGACGGCGGCTTGTTTTATGGTGAAATATGCCCGAGTTTTACAGACGAGATGGAGCAAATTTTAACCGCGTTGGCAAACGAAGAATCGCAGAGCGTATTTGAAAACGGCGTGCTTGTAACGAGCAACGCGCATGCTGACGAACTCTGGGACGAATATCTGTCTGATCACGACGTGCGTTTCACCATTGAATTCATGCCGGCGTTCGCGAACACACAGCCGCTGACCGGCATGGTGGACGGCGAGGTGACGCTGCGCATGTTTTATGGGAATGTCGAAGGTCAGCCTGCGTCGCAGATGCTCGACGCCGATTTGGGCGGCGTCACGATCGATGCGGACGCATATACGGCGCAGACCATGCAGGCGGTCATCGGCACAAGCGTCCGGCTTGGCGGCGTGCACCCGGTCACCGTGATGGAATGGCAGCCCGTTGCGGAGCGCGCTTCGGGCGACTGCGAGACTTATTTCTATACGCACGAGCTGGATTTCACAGGGGCTACGGTCGCGGTGGAGGGGATTACGTTTACGCCGACGGACACGGAACTGCATATGCATGTCACACTTCCGGAATCCTGGACGGGCGCGGAGCGCGCGTATGGAAATCTGACGTTCTTTTTCCTGCTGGATGGTGAAAAAATGGGCGAAGGTCAGCAGAATCTGTTTGCGGTCGGCTGTCCAACCGGGACAAACGATGAAACAGGCGAAAAATTGGAATATGACTGCAATTTTTGGGAGAGCACGCTTTCTCCGAGCCAGTGGGCGGCGGCAAAGACGCTCACGATCATTCCGACCACCGTTTACTGGTGGGAAATGTATGTGCAGTATGACGACGGCCCGGAAGAACTGGTCTCGCTCCGCGACGGCGCGGTGTACACGGGTTATGCGAACCACACAGGCTGGCGGGACGACGAACAATATGATGAAATGACACAGTTCGCCATCACAATCAATCTCGACGATTACCGCTGACGCAGATATACGCGGAACAAAACGATTGCGGCAAAGCCCGCCGGAATGTCCGGCGGGCTTTTGCGGCCGTCAAAAAACTAATTTTTTGACGGGGCAACCACGTTTTGCCTCTCGCCCTTCGGGCTCCCGGACGGCAAAACGCACGGAGAAACCGCCCTAAAGGGCGATCCGTTACGCCGGATGGACCGGCGGAGCCGGAAAAACAGGTTAAGGGCTGCGGCCCTTAACAATCCCGGAGACTTTTGGGGCAGGCTAGCCCGCCGGAATGTCCGGCGGGCTTTCAGACCGTCAAAAACCAAGTTTTTCGACGGTCATATTACAATCCGTTTACATCACGGTGAAGACCTGTTTACAACTTCGGTGCTATGATGATGGAAACAAAGGGGGGGATTTGATGGCGCGAAACCGGATTCTGGTCGTCGAGGACGACGAAAGCATCAATCGGGTGATCGTAAAAAACCTGACCAGCGCGGGCTACGCGGTGGCGTCGTTTGCGGACGGCGCACAGGCGGCGAAGGCCGTTTCCGCCGACGAGGATTTCGATCTGGCGCTGCTGGACGTAATGCTGCCCGGCATGGACGGCTTTGAGCTGATGGGGTACATGAAGCACGCGGACGTTCCCGTGATTTATCTCACGGCAAAAAACGACTTTGACAGCAAGGTGCGCGGGCTTCGCGACGGCGCGGAAGACTACATCGTAAAGCCGTTTGAGGTGCTCGAACTGCTTGTGCGCATTGAAAAGGTGCTTGAACGCACGGGCAAGATGCGGCAGGTGCTGGAGGTCGGCGACCTTTCCATCAACCTGCTGGAGCGCTCCGTGCGCAAAAACGGCGAGGAAATCCCGCTCAAACCCATGGAATACGACCTGCTGGTGATGCTGGCGAAAAACAAGAATATCGCCCTTTCGCGGGAACGGCTGCTGCACGGCGTATGGGGCGTTGAATTCCAGGGCGAAACCCGCACGGTGGACGTGCATATCGCGCAGCTCCGCAAAAAGCTTGGGCTCACCGACCGGATCAAGACGATTTCCAAGCTCGGCTACCGGCTGGAAGATTGAGGTGACGGCATGCGGCTGTGGGTAAAAGTTTCCCTTTTGTCCCTGATTCTGACGACCGCGGCGGTGAGCGCCTGCTCGCTGATCATGCTGATCCGCAGCGGACGGAGCAATCTGGAGCTGGCGGTGCAAAACGCGCTGACCGATCAGCAGGTGCGCGCCGCTTCCTGGTCGACCGCCATGAGCGGCCAGATCGACGCGCAGTACAGCGACACGGCCGGGCGGAGCCTGGCGCGCTACCTGATCGGCAAATTTGCCGACGCAAACACGATTTTACTTTCCAATGAAGATGTGATCTACAACTGCACGGCGATTGCGCCGGACGAATATCTCCCGCTCACCGGGGAGGCGGCGCAGTATGTCGTCGCCGAAATAAACGGCGGTTCCTATCTGATCGCGGGCAGCACAGAAACAATTGAAAACACGCAGTACCAGCTGTATGTGGTGCGGGACGTGACCTCCGTCTACACCGGCATCGAGCAGATGGCGCGTCAGTTCGCGCTGATCAACCTTGCCGCGGCGGTGCTGGCGGGGGCAATCCTGATGGTGCTGGTGCGGCTGGTGCTTCAGCCCATCGATACGCTGAGCCGCAACGCGCAGTCCATCGCGAACGGTGTTTACGACCGCCGCATCGAGGTGAAGGAGGACGACGAAGTCGGCCGCCTGGCGGTCAGCTTCAACCGCATGGCCGAGGCCGTGGAGACGCGGGTGCGCGAACTGCGCGACGAGGCCGACCGCCGCACCCTGCTCATCAGCGCGCTCACGCACGAGCTCAAAACGCCGATGACCGGCATTTCGGGCAACGCGCAGACGCTGCTTGGCACAAAGATGACCGAGGAGGAAAAGGAGGAAGCGCTGCTTTCCATCGACGCGGAGTGTAAACGCGTCGAGCGGCTTTCCCAGAAGATGATGCAGCTCATCGTCCTGCGCCAAAATGGCGGACTGACGCTGAAACCGGCGGACGTGCAAACCCTGCTCGGCGGCGTGGCCGCGTCCTGCGCCGAGCAGGTGCGCCGGCGGGGACTGACGCTGCGCGTCGTGTGCGATATGGGCGTTTTGCCCATGGAAACGGATTTACTCGCGTCGCTTCTGATCAACCTTGTAGACAACGCCGGAAAAGCGTCCGAACCGGGCGGGGAAATCGTGCTTTGCGCGCATGGCGGCATAATCTCTGTGTCGGACCACGGGCGGGGCATTCCAAAAGACGAACTGGACAAGATTACGCAGCCGTTTTACATGGTGGATAAATCCCGCGCAAAAAAGGCGGGTGGCATCGGCCTCGGGCTCGCGCTGGCGGACGAAATCGCCCGGCTGCACCATGCGCATTTGGCGTTTGAAAGCGAGCCGGGACGCGGAACGACGGCGAAGGTGGTGTTTTATGAAGATGCGTAAAACGAAATGGTATCTGCTCTATATCGTGCTGGCCGCGCTCGTGCTGTTTTCGGTGTTTGCGGTCCCGAAGATTGCCGTTCACACGCTGGAAAAGACCCGCGGGCAGATTTTTACGGTTTCGGACGGCACGAATTGACGCAGTCGCCATAAAAATTACAATCCGATCATGTTTTGGTGAAGACTCGATGACGATTTCTGCGTATCGTTATCTTTGAAAGGAGCGGCTGAGTGACCGCTCCATCGGACGAAAAGCGAGGCGGACAAGAATGAAAAAAGCGATTTCTCTGGTTTTGACGGTTGCGCTGGTTTTCGGTACGCTGACAGGCTGCGCAAAAAAGACCGAAGAAACTTCCGGGCTCCAGCTCGACATGGAGCAGATGCTCGAAACGGCGGCGCAGCCGTCCGGCGGGGAAACGGCGGAATCCGGCCGCGCCGCACTGCGCGAAGCGCTCGGCGTGCCGTATCGCGTGGAGGCGCCTGCGCTCTCAACGCAGAGCGAAACGCTCTCAATCGCAATTTCGGCGGACGTTGAAGTCCCGCAGACGGACACTCTGCCGATCTGCCGCGTGTCCGCCGCAGATTTCACGCTGGAGCAGGTAAAACGGCTGTACGAATGTTTTTGCGGGGACGCGCCGATGTACGATTACCTGAACCTTTATAAAACGAAGGATGCGATACAGGCGCAGATCGACTCGCTGCAACTGGACCTCGAGCGAAATTATGCGCCGCAGGATGCGGACAACGACGCGTGGCGCGCGGGATACGAATCGGAAATCGCCTCGCTCAGCGCGGACCTGATTACCGCGGCGGACGATCTGGGCGACGCGATACAAACCGTTGCGTTTACGCAGCGGGAAGCGGACAACGGCGGCGAGCGGGACGTGTTTGCGGCGGTCAACGCGCCCGCGCAGCCATGGACGAAAGAGTTCTTTGTCAGTAACCCGGCAGAGTTTACGGCGGGCGGATCGTTAAGCGAGACAAGTGGCGGCGTCGCGTCCGCGCCGTGCGGCGTGGCGAATTTCAGCTATCGCGATTACGGCCGGGTTTCGTTCGCCGCGTTCCGGCAGCGGGACGTTACAAACGAAGCGCGGATTCCCGAACTTGAGACGACGCCCGCACAGGCGATGGACCGCGTTGCAGCCTTGTTCGACGCACTGGGAATCGGCGACATGGAACCGTACCGCGTTTGCCTGGCGCGCAATTCCTATGAAGAGGGTACGGGCGATTACCTTTATTATGTGAGCGCGCGGCGAACGCTCGGCGGCGTCGCGGTGCAGAGTCCCTTCGTGACCCCCGTTATGGGGGGCATCGACGACGAATACGGCTGGGCGTATGAGACGCTGGACGTCCGGCTTGACGACGAAGGCATTATTGCGATGAACTGGAATTCTCCGTTGTCGGTCGGCGAAACCGTGGTCGAATGCGCAAACCTCCTTCCGTTTTCGTCGATTCTGGCCGTTGCGGAAAACATGCTGCCCGTCGTCAACGAGCCGGACGAATCGGACCTTGCAAGCAGCGGCACATATGAAATTGAGATTGACCGGATTACATTGTCGCTCCAGCGCATTTCCGATTCAACCACGACTGCAACCGGACTTTTCGTTCCCGTTTGGAATTTCTACGGCACACAGCGTTATATCCGGCCGGACGGCATCGAGGTGCGGCAGGATTCGGAAGAGGCGATCGATCTTTTCGAGAGGCCGTTTCTTTCGCTCAACGCGGTCGACGGCTCCGTGATCGACTGCGAGAAAGGATATTGAGGTGGCGGCATGAAAAAGATTAAACGCATCTGGAAACGATTCCTCCTTTGGATTGGAGCAACGGCGCTGACTTTCGGCGCGCTGACAGGCTGCGCGAATAAAGCCGAAGAAACTTCCGGGCTCCAGCTCGACATGGAGCAGATGCTCGAAACGGCGGCGCAGCCGTCCGGCGGGGAAACGGCGGAATCCGGACGCGCCGCACTGCGCGAAGCGCTCGGCTGCCCGGAGCGGTACACATCTTCCTTTACGGACAAGTCCGGGAAGAAACAGGCTATTATCGACGCACAGGTGTATCTGCCGGATGCAGAAAAGCTGTCCGTTGTCAGCGTACTTCGCAGCGATTTAACGCAGGAACGTGCCGATCAGGTCGTCCAGGCGCTCATGAAAGGGCAGATGCTTTCCTACTCGGAAATGCGGAAAGGACTGGACAACCAAAAGACCATTCAAATGCGGATCGACGCGCTGGACGCGCTTGTGAAAGAGGAAGGCGGGAGCAGAAGCGGGGAATGGAACACGCAGATGCAGAGCGAGCGGGCATACCTGCTCTCCGTGCTGGAGAAATCGACGGACGAGTCCGCGCCGATCACCAGCTTTCTGACGCACCCGGTTTACATGAACACCCAAACCTGCGAAGGCGGAAGAATGAACGGCGACAGCCTGCTTTTAACGGGCATGGCGGTTTCGGACGCGGGGTATGAAACGCTGCGGATTTATCAGGGGAGCAACGCGGACTGTGTGATTACCTATGTGCGCGAGCCGGACAAATGGGTTTCGCCTTACGCCGGATTCGGGCTTTACATGAGTCAAAGCGAACTGGCGCTTGCGGAGGCGGCGAACTACGATACGTCCTCGGGCGAAATCCGCTCCGAAGATATTCCGGACATCCCGGCCATCGAAACGACACAGGACGAGGCGCTGGCGGCCGGCGACGAACTGATGCGCGCGCTTGACATAACGGGCGCCGCCTGCGTGGACGCGCAGATGTGCTGGGGCGGCAGTTTTGACGCGGACGGGACTTCCGGCGTGCGCGGCATATCGGTCGCGGGCTACGGCGTGTCCAACCCGCTGCGCTGTGTCTGGCGGCTGCGCTATACGCGCAGCGTTGGCGGCATGGAAACCACCTATTGCAGCAACTACTGCCAGCCGTATCTCGATCCGGAGGACGACAAGGAGGTTTTGCCGTCCTGCGCGTACGAGTCGATTACGGTCTATATCGACGACACGGGGATCGTGGGCTTTTGGTGGGTCGCGCCCTGCGAACTCGGGGACGTTACGGTGGAAGACGCTGCCGTTCTGCCGTTCGACGAGATCATGCGGGTGTTTGAGGGCACGTTCTTTTCGGCGAACGATTTTTCCGACGTGGACAGCGAAATGACGTTTGAAATCGACGAAATCCGCTTTGGCTATGCGCGTATCCGGGAAGTGGACGTGTACGACGAAGGGCTTCTCGTGCCCGCATGGGACTTCTTCGGCAGGGTGACGTCCGCGGACGGCGTGTACAACCAGCCGCAAAGGAGCTGGTTTACGATCAACGCCATCGACGGCTCCATCATCGACCGGGAACAGGGATACTGAGGCGGTGGCATGAAAAGGAACAGGAGGAGTTGGAAACGGTTTTTTCTCTGGATTGGAGCGGCGGCGATTACGGTTTCCGCGCTGGGCGGGTGCGCGGCGGATGCGGCGGACGCGGAAACCGGCGCGCTGCCGCAGGATCTGGAACAACTGCTTTCTTCCGCCGCGGCGGCGGACGGCGCGGTGACAGTGGAAGAACTGGATGCGCCCCGGCGTTACAGCGAACGGTTTTCATCGGAGGACGGCGCGCTGACGGTGCAAATCGACGCGGACGTAGCCGTTCCGGCGGTGAAAGCGATTCCAATTCTGGAAGTGGTTCCGGCCGATTTTTCCCAGGACACGGTCAGCCTGCTTTTTGAGCGTCTCTGCGGAACGCTCGGCATGGGGCAGGACGCGCTGCTGGCGGATTCGGACGTTACGAACCGGGAGGCGGGAGAGGTTATCGCGCACCGTCTGCGCGTGGACGTAAGCGGTGAAGCCGGACATTTCAGCGCGGCCAACAACAGCGATCTCGGCGCGCTGATCGAAACGGAATCCGGCGAATACTATTTGCCGGAATTCTGCGCCGAGATTCGGTTTGTCCGGTACGTCGAGCATCCGAACTTCAGCGAACATCCCGCGCGGCGCGTTTCCGACGAGTCCGCCGTGCCCGGCGAGGCGGCCGGCAGTCTGACTGTTACGCCGGCGGAAGCGAGAAACGCCGTCGACGCCCTGCTTGACGGCACAGGGCTTTCGGTTTCGGACGTGTATCTCACCGACGACGCGCAGTTCGGTTTTACGGACGGAATTGTCTCGGACGCGCAGAATTACGCCTATCTGATGCAGTGTTCGCGCACGGCCGAGGGCGTTTCCTGCCGCTGGAGATACGGCGGCACGCAGGCGGCTGACGAAAGCGGGCGTGCCTGTGGGACATGGGCGTATGAATACTGCAGCGTGGTGTACGGAAACGACGGGGTCGAATTTTTTGAGTGGCGTTCGCCCGTGGAGATCGGGGATATCGTCGTTGCAAACACGTCGCTTCTGCCATTCGACAAGATCATGGATGTTTTCCACAGCATGATTGCTGCCGCGGGGCAGATGGAAAACGCGGACGATACCGCCAAAGACGAGGGGTTGTATGAACACGGCGAAATCTATATCGACAAAATCGTTCTGACGTATCAGCGCATCAACGAAGCCGGCTGCTGTTCTGGCGGATACCTTGTGCCCGCGTGGCAGTTCTTCGGGCGGGAACTCTACGATCTCGACCCCGGTTCGGACGAACTGATCGAAACCGGCAATGTGCCGCCGGACGCAATACTGACCATCAACGCCGTCGACGGCTCCGTCATCGGACGCCGGCAGGGCTATTGAGGAGGAAATTTATGGAAACGGCAAAGCGGTTTCTCAAGCGGACCCTCTTCTGCGGCGCGGCGCTTGTGATGGCGGCGTTCGCCGCGGCCTGCGGACGAGCCGACCCGCAAAAGGACGCGATGCGGCAGGACACGGTGCAGATGGTGGAAACGGCGAATCAGTCGCCCGAGACGGCGGGCGAAACGCTGCGCGGGCGCGTTGATGCGCCCGAGACGTTTACCTATGAAGCGGCGGACGGACTCGTTACCCTCTCTGCAAACGCGGACGTATCGGTCCCGGACGTGGCGCGCGTCCCGGTGGTCCGGGTCGGCGGGGCAGACTTTTCGCAGGAACAGATCGACGCGCTTTTATCCTTGCTCTGGCAGGGGGACGCGATGTGGGACAACGAGCAGCCGCTGACAAAAGCAGAGGTCATGCAGCAGATCGCTTCCATCGAGACCAATCTGGAGACGAACCCCGAATATCAGGACGAACGGACGTATTTTGAGACGGTTCGCCTGCCGGAACTGCGCGCGATGCTGAAAACCGCGCCGGAGGAAACCGGCCGCGTGTCCTCGGACGGAAAATTGACGACGGAGTCCATTCTGGACGGAACGGCCGACAAAGTGGTTGCGCGCGTAACGAAACTTTCCATCAGCGGCGATACCGGGCGGTATTTCAATGTGTATAACAACGCGGACAACACAAGCGTCCTGGAAAACACGCGAAACGGCCGCCTGCGCGTGCAAAAATGGGCGCATCTTAGCTATCGCTCCACGCAGGACGGAATTGCCTATTTCGGGCTGCATACGATGTTCAGCGGGTGCGCGGTTTCGGCGGGCGATCAGACGGTCCCCGCGATCGGCGGCGTGCACGCGGCGCTTTCTCCCGCGCAGGCGGCGGCGCAGGCCGAAGCGTTTTTTGAGAAGCTCGGGGAAGACGTTTCGATTTATGATATGTACCTGATGAACGACGACGGACAGGCCGTTTACGTTCTGCGCTGCGTGCGAGATATTCAGGGCGTTCCCTGTATCATCACGGAGGGCGAGAGCGCCGCTCTGTATACAAACTCGGACGACGAGGAACTGCCGGACGCGGTCTGGGCCTATGAAACCATAACGCTGTTCGTCGACGGACAGGGCGTTTGCCAGCTGGACTGGGCGTCCCCGCACGCCGTCGGTGAAACGCTGGTGGAGGACTGCAGCCTGCTGCCGTTTTCTGACGCTGCGGACGTTTGCACCAGTATGCTGCCGATCCTGTTCGACGAGGAATGGGGACACATCGAGGACATAACGAGCGTGCAGATCGAGATAAGCCGGGTTGAATTCGGCATGCTGCGCGTTGTGGAAAACCAGTCCGTCGACGGCGGGCTGATGATTCCGGTCTGGGCGTTTTACGGGACGGAAACGTTTGAATCCACGAGTCTGGGGACGAAGGGCGGCAAGTTTAAGCGCCTGATGATCGTCAACGCCATCGACGGCTCCGTCGTCGACCCCGGCGCGGGCGTATAAGCGGCTCGCTGCAAAAGAGCATTTCTGCAGAAAACAGCCGCGCGGATTCGCCGCGCGGCTGTTTTGCGTATATCCTGCTGGCTGCCCGCAGATTTGATTGCCCTGCGAGCAGGAAATTTGCGGGGGAATTTCAGCCCGGCTGCTTTTCGGAGGGTTCCGTGAAAAAGGCTTTTTGAATGCAGTCCTGCATCATGCCGTACACGATTGCGAGTTCCCGCATCTCTTCCGGGAAATCCGGCGTGCCCTTTCCAAGCCGGATTGCCGTGCAGAGCGCATCGCAGCATTTGGCGAGACGCACCATGCCTAAATGATACGATTTGACCTTCAATTTTTGCGAAAACCGCTCCGCCTGCAAATAGTTGCCGCTGCCGAGAGAGGCTTTGATCGCGCCGAAATATCTATCGTTCAAAAACCGCTTCAGATGTTTTTCATACAAGTCTTCGTCTCCGGAAAACCGCCGTATTCCAATATCGATGTGGATCATGCTGTTGCACAGCACGACTTTTGTTGGATTGTTCATATCGGGTCACCTGCCTTGCCTGATTTTACCATGCTTTCTTAAAATGGCCTAATTTTATGGTGCAGGTCTGAAACAATTCACATTTCGCGGCGTATACGGCGCAAAAGTCACGCCGGATTTTTATTGACTTCCAACGCTTCATATGATACAGTTCGAAGGTATTCAATAATCGCTTTGACCGCACATGTCTGCAGATCATCGTTGTTAGGTGATTTGAAGCATGTGCTTTTTGAATATAAAACACTATCTGGAGGTACGTTTGTGAATTACGGTACGGTAAAATGGTTCAATTCGGAAAAAGGCTACGGCTTCATTGCCAACGACAACGGCGGGGACGACGTGTTCGTTCACTTCCGGTCGATTCAGGGCGACGGTTATAAAACCCTGGCGGAAGGGCAGAAGGTGACGTTTGAAATCGAAGCGGACCCGCGCGACAGCCGTAAACTGCGCGCCGTGAACGTCTGCGTCGTGGGTTAAGCGTTCGTTCACCGAACCCCATACGCTGTGGATTTTTTAAAGAAAGCAAAAAAAGAGAGGATTACAGATGTTTAGCGACAAAACTCTTGTCTGCAAAGATTGCGGACAGACCTTTACGTTCACTGCCAGCGAGCAGGAGTTCTATGCCGAAAAAGGGTTCACCAACGAACCGCAGCGCTGCAAGGCGTGCCGCGCCGCGCGCAAGCAGAACTCCCGCGGCGGCAGCGGGTCGCGCCAGATGTACGATGCGGTCTGCTCAAGCTGCGGCCGTCCCTGCAAGGTTCCGTTCGAACCGCGCGGCGATCGTCCGGTTTACTGCAGCGACTGTTTCCGCAAATAATTTAACACGGCGAACGAAAAGACGCGGCCTGTACGGGCCGCGTCTTTTTATGCCGGGCGCCGGTGCCGGGCGGACGGCCGTCCATCCCCGCCGGTACAATCATTTTTTCCCCTTGAGTGATTTCAGCTTGTCCGCGACGAACCCGCGCAGACGGCCCGAATCCAAATCCAGCCTGTGCAGCAGGGAGGCGGGCAGGGAGTCCGTTTTCCCTTCATGCCCGTAGAAAAACAGCGCCACCGTGCCGGGGCCGACATGCGCGCCGGTACCCGGCTCGTAGCAGACGACCATGAAGTCTTCGATCTGGTGACGCGCCGCAATCATGTCCCGGAGCGCAAGCGCGTCCTTTTCGCAGCCGCCGTGCGCAATGCCGACCGTCTGGGAAGCCGGGTCGACCACCGTCCGCTCAAAAATATCGGCGAGCGTCCGCAGGGCGGCTTTTCGTCCGGGCACTTTGCAGTCGAGCACGATTTTCCCGTCTTCGCCCTTCATGAGCGGTTTAATCTGAAGCATGGAGCCGACGAACGCCGCCGCGCCGCTGATCCTGCCGCCGCGGCTGAGGAACTGCAGGTCGTCGACCAGAAAATGCTGGCGTACGGACGTTTTTGCTTCCCGGACCCACGCGGCGATTTGCTCCATCGATTTACCGTCGTCGCGCATCATCGCCGCACGGCAGACCATGAGCCCTTCGCCAAGCGACGCAGCCCGCGTATCGAGGACTTCGGTTTTGCGGTCGGGATAGACCGGCTGCAGCTCTTCCGCCGCGGTGACGGCGGCCTGGTAGGTGCCGCTGATCTGGGAAGACATCGCAAGGTACAAAACGTCCCTGCCGGCCGAGAGTTCCTGTTCGAAAGCGGTTTTAAAGCGGGACGAATTGATCAGAGACGTGCGGACGTGGAAGCCCGGATCGCGCAGAGCGGCATAAAACGCGTCGCCGTCGAAAACGGCGTCCGGGTCGTAGCAGAGATATTCGTCGCCGTTTACCGTGTAGGTCAGCGAAACGACCTGGATGTTCAGGGCGGCAAGCGTCTCCGTTGTGAGATTCGCGGAAGAATCGGTGAAAATGGAAAAAGACATACGGCGTCTCCTTAAACGACTTAATTTGTGCATTATATATGATATTTATGTACCAAGCAAGTCAACAAAGAAAGCCAATGATGTCTTTTACACAACGTGGCTGACACGGGAAACGTCACAATTAATTTGCTTTACAAGCAGAGCGCATTGTGTTACCTTAGAAAAGTATTATGATGCCTCGAACATAAGCGATCCTGCTTATAGGTTATTTTTGTAATAGTCCGTTGTCTGTCGCATTGATGATACGCCCAGGCAAGAAATCATCACTTGCCGTACGGCTTGGAGCGTTCCGGCTCCAACGTATCAATAGCGAACAAACGACGGGGAAATTGTTGAAAGACGATGCCCTGATAGTCGGCATGGTCTTATTTTTATGGAATTACGGAACAGAAAGAAAAAGATATGAATTACAACGAACTCCTCTCCGCACCGATGCGGGAAACCCTCGGCAAAGCCGGGTACCACACGCCCACGCCGATTCAGCAGAAGAGCCTCGAGCCGCTGCTTGGCGGGAAAGACATGATCGGCATCGCCCAGACGGGCACCGGCAAAACGGCGGCGTTCGCAATACCGATCATCGAACGGATCGATTCCGAAAACCGCAAACCGCAGGCGCTGATCCTTTGCCCGACGCGCGAGCTTGCTCTCCAGACCGCGGGCGTATTCAAAATGCTTTCGCAGCACAAAAAAATGCGGACCGTCAGCATTTACGGCGGTCAGTCGGCCAACATCCAGATTCAGGCGCTGCGCACCGGCGCGCAGGTTGTCGTAGGGACGCCGGGCCGCGTGAAGGACTTGATTTCGCAGAACGCGCTGAAGCTGAAAAACGTGCGCTGCGTCGTTTTGGACGAAGCGGACGAGATGCTGGATTACGGGTTTCTGCCCGACATTAAATCCATCCTTTCGTATGTGACCGCGCCGCATCAGACGATGCTGTTTTCCGCGACCATGAGCAAGCAGATTGCCTCGGTTGCAGGCAGCTATCTGAAAAACCCGGTCACCGTCGAGGTAGGTCAGCGCAACGAGCCGACCGAGACGGTGCGCCAGCTCTGCGTGCACACCGCGGAAAGCGGCAAGCTGTTTATGATCAACCAGCTCATGCAGCAGGTGCAGCCGCGGCTTACGCTGATCTTTTGCAACACGCGCCGCCGGGTGAAGACGCTGACAAAGAAACTCACGGCGGAGGGGCTGAACGTCGCCTGCCTGCACGGTGACCTTTCACAGAACCAGCGCAACAGCATTATGCGCGCGTTCCGCACGGGAAAGACCCCGGTGCTGATTGCAACGGACGTTGCCGCGCGCGGGATCGACGTTGAAAACATCGACCTCGTGGTCAACTACGACGTGCCGGACAAACCGGAATATTATGTGCACCGTATCGGCCGGACGGGCCGGGCGGGGAACGCGGGCCTCGCCTGCACGCTGGTCAGCGAGCAGGACGTGCCGCGGCTCAAGACGATCAAGCGCGAATATAAGGTCCTGATGGCGCAGTAGCGCAGGAAAACAGCTAAATTCGACAAAGGCGCCGCGCTTCCGCGCGCGATTCCGGGAAACTTTTAGCAATTTAAAACGCACGGGGAACCGTGCGTTTTAAGTTGGATTGAGGGATGCCGGATTTTTTACGGCTGCATCGCGCCGAACAGCACGAGCCAGGCCAAAGCGGACTTTGCCACAAGGCTCAGCACAATGTAGACGCGCTCGCCGTAGACGTAATCCTTCCATTTTCCAACACGCCGGTACTGGAGCACCATATTGACCGGAAACGTGTTGAACGCAACGAAATAGGTTCCGACAATCGCCCAGACGAACCAGGGCACCATGTCGAAATTCCCCGTGCCGAACATGTACAGAAGAATCGCGGTCCACGGCGCGACGCCCGCGAGCGCACCCCAGACAAAAGGTCCCCAGCGTATGTTTTTCTTTTCGGACCCCTCGTTCAGCTGCTCCATAACGAGGCCGAAGAGGTTCATCGAAACGTTGAGCACAAAGATCAGGATCAGCGACGCAATGTCGTAAATGCCGAAAAGCGTGCTGATCAGCACGATCATGATCGAAGAACTGAGCGCATATTCAAACCAGCGGAATTTGTTGATTCCCCTGCGGATTTCGTTCAGGTATGTTTCCCCGCTTAAAAAGACGATTGCATGTGCAAGCGCGGAAATAAAGAGGAACGAGGCGACAAGGATGCCAAACGGCAGTTCAAACAGCGCTTTGCTCGCTTGTTCAAGGGATTGGGTCGCCGGATTGTAGGTCAGATAGTTTTGTGTAATCGTCGGCTGGAATTCTGCAATTTTCTGAATGACGCTTGTCGCCAGAAACAACATGATCAAGCCCTGGATAAAGTGGAACGCGCCCATGATGAGATTAAAACGTCTGAGCTTTTGAAGCGTATGTTCCATTTTTCTCAACCTCCTTTACAGGCATTGTATCATGGAACACCGCTTGTGTTTGTGATTTGGTTACGGAAGGCTCGTTAAAGCGAGGATAAATCAGCCTGGATTACAGCATATTTTTGGGAATCGGGGGCTTCCCGGATGCTGCGCTTTGTACCTGAAATGACTGTTAATATGCGACGCGGTTGCGTCCGGCCTGCTTTGCGGCGTAGAGCGCCGCGTCGGCGGCGGAGATAAGCGCCTCCCGCGTGGCGCCGTCCTCCGGCAGCGCCGACACACCGAACGAGAGCGTCGGCTTTGAAATGATTTGTTCCGGCAGCCGGACTTCGGCGGACAAAAAGGCAGTCCGCATCGATTCCGCCCGTTCGGCCGCTTCCCCGCGGGAACATTCCGGCAGGATCAGGACAAACTCATCTCCGCCGTAGCGGCAGGCGATGTCGGAGCCGCGGACACTCCCGGAAAGGAAATCGGCAATATACTTAAGCACAGAATCCCCAATGACGTGCCCATACGTATCGTTGATCACTTTAAAGTAATCGACGTCGATCATAACGACGGCGAGGCTTGATTCCTTCCTGCGTACACGCTCAAGCTCCCGGTCAAACGATTCTTCCATATAGCGCCTGTTATACAGACCGGTCAGAGAATCGTGGAGGGAGAGGTCGCGCAGCAGCGCTTCGCTTTTCAGCAACTGGACGTGCTGGCGCTCGATCTGATCAAGCTGCTTGCGGTTCGCATAGCCTGCGGAAACGCCGATTGCCGCGGTAAAAACGATAAATGCGAAAAGACTGGGCCAGTTCTGCCCGGACAGCTGCGGATTGAGTAAAATGGCTGTGAGCACACCCGCCAGCTGAAAGAAGGAAATAATCAGCGTCGCCCGCCCGGCAAGCAAAATGGCGCAGAGCTGAATGGACAAGCCGACATACACAAACGGTATGATGTCTCCTCTTAGAATCTGCGGGTCGAAAACAATCGCAACCCACGGTCCGACAATCGTGCAGGCCGACGTAATGATTGCGGCTGTTAGGTATTTTCCATTCGTGTTGCAAAACAGGCCGGCAAGGAGCGGAGGCAGCAGGCCGCCCAGCAAAAGAAGATAAAACACCAGACGGCCGCCGGTGTCGACGAGGCACACCAAAACAGCGGTTGCGAAAAGCAGCAGAATCAGGATAAATTGTAAAATAAGCAGGATGGTGGCGTTGCTTCTGAGGGATTCGGGATGTTTTTGCCTGAATTTTTCGAGACAGGCGTGGTCGCCATGCCCTTTCATAGCCAGATCTCCCTTTCTCAAGCGGCGGATTTACATAAATATTATATCAGCAGGGACTCGTTCTGTCATGCACTGCGGGTTTGCGGCGGCAGCGCCTTTAATACGATTCTGTTCTGTAAATCGGCAAAAACCGGCGTTCTTTATATCAGCTGTCTGCGACCGTGCAGACGGCTGCGAGCGCGTCCGCAAGGTAGGGGACGGTGTTGAGCGCGGCGGCCAGCGTGTCCGCGTTGGTGCCGATTTCCGCAAGCAGGCAGAGTCCCATATGCTGGTTGAACCGTCCGACTTTCAGGCGGATGGGCTTGACGAGCGGCTGCGCTTCTTCGGCGATTGCGTCCATGACCGAGAGCGCGAAGGCATAGTTGCTTTCCCAGTCCGGCAGCGCGTCGTATTCGCCTTCGTAGGTGCCGATGCCGGTGCCGACAACGAAAAACAGCTTGGCGCACGGCGTGTCTCCGATGACGACGGTGTTGTCCGAGTGTCCGCCGCGCTGGCGGCTGGCATTGCGGTGCAGGTCCAGATAGATATCGATCCCGTCGTATTTCTGCATGACTTCCAGCGAACGCGAGTACGCGCTGGTGAGTTCCGGCTGCTCAACGTCGGTCGTATCGTGAATCACGTTGAAACCGCGCGCTGTCAGCGCGTCCGCAAGCGCGTCGCCGACGGCGACGACGTTGTAGTCGTTGTTCTGCGTTCGTCCCGTTTCGGTTTCGATATAGTCGTCCGAAGCGCTTTTGTAGTAGGCCTCGGTCGCGTGCGTATGATAGATTAAAATGGTCGGCGCTTCGGAAAACGAGTAGGCCGCCGTTGAAAACGAGTCGGCAATGTCGCTGCGCAGCGTGATATCGCCGTCCTCGTCGATGACCATTTCCGGCTCGGACGGAGGCGTTGCGGTCAGCTGCGGCGTGCTTTTCGGCGGTTCAGTCGCCAGAAGCACGGGCGTACTCTTTCTTGCCGGGCTTGGCTCCGCGACGGAATCCGCGCCGTTTTTCGCACACCCGGCGGCGAGGATCAATCCAACGCAGGCCAGTACGGCTGCGGTTTTTCGCAGAAAGGCGGCGCTCATGCGCGCCGCCTTTTGCTGTTTCGTTTGGTCGCCGGGGCCAGAGGAAGGGTCACGGTAAACGTCGTGCCGCTGCCTTGTGTGCTGACGACACCGATGCGGCCGCCGTGCGAACGGGCGATGCTCTCCGCAATGGAAAGCCCAAGTCCGAATCCGCCTTCGCTGCGCGCGCGGTTCACGCGGTAAAACCGTTCGAACAGGCGCGGAAGCTCCGCTTTGGGAATCGGCGCGCCGGTGTTATGCACGCTAAGACGGCAGTTTGCGCCGTCCGAGGAGAGCGTCACGCGCACTTGTCCGCCGCGGTCGGCATATTTGATTGCGTTATCGATCAGGATTCCGCAGAGGCGCCGGAGCTGCGATTCGCTGCCGCAGAGGGTGACGTCCGGCTTGATTTCGTCCTCAAGAAGCACCCCCGCTTCAAAAGCGACGGACGCAAACGAAAGCAGCGCGCTCTGCGTAACGTCCGAAAAGCGCACTTCCGAAAAAATCTCTTCCACACGGTCCGAATCGGTCTTTGCAAGGAACAGCAGATCGGAAATCAGGGACTTCATACGGTTGCCTTCGGACTGTGTGTTTTCAATCCACTGGGCTTCTTCGCCGACGGTCCGCTCCGGATGGGCGAGCAATATTTTTTGGTTGGCCAGGATGACGGTGAGAGGCGTTTTCAGCTCGTGGGACGCGTCCGCAACAAACTGCTTTTGCTGCGTCCAGGCTTTGCCGACCGGTTTGAGCGCCCAGCTGGCGAGGAACAAACTGATGAAGAAAAACGCCGCGAGGCCCGAACCGCCGACCAGAAGCGAGGTGACGATCAGCTCCGTCATGGCGCTTAAATCACTGCTCACGTCCAGAAACGCGATTCGCGTTTCGCTTCCGTCCGTAACGCGCAGGTAACGCAGGGAGTATGCGCGGATCAGCCCGCTGTCCGCGTCGGCGAGCAGCGCGGTCTGACTGACGCTTTGCGCAATTTCGTCGCTGACGGACACCGAGTTGCCGGCCGAGACCGTGATTTCGCCTGTTTCGTCGACGGTTACGACAAAGCCGGCGACCAGGTTGTCGCTTTTCTGCGGCGCGGAGCCGTCCGGTCCGCTTGGCTTGCCGATTTCAACTTGAAAATCCGGGTTGTCCCTGCGCGAAAGCAGTTGGTCGAGCGAGCGGGTCTGCTCCGTGCTCTGCTGGTTATAGGTAGAAAGGCAAAGCACGGTGAACACGATCAACAGCACCGCGAACACCAGCGCCATATTGATCAATATAAATTTTCGCTTGAGCTTCTGAATCATAACGCTACTCCGTGCCGAGGCGGTAACCGAGTTTGCGGATGGTGCTGATGCTGACCTGCGAACCGAGGTAAAAGAGCTTTTTGCGCAGGAACGAAATATAGGCCTCCACGTTGTTGTCCTCGGCGTCGCTTTCCGCACCCCAGACCTTTACGAGAAGCTGTTCTTTCGGCACGATTGTGTTCGGAGAAGCAAGCAGCAGCTTCATTACCTCAAATTCCTTGAAACTGAGGTGGACGCGTTTCGCGCCGCATTTCAGATCGCAGGTGGAAAGCTCCAGCGTCAAATCCTCGAACGTCATTTCTTCAAGCACCACTTCGTCCTGGCGGCGCGTCAGCGAGCGGATGCGCGCGGTGAGCTCCTCCGGCGCAAAGGGCTTTGTCATGTAGTCGTCCGCGCCGCAGTCCAGGCCGTTTACCTTGCTTTCAAGCTCGTCGCGCGCGGTCAAAAGCAATACCGGCGTGGCAATTTTTTCACGGCGGAGCGCTTTGACCACCTCAAAGCCGCTGCGCCGGGGCAGCATCACGTCCAGCACGATCGCGTCGTATTCGCCGCATCGCGCGTACTGATAACCGTCCTCGCCGTCGTACACCGCGTCCACGGCGTATTTTTGTTCACGCATGATCTGCGTGAGCGCGTCGGACAGACGTTTTTCATCTTCTACAATCAAAATGCGCAATGGGTTTGCTGCCCCCCTCTTGTTTCCTTCAGTATAAAACGCTTTGCCGGCCGGATGCAATCGGTATGTCGTTTCGCAGGCAGAGGCACGTTCTTTCCTGATTAAATCTTTACGCATATCATACATACATTTGCTGAAAAAACACTGAAATCAAATTTTCAGCGTGATTTCAGGATGGGATTTTACAATTGCCCCATGAGAGGTGAACGTCATGGCACAGAACACGTTTGAACGAATCGAGGAAAAATATCTGTTGAGCCCGGCGCAGCTTGGGGCGGTGCACGACGGGCTGACGGGGCATATGCACCCCGACCCGTTCGGGCGCAGCACGGTGAGCAGCATTTATTACGACACCGAAGATTACAGGCTTATCCGTACGTCGCTGGAGAAACCGGACTATAAGGAAAAGCTCCGGCTCAGATGGTACGGCACGCCGAGCGCAGACAGCACGGTGTTTGTGGAGCTGAAAAAGAAATTCGACGGCGTGGTCTATAAGCGCCGTGCGCAGCTGACGGCGGCGGAAGCGGAGGCGTTTCTGACGGACGGAAAGCTGGAAGGCGACGCGCAGGTGCTCCGGGAAATCCGGTATTTCATGTCTCTGTACCGCCCGGTTCCGCGCGTGCTGCTCAGTTACCGGCGTATCGCCTATACGGGCGCGGAGCAGGGGCTGCGGATCACGTTCGACGACTCGGTCCGTTTCCGGGCCGGCATGCTCCGCCTGAACGCCAGCTCATGGGGCCGCGAAATCCTCCCGCCGGGACAGACGCTCATGGAGGTCAAGGCTTCCGGTGCGATGCCGCTCTGGCTTTGCAGAGTGCTTGGTAAAAATGAAATCTATCCGGCCAGTTTTTCAAAATACGGCACGAGCTACCGGGACTATATTTATCCGGAAGCAACGAGAATCGAAAAGGGGGAGAGCAGCTATGCTTGAGAGCATTTTGACCACGGACGGCCTGACGGCCGCGCAGTTTCTGATTCTGAGCGGGGTTTCCATCGGGCTTGGATTTCTGTCCGCGCTGGTGTACATGTATAAAAACGTCTATACAAAAGGGTTCGCCCTTTCACTGGTGCTTTTGCCGGTCGTCGTGCAGACGGTCATCCTGCTGGTGAGCGGCAACCTAGGCGCGGGCATCGCTGTCGCGGGCGCGTTTTCGCTGATCCGCTTCCGTTCGGCGCCGGGCGGCGCGCGGGAAATTGCGGCGGTGTTCGTTGCAATGGCCATCGGCCTTGCGGCGGGCATGGGGTACGTCGGCGTTGCATGCATGCTGTTTGCTTTGATGGCGGCGGTGAGCCTCCTGCTGGTGAAGACGGGATTTGGCGATCAGGAGACCGACCACCGGCTGCTGCGGGTCGTCATGCCGGAAGATCTGGACTATACCGACGTGTTTGACGATGTGTTTGAAGCCTACACGAAAAAAGCGGAACTCCGCAAGGTGAAAACGACGAACCTCGGCAGTATGTTTGAACTGCAGTACGATGTGACGCTGAAGGATGCGTCGCAGGAAAAGCGCTTTATCGACGCGCTGCGCACGAGAAACGGGAATCTGAATATCCAGCTGTCCAGAACGCCGGGCGGGAAGGACGAACTGTAATGCAGCAGCCCCGAAAGGAGTGAAAAAGATGAGAAAACTCAAAATCACAGCGGCGGCGCTGACAGCCGTGCTGTTTCTGATAAGCGCCGGGTGCGGTACGGAGCAGACCGCGTCGGCACAAACGGCCGAGACGCAGACAATCCAGGCGGACACGGTTTCCGTGACCACCGTGGACGTGGTGACGGCGGACTACAGCGACCGCGACCTGGACGGCACCTACGACGAAAGCGAGGCGGTCTATGTCGATCTGTCCTCGGTTGAGGGCGACTACACCATCGCTGCAGGCGGCGTGTACGTTTTCAGCGGCACGCTGCGCGACGGGACGATCATAGTCGACGCGGGCGAAGACGACAAGGTACAAATCGTGCTCAACGGCGCGTCCGTCAGTTCCGGCGACGGACCTGCAATTTATGCGGTCAGCGCGGACAAGGTGTTCATCACCGCCGCGGAGGGCACAAGCAACACGCTCATCGACGGCGATTCATATGCCGACGATCCTTACGGCAACACGCCGGACGGGGCGGTCTTTGCAAAATGCGATCTCACGATCAACGGTTCCGGCACGATTACGATCGACGGCAACTATAAGTTCGGCGTCGTCGGCAAGGACGACGTCGTGATTGCGGACGTAACCCTGAACGTGACGGCGGTTTCGGACGGCGTGAGCGGCAAGGACAGCGTGTCCGTCAACAGCGGCGTCATTACGATCACCGCGGGCGGCGACGGCATCGTGAGCGTCAACAAGGACGACACCGAAAAAGGCAATGTCACGATCGACGGCGGGACGATCTCCATCACGACCGGCGGCGCGGGCGCGGACAGCGCAAAAGGCATAAAGGCACAGTGCGCGCTGACGATCAACGGCGGCAGCGTCACGATCGACGCGGAAGACGATGCGCTGCACAGCGGCGAGAGCCTGAACGTTACGGGCGGCGTACTGACGCTTGCGTCCGGCGACGACGGCATGCACTGCGACGATACGCTCGTTATCTCCGGCGGCGAAATCACCGTCTCTCAGAGCTACGAGGGCATTGAAGCGAGCACCATCACGATTGCGGGCGGGACGATTTTTGTCACCGCTTCGGACGACGGCCTGAATGCGGCGGGCGGAGCGGACAGTTCGGCCTCCGGCAACGACCGCTGGGGCGGGGACAGCTTTGCAAGCGATGCAAGCAAGCAGATCATCATCTCCGGCGGAACGCTGACGATCAACGCTTCGGGCGACGGCATAGACAGCAACGGTTCTCTGAGCGTAACGGGCGGGAGCGTGTTCGTCTCCGGGCCTACCGATTCCGGCAACGGTGCGCTGGATGCAAGCCCCGCAACGATCAGCGGCGGAAGCGTGATTGCGGCGGGCAGCACCGGCATGGCGGTCACCTTCGGCAGTTCGTCTTCGCAGTGTTCGCTGATGTACACCTACCAAAGCGTGCAGAGCGCGGGCACGCTGGTCACGCTGACGGATTCGGACGGAAACGTGATCGTATCCTTTGCGCCGCAGAAGCAGTATCAAAACGTCGTGATCAGCGCCTCCGCGATGTCCGACGGGGAGACGTATCTGCTCTACAGCGGCGGCAGCGTTTCGGGCGGTACGCTTTCGGGCGGCACGCTGGTGGAAAGCATAACGCTTTCCGGCGTGTCCACCACATACGGCTCCGGCGGCAGCACGAGCCGCGGCGGATTCGACAGCCAGGTGCCGGGCGACAGCCAGATGCCCGGCGGCGGACAGCCGTCCGGCGGAGGAAGGCGGGGTTAACCCATGAAGCAACGGTATTTCTGGAAGAAGCACGGGCGGGCATTCCTCTTTTCGGCCGTGCTGGCCGCGCTGACGGCGTTCGTGCTGCTGGATACCTTCGTTTTGCCGCACCGCATCGCGTCCGCGGAACAGACCGCGGACGCGGCGGCGGACACGGCAAGCCTCCAGAGCGCAGCCGTCGAAACGGAGACTGCGGCAATCGGAGAGACGCAGGATTTGTCGGCTGAAGAACCGTCTGAAGATACGACGACGGATGCAGCCGAAACAGCCGAAACAGCCGAAACAGCCGAGACAGCCGAAGCGGCCGAAGCGGAGGAGACGGCGGAGCCGGTGCTTACCGACAGCAGCTATTCCAGCGAGGACGTGAACATCACGATCACAACCCTGCGCGTCAACGGCACCGACGTGTATGTTGCGGATATCCGGATTGCCAGTGCAGACCTGCTGAAAACCGCGCTGGCGCAGGGTGTTTACGGCACCAACGTGACCGAAACGACCAGCACGATCGCCTCGGAAAACGACGCAATTTTCGCAGTCAACGGCGACTTCTACGGCGCGAACAAGCGCGGGTACGTGATTAAAAACGGCGTGCTCTATCGCGACAGCGTCCGGCAGGACGACGACACGGAGGACCTCGTGATCTATGCCGACGGCAGCTTTGGCATTGCCGACGAAACCGAGGTTTCCGCACAGGAACTTCTCGACAGCGGCGTTGTGCAGCTCTTTGCATTCGGCCCGACGCTCGTGGAAAACGGCGAAATCGCCGTTACGCAGGGCGCGGAGGTGGATCAGGCGAGTTCGAGCAACCCGCGCACGGCGATCGGAATAATCGAACCGCTGCACTACATCGTCGTTGTGTCCGACGGGCGCACGAGCGAAAGCGCGGGGCTCACGCTCTATGAACTCGCGCAGGTCATGCAGCAATATGGCTGCACGACGGCGTACAACCTCGACGGCGGCGGTTCTTCCACAATGGTGTTCGCAGGGGAGGTTCTGAACAATCCCACCACGAACGGCAAGACGATTAAAGAACGGGCGGTGAGCGACATTGTCTATATCTCTGCGTGAAAAACGCCGGAAGGCGCTGCGGCGCGCCGCAGTGACCTATGCGGTGCTCGCCGCGCTCTGCGGAGCGTTCAGCGCCGTGTACCTGCACTTCAGCTACGGAGAAAGTTCTCCGTTTCTGGTGTATCTGTTCGTGCCGCCGCTGCTGCTCGGATGCGTTCCGGCGGCGCTGCTGGGCAGCCTGCGAATGAAGCGGACGCCCGGCGTGCCGGTTCGGCGGCTCTGGAACGCGGGCGTTGCGACGCTGACGGTTGGGTTCCTCGTCCGCGCAATCATCAACATTGCCGGGCGGTATACGCACTACGACCTGATCTACTGGGTGCTGAGCGGCGGTTTGTTCGCCGCGGCGATCCTGCGGTATTTTGTCCGGCGCAAAAAAGCGGTGAGCGCACGAAACGCCGCACCGCGGGAAAAAGGCGTGACCCGCGCCGAACCGGCAGACCGTCGCGCCGCGTAACGTGAAAAGGCTGTTATCCCGCGGACTTGCGGAATCTGCTATAATGGAACACAAAAGCAGAGCGGTTTTTCGCAGGAAGGCGGCCGGATATGGATGTTACGCGCACACTTGAAACTTTGAAGCGGCACGGCTTTGCCGTTGGCTATTATCCAACCGCGCAGGAGGCGGCCAACGCCGTCGCCGCGTCGGTTTCCGGCAAAACAGTCGGCATCGGCGGCAGCGTGACGGTCGAACAGCTCGGCCTGTATGAACTGCTGCAAAAGGATAACAACGTATTCTGGCACTGGAAGCAGCCCGGCGCAGAGACCCGTGCACGCGCGTCGGAAGCGCAGGTCTATATCTGCTCCCTCAACGCCATCGCCGAAACGGGCGAACTGATCAACATCGACGGCACGGGCAACCGCGTCGCCGCGACGCTCTGCGGCCGCGAGCGGGTGATCTTCATCGCGGGGGTCAACAAGATTGAGCCGGATTTTGAACGCGCGATGCAGCGCGCGCGGAACGTCGCCGCGCCGCTCAACGCAAAGCGGCTCGGGCGGAAAACGCCCTGCGCGCTGAGCGCCGAGATGCGCTGCTACGACTGCGGCAGCCCGGAGAGGATCTGCGGCGGCGTCGTGACGCTGCTGCGCCCGATGCACGGCGTCGGCAGCACGGAGGTCGTGCTCGTCGGCGAATCGCTGGGGTACTGACACGCGGCATATAAAAACTGAATGCATATAAAAAGCGTCCTTTCCGGCGTTACTTCCGGGAGGGACGCTTCTTGATGCGGTAAAAACGATACGGATACTATTCCGCCAGCGCCTTGACTTTCTGATAGGCGGCGAGGTCGGTGTAAAGCTCGGCCTTGTAAGGATTCCGCTTGGTCTTCACGGCCTTGTAGATCATGTAGACCAGCACGGCGGCGTTCGCGGCGAGCGCCAGCGCGCCGAGCACGGTGTAGATTACGGGGTTATAGGTCGAACGCACCATCTTGAACCCCTGATCCTGGAACAGCGGGAACGTCTGGGCGAACATGCACCAGATAGCAAGCGTCTGTGCGCGGTGCTGGAGCCACGCGCCCTTGCCGATCGTGAACGCGCAGAGCGTTGGTGCAACCAGCAGCGCAAGGCCCGCGTAGAAGGAGTGCGTCGGGATGCAGTTGTAGGTGTAGGCAAAATTCCAGATGTCGTATGCGATGATCCAGAACCAGAGCATGTCCGGCCAGAGCATGTCCCGGCTGCCGTCGCCCTTCGTCTTTTTGCGGATCACAATGCCGAACCAGCCCGTGATGGTGATGATGCAAAGAAGTCCCGCGATGCCGTTCATGATGTTCCACGGGCCGCCGAGCACGCCGGTGACTTCGCCCTCGATCGGGCCGGAGTTGACGAGCCAGTACTGCGCGCCGACCTGAAAATCGCGTACGCACGCTTCCAGAATGTTGACCGCGAGGATCAGCGGCGGGAAGCACAAAGCGATCTTGTTATCGGCCAGCCGCCAGGTGATTTCGCCGGTGAGCTTGTCTTTTTTCTGGATGTGCCGGATGCACCAGAAGCCGATACAGCCCGCCGTCGAGGAATACACCTTCATGAGGTGAAACCAGTCGGTATAGGTCTGCTTGTTCAGCACGGTGAACCAGAGCACGGACAGCGCGGCCGGCAGGATCACAAAGCTGATGAACCCCGCCCATTTCCAGCGCCGTGAAAACTCGTTGAACGCAAACAGCGACGCGCAAACGAGCAGCCAGACGCCCCAGACGGAGAGGACGGATACGCCGGGTTGAAACTCAAACATACAATTCCCCATTCCCATTTTCGCCGCGTTCCCGGTGCGGCGAGACCGAAAAATGAACCGCGAAGCGAGCAAGAGCAAACGCGGCGTGCGAGGCCTGGTTGAACCACGGCTTGCATACCAATAGTATCGATCAATCGATACTGATTGTCAAGGGGGACTTGGAGTGGAGATTTTGGTTGCATTTACACAAGCTTTTGGGGGGACTGAAACAGGAACCAAAATGTACGAAAGAAAAGGCACAAAAGAACATTAAGTCAACATATACTAATAGACCAGAAATGGAAAATGATAAATCTTTAAAATGAAATATTCGAGAATAAATATATGGAATACTTGCATAAAATGTTATAATACGTTGTAAGATATTAATTCAGAAGGAGATAATGGGATGCTATGAAGGTTTTTATTAGTTGGTCTGGTGAACGCAGCAATAAAATTGCAGAGACGCTAAAGCTATGGATTAAGCATGTTATTCAATCGGTTGAGCCTTTTGTTTCGTCTCAGGATATCTCAAAAGGAGCTCGGTGGAGCACGGATATTGCAGCTGAATTGCAAGATACGCATTTTGGAATACTTTGTGTTACAAAGGATAATTTTCAACAACCGTGGCTATTATTTGAGGCAGGCGCTCTTTCGAAAACAATAGACAAAACTTATGTGGTTCCCCTACTATTTGATCTGGAGCCATCTGACTTACAAGACAGTCCGCTACTACAATTTCAAGCGACAGTATATTCAAAAGATGAGATTAAGAAATTGATGGTTACTTTAAATACGGCTTGCGAAAACACAGCACTAGAGCCTCATGAGCTAGAGGAAACATTTGAAGTTTGGTATCCGAAGCTCGAAGAAAGTTTAGGGAAGATCGAACCTGATGAAGTCGAGGCAAAAGGAAAAGGAAAAATAAAAGATACAGAAAAAACATTGCAGATTTTAGAAGAAATACTTGAACTAACAAGAATTAACCAAAAACTTCTTAGAAATCCAGAAAATGCAACAGCGGAATCGACGGAAACTTTGCTGAAGAGAACAGAGCGCCTTATGCATCGTCTTGAAACATATGATGGAATTCGTGCGCGATCATTAAGTCCAAGGTTAATCAGCAAAATGGTACATACAGGATTAGGCGAATTGGATGATAAATTTGCTTTCTTAGTAACCCTATCCTTGTACAAGGATAGTTTTCCATGGATTTATGAAGCTGGGAAAGATATGATTGAAATATTAGAATCCAAAAGAGCGAAGGAAGAGAAACAGCGTGCAACTATTAAGTTTCAGAGCCTTATAAGATATACAATGGAAATGGCGCGATCTGAATCACAAGATATCGATTCTCGAGTATTCGAAGAACTGTATTTATATGCAGATAGACTATGTGACGGGTATATTCAGCTTTATTAAATATTACCTTTTCGCTGTGTTTAGCACTTGTATATTTCTCCAATCTTCCAACTCATTTTTGTTTCCGTGAAGTTTGCTTCCATGCGATGCAGGCGCTTCAGTTCACTGCCCCAATTCCATTCCCTTCTTTTTTCCCGCAATCCCTGTGCTATAATCAAACCGACACTTTTTTGCCGGAGGAAGCCAACTTGCTTAAAGAATTTTCACTGCGCACCTCGCGCGACGGCTGGGCCGCGATTACGCCGCAGGTGCGCGAGGCAATCGCTGAAAGCGGCGTGCAAAACGGCCTTTGCACGGTGTACTGCCCGCATACCACGGCGGGAATCACGATCAACGAAAACGCCGATCCGGACGTGGTGCGCGACCTGATTTTTGCGCTGAACAAAACCTATCCCGACCGCCCGGAATTCCGGCACGCGGAGGGCAACAGCGCCGCGCACCTCAAAGCCTCCGCAATGGGGAGTTCCGTTACGCTGATCGTCCGCGGCGGCAGGCCGCTGCTGGGGACGTGGCAGGGCGTGTATTTCTGCGAGTTCGACGGGCCGCGCACACGGCGGTTCTTCGTCGCGGTACAGGAGGCGAAAGCATGAACAGCGTACGGATTACCGTGCTGAAGCGCGAATTCTACCCCGAGCTGGCGGAAAAATATCTGACCGAAGGTGCGGCGGCGGGCGCATGCCCGCTCCAGGAGGAAGGGGACGTGTTCCTCTATACCGGCGGCGCGCAGATGCCGCAAGGACTCTGTCCCTGGGCGTGGCACGATCTTTACGGGACGATATCCACGCTGTATGCGGGCGGCGACGAGAACACTTGGTACCGCGACGGCGGCACGCGGATCGTCTGCTGCACGGATGGCGTGCGCCCGGTCGTCTACAAACTCGAACTGGTGCGGGACGCATAAAAACACAGGCCGGATTTTATCCGGCCTGCCAGTCTGCTTATCTGCGTTGTTAATAGCGTTCGTGCTCGAGCGTGTATGTGTCCGTTACGACCGGTTTGCCGTTTTGATCGACCAGCACACAGAGCCCGCCGGAGTATCCGGCTGCGTGAAAGAGATAGTTCACGCCGGTTTCCCGGTCGACCCAGATTTCGTTGACGTTTGTGATGCCTTTTCCATAGAGTTTTATGAAGCGGTCGTCCCCGCGCATTTTGCTTCCCTCCCTGCGTAGCGATTTCTTTCCAACATTATAGCATATCGTCCGCGGGCCGTTCCGCGGGCTTGACCGGGTGTGCGCGCGGGGATATGATTCTCCTATCACAGCTGGCGAAACAAAACACGCCGGGAGGGATAACGCATGATTTATGGATTCGGAGAAACGCTCAAACCGGTCGATCTGGCGCAGGTGGACGAAACGCGCCTGACCGCGGGGATGGTCGCGCTGGAAGAAATGAAACAGGGCGGCGCGGAGAAAATCGGTCTGCCGGCATTTTGGCTGGACGTGTGCGAAAAACCCGAATCGCATTTTCGTTCCGTAATTGAGACGGCGGACGGATATCTTTTCAGCCTGCTTTCCGTACGCAGCGTTTCCAGCGTATACGGCCCGCGCGACAAGATCGGTTTCTTTGTCGAGCGTAATTTTCTGCTGCTCATCACGGTGACGGACGCGGACGGGAGTACCACAAAGGCGTTTGAGGAAGCGATGCATCGCCTGAGCCTGAAAAACGTCTCGCTTGAGCGCATAATCTGCGCGTTTTTCGAACGGCTGGTGTACCGGGACACCGGCGCGCTGGAAACCTATGAAAACAGGATTGGCAAAATGGAGGAACAGATTGAAAACGGAACGACCGGCAAGGCGTTCAACGGCGAAATCCTGGCGCTGCGCAGGAAGCTGCTGGTCGTCCGTCATTATTATGAACAGCTGCTCGATTTGCTGGAGACCATGATTGAAAACGACGCGGACTTGTTCTCGGATGAAAACGCGCACTTCTTCCGTATCATGCGGGACAAAGTCGTCCGTCTTTCGAACAACACCCAGCTGCTGCGCGACAGCCTTGTGCAGGTACGCGAGGCGTATATGGCGGCGCTCGATTACAGCGCCAACAGGATTATGAAGGTATTCACGGTCGTTACGACCATCTTTCTGCCGCTGACGCTGATTGTCGGCTGGTATGGTATGAATTTCAAGTTTATGCCGGAGCTTGCCTGGCGCTATGGTTACGCCGGCGTGGCGCTGCTGAGCGTGGTCGTCGTAATCGGCGGACTGCTCTTCTTTAAAAAGAAAAAACTCCTTTAAATGCGGGAGACACTGTGGGAAAATGACGGGGAAACAGGCATTTTTGTGTCTTCCTGAAGAAAAAGAAGGCAAAACATCGGTTTTTTCGGAAACAGCTTGCATTTTTTCCTGCAAAGCTTCTATACTATTCAACGGTGTCCAGCGATGGAGCGGCGCGCCCGGGTCCGCGGAGGAACAGGGCGGCGCCGTGCAGGACATGGCGTTTTTTGATGAACGGGACGAAAGAAAGCGGGCAACCGGCGAAGATGCATATTCGCGAAGCTTGGAAAACATGGCGGTACCTGGGGTATGATCATGAAACGATCGTACGTTACCGCGCACAGACGGACCGGAGCAATCTGAAAACGCTGCAGCGGAGCAGCTTGTTTGGAATGGTGATCGCCGGTGTGCTCGCAGTGCTGTTTGGCGTGCTGACGGCGGACGGCGCGGCGATGCGCGTCTGCATCGGCATGTTCCTTTTTTTGCTCCTCGTCTTTGTGCATGCGCGGGCAATGCTTTCCGGTGCATGGCAGGATGCAATACACGGTACGAACGCGCTGATTTGTCTGTTTTCGCTCGTCGTATACGTATTCGGCATATATGCCGGCATTGTCGTCCAGGGCGGCGAACTGGCGGTCGTAATTGTCTGGCTGTTCCTGCTCGTGCAGATATCCTTTGATCTGCCGCCGCTGCAAAACGCGCTGACCGTATTGCCCTGTGCCGCATGCTTTATTGCGTTGAGCTGCGCGTACAAGCCGGCGCCGAAATGCTATTTTGACGCCGCTTACGCGGGTGTTTCCGTGCTCGTCGGCCTGGGCGTTTCCTATTATCAAACGAAGCTTGCGCTCGACAATATCATTGCAAAAAGTCACCTGACGCAGGTTAACTTTGCGTTGTATCACACCTGCACGACCGACGAACTCACGGGCCTGAGCAACCGGCGCATGGTTTTTGAACGTTACGACGAACTGCTTTCGGCGTGCACCGAGACAGGCAGCAACCTTGCATGCATCGTGCTGGACATAGACGATTACAAACAGTTCAACGATACCTATGGGCACCCCGAGGGCGACGAACTGCTCCGGCGCATCGGAGAAACGCTCGGCGAGTATGGCCACGAAAACAACGTCGACATCGGCCGCATCGGCGGCGAGGAGTTTCTGGCGGTTTGGCCGGAATCCTCTGAAGAACACTGCCAGCGTGTTGCCGAAGAGCTCCGCGCGGCGATCGAACGAATGAAGGTCCCGCTTGCGGGGGCGGCCGAACACCTGACCGTTACCATGAGCGTAGGCTTCTGCGTGCTGCCGCCGAATCTGGCGGAAAGGGCATATTTCTTTGCGGACAAGGCGCTTTACCGGGCCAAGGATGCGGGCAAAAACTGCTCGTGCCGCTACGATGCACAGACCGGGATGTTCCGCATGGTGCACTGTTCGGATTAGGCGCCGGAGGCGAAGCGCTGCGGCGAGCGGGCAGCGCGCATGAAAACGCAACAGACATTCTGCTGTGTGTCGGAAAAAACACAAATCAGGCAATTCGATTGAATATTATTTTCTGAAGCAAAACTCCAAAATAGTCCGGAATCATGGCTGTTTTTGTCTGCATGACAGGAGAGAGGGCATGGCGGCGCCGAATTTTTTATTGACTTTGCATTCCGGGGTGTGGTTATATATAATATAATTGCTTAATCGTAGATTGGGTGAATATATGTTTTTTTCCGAACGTATTAAGCGTTCGGAACGTTGTTCCTTAGGCCGGTGTGCCGCGACGGCGGCAAGCGGCCTCGGCAGTGAGCCATGGCGGGACAATGGTGAGGAGTGGGGAAATGGCATCTTATGTACTCAAGCGGATTGGTTCGGCTATCCTGACCCTTTTTGTGGTTGCCGCCGCTACCTTTTTCTTGATGAATGCAATACCGGGCAGCCCGTTTATTACCGAGAAATCGACCCCCGAACAAATCGCGAGGGCGGAAGCAAAATACGGTCTGGACAAGCCGCTGGTGGTGCAGTTCGCAAAATACCTGAAAGGATACCTGACCGGTGACATGGGCGTGTCCCTGAAGATGCAGGAAGGCACGTCGGTCGCCGATATTATTTTTCATCAAAGCAAGTTTACGCTCTCTATAAAGGTCGGCTTGCTTGCGCTTGGTCTGGCGGTGATTCTCGGCATACCGTCCGGGTGCATCGCCGCGTATAACCGCGGCAACTGGCTGGACGCGATACTGCGCGTAATAACGACCGTCGGCGTCGCAATCCCCGGCTTTGTTGTGGCGACGACACTTCTTGTTTTATTCGGGGTGCAGCTCAAGTGGCTTCCCGTTCTGTCCGGCAGTTTGGAAACGACTGCCGCATACATCCTGCCGGTGTTTGCGCTGGCGTTTTATCCGTCCTGCTATATCGCAAAGCTGACGCGTGCGAGCATGCTCGACGCAATCAATCAGGACTATATCCGCACCGCGCGTGCAAAGGGACTCAAGACCGGCAAGGTCGTTTTCAAGCATGCCCTGCGCAATTCCCTGATTCCCGTTGTTACCTACCTCGGGCCGCTGACGGCGTATATCATTACCGGCGGGTTTGTTGTTGAAACGACATACAGCATCCCCGGTCTCGGCAAATATTTTATTTCCAGCATATTGAACCGCGATTACCCGATCATCATGGGGACCACGGTCGTGCTGGCTTCTTTGATTATTGTGATGAATCTGGTGGTCGATATCGTTTACAAGCTTGTGGATCCCCGGATCAGCCTTTCGAAGGGGGATGAGTGAGCGATGGAGAAAAAGATGCCCCGGTTCAACATTTTCCATACGAAAGTCGACGATATCCTGGCCGAAAACGAATTCTGCGAAGCGGATTTCGCCAGCGCGACCGCGGACGAAAAAGAGTCCATGATCGAAAAGCACAAGAGTATTTCCTATTGGAAAGACGCGGCGCGCAGGTTCCGCAAGAACCATGTTTCGATGGTTGCGCTCGGCGTCGTAGTGCTGATTACGCTGTTTGCGTTCCTCGGGCCGTATCTGATCCCGTATTCCTACGAGGAGCAGTACCGCGGCTCGATGAAACTCGGACCGTTTGAATATTCCGAAAGCGAACAGCTCGCCAGCGACGTTTTGGAGGATGTTGACGTTGTGTTTTCAACGTCCATGATGTCCGGCTCGCTGACGTCGCTGAAAAAAGGTGAGTACACATTTCGGTATCAGGGCGAATGGTACACGTTCACGCTGAAAAAAACGCTCCGCTCCGGCTTGCTGATTTACGATGCCGATGCGGCGGAGCCGCTGTATACCGTTAAGGAAGACGATCTGCTCGAAGGCGGCGACTATGAAACGACGGCCGTTGCCTACACGGTGAGCGATACGCAGCCGGCGGTGGAAGAAGACCACGTAATCAAGATGATTTCGAGCGTGTTCCCGCATGTGTTCGGGACGGATTCCGCCGGACGCGACATCATGTCCCGCTGCATGTACGGCGCGCGGGTTTCGCTGCTCATCGGCGTGATCGCTTCGCTGATCGTGCTGGTGATCGGTTCGATTTACGGCGCGGTCTCCGGCCTGATCGGCGGCAAGGTCGATTTCATTATGCAGCGCATCGTGGAATTGATTTATTCGGTGCCGGATGTGCTGATTGTGCTGCTGCTGCAGGTGGTGCTCCAGCAGCCGCTGCAGAACTGGTTCGATTCTTCCACGCTGCCGCTGGTCAAGGCGCTGAGCACGCTGGGCGTCGGCATCGTGAGTATATTCATCACGTTTGCCCTGCTCTATTGGGTCGGCATGGCGCGTATCATCCGCGGCCAGGTGCTGATGCTCAAAAAGCAGGAATACGTGACCGCGGCGGTCGTGCTGGGCGCGTCCAACAGGCGCATCATTAAAAGGCATCTGCTGCCGAACAGCATCGGCCAGCTCGTGGTCACCACGTGCCTGCAGATTCCCTCGGCAATCTTCCTGGAGTCGTTCCTCTCCTTCCTCGGCCTGGGCATTTCCGCGCCGATGTCGAGCCTCGGCTCCATGTGCTCGGATGCGATCGACACCATAACGGTGTATCCGTACAGACTGCTGTTCCCCGCGATTATCCTCAGTCTCCTCGTACTTTCGCTGAATCTGGTCGGCGACGGTCTGCGGGACGCACTGGATCCGCGGCTGAAGAAATAGGGGGTGAACGGTATGAACGGAAAATTGCTGGAAATTAAAGATTTGAAGGTTTCGTTCTTCACCCCGGTCGGCGAGGTGAAGGCGGTCAACGGCATCAGCTATTCGCTGGGCTATAACGAAGTGATGGGCATCGTGGGCGAGTCCGGCTCCGGCAAGAGCGTGGAAGCGTATGCCATCATGGGGCTGCTGCAAAGCCCCGGGCGCGTCGTGGGCGGCAGCGTGACGTTTGAAGGAGAGGACGTCCTTTCCTACGACTCCAGGCAAATGACCGACCTGCGCGGCAACAAGATCAGCATGATCTTCCAAAACCCGATGACCTGCCTCAACCCGGTGTATTCGGTGGGAAATCAGCTGGTTGAAGCGCTGACCTGCCACAACAAGGATATTTCCAAGGCGGAGGCGAAAAAGCGCGCGATTGAGATGCTCGATCTGGTCGGCATCAACAACGCCGACAAGCGGTTTACCCAGTATCCGCACGAGTTTTCCGGCGGCATGCGCCAGCGCGCGATGATCGCCATGGCGCTGATCTGCAATCCCAAACTGCTGATTGCGGACGAGCCGACCACTGCGCTGGACGTGACGATTCAGGCGCAGATCATCGAATTGATGAAGGAACTGCAGAAGAAGACCGACATGTCCATCATTTTTATTACGCATAACCTCGGCGTCGTCGCCGAGATTTGCGACAAGGTGACGGTCATGTATGCCGGCCACGTAATGGAGCAGGGCGCGGTGGACGATATTTTCTATCATCCGCAGCATCCTTACACGAAAGGGCTGCTGCGCTCCATGCCGCGGCTGGACGAAGAGGGGCACGAGCGAATGGTCCCCATCGAAGGGACGCCGGTCGACCTGCTCGACCCGCCGAAAGGATGCAGCTTTGGCCCGCGCTGCGAGCATTGCATGAAGATTTGCCTGAACAATCAGCCTCCGCTTGTCGAGGTTGGCGAGGACGGGCATGTTTCCGCCTGCTGGCTGCATGTTATGCAGGCCCGCAAGAATAAGGAGGCGGGAAAATGACGCAGCAAAGCAAGAAACTTTTAGAAATCGAAAACCTGCGCAAGTATTTCCCCGTGAAGTCCGGTCTGTTCCGCAAGGACTATGTCCAGGCGGTACAGGATGTTTCGCTCCATATTTTCGAGGGCGAAACGCTCGGCATCGTCGGCGAATCCGGCTGCGGGAAAACCACGCTGGGACGGACGATCCTGCGGCTCTACGAACCCACGTCGGGCAAAATTGTTTACGACGGGGAGACCATCTTTGACAGCGAGCAGAAAATTGCCGTCAAGATGCTTCCGTACTGCCGGAAAATCCAGCTGATCTTTCAGGATCCATCGGCTTCGCTCGACCCGCGCATGACGGTCGGCGAAATCGTCGGTGAAGCGCTGGACATCCATAAGCTTACACACGGCAAGGCGGAGCGTGCCGAACGGATCAGCAAACTCCTTGAGGACGTCGGGCTGAACTCCGAGCACGCCAACCGTTTCCCGCACGAGTTTTCCGGCGGGCAGCAGCAGCGCATCGGCATTGCGCGTGCGCTTGCCGTCGAGCCGGAGTTCATCGTCTGCGACGAGCCGATCAGCGCGCTGGACGTTTCCATCCAGTCGCAGGTGATCAACATGCTCGAAGACCTGCAGAACGAGCGCGGGCTGACGTATATGTTCATTGCGCATGATATTTCGGTCGTGCGGCATATTTCCAACCGCATCGGCGTGATGTATCTCGGCTGCCTGGTCGAACTTGCGGAGAGCTATGAGCTTTGCAACAAGCCGATTCATCCTTACACGCAGACGCTGCTTTCGGCCGTGCCGCTGCCGGACCCCAAAAAGAACAGGTCGCGCAAGCGCATCCTGCTCGAAGGGGATATCCCGAGTCCGCTGAATCCGCCTTCGGGCTGCCGGTTCCATACCAGGTGCCCGTACGCGATGCCCAAATGCAGCGAGGCAGCGCCGGAATTCAAAGAGTATTCGCCGGGACATTTTGCCGCCTGCCATCTTCTGGAGGAAAAATAGCGTGCGGCGTACGCGGCCGTCCCATAAAGATATACTTTTAGCTTGCTTTTACCAAACTGTGATATGATATAATATATTGCATCGGCGGCCCCGGGTTCCCGATTATGACCGCGCCGGGGTGCAGGCTCCCCGTAAAAACGTGTCCGGCCCGTTTTTACCCCGATTCGTTACAATACCGTATCGCTGCTATGTTCATCAGGGCAGGCCGCGGCGGTTTGTAAATACAATACATTGAGGAGGAAACAAATGAAAAAGACCATTGCGATTCTGCTCAGCCTTTTGATGGTTCTTTCGGTTCTCTCGGCATGCGCCACGACGACCGAAGAAGCCACGGCTGAAGTGACGCCGACGGAAGCTCCCGCAGCGGAAGTCACCGAAGCGGCAGAAGAAGTTGCTGTCCCGGCGACGAGCGGAGAAGGCGGCGGCTTTACCGTCAGCCCGATTTACTTCTATACCAACATGTACTGCCTGCAAGACGGTATTGAAAATGTTTGGTATACGCCGTTCGGCTACTACTTCTTCACCGGAACGACCGGCAAGACGGACATCACCGCCTGCATCGCGTCCGAACCGGAAACCATCGACCCCGGCCTGATCAGCTCGGTCGACGGCTCCACCTACACGCAGCATCAGTTTGAAAACCTGATGAAGTACACGACCACCGGCGAACAGTATCAGGACGACCCGTCCATGCTGAACACCGAGATCACCTACGGCATGGCGGAGTCTTACAGCAGCACGACCAACGATGACGGCACCGTCACCTACACGTTCGTACTGCGCGACGCCAACTGGAGCGACGGCCAGCCTGTGACGGCGAATGATTTCGTCTATTCCTGGAAGCGCCTGGTTGATCCGGCCACCGCGAGCGATTATGGCTACATTCTCGACGGTATCGTCGTGAACGCGACCGAAATCCAGAGCGGCGATGTCGACCCGAGCGAACTCGGAATCGTTGCCGTTGACGACAAGACCCTGCAGGTCAACCTCGTTGCGGAATGCCCGTACTTCATCGAGCTCTGCGCGTTTGCGAGCCTCATGCCGCTGCGTCAGGACATCGTGGAAGGCAACGACACCTGGACGGATCCCGCCAACATCGTTGTGAACGGCCCGTACAAAATCACCGAATGGGTGCACGACAGCTACATCAAGCTCGCCAAGAACGCGGACTACTATGATGCGGCCAACGTGACCGGCCCCGACACCATCACCTATTACCTCAGCGACAGCGAAACCGCGATTCTCTCCGCCTACCAGGCCGGTGAATATGACTTCATCGAGAACTTCCCGGCGGACATGATCGCTTCCCTGCAGGAGAGCGGAGACTGCTACATCAACGACTATGTCGGCACGTACTTCCTCTATCTGAGCTGCAAGAACATTCCGGATTGGCGTGTCCGCGCTGCAATCGCGCTCTCGATCGACCGCGAGAACATCGTTGAAAACGTCACCCAGGGGGGCCAGGTGCCCGCCACCGGTCTGACTGCCGCCGGTATCACCGACAGCGACGGCAACAACTTCGCGGCGACCGTTTCCGCAGACATGCCGGTTATGTGGCAGTGGCTGCAGGCTAACCTCGGCGACGCGATGGGCCTCGACCTGAACGAGTATGAAGATCGCTGCGAACTGGCCGAATACCTGGTCGAGCAGGCAGCTGCCGACGGGTATGACACCGACGCGACCATCTACTACTACTTCAACACCTCCGCGACGCATCAGGCGATCGCAGAGGCCGTTCAGAGCGACGTCAACGGCGTTCTGGGCCTGAACATGGAACTGGCCAACCAGGATTGGAACGTCTACACCAGCGGTCTTGCTGAAGACACGTTCGGTCTGGCGCGCCTTGGCTGGATTGCCGACTACAACGACGCCGTTACCTACCTCGAGATGTTCGTCAACGGCAATTCCTACAACTATGGCGAATGGGTCAACGACGAGTACACCGATCTGATCGCGCAGGCCAAGTCCCTGCCGGCAGGTGCGGAGCGCGACGCGCTGCTGTATGAAGCCGAGCCCATCCTCTTCAGCGGCGCTCTGGCCGACTAAAGAACCATAAAATGTGCCGCCGTTTGCAGCAGCGAACGGAGTGCATCAGGACAACGACAGGCGCTCCCGCCGTTTTACGCGGGAGCGCCTGCTTTTTGTCCCTAAACAAGAGGGGAGGGGACCGCCTCTGCACAGGATTGTTTACGAAAGGGACATGCGTGCTATGATACAATGGCTTCAGGACAACCGGGCGCCCAGCACAAAAAAAGGGAGGCGGAAAAAATGGAATACATCTGCAATTTGATTGTTGTGACGGACATGGAGCGCTCCAAACGGTTCTACCGCGAACTGCTTGGACAGAATGTTGTTGCCGACCTCGGCGCGAACGTTACGCTTTCCGGTGGGTTTGCTCTGCAGACGCAGCGGAGCTGGGCCGGTTTTCTCGAAAAGGACGAAACGGAAGTGAAACTCGGCGGAAACGATGCGGAGCTGTACTTTGAAGAAAAAGATTTTGATGCGTTTATCGAAAAGGTAAAGACTTACGGGGCAGTGCTTGTGCATCCGCCGAAAGAGCACCCCTGGGGTCAGCGGGTCGTGCGGTTTTACGATCCCGATTTGCACATCGTCGAGGTTGGGGAGAGCATGGCGCGCGTTGTCGGGCGTTTCCTGCAGGATGGGCTCACGATGGAGGAGACGGCGGCGCGAATGAACGTGCCGATTGGATTTGTGCAGGCGTACGCGCCGAAAGACGCCTGATTGAAGCACCGGCCGCCGATTCAACGGCGGTAAAAAACAGAGCGCCTTTTCAGGCGCTCTCAGTCTGTCAAAAAGTCCTTGGGATTGTTAAGGGCCGCTGCCCTTAACCCGTTTTTCCGGCTGCGCCGGTTCATCCGGCGCAGTACGATCGCCCTTTAGGGCGGTTTCCCTGTGCGTTTTGCCGCCCGGGAGCCCGAAGGCGA
>Ga0116151_10000139_pt1 | contig 62604 bp, 46 predicted proteins | sample AD_UKC117_MetaG_FD_89893 | JGI IMG/M metagenome (GOLD analysis project Ga0116151, IMG submission 89893) | Active sludge microbial communities of municipal wastewater-treating anaerobic digesters from Hong Kong - AD_UKC117_MetaG | ecosystem: Engineered > Bioreactor > Anaerobic > Digestate...
GGGACAGCCTGATGGGCGACGACGAAAACGAGATGTACACGCGCTGGTTCGCGCATTCGTGTCTGCTGGACGTTCCGCTGCGACCGCACACGTCGAACACGGAGAACCGCTACCAGACGGCGCCGGATCGCGTCGGCGACATGAAGAGCAATCGCTTCAATCTGCGGCGACGATACGCGCTGACGCCCTATCTCTGCTCGCTGGCTGTCGCGGCCGCAGACGAAGGCGCGCCGGTCTTTCCGCCGCTCGTGTACTACTACCAGAACGACGATCGCGTGCGCGAGATCGCCGATCAGAAGCTGATCGGACGCGACCTGATGATGGCGACGGACGTGAAGGCCGGCGAACGGCGCCGGAACGTCTATCTGCCGGCGGGTGACTGGTACGACTTTGAGTCGGGTCGGCGTTACGCCGGCGACAGTGGACGCAGCGTCACGATTGACCCGACGCGAATGGACGGCGTGTTCACACCACCGCTGTTCGCGCGGGCCGGCGCCATCATTCCGATGATGCACGTCGACGAGAAGACGATGAACGTGATGGGGAAGCGAACGGATGGCTCACGACGGGATGAGCTGATCTTTCGCGTCTACACGTGCCGCGAGCGACAACATGAGCTCTTTACCCACAACGAAGCCGACTTCGTGATGCACATCGGCCAGTATCGTCCCTCCGAGAGGCGATTCGAGGTGTTTCTTTCCGGGCTGGATGCGACGGCGGACTCGGCGATCGGCCGGCGCGACGTCATTCTTGAGGTCGTCGGTGATTTCGATGCGAATGCCGTTCAGGAGGTCACTGTCTCGCGGCTGGCGTCAGACGACCCGATCCATCAGAAGCGAGCGTCGATCGACGAACTCCGTGCGGCCTATGGCAACCAGGAAGCGCTACCGCGGCTGGACGCGGCCGGCATTGAGAAGGCGGGCTGGTCGCCCAACGGATCGAACATGATCCGAATCAACTGCGGCAAGCTCGGGGCCGACTACAGCCGATGCGTGTCGATTGAGTGCGGCGGAAAGTAACCTCGCGCCATCCGGCCATCCATCAGTACGGGAACACGATACGTACGCGTTGACGCGCGACCGCGTTGCCCCCGACGTCGGCAAGTTGCTTCGCATCTTCCGCGGCCTGTCAGCGGCCGGTATCGTACGCCGTCCGGCGTGGGATTGCCTGGCGCCGGTGGAGAACTCGTGGAAACGAAGCCCGTCCTAACTGAACTGCGGCCGCGCCTGGAGATTCTCGGCGCCGCCCTGCTCTTCTCGACCGGCGGCGCCGCAATCAAGGCGTGCACGCTGAATCACTGGCAGGTCGCGGGCTTTCGCTCACTGATCGCGGCCGCGCTCATTTTTCTGGCCATGCGATCGGCGCGAACGGGCTGGTCGATGCGATCGGTCATCGTCGGCGTGATGTACGGCGCGACGATGGTGCTCTTCGTTGTCGCGAACAAGATGACGACCTCTGCGAACGCGATCTTCCTGCAGGACACGGCGCCGCTGTACGTGCTGGCCCTGAGCCCGTTGGTTCTGAGCGAACCCATTCGCCGGCGCGATTTCGCCGTCATCGGCCTGATGATCGTCGGCATGGCGCTGTTCTTCTTCTCGGGGGAATCAGCGCAACTCACGGCGCCGCAGCCGACACTGGGCAAGACGCTCGCGATCGTATCGGGGCTGACGTGGGCCGGAACGATTCTCGGGCTTCGGCTGCTTCGCAAGGACAACGCGAAGGGCAACGCAGCGGCGCCCGCGATCGTCATCGGTAATCTGCTTGCGTTTGCCGCCTGCGCATCGTTCGCGTTTCCCGTCGCAAACATGACGACACAGAATGCGCTGCTGGTGGGGTACCTGGGCGTGTTCCAGATCGCCCTGGCCTACATCCTGCTGACCCGGGCCGTGGCGCACGTGCCGGCCCTGGAGGCCGCCGTCATTCTGCTCATCGAACCCGTGCTCAACCCGATCTGGACCTATGCGTTTCAGCGCGAACTGCCCCATACCTGGTCGATCGTGGGAGGCGTCATCATCCTGGCGTCCACGACGCTGAAATCATGGCTCGATACGCGCGCTTCATCGCGTCAGCGACGCGGCGCCACGCCCTGAGCGGCGACGCCTGTCAATCACTCACCCATCGCCATCGCGCCTGTCGAATTCGCGACACATCCTATTGCCAATACAGCCCGTCGCCTTCGATGCGCGCTTATCGGTCAGTTCGGCATTTACTGCGCACGCTTCGCAGTTTTTCAGTATTGGCGCACGCAAAACAGCGGCGTTTCCAGTTGCAACAGCAGTCGTCCGTGATACGCTGCTGATGCCAAAGAAAGGGCCGATTCCGCTCAGCACTCGCCGTGTGAAGCAGGACTTCAAGCTGACTCTCAGAATCGCCGGATTGACTTTCAATCGTGACGATTGCGCGTTTGCGCGCTGTACAGAAACTCGGCAGACACACTTCAGAGGAACCCTACATGTTCAGTCTTGTTCGCATGAATCCCCATCCCTTCAGCCGTTGCGTCGGTCTCTTCGTGGCCGGCCTCAGTCTTGTCGCCGCGAATCGCGCGTTCGCTCAGACTGGCGCGTGCTGCCTGACGAACGGCGACTGTATGAACGTGTCGCAGACCTCCTGCGAAACCGAGCTGCTCGGCGCCTATCAGGGCGACGGCGTCGATTGCGCCGCGGCGGATTGCCGGCCGACGCTCGTCATTAACGAAATCGACTACGATCAGGAGACGTTTCCCGACGCCGCGGAGTTCATCGAGCTGAAGAACACGGGCGCGGGTCCGCTCAACCTGGACCTGTTCGCCGTCGTTCTCGTCAACGGCGATGACGCCACGATCTATCGAACGATCGAACTGCCCGACGTGGATCTTGCCGCCGGCGACTACTACGTCATCTGCGCCAATGGCGCGACAGTCCCCAACTGCGACCTCGACGCGTCGCCCGACACCGACATGATTCAGAACGGCGCGCCGGACGCCGTTGCGATCATCTGGTCGACGCCCGTTCGCGGATTCAACGTGATCGACGCCCTGAGCTACGAGGGCATTGTCTCGGCGCCGTGGAATGAAGGGGACGGCTTCACGCTGTCGGATCCCGCCGTTTTTGAAGTCGGACTGTCTCGTTATCCGGATGGCGTCGATACCGACAACAGCGCCGCCGACTTCAGCCGCCGATGCGTCACGCCGGGCATGCCGAACATCGCCCAGAGCGAGCAGTGCGGACTGTTCCGCGGGGCCTGCTGCATGGACGACACGTGTCTCGACGCCGTCACGATCATCGCCTGCCGCGAAATGGGCGGACGATTCGGCGGTGACGACTCCCTCTGCGCGAATATCGACTGCGGCGCCGCCGGCGCCTGCTGTCTGTCCGACGGGACCTGCGAGATCAGGCTCGGCGTCAACTGCGTCGCCACGGGCGAATCCTATTTCGGCGACGGATCAGATTGTACCGGCGTCAACTGTCTGATCGGCGCCTGCTGTCTGATGAACGGTGTGTGTGACGAATCCAGCGAGACGAGCTGCGAAGCCGATGGCGGGATCTGGGACGGACCGAACACGTCCTGCGCCAGTGTGATGTGCTCACAGCCGATGGCGGCCTGCTGCTACGACGACGGCGCCTGCGAAGACCTGACGCAGGTGGACTGCGAATCGAACGGCGGCTCGTGGCGGGGCTTCGGTGTGGATTGCGCTTCGGCCGCATGCCCTCAGCCGACCGCCGCATGCTGCCTGCCGAACGGCGACTGCGAAATGCAGACGGAAGCCAGTTGTGACAATGCGTCCGGCGCCTGGCAGGGATACGGCTCGGACTGCATGACGACGAGCTGCCCCCAGCCCGTTGCGGCCTGCTGTCTGCCGAATGGCGATTGCGAGATGCGGACCGAAGCGAGCTGCGACGTCGATGGCGGCGGCTGGCAGGGTCTGGGTTCCGACTGTATGAGCGTCCTCTGTCCGGAGCCGATCGCGGCGTGCTGCTATGCGAACGGCGCCTGCGAAATGCAGACGGAGAACGACTGCTACAACACCGCCGGGGACTGGCGGGGATATGGCGTGGACTGCATGAGCGCCGACTGCCCGCAGCCTGTGGCCGCCTGCTGCTACGATGACGGCGCCTGCGACGACGTGACGGAAGCGGACTGCGACGAGGCCGGCGGCTACTGGCAGGGATATGGCTCGGATTGCGCGTCGTCGAAATGCGTCCCCGTCGTGGCGGCCTGCTGCCTCGAAAACGGTACGTGTGAGAACACGACGATCACCAGTTGTGAAGCGGACGGCGGCGCGTGGCAGGGCGCCGGATCGGATTGCGCCACGGCGCAGTGCGCCCAGCCCGCCGCCGCCTGCTGTCTTGACAGCGGATCGTGCCAGGAAATGACGGAATCCGAATGTGCCGCAGCGAGTGGAAGCTGGCAGGGATTCGGATCCGACTGCGTTACGGCGGACTGTCCTCAGCCGCAGCCGGTGCTCGGCGCCTGCTGCGCCGGGGACGGATCCTGCACGGAAGTCGAGGCCGCGGCGTGTACCGGAACCTATCAGGGAGACGACACGACGTGCGCCAACGCGAACTGCCCGACACCCGCGCCGAATCCACAGCCCAACACCAACGACAATACCGACAACGGTAACGACAACACGGGCGACAATTCCAACGACAACGGGAACACGAACGACAACGACAACACGCCGCCGGCGCCACAGACGACGCCGACCAACTGCACGCCGATTTTCTTCCTGTTCCAGTCGTTGTTCGGCATCCCGCTGTGCGGCCCCTGTGTCCTCATCAGTGTCGTCGGGACCTTCGTCGGCATCATGGGCATGAAGCGACGCATGCGTCGAATGCGACGCTAATCGAACCCGCAGGGACTTCTGAATCGATTCGCGGCCCGCTGTCGTCATTGCGACAGCGGGCCTTTTTCGTGGGCGTCCGCCCCCCGCCGGCCGTTCCCGCCCCCGCCGACCTGAGGAATCGTTCCGGTTGTCACCCGCACTTTCCCGAAAATCCGATGGAAAAATACCGCCGTCTACTCGTAGGGACATCGCGACGGGTACAATCGGAGGCGGAACCTGACGCTGTGAGTGGCGCCCACACAGACATTCGGAAAACGAATCGCGGCTCTTCGGACGACGGCGGTCCCGCAACGCGTGACGCCGCCGTGTCGCGACATTCGTCGGGCCTGAGCGATCCGTCGCAATGGGTCGAGCTGCATGGCGACGCCATGTATCGATTTGCCATGCTGCGAATCGGCTCGGCCGAACTGGCCGAAGAGGCGGTCCAGGAAGCGCTGCTCGCCGCCCTGTCGGCGCGATCCTCCTTTGACGGGCGCTCCGCCGAGCGCACGTGGCTGATCGGGATTCTCCGCTTCAAGCTCATCGATCTTCTGCGAAAGCGGCGAAAGGACAAACAGCGACACGTCGCGGATCCGGGGAACGAGTCGCTGTTCAATGAGGGAAGCTGGATTCAACGCCCCACGGCCTGGACGACTGTCGATTCGAAGCTGGAATCAGAGGATTTCCAGCGGGTTTTGCGCGAATGTGTCGAGGCGCTGCCCAGTCCGATGCGTGAGGCGTTTTGCCTTCGTGTGCTGGATGAGATACCTTCGGATGAAGTATGCAAGTGTCTGGACGTCAGTCCGACGAATCTCTGGACGCTCGTGCATCGGGCCAAGCAGCGACTGCGATCCTGTCTGACGCGCAAGTGGTTTGATAACGAGGACGATCGGACAACCGCCTGACATGTTGAGCAAGCTCCGGTACATCCTGACGCTCCGCTGCGAAGAGGCGGATCGCCTGCGCTCCCGGCAGGCGCTGGAGCCACTGAGCCTGGCCGAACGCCTCGCCATGGCGATGCACCAGCTCGTCTGCAAATCATGCCGAATTGCGGCGAAGCAGATCAGAATCCTCGACCAGGCCATTTCGCGACTGCGGGACGACGCCGCCCCCCCCACCGCCGCGGACGCCGGCGGCGCCTTGTCCGGCGACGCTCGACAGCGACTCAGCCAGGCCCTTCGGGACGCCGAAAATTCTCAGGAATAAGTCCGCAAGCGCTGCAAGGCGCGACAACGCCGGACGACTCATGATTCGAATCGCAGGCGCGCGGCGTCGATCGAGACGCATCGCCGTCGTTCGCGCCGAAAATCCTGAACGAGAAATACCAGGGGGCATGTTCGCTGCGGCGCGCGCCGGTCATGCCGGCGTCGCTCCGCGCGGCGGAGCAACGTGTCGCCCCCACAGAATCCAACTTCCGGCTCCGAATCCCCAAGTTCCTTCACCCCCTCGAGTCCGGGAGCACAAACGACTGCACAGCGCCGGCAATCGGCGCTGGCGCAGTCGCTTTTATTCCGGGGATGGATTCCCGGCGTCAGGCGATTCGACAACGCCCCCGTGACGCGCCGCCGGCGGTACAGGGACAATCAGTCGCCCGCGATGATATGACGCATTTCGCTGAGGCTTTCTTCGGGCTGGGCGTGGCCGTAGAGCCCGGACGAGACAACGAGCACATCGGCACCGGCCTCGACGAGCTGTCTGGCGTTGTGCGCCTTGACGCCGCCGTCGATGGTGATCGTCGCCCCGCTCCCCGTCTCATCGATGAGCTTGCGCAGCCGCGCGACTTTCGTGAATGTGTATTCGAGAAGCTGCTGCCCCGCGAATCCTGGCGCGATGCCCATCATGCAGACGCTGTCGATATACGGCAGCAGTGGTTCAAGCGCCGCGACGGGCGTTTCCGGATTGATCGCGACGCCGGGCCGGACGCCCTTCTTTCGGATCGCGTTGACGACACCCATCGCCCGCTGGCTGGCTTCCAGATGAAAAATCATCTGTGTGTGTCCGCACCCGTCCATCCGCTCAATCCAGTCGTCGGGGCGGCTGACCATCAGATGGGCCTCGACCGGGAGCGTGGTTTCCTGACAGGTGCGGCGAACGACTTCCTCGCCGAAGCTGATCGTGGGAACAAAGTGCCCGTCTGATACGTCCAGAGAGATCCAGTCGGCGCCGGCTTTCTCGGCCATTCGAATCGCGCCCAGCAGGTTCAGGGCGTCTCCCGCCAGGATCGACACCATCAGTTGGAAAGGTCTTGCGGCCATGTTCTGAGATTCGCCTCCTCGTGTGTTCGGGCTATCCTAGCTACGTCGAGCCACGTGTCCACGTGAACGCCGGCCGCCGCCCTATCCCGCCGGAATCGCGGCGGATTCCGGGTTTGGCCCCCGGCCCGCCCCCCTCTATACTGCGAGCAGGGAAAGAATCGACAACGACTTGCGTTGATCAGGTACGCGATATGCCGATCCATGAATTTCAATGCGACACCTGTGAGGCCCGCTTCGAGGAGCTGATTCGAAGCCCGGCCGACGCGTCAGAACTCCGCTGTCCCGAGTGCGGCGCCGATAAAGTCCAGCGGCAGTTCAGTGTGTTTGCCGCGCGATCCGCGGAAGGTGGCGCGAGCGCCGCGCCTCCGCCGATGGGCGGCTGTGGTCGCTGCGGCGATCCCGCCGGTCCGTGCGCAATGGGCGGATGACGGTTCATCAACTCCGCGATGTGAAGGCGAATTGAGTGGCGAAACCCAGTCGAGCAAAGGAAACGCTACCCTCGGCCCCGCTCGCCGCGCTCTTTGCGTGGCTGATGCCTGGTCTCGGGCATTGGTGGATCGGTGAGAAGCCCCGGGCGATCATCCTCTTCCTTGTCATCACGACCACCTTCTGGGGAGGCGTCGCCGTCGGCGGCGTACGCAGCGTCGTATCGGAGCGTGAAAACGGTCCGTGGATCGCCGCCCAGATGTGCCTGGGCCCCCAGGCGCTGATCGCGTGGCAGGCCGGAAGGTCGCTGCGGGAACGGGAAAAGGCGGACCCGACTGTCAGCTTCAAGGCGCCGTGGCCCTCGGGCGATATCGGCGTCATTTACGCCGGCGTTGCCGGGCTGCTGAATCTGCTGGTCATCCTGGACGTTCTCGCCCGCGTCGAGCGACTGAATGACGCGGCGCGCCCCAGGGCGCCCTCCACGTTGCGAAAGGCGGCGAATTCGTGACCTGGCTCAACGACCTGCTCGTCAACTGGATTGAAATTCGCGGCGTGGGTCGGCTGCTCATGCTCATCCCGCTGATTCTCAGCGTGAGCATCGTCTATAAGACGATCCGTTGCGTCGAACTGAAGAAGGTCCCGCTCGCATCGATCAAGCTGTGCGTCATGATCCTCGCCGGCATGCTGGCGATCGGATTTTCGCTGTTCGTGACGTTCAAGTTACTCGCGTAGGCGACGCCGGATGGCGATCGGACTCGCAACACGGCCGACCGCCAGTTAAACTGCAACGACTCGAATGGACTCGCATGTTCGTGAGCTGTCGCTCCGCCCCGCGCGGACGTGATACGCTCTGGTGGTTCCCGCAAATCAACGGAGGATCGATATATGGCCGTCACCGTCAAACGGGCAACGCTTTGGACGACGACGACATCGAACACCCCGGGCTCCCTCGCAGCCTCGCTCAGCCCCCTGGCCGAAGGTCAGGTGAATCTCGATCTCGTGATGGGATACAGCCATCCGGACAAGACTGGCGCGACCATCGAAGTCTTCCCGGTCGAGGGCGCCGCCCCTCAGCGCTCGGCGCGCCGAGCGGGCTATCGCAAGTCGGGCTTCCCCTGCGTCTCAATCATGGGGCAGAACCGCATCGGGCTGGGACGTCAGATCGCGTCGGCCCTGGCGGAAGCGGGGATCAACATCAACTTTTTCATCGCCCAGGTCGTGCGGAATGAGTACGTCGGCATGTTCAGCTTCGAGGCGGAATCGGAGGCCGATCTGGCCGTGAAGATCATCCGCGAGGCGCTGAAGCACAAGCCGCTTACCGCCACGCGCAAGCGCGCCCAGCGATCCACCGGCGCCGCCCGAAAAGTGTCGAAGCGCGCCGCGCCCGCGAAGCGCCCGGCGTCGAAGACCGGATCCGTAACAAAGAAGAAAACCAGGACGCGCCGCAAAGCGAAGGCGTGACACGGCGTCGTCTTTCAATTGGGGAACACTCGTGAAGACAACAGATCGCCTCCGTTGGATCTCGGCGCCACTGGCGCTTTGCATGTTCATTGTGATTGGCTGCGACAGGAGTCCGGCCAGATCGGAAACGCCCGCGGGCGAGAAGGACGTCGCGACGACCTCCTCCGACAGGAAGGACGAAACCAGCGGGAAGCCCCGTGACTCGAAAGACGAGACGCCGCCGGCGTCCGCTGAACCTCGAATCGAACCGAAGCCCGAGCCGTCCACGCCGAAAACGGAGACACCGGCGCCCGCAGTGAGTGAGGTCAGCGGCCCGAGCTGGAAGGCGCTGGATCCATCCGTTCATGAGTTCGGCACCGCGTGGGAAGGCTCGACAATCACCTACGACTTTCGATTCAGGAATGTCGGAAGCGAGCCGCTAATGATCCTCTCTCCGCCGAAGGGATACTGCAGCTGCTCGAAGCCCGGCGATTATTCCAAAGTCGTCCAGCCGGGTGAGGAAGGCGTCATCCCCTACATCCTCTCGACCAAGAACGCCGAAGGCGATCTCGTCCGCGATCTCAAGGTCAAGTTCAACGACCCGAAGAAACCCGAGTGGACGATCTACATGCGCGGCCACGTCAAGGAAGTCTGCTCGATCGAGGTCATCGCTGACGGTCGAATCGATGCAAACGATCCCGCCGCTCTCGCCAAGGTCAGGGACAAGAAGGCGAATTTCGACGTCATCTCGAAGGATGAGACGCTCTTCCGTGTGCTGCGGCTGACCAATACGTCCGGCCACTCGCCATTGACCATGAAGCTGGCGCCGATCGCCGGCGATCGGTTCAAGGCGACGCTTCGCGAGACAACACCGGGCGAGGAGTTCGAACTGACGATTGTCGGATCCCCCCCCTACAATCTGGGCTACAACAACGCCCTCATCCGGCTCGAGACGAATGTGCCGGATCGACCGACGTGGGTGGTTTCGATCTACGCGCGCCTGCCGGAACGCCTCGAAATCTCGCCGCCCAAGATCGTCGTGAACACGAAACTGGCCCCGACGAAAACGCGACGGATATCGATCAAGAACCACGGCGACACACCGGTCAGGGTCACGTCGCTCGAATGCAGCGCAGAGGACTATATCGTGACGCTTCTGCCGCCGGACGCGGAGCATCCAGGTGACTCCACGATCGAAGTGATCATGCCCGGTGGGGACTACGAGCCGCCCACCTGGGGTGAAATCCTCCGAATCGGAACGACAGATGCGGAAAAGGCGGTCATCGAAGTGCCGATTCTTCCCGGGTTCGGCGCCGCGACGCCGCGCCCGGCCGACAAACCGCTGAAGTTCTTCCCGGGCAAGCTGCTCGGCTGAACGAGCCCCACGCGGCCGTTACCGAATAACGAGTTCGCGCGCCGGCCGAATCCCGAGGGCGCCGGCGCGGTACTCGATCGCCGCCCGGCCGCGCGCCGAGCATCGAAGGCTGCCGGGGCCATCAGCGAACGAACCGCCGCGATGAACGCGATAGCCTGACTCGCCGCGCCCCGACTGTCGCCGACCGGAGGAACCCGTCGGGAGCGTGTAGGCGCCATAGGCGTCATAGCACCATTCCGAGACATTCCCGAGAATATCGTAGAGGCCGAACGGATTGGGTCGGAACCGCCCGATCGGCGCGTGCGTGTCGCCATACCCGTCGTCGATTGACATCTCCGCGTTGGCGTAGAGGGGACCACCACGATCGTGGTAGGCGCGATCCGCCAGATTGGCGGCGCCGGCGAGCGTGTCGGGGGTCGCCCCCGTCCACCAGGGCGTCGCCGTCCCCGCGCGGGCCGCGTACTCCCACTGGACTTCCGTCGGCAGCGCCATCCCCTGACGCCAGAGTACCTCAACGGCCGTGTCCCATGCGACATTTTCCACGGGGTGCAGCGACATCGTCGCGCCGGATTCGAGAGGATTCGACTGCAGCTGACTGGGATTGTCGGACGCCACACGCCGCCACTGGACCTGCGTCATTTCGTACTTGGACAACAGAAACGCGCCGAGCTTGACCTCATGCACGGGCCGCTCGTCGTTACCCGCCATCGGATCGATGCGCTGTTTCGCCAGATCGCTCTCGGCCCCGGTCCTCGACGCGCCGATGATCGCCGTTCCCGACGGAATCAGCACCAGCACGACCCCCGACGACGCCGTGATCTGAAGTCGACCATCCGGACCTCGCGTCGGCACATCCCCCGTCTGGATATCGACGAATTCATAAAGACCCGAATCGGGATCCGGTCCCAGCGGGACGAGCCCGATCTGGCGCACCATGGGGACGCCGCGATACATCGGGAAACGACTCGGGTCGCGGATCGCGGAAATGGCGGTGTTCCAGTCGTCGATGTGCTCCTGAATGGACTCGACATAGATTCGCCTGGCCTTCTCCAGACGTCCCTGCATGTCCGTGAACACGCCGTCGTGCGTATCGAAGAAGTCCTCGAGATTCCGCACAAGATCGACGAGGACGTCGTGTTGCAGCGCGTCGGCGGGATCGGCGAATCTGCAGAAGTGCTCCGACGGAATCGACTGATGGATATCGCGTTCTTCGGCGGACAGCGTCTTCAGCATTGAATCGATCCGCTGACGCTCCCGGATATCATCCTTGTTTGCGGAGTCCCGAAGCCGCAGCCGCCGGCGCTCCAGCTCCGAGATGCGATTCCTCACTTCGTGAAGTTCGTCCGTCATGCGAACGCCCGTGAGATCGAGCTGCTTGACGAGGTTCTTCTCGATCGCCTTTTCATGGAGACGCGCCAGCTGATTGCGGTAGATCACCTGTCGTTCGCGGAACGGCGTGGCTCGCTGAATCCAGTCCTCCATGGCGTAGATATTCGCCGGATTGGCCGGCCAGAGTCGCCTCGCTTCCGCCTTCAGCTGCTCCAGTTCCCGCGCGTCCGCCAGGCGGCGAAAATCGGCGAGGCGACGCTCCGCCAGATTCGAGGCGATCCCCGTGAAGACCAGACCGATCAGGAGCGTCACGATGACCGACGCCGTTCCGAGCACCAGCGCCCGATTTCGCCGTGCGAATTTTCGAAACCGATAGACAGAGCCCGCGGGCCGGGCGTGAATCGGTTCGTCATCGAGGTAGCGTCGCAGGTCGGCCGAGAATTCGGCGCACGACGCGTATCGACGCTCGCGATCCTTGTCCATCGCCTTCAGAACGATCGTCTCGACATCGCCGCGCAGCGAGCGATCCACGAGACTCAGCCGCGTGGGTTCGTCGTCCTGGATGGCCCGAATCGCCTCGGGAATCGACGTCTTTGATACGTGGAACGGATATCGCCCCGTGAATACGCGGTACGCAAGCACGCCGAGCGCGTAGACGTCGGATCGCGCATCGATCTTTCGGGAATCGCCGCGCACCTGCTCGGGACTCATGTAGGGCAGCGTGCCGATGAGCTTGCGCGCCTCCGTCCGCATCGTCGCCGCGTGCACATCGGCGTCCGTCACGCGGGCGACGCCGAAATCCAGGACCTTTGGCTGACCTGACGAGTCCACGAGAATGTTGCTCGGCTTGAGGTCCCGATGGATGACATTGTTCTGATGCGCATGATCAACGGCGTCGCAGATCCGCACGAGCAGCGCGATGCGCTCGCGAAGGTTCAGCTTGTAGGCCTCGCAGTGATCCGTGACGGGAAGCCCTTCGACGAGTTCGAGGGCGAAGAACGGCTGGAGGCCCAGTCCCGCGTCGGCGGCCCCGGCTTCGTAGATCTGCGCGATGCCGATGTGATGCAGTCGGCCGAGAACCTGCGCCTCTTTTTCAAATCGGCGCAGCAGCTCTCCCGTGACGAGCCCGGTCCGAAGCACCTTCAGCGCGACCTCTCTCTGGGGGTTCTTCTGGCGAGCGCGGTAGACAACGCCCATGCCGCCCTGACCGAGAACGCCGAGAATCTGGTAACCGCCCAGTTCCTCCAGCCCGCCGCGCGCGCGGTGATCGACCGCCTGCACCTGGCGCATGACGTCGGCGATCAGATGGGCGTCGCTCTTGTTGGAAGAATCGTCATGCATCGCAATTCGTCAATCGACGTGGCGCTGTGATGCGCCGGGCGCCCGATCGCGGCGTCCGGCGATCAATGATGGCTGAAGAAACGCGAGCCGGAGCCCAGCATCTCCCCCAGGCGCTTGACGGCGCGGATGCGCAGGAGATGAATCGCCCCCGTGGTGCGCCCCATCTCCTCGGCCACGTCGCCGACACTCTTACCCTCGAGGAACAGCCTTCGAATCACACGCTGGTAATCGTCCGGGAGCCGGTCGATCTCCGCCTCGAGCACCTGTCGGATTTCGTGCATTCCCGCCTGACGCGACGGGCTGACACCGCCCTCTTCGATCAATTCGTAGAGCATCGCCACGCCGTCCCCCGTTTCGGACGAGACGACCCGGCGATCGGGCGGCGGTCGCTTGGCACGATCGAGATACTGGATGGCGTCGCGAAGATTGTTGTCGGCGATTCGCTTGAGCCATCGCGGGAACGACGCCGCCGTCCCCGTGAAGCGGTTGATCTGCTCAAACGCCTCGAAATACGTCACCTGCATGATGTCGTTGGGCTCAAGGACGGCCCGCCAGCGGGCGTTGATCTGGAGCCGCTCGCGGACCTGCGGTCCGTGACGGAGCAGGAGTTCGCCGAGCGACGCCGTGTCCCCCTGCCGTGCGCGATTCAGAAGCTGTTCGTCGGAGGTGGTCATGTCCATGGGGTCTATTCCATATGCTAGCCCGGACATTGACCTTGTCGACGGAGATTGAGCGGGCCATCGTCGAAAAACGCCGTGAGACCGGCGTCGGCGTCGTGAAATTCCGAGCCTATTCGCGTTCCGCCCGAATCAGCACGACATCCTCGACGGGTACCTCGCCGTTCAGATCGACGGCGCTGATCGCATCGACGACGTCCAGCCCCTCGACGACGTTGGCGAATACTGTGAATCCGCCATTCTGATTGTCGAGATTCGTGGAATTGTCCGTCAGATTGAAGAAGAACTGCGACGTCGCCGAATCCGGATCGCCGCCAAGCTTCGCCATCGCGACAGTGCCCCGAACGTTGCTTCGGGACGGGCTGAACTCGTTGACGATCGGGTCGCGCAGGCCCTCCGGCTGCACCATGTCCGGCAGGAAGCCTCCACCCTGCACCACGAAGTCCGGAACGACGCGATGGAAGATCGTTCCGTCGTAGAATCCATCCTCGACGTACTGCAGGAAATTGTCCGTCGTCACGGGCGCGTCGGACACCATCTCGACGACGATGTCGCCCAGCGATGTCGTCAGTCGAACACGATTCGGCGTGACGACGCGGAAGCCATCCGCGAGCGACGCCGAATTCGTGTCGGGATTCTCCACGACGACCTCGTAGTCTCCGACAACGGCGCCCGACAGATCGAAATTCACCAGGAGCGTCGTTCTGGACTGGACGCGAACATTGGCGCCGTCCAGCGTCGTCTGGCCGCGCACGAGACGCACGCTGGCGCCATCTTCAAAATTCTCACCGTCGATCGAAACGTCCGACACGGATGTGTCCACTTCGCCGAACGCCGGCGTCACGGATCGCACGAACGGCGCCGATCCCGTGACATCGACCACCTGTGACGTCGAGACGGACGCGCCGAATTCGTCGGTCACTGTCAGCGTGACGGTATAGTCATTCGGCTCGGCAAATGTGTGCGAGACCTGCTCCCCCGTGGCCCCGTCCGAATCGTCGCCAAAATCCCAGGCGAACGTGGCGATGCCGCCATCCGCGTCGGCGCTGGCGCCGGCGTCGAAGTTGAATCGCAGCGCGTTGCCCGCGTCCTCTTCGAACGTGAATGAAGCGGTCGGCAGTGAGTTCACGAGCACGCTCTGCGTCATGGAGGCCTCGCCGCCGCGATCGTCCGTGACTTTCAGTCGGACGGAATAGCGACCGCTCCGCGTGTAGGCGTGCGTCACGACCTGTCCGGCGCCCTCACTTCCGTCGCCGAAATTCCACTCAAAGGACACGATCTCGCCGTCAGGATCAGACGAGCCCGTGCCGACGAATTCGCGGCTGAGGGTCCCGTCCGACACATCGTCACCGGCCACATCGCGCACAATGAAACGCGCCGCAGGCGTTCGATTCGGCCCGACGACGAAAATCGGCAGTTCGCCGATCGCCAGGAGCCGCGGCGGTTCCTTCGTCACGATGTCCGCCTGATTGAATACGTAGGCGCGCACTGTGAAGACGCCGTCTTCGACAAAATCATGGGTGACGACGCGGCCTTCGACGATCGACTTGTTGTTCATCGTGGCGCCGTCACCAAACTCCCAGTTGATCGTGTGGGCGTCCGGATAGTCGCGCAGGTCCACTTCGATCCGGCGCAGCCGCGTATCGGCCGCCGGCGATGTGGCCAGCACGGCGGGTGGCTGACGCAGGTCGAACGATGTCCCGGGACCGCTGGTGTTGCAGCCATCCGTCGACATGCCCATGCTGAACGACAGGCCGATGAGCAGAGTCAGCGCGTAACGCTTTTGCATCGTAGAGTTCCCCCGCCTCCGTGTGATTCGATGATGGTCCCCGCGGATCGCCCCCGCCACGATCATTTGCCGTGGACGCGCAGAAATCGCAGGGATGCCCATTTTAGGCCGGTCGGAAGGGCCGGGTCATCCTGGCGCCGCCCCGGATTCGGGGGAGGCGAGGCTCTATCGGACGGGCGCCACGATCACGGACGATGCGCCGCCTCGTTTGGGGACTTTTCCCAATTGGGGACTCCCCAATGTGGGGAATCGCCGGACTTTCCCCACGTTTCGCCCCGACGCCATCTCGACGCTCGCGGCGATTCGCGAGCTGTAAGACCTTAAATTTACTGCAGTTAAAGAAACTCTCCCATTCTGATCGCATCCTCGGCCCGGTTTGGCACACGGAATGCAATTTGTCCTGGCGAGGCGGCGAAACGCTCGACGGGCCAGGAGGCCCTCGCCGCGGATGGACTTGAAACTCACCGGTTTCGCAGGCGGCCAGCGCCCGAACCGGAAACAAACGTGCCTGACCCATGTGAATGGGTCGGTTGTGTGTGAAGGGATGGGCTCGAGTGCGAGGCGGGCCCATCCCGATTTTTTTACGCGCCTGGATCCACGCCGCCCGCCGGCCGCACTGCCGGCACGCCACTCAGACGGGCGTCGCGATCAGCATACGAGCGGCGATTCCGTTGGGACCCACGCGGATCGACACGGACGCGCCACACTCGGGGCAGCGTCCCTGGTACCGCAGGTCATCGGGACGGCGATACACACGCGCATACGCCGCACAGCATTCGTAGTACACACCCACCCAGACGCGATGTGACGACGTCGCCGAGTCCGCCATCGGCGTCTCGCCAGGCGGGTCGAGATCAGTGATGTCCAGGTGTCGCCCCAGCGTCGCGTCATCGGCGTCAGGTCCGTCCATACTCGAATATCGGCTGCGCCCTTCGGAATGATGGACTTGCCAAACGGCGAGAATCTGCTTTACTAAAGGGTCCCCCTTAAGTCGGGGTCGGCATTGCCGACCACCGTAGGCCCCCATCGTCTAGTGGCCTAGGATATCAGGTTCTCATCCTGGAGACCGGGGTTCGAGTCCCCGTGGGGGTGCCATTAGTAAACCCGTCTGGCGGTAGCGCCAGGCGGGTTTTTTCTTGCCGTGAAATTTAATGTGATATTAAATGTCACCTCCTAGACCCTCGAAAAGTGGCCAATCTGTCCACTTGGAGGCGACTATGCCCAAGAGAAACCCGACCAAGAAAGGCCGCCCTCCCGAGTTCGTAAAGGACGACGAAGGGGCCGATATCAAGGGACTCTCGTCCACGCCGATCAAGCGAAAAGGCAAATTGACCGGCTATCGGTATTACGCCACCTACTCGAAACCAAGAAAATATTTCGGAAGCGACCGGCAGCTTGCCATCATGCGATTTCGATCATGGGAATCGCAGCAGAAGGAAGAGTCGATACTTATCCCCCACCGGAAACGCCCGACACCGGCAGACCTTAACTTGATCGAACGCTACAGACAGAAGCTCGACGGAAAGGTCTTTAAGCTCGGAGAATTTGATTCCCATCGAATCCCGCTGGAAATCCGAGATCGCATGCGCTTGGCTTTACTGAAGCCCGACTCTGAATACGAAAAAGCCTACGACATTGAGTTCACCGTCGAATTCAACGACGGACAGCTCGACACCAAAACGCTGCTGCCAGCGGAGGCGATCTGGCCTCGGATTCAGTACTATACCAAGGCATGGAAAGCTCGGGCAGAAAAGGAGTCCGGTGGGCCAATCCACTGCACGATGGACAGTATCCGCGACGGCACACAGAACGCCGCCGACGAGGCGAATTGCGACCCCATCCATACGGCGATGCTGTTGGGGCACGTTCTGCCAGGCGTGGGCGATGCCTACAAACAGCGACGACCGAAGAAGACTGAGCGAGCTGTCGAGGCGATACACAACGCCTATCGGATCACCAAGCTCGTCGCGGATTTTGAAAACCGACCTACAACTGATTTGACTCACAAGAACAAGTAGATTGGCCCGTGCAGGGACATGCGATGCCTGTGAGTTCTCATTTCGGAAAATCTGTCCGCGTGACCACTTGGTCGATTGTCGGATACGCTTCGACCCGCCTGTACCATGCTGTTCGCTCTTCAACTGACAACTTGTTGTACTCCATCTTCAGTTCCCGCCATCGGCAAGTCGCCTTGTCGTTCCAACGGTCTTTGATCTCTTGCTCAGTGAAGCAACGTCCCGATTTATCCATCGCGTAGGTCGTTTCGTCATCCGCCAGCGAATCGACCATATAGCGAACCAACGCCTTTATCAGGAGATTGAACTCCCTTGGCCGCCGGTTTGGCGGCAGACTAGGAAGATCATCATCGAAATCCTCATCGAATATTTCTGTGGTTGTCGAGTCTTCAGCCGATTCGTCATCGTCCAAGGGGTCCGGATACTCATCCCGGTAACTTCCGAGCTTCCAACCTCGACTCAGCCATCGTCGGAGTTCGCCAGGGATCCATGTAATCGGAAAGTCATACTCAATCGACGTTGAGGCGAGAAAGACCTCACGGTCCATGTCCCAGACAACATCTTCAAGCGTGAATCCCATCGGGTCAGGACACTCATCGATGAGGCGGCTATGGATTCGAATTCCATTTGATACGGGAAACGGCAGCTCGAGTACGCGAGTAACGACGATCCCGGGACCGTACTCAGACATGGGCGGAACGTATTTGAGGTGCAGGTCGAGATTGACTTTGTACATGGAACAGAAAGGTACATTCAATCACTGGTTTCCGCGAATTGGACACCCAGGCGACATGCTCGTAGCAAGTATGCGCCATCCAAACCCTTGATGCAAAATTGAGTCTACATCCTTGGGGCGTTCCAGCAGTCACGATAGAATTGACTCGAACCTGGAGTACGTTGCCATTATCTCATACTTTCAAAGGCATTTGCGTGGGCACGATACTCTCACGTTACGCGTGCAGTCTCCATGGCCTGAAGGGAACGGGGTGTTATGATCCAAGACGTGGCAACGCGGGCCTTGGAAGCGTTCTTGGATCAGGATGCACTGATCGAATCGGCGATTCAAATAAGTACACCACTGCCCGATTTGGTTTCTCTTGACGCCTGTAAAGGACTGTCACCCACTTTACTAGATTTCTTAATTCGTTATGAGCCGAAGATTCAGGAATCTGGTTTATACGATCATCAAGCAGAACTGATTAAGCGGCTTGATAAAGAGCCTGCTGGGGTCGTCCTGACGTCAACGACTGGAACTGGAAAAAGCCTCTGCTTCTGGTATTGGGTCTTTCGCTGCCTGACCCGGGAGTCTGGCTCGACTGCACTCCTTTGCTTCCCCACACAAGCCCTCCTCTGGTCTCAGGCCTCACGAATTGCGTCAGTTTCTGAACCGGATTCTCTCATCCAGATTGGAGACGTCGCGTTTGGCGGGATCGTTCGCATAGGCCACAGGATGATCCCGTGGTCAGTATGGAAGGGGTCCGGCTTTGGACCGACCGTTGATGCCGCGATGAAGACGCATGAGAATTCAGAGCATTTTGCTTCATCACGTGTTCTTCTATCGACTCTCGATAAGGCCCATTTCAGCTTGGTTCGTGGAACTCGCGGATTCTGTGGCAAAGAGTTCCTAAGCCGATTGGTCGCCATCGTACTTGATGAGGCTCATGTCTATCACGGTGCCTTTGGATCAAACGTCCACTACTTCTTGAAGCGGTTGCAATTGGCATGTGATCTCCTACGGCCCGATTCGCCGAGGCTGTTCTTGGCCTCCGCGACATTGCCTAACGCAATTGAGTTTGCAGCGTCCCTGACCGGGCAGCCTCAAAGCCAGTTCCTGCACGTGGCAGACAGCGTTACACCCGGCCTCGCATCATTAAACGTACTAGATTTGCCCGACGCAATTGGGGCAGAGCACGGAGAGCGATTGACCAGGTATTTGATGCTTGTGAATGCAGGCGCGAATCCCCTGGACACTGTACTCGGCAACCCGTCAGTCATTGGGAGTGACGTGAATGCGATCTACTTCTCTCCAAGCAAGTTTGACAGTCGTGAATTTCGGATCGCCCTGAATGCTCGGGTGCCGCAACGTACGCATGTTATTTATGATGCCGACCTACCTCCGCGTGAGAGACGCTGCGTAGAGTCGCAACTAAATATGACCAAGACCAAAGGAACGACGGTTCTCGCAACATGTGCGATGGAACTGGGAGTCGACATCGAAGGACTCGATGTCTGCGTGATGGACCTCGTACCCAATAGGAGAAGTGCATTATTGCAGCGTATCGGTCGTGTCGGAAGGCGAAGCGGAACTCCCGGTCTCGCAATCCTGTCTATCCCGTCCGGGCAACTCATGAGTGAAGTGCTAGAAGACCCAATTAGGGCTTTTCAATTCTCTGAACTACCCAGGCTGACTATTCCATCAGATGTCGAGATGATCAAGTGGCGACACATGCTGGCCGTTGAATCGGAATGGAACGCATATGAACGAGAGGAGAGAGGAATAGCGCTGGAGACTCTGAATCGGCTGACAAGAGACCACTTTGGCGAATTCCAAGAGTGGGATGGCCTGAAGCAGCGATTCGGGCAGAAGTATGGCGACGTGGTCGACCTAGCGAACAAGTATTGGCCGCATCAAGGGTTTCGAGCCATTTCAAACGACGCAAAGATCCCACTAACAGAATGTGCCGGACTTGATGGGGATAAACCCATGCCGGTGATAAAGGACGGTGAACGGCAGGATGTTGCATGGATTGAGGATACTCAAGTGTTCCGTGACGCACATCCTGAAGCTGTGTATCTATCACATCGTGGCCAAAGATGGCGAGTGGTCGGATACAATGTAGGTTTCGCTTCAGACGGACGGAAAGCTCCCTTGCCCACAATGATCTTCGTTCGTCGTGAGAGCAAGAGCATCTTCACGCGAGGTGTTTGGCAAGATACGTTGACCCCCAGAAGGCCCATTGATCTTGGTAAAGCAGAGGACAAGCCGCGAGTCGGAATTCTGGAGTTCAGTTCGTGGGAGTACCAGAAGAAATGGGATGGTTATCTCGAATATTCCTTGCCTAGGAAATTCCAAAAACGGGTAACGCTAGCTGAAGTCTCAGAACGGTTCACGCAGGCGAGAAATGCCGGGACGCGATTTCCGTTTCTCAAACCACTGACCTACGCGACCCAAGGATGGCAGTGGCAGCTACCGTCGGATCCGAGCTTGGACATGAGTATGATTTCGGGCGAAGAGATTGGCCACTTGCTGCGGGTGTTCCTGACCGGCATTGTGGAGGCCTCGCCTTCCGACCTAATTGTCGAATTCGAGTCTCACCCACCTGCAATCAGGGTCGTGGATGCCGGCCGTGGCGGGAACGGGGTGAGCCGCTCGTTACTACAGTCCAATCGCGTTGTAGAGGCGCTCAAACATGCGACACGAGTGACCACTGACGCTCAGGCGAAGAATAGGCCCGAGCAAACGGAAATTGCTCCCGGCTTGGTTGTGCAAGACAAGGCAAAGCTGGCAGCTCTTACGGACTCCCTACAACATATCATGAAATGCTGGGCGTGATCGAGGAGGCCCAAGCGGTAACCGCAGTAGACTAGCATCGGTATGCGCTTCAGCAATTTTGACGCGTTCGAGTTCAGCGTCACCTATGTGCCCAGAATCGACTTGGCCGTTTCCTCGATTACAGTGTCACCAAATGACCCAATCAGTATGGTTCGATTGTAAACAAACGACATATGTAGATCATCGCGTGCCCGAGTCATCGCAACATAGATATGAAACGCGTCTCTCCATCGCTCATCCCACGGCAATCCTAAGTTACGCGACGCGGTTCATCGAGCAATCGTGAAGCGGATTACTAGGAGAGAAAGGTACGACAGCCCCGGCGAGTACATTTATCGATTCGACCTGTGGCTTCCCCGCCATGAGAAATGGTTCTGTTCGAACACCTACGTGAACAAGGCCGGAAACCCAAAGGCCCTACAAAGGCTCCAATACGCAGCGAATGCGCTTGGAGTTGAAGTCGGCAAGCTGGATGGGGATTTCGACAAGGAGATTGCAATCAAGACTTTCACTAGGCAACACAAAGACTACAACGGTGGCAAGCCGTACAGCGATGTCGACAAGTTTCTGCCCGCTGACTCAGTTAGCGAAATGGACGTGACAACTGGCCGGGCATGTAAGAAATGCTGGGGAAAGGTTAAAAGGCCGCGTGACATGTTCGCGAGTGACGGAAGCGCGATATGGAGCGTCAACAACTCGATACCGCAATCCGGTGAGAATCAGGAAAGGGGTGACGGAAATGAGTGACCCAGCTTTGAAGTCAAGTCACACCACGCGTTGCTGGTTCTCGGATGATTATGTTCAGTCGTTCCTCACTCACCAGCATCCCTATGACTACGCGAAGCAACTGATTGTGTACCCCAAGGAGTCGATCTACAGGCAGTATTGTGACAGGGTGATTAGGCAAGGAAAGGCGAAAACACCTTGGGCTGCTAATCCGATCGCCCTGAAGAAATGCAAGCCGTCATTGCTGAAGTTTCATCTTCAGGAGTCGACACGTCGCTTTGATGGTTTTATCCCCCAAACAAGCGTTGTCACTGGTTGGGACTCAAAGCTGAAGGAAGAAGTTGAGCGTGTCTACGGTGCGAAGTGGATTCTGGTTAGCTATTACTCAGATAGTTGGGTCAACTTCATCCAAGTAGACATCGATAGGCATGGACCAGAGGACGAAGACAAAGCCAAGCATCAAGTGTCTTTGCTTGAAGATGCAGCAAGAAGGTACGGTTTCGAGATCGTGTGGACAACCAGTCCCGGGTACTTGGATGAATCAGGGAGTTTTGTGCATGGTTTGTATGCATGGATACGCCTTGATGAATCTCAGATGGTCATGGACATCAAGCATCATGTGCGTGGTTTCTTGTATTCGATAGGTCTTGAGGAGATTGTACGAAAAGGAGAAGGTGCTTATCTCAAGGAGAAGAAGCTTGTACGGTTACCGGGACAATTTAATGTCGAACTTGCAAATCCACTCACCTTCGAGAAGCTCTATAGACACACTCCGGTATCGATGGGGAGATCTTTCGCGGAACGTGGCGAATATTCGGGAGTTTCGGAGCCGACGTTGAGGGGACTATCGAGGACGGATCTATCCAGTTCACGGCCACGGTCCCGGGTCTGGACGATGCGACCGTCACGGCTAGCGTACAGTCGGATGGTTCGTGGGCCGGCACGATTGACGGATCCGGATACTCAAACGAGCCGTTCGTCGCGGAAGTGAAGTTCTTTCCCTAATGATCAGGGTTCCTTGGTATAATGTGCGGATTCCCGGCAAGTCTCCTGCGGGCATGATGACATGATTGACCTTCTAAAGTCACTTTCCGTCGTGGTCGAGCGATTGCATAAGGCGATTCGCTCTGACAACGAGCTTCGCGGCGAACTACGAAATCTCGCCCGATTCATTCTGACTATCACGGAAGAGGAGCAGCCCGGTCCGCAGGCCGAAATGCCTCCACAAGAAGTCGAACAAGTAGCCGACGAAGTTGACGTGGCGCCAGCGGTTGCCCCCGTTGAACCGAAGCCTCAGTACGCGCCAGCGGACCTGTCGAAGCTCGACATTGGTTCTATGGCAGAACCCGACCAGTCGCCACATCAACAGATTCAGCGTTTTGCTCCAGCTGCCGTCGATGAGTCGAAACTGCCTTTGATAGAGAAGCGATTGTCGATGAAGGCGGAAGGCAGCCGCTGGATGGCAAAACGTCACCAATTGCTCGCAGCAGGCGCTGACTTTGCAACGGAGATAGAACCGCAGGATCGTGAGATCATCCGGCGCGCCAAGCTGTTGGAGGACTGCTTCCTCTGGATGAACCACCCGAGTTGCCCGACGGTCGAAGACCACGGGTTCTTCGAGCAGTTGGGCGATTGCTACGAGGTCGCGGGCAACGCGGTTGCACTTCTTCGCAGGATTCTCTCAGATCGCGAGCGGTTCGAGAGTCATCTTGAAGCCGCAATGTACCTTGCCGCCGAATCCCAATCGATGGTTCGAGGTGCGGTTGCAGATATTGGCCAGCAGGAGGACAACGATCAACTCCAACTCTTTCAGTTCCTCAAGGCCCTGGCATTCCAGGAGCAGACCTTCATCAATCGTTACATGAAGAACGACGACCTCGCCGACCCGACAAGATGGGAAGGCGTGCAGGATCGAATCGATGCGATTGACTCGAAGATTGATGAAGTCGTCGATGCTGCCAAGAGGCGCAAGAAGCACTTCAACGCTATCCGCTACCACATCAAGCGAATCGAGCAACGTCCGGGCGACAATACCCACGACTGGAACAAGATCGTATCCGAAACAGCCATGCTGGTTGAAGAAGGCATGCCACCAAGTAACGTTGAGTTGCGTGACCTGCTCGTTGACCTCGTTGACGACATTCCTGAGGACGTTGACGTGCCTGATGCCGCCCGGCGGGTGCTTGACGCCATCGACCGATTCCTGTCTGAGCGAACCTCAATCCCCGAAACGACCGTCGCAGAGATTGATACACCAGCTGTCAAGGAGGTGGCAAGTCTCCTGCGTGGACAGTCGGTGTTGATGATTGGTGGCGTGCCGCGACCGTATGCAAAGGCGGCGTTGGAACGGGCGTTTGAACTCAAGGAGCTGCTCTGGAAGCGAACGAATGAGCATAACGCGAGGCTGGACTGTGAAGCCGAAGTCTCCAAACCCGATTTGGCAGTGGTACTGTTGGCGATTCGATGGACTCGGCATGCCTACGGCGATGTGAAGGTGACCTGTGACCTCCATGGCAAGCCTCTGGTCCGCTTGCCGCGCGGCTATAACCCAAAGCAGGTTGCTGAGGAGATCTTGCGACAGGCTTCGGAACAGCTTCGGGAGATGATTGAATCTCGGTGAAGAACGGCTCATGAAAGAATCCATGCAAGACAACGATCAACTTGAGCAACTGATTGCCAAAGGCCGACTTCCTGCGGCTGTCGTTTCATCCGAGTGTCCAGCGCTTCCAGCGCCGGCCGGTGGGATAGACCTTCGCGACCGTTTCCAAGGTTGCCTGCTTGGTGTTGCCATCGGCGACGCACTTGGGCGACCCGGCGAGGGAAGGCCCCATTCGGCGACCGTGGAACGGTATGGCGGCCCATTGCGGGAATTCAAACCTTGGAGAGGATGGACATCCGGGCCTGTCGGCACAATCACCGACGATACGCAAATGACGATGTGCATCGCCGAGTCGATTGTCGCAACGGGAAGAATCGACTTCGAGGAAATGGGGCTGCGGTTCGCAAGCTGGCTTTCCTATGGAAGGGGAAAAGGGCGCACCTGCGTTGAGGCATGCAGCAGGCTGCGAGATGGAATCCCCTGGTACGAGGCTGGTGTGAAGTCCGCAGGGAATGGCGCGGCAATGCGTACCGCTCCCCTCGGTCTCCTTCGCTATCGCGATCTTCGTTCGCTGCGAGTGGACTCTGCGATTGTAGCGATGATCACCCATGCTGATCCAACCGCAATCGCATCAGCCATCGCACAGTCGTCGTGCATCGCCTTCTGTCTCACACAAACAGCTGATTCTGTTGACGTGAGGGGCCTGATTGACTTCGTCGTTGAGATGATCGACGGCATCGAGCCACATGATATCGAAGAGCGACGGCCGGGAGGGGGGCAGACGACGCTGGCGAAACGACTTTCTGAACTCCCTGACCTGCTTCGCAATCCCGATTCACGCGAGGTCTACAACTACCTGTACAACGGTGCATTTGTTCTGGAGTCGCTTCCAACAGCCTTTTACGCATTTCTGCAAAACCATGAGAGTTTCGATGAGGCGATGTTTGCTGCCGTGGACGCGGGTTACGACTGCGATACGAGCGGGTCGTTGGCAGCTGCCCTTGCAGGTGCCCTGCATGGTCGTTCCGGTATTCCAACTCATTGGCTGGAAGGGCTTGAACATTGCAAGGAGCTGATCGAGCTGGCGGATGAGATCTTTCGGCTCAGCGCGGAATCGGAATGCGAAATACGTTGACGCTGTTGAAGAAGCGTCCTCGGTCTTAAGGAGCCTTGATGGCAACACTCGAACGAGCGATTGAAATTGCGGTAACAGCCCACAAGGGGCAGGTCGACAAGGTTGGAGAGGCGTACATCCTCCATCCGCTTCGCGTCATGCATCGCGTACAGTCCAAGGATGAGATGATCGTGGGAGTCCTTCACGATGTCATCGAGGACACGGAATGGACTGCCGAGTCGCTCAAGCAGGACGGCTTCAGCGATGAGGTACTCCATTCTCTCGGCTGCCTGACGCGGGGAGACGAGACTTACGAAGAGTTCATCGAGCGGGCAAGCCGTGATCCCGTCGCCAGAAAAGTCAAACTCGCGGATCTAGAAGACAACATGGATATTCGGCGACTGCCCGCGATCACCGAGAAGGACGAGAAGCGACTCGCGAAATACCTGAGGGCATGGAGGCAGCTCCTGGGCCGTGGGGTGAAGTAGTCAAGAAAGTCCTTGGTTCTCGGAAAAAGTCGCCAACGAACTTGTTGGGTCTTGAGAGTCTGCGGTTGTACAATTTGTCACGATCACGATGAGAGTGAGTGATGAGTGGGTCTTGAATCGATCTCTTATCACCAACGGTTCAGGTGTACTTCATCCGACCATTTATCGAAATAACACACGGTCACGCAATTCATAGGGCGCTTGGCGATCTTATGATTTGACGAGGATTTCCGACAATGCGATCCGGATCTCCGAAAATGGACTTCGTGCTCTGGAAGCAATTCGAACGTAGCTACCGGGCATTGAAGAATAATGGACGCAACGGCAACGAGGCATACAAGCAGGTAATTACTGCGATTGCATTATGGCAACATGGTGAAGACCCCGGACTCAAACGTACAAAGCACGGGGAATCGCGTTTAACCCATGTAGTTAAGTACGACCTGCGAGGTTACTTCCGCCTCGTTGTGTATGAGCACGAAGACTTGAGAGTGCCACTATTTACGGGAAGTCACGACGACACTGAAAAATGGCTTGACAGCAAAAAGGGACACAAGTTTCATTTCGATCCCGACTCGAATGACATCTCATTACTTCGCGTGCCTCGAAGTGACTCAGAGATTGAGGATACTGACGAATCGACCGGGGATCAAGGATTAGCAAATGGCGCCCTCGTCGAATGGTTGCCGAGAGATCTGATTGATCGGCTCGACCTGCCCGGCTCGACCATGCGCACAATCAAGAATCAGGTACTTTTCTCGAATATTCACGAGTCAAGCACCACAGACCTGATTGATGCTCTGACTTTTCCATCAGACGAAGTTCGACTTGTGGTCAGAGACGCTCTTGTCAAGGTAGCGAGATTCAGGATCTGTCGACCACGGAACTTGCAGTAATCAATCAGATCCCTACCTCTATCGTAGACGGGCTGTTTCTATGTGGAGATCCGGTACAGAAAGTGTTTCCAAAGCAGCATGATCTGATAAGAGCAGGAATTGATATTAAGGGACGAGGGGCGATCTTACGGCAAAATTATCGAAACACGAAGCAAATCCTAAAGTCAGCGTTTTCGATCATTCGAGAGTTTTCCAAACTCGCAGCGATTCCCAAAGCGGACATCATTCCACCGGAGTACGCGTTTCGTGACGGCACGCTTCCAAGTATCTATAAATGCGCGACGCATATGGAACAACTCGATTGGCTTTTTGCGATGCTTTCGCTGATTGACAGCCAGCTCGACAGCGTTTGCATTTGCTCGTCTCGGACTCAGTCTTTGATAGATGTCGAAGAAAGGTCTCGGTTAAGAGGGATTGACACGTATCGTCTTACAGGTGACGACAAGTACCTTCCCACGGGACTCAAACTTTCAACACTGGAGAATGTAAAAGGGCATGAGTTTAGCGTGGTCTTCCTATTGGACCTGTCTGACAGTGAGCTGCCATCGCGGAGTTTCCCGTATGGGGAACTCGGCCTTCTCTTTCGGTCGGGGTCAATAGATTTGTCATTCATAGGATTTCCCTTCAGATAACTAAGCGCGTACAAACTCCCTTTCCATTGCAGAACGCCTGCAATGGGTACTTGTCGAAACGTGGCCAAGATTCCTGCTCTTGCAGGGCGAAGCCAATAATGGGCTGTAGGGGTTATGCGGCGTCTATGACTGGGACATGTTGCCGCTGTTTCCACGATTCGAAGCGACTCGGATAATTCATGACCCAGAATTCGCTTCCAAACTTGTCCTGCTTGTTTGAATACTTGTGAGGCATGGCGCAGGTAAAGAGGCGCTCATGAATCCTGAAACCTGCGTAGAGTCTCCGAAAGTACCGGCTGGCGTTGATCGTCAGCAACCAGTCATGCGCAGACTCTCGTAACGAGTCGGCCAATCGGACATGCTCTGATTCCTGCCAAGGCTCGCCGTCGTACAGATTCCCGCCTGAGACCAAATATGGCGGGTCGAGGAATACCCAGACGTTGTCTCCCGGAGCGGTGAGTACCTTCGAGTAGTCCAAGCATGTCAGTTTCGACCTGCGGAGTACGGCCTGTTGATGCTCAAGTTTCTCGCGCGTTACGGAGGCCATTCCGTCCTTGAGATACTCATAGCTTGCGCAGGCGATGTCATGTCGGCAAAGCCTAGTCAGGCAGCCAATGGACCAACGATTGAGCATGAGCCAAAAGGACGGGCAATAGTCGCAACGGGCCTTTGCTTCGTCGTATTCCTTGAGCGTGGCGAAACGACTTGGCTTCCACCCCGTTTGATAGAGCTGCCTTCGCAAGGCGTCCACCCAGAGCCGACAATCGTCAAATACGCCACGAAGCTCATGCTCGTTGAGGGCAGATGCGTAGTCCTTCCACTCAAGCAACTCGTTGATGTAGTTATCGTCGTCCCTGAGCTGTCGGTAGTGATCATAGACAAGCGGATTCTTTTCATTAAACCACAACCGCTTGCCTTCTGGGGCGTCCCAGAGAAGCGAGCCGCCACCAAGAAACGGCTCACGCAACTCGTCGAATTCGGGGGCCATGACGTAGAGGTCGGAGGCCACCCGAGTCTTTCCACCAGCGTATCTTGTTATGTTATGACTCATGGCTCAGCTCCTTATGCGACCTTTCGCTGGTTAAACTCGTCAAGAAGGTCGCTCGCAAGCTCGACGCCATGCTCATTGAGCCGAGCGTCGATTGCCAGAATCGATTCGACGGCGACGTGAATGTACTGACGCGTCTCCCTGAGCTGGCGAGATTCCTTTTCGAGCGTAATCGTTTTGGCGATGTCGAGATCAGAGATCGCCTGGCGAAGCGCGCTTGCCGCCTTCGCGACAGACTTCGCCTTCGCGATCAGACAGGGTGATTTCTGCGCCTGCTTCGAGGCGGGCGCGTATTCGTTACCAGCTGCCAACTCGAACTCGGCGACCGTCTCACGATTGTCGTTGGCAATCTCTGCGTAGCATTCCGTCAGCGATTTGTCCGCGATTTCAGCAAAGCTAAAACGGTGGGCAAGGGCCATGTACCGCTGGACAGACTTGTAAGCGTAAGGGACCCGCTTCCCTTCGTACGCGTTGTCCCACCAATCCTTGAATCCCCTAACCTTGTCCTTCAAGACCAAAAGGGCCTTTCCTTGCAGCCAGCGGTCTTGAGTTGCCGACCGAAGGCTCAGGACTTCCCTTTCGTACAAAGCTGCGAGGAGCCGAGTGGCGTCACCACGGTTGAGTTTCTTCACCTGTGAGTCGTTGCCCGTGGACAGAATGTCCACCAACTTGTCGAATTCAGCTTTTGTCAGCTTTCTTGTCGTCGTCTCATTCGCTTTCCTTGGCATGAGTAATCTCCAGTTTGAGGCCAACACCATGCTGGCCTTCCGATTTCGTATTTCATGAGGGTTTCTCCTAACGTCAGAGATAACCGAATTTAATGTTTCAGAGTCCTATCCCAATCTCCCTGCCCCAACGCGCCTTTTGAGATCTCCTTTCTTTGCTCAGACACCAACAGCGCGCGGACCTTCCGCGCGTCTCAGTCTGCTGCTCAAAACTCGTCGGGAAACTTCGGGAAAACCCGAGTTGCGGCGGGAGAAGAGGACAAAATCCCTTGCAACTTTGCTAGTATACCATCTATTCTGCGATTGTCAAAAAAACTTTTGACATGCGAGTGTCTGATGAGTAGACGCTTCTACCCGCTCAAGTAATTCGTGATTTCGTTCCTGCGGACTCCGCGAATTGAGAATCACGCGAAGACAATCGACGAAGCAAATGCTGCGCATGCCCTTCGGTTCGTCGCAACCATCTGCGTCGAAACTAGATCCGCGAGATGATCGATTCGAACAGGCCGAAGCCCCACCCGCCCCATTTCTTTGGAATCAACCGGATCAAAGATCGCCACGCGCGATTCCGTCGCGGTCGCGTCCATCGTGGGATATAGAATCGTCGCCTGGTGACAATCCGCCTGCCCCATCGCGTACATTGCGAGTTGATAAAGCATGTCTCGGGGAAGCGACTTCTCCCACAAGTCTCGGTATTTCGCGTCGAGGATGGCGACGACCCGCAAATTCTTGAGAATCACGAAATCCGGGCGGGGAGAAGGAGCTTTTCGGTTCTGGGGATTGAATTCAGAAACATAGGCCATCATGCCCTTAAGGCCGACTTCATCCAGCACGACGTGACCGACGAGGAACTCCCTCAGAAAGCGGGAAATTACCTGCTGGAAGAAACTGTTCATGTCAAACAAGAAACCGGAGAGTTGAACTTCCAGGTCCTCATTTTGGAGCGTGATGCCCCGTGATTCGACGAGGAGCTGAATCAGCCGGATTGCAGGTCGGTATGCCGCCGTAAGCCGATTCGATTCTCGCTCCAATTCGCGGAAGGTGGCTCGATGGAGCCCCACCATCGTCACGGATTCGGAAATGACCTTTGAGAGCGAACGCAGCTGTAGCCGCAATTCTGGGTCATTTACCATTCCAGCCGCGAGTTCGAGTCCGCTGAGCACAACGCGGTTGATCAAGCAATCATCGCTTCTTGGGTGATGGATACACGGTAGCGTAGCCACTGCCCCACCGCCGCCCCGACGAGCGATAGATTGAATATTCAACCGACCACGCGGGCTTGCGAGATCCTCATCAAAGCGCTGGTACTTGCGAAACAAGCCACGGGCAACGAGTTCGCTGGCTTCAGCGTAGAGCTGAAGCGCTAGTAGATCGTGAAAGGCAACTGGGGCTGTTGCAATCGTGTGTTCGGACAACAGCTTCAGGTCGCGAAGTCCATAGGCGTAACGCAGCAGGGCAGCCAGCTTCATGCCGGGGAGTTTCGGACGAATCGTTAGGTCGAGTCCACCGATGCGAATTCGGCCAACGTGAGACTTGGTCTTGACGATAAGGCCATGTTTGACTTCGAGTATCTCAACCTGACCACTTTGATTCACGGCCTTTAGCGCCGCCTGAACCGACGGGCTCGAATCCAAAGAAAAATCGCGGAGTCTTGAATCGGACTCCCACGTGCATTCGCTCCACTCCGGCAGCGAGATCTTCAGTGTTTCCGCAGAAAAATCAGGCATCACTGGAGTCCAGATCATCGTCGTCGCCCGCGTCGTTTGCCTCCTCTTCAGGCTCCTGCTCCGAAGTAGTAGCGGTGATCGACGTAATCAGATCCGGGCATGGCTGTAACAACGCGGCAATCAAATTCGCCAGGGCATCCTGCTCAAACACGTGATCTTTAATCGCCTGACCTTGACCATCCACCAAACCCTTGCCGAGGATGTTCTCCAACGCCGAATAGTCTTCGTAGCAGTATTCCTGAAGCAGGGGAATCAGGTCCTCTCGAATGATCCGGGAAAGTCGAGGAAGCGTTGCTACCGGCGTGCCGTCTTCGAGGAAATAGGCGTGACCGACCTGGAGATTGCGGGCATCGCGTCCGACATGCTGGCAAATCCGCTGGTTCAAGGCGTCGAGCCAAGGCCCAAGCGGAATACCACTCACGACCGCATAGCCAAGCACGGAACTGTCCGGCATCAATTCGATGAATCCAAATCGCCGACGAAGCGCCGTATCAAACAAGGCGATGGAACGATCTGCCGTGTTCATGGTCCCGATGAGATACAGGTTTTTCGGCACCCTTAGTTCCGAACCGCTGACTGACATCGTCAACGGCGCGCCACGCTTGTCGGCTTCAAGGCCGTGAAGCAACTCCCCAAAGATACGGGGAATGTCGCCACGGTTGATTTCGTCGATGATCATAAAGTACGGACGATCTGGATGGCTCGCGGCGTCTCGACAAGCCTGCTTGAAAATTCCATCGCGGAGATTGAAGACCATCTGCCCACCCACAGTTTCTGGGCGATATCCCTCGATGAAGTCCTCGTATCCGTAGGCCGGGTGAAAACAGCATGTCCGAATCATCGCCTCGGACGAATTGGAATCCCCATAGAGACTGCGATATTGAAGCTCTGTGAGGTCCGTTGGCGAAGCGCCGAACGCCGCCCAGGATGCAAGTGATTCCGCCGTCTTCTTGGCCCAGTAGCTTTTTCCAGTGCCCGGTGGGCCGTAGAGAATCACCTGGGCTTTTCGCCGCAATATCGCCTGAATCCGCCCTTGGATACCCGGCAAGTTCGGTGTCGTTCGTGCGGTATTTGTTTTCGAGTCCCTGCGAGCCACATCGACGGGCTTAACGCCGATGATTCTTCTATTAACTTCGACAACAGCGTCAGGCCACTTTCCGGGCCAGACCTTGTAAACAGTCGTTCTCAATCCTGGAGGACGATTCGAGAACTTCCACGCATCAAGGCTGAGCCATTCGACCGGCCGTTTATGCGAAAACGTATCCTCCGCAACAAATTCGTAGTCGCCGATGACACGTCCTATTCCCAAAACTGTCGCCCCGTCACAAGCGATGACGACATCACCTTCGCTGAATTCCGAGACGAAGTTCGCAATCTCCTTCGCTTTCTTTCCGACGACAGTGGCCTTTCCGTCGTACCCATGCTCGCGCAGCATCTCCTTTACCGTCGCCTTCGCGTCACTCTTTCCCTGTAGCTTTGATAGGTCACCAAGCCGCGACCAACCAATCGCGACGTTCGCCCCTGATTTCATCTGATCCCATTGACTCTCGTTCGTGGAACCGTCGCGCGTCCCGACCCGCCAATAGGCATGGTACGGATGCCACCGATTCAAAACCGCAGTCAGGTGGTTGAGTGAAATCTCAAGTGAATTGGCGATGCGTGCAAAGCGACCGGCACAAACGTATCGCCCTTCATCCGTAGGTGGGATCTGAAGCAAGAGTGTCAGGTAGAACCGCTGGAACTTCGGCACGTGGTAGTTATCGAGCTTGTCTGGATACATGAGGCTGAAGTACTTGTGCCCCCATGCCAGATCGCTGACATCCGGTGCTACCCGAGCCAGCTCCTCTTGCAGCGCCCTGTAATCATCATCGCCCGCATTCCTCGGCAGTTTCTCTAGCGCTTGACATCCACTCACAAGCTGATTGCGGTGAGATTCGGCAAGACGCACCGCCTCAACTGTCGAAAGCACTTTCTGCTTAAGCGAGCTCCCGGTCATCCACTCCTTGGTTTCTTTCCGCTGAAACAAGCCAAATTTGAATGCGCTCCCTCCCGCGATGCTCCCGAACGGCCAGGCGGGGAACTCGTCGTCATCCTTGAATTCGATCCAATACACAAGGCTGTTCTTGTCGCCGTGTGCGTGCATCGTCATCAGGAGATCTTCGCCATTAAGAGCTGATAGACGATCAGGACCGAATTTCTCCCGAAAGCGGGTGTAGCACTCCTCAAGCTGCCTGTCGCTCAGCAAGTCGCCCGAACCAAGCAACCGATTTCGAAGCCCAAGGAGTTCGCCACGGATCTTTGAGTCGATCACTGCACTCGCCCTATCTTCAATTTCGGAATCGCTACGCAACGCGACTTCGAAGCCTAAATCTCGTAGGAAGGGATTCGCTTTGCCCGTACCCTCGCCACCTTGAAAGTCGTGAGGCCCGAGGTTCTGGCCGGTCGCGTACTTTGCGGCGATGCCGAGCACAGCCTTCGGGGCATACTTTGAACCGTTATGAACAAGTGCCCATCGCGTCGGCTCGCCAAAGTCGTGGGTGACCCCGGCATCGATGTCCTGAATCGCCTTGAGACAGTGTTCCTTCGCGATTGAATCTGGAATGCTCATTTGATGCCACCGCTGCTTTTGCCGTTATGCGTTTGATTTGGTTCGCCCAGAGCATAACGGGATTTGGATTTGCCGGCTCGGTCTCGGACCCGGCTCGGTGGACAGTTTGTCCACCACAGGAAGATTCGGTCAGTCTTTTGTCATCAGTACAAACGACTTCATGAGGGGCACCTTGCCGGAGTTTCAGGCTTGGCGCTTATCTTGCGACAGGGCGCCCCAGCAAGATCGGCGTAACGAGGACATCATCCGCCAAGGAGCTTTTCGACGAAAAGCTGGATGTCGTTGGCGTTCACGGCTCCGTCATCATTCATGTCGCCGCGATCAGGGCACGGACAAACGTCGCCGACTCCATCGTTGTTCATGTCTTCCTGCATGGGATTCGCGATTGAAGGGCAATTGTCGCAGAGGTCACCCACCCCATCGCCGTCGAAGTCGATCTGAGAGGGGTTGAAGAAAACGGCACAGTTGTCGCATACGTCGCCCACGGTGTCATTGTCCGAGTCATCCTGATCGGCATTGGATATCGTTGGACAGTTATCGAACGCATCAGATACGCCGTCATTATCCATATCCTCATGAAATTCATAGGTCAAGGTAACTTCGATAGTCGCTTGCTGAGCATGGACAGTTTGTGTCAAGCTAGTAGTCTGTAAGGCATACTGAATTCCCGCATTCACATCAATGGTAACATCAGCCATGCCAACAAACTCCGCTGGCAACTGACCCATGTCGGCAACAAAGATGCTAGTGCCAGAATCCGAATATAAGTCGCGTGCGTAGGTGGCAATCGGTGGAGAGAAAAACTCCACTATGTCAGGGTGCTCAACAATTGCGTTTATTAGGATGGCCCCCCCGATACTTGCATTACGAAACGTGAAGAAATTGTAGACGTGCCGACGGGGCTGAACACCCCAATTATTCACATTCCACTGTCTATGGTCAATCGCACTAACTGTCAGCAAAACCTCCACGGAATCAAGCACCCCTAAAGCAGGATCAAATTGAGGGAAGTTGACGCTTGTTGCGATCTGCTGATCATTGAGATTGGTCATAGTATCAAAAAAAGTAATCGACTCGGCTCTCAGCATTTGGCAAGCGATCAAGGACAAAAGGCAAATGCAATTTCTTAAGATGATTGACATATAGCACGTCTCCTTTGCACAAAATTGGTCCTTGCATCTTGCAAGAGAAAGTGACGGTCTCGACCGCCAAGTCAATACTCACCAATAAGATACTTAACGAAGGAAAAGCCTTATACGGCCGAATCCGCACTGCCTTCCCAAACCTGCGATTACTCGGGCGCGCAAAGCGCCCGATGCAGAAACATGCAAAGAGCGTGCGCGGCAGCACGCCAGATAAACCACGCCAATTCACGAATCCAGCGAGCAGCGTCAAGGTGACTGATAAAATGAACCCGGCAACAAAAAGGTTGAGGTGGTTCATTTGTATCTTTCCCCTTCCGGCGGTCAGCAGAACAGAACGATAAACGGTTGCAAACTCTCCGAAAGCGAATGCCTCGGGAAGTAGTCAAATCGCGTCCTTGCTTTCGAGTGGTCCGGCTTTGGCCCTGCCTCAAACAGACTTACGACGTCGAGTTTCACTCAGTTCTTTACGAAGGTCAGAAATCTGCCTGTGATTAAGTTGAGATGGGGGACACCCGAGTGAGCGTACTCCCGAGTCGACTTGTCACAGGAGTGGCTACGCGGGCAGGGCTGTGAAAAGCCAGGAGGTCGAGGCGCTTTGACGAGTCAATCGCAACCACGGAGACGAACTTGTGATTCCAAGCCCGGGCAGTGAAAGTTAATGTGAAATTTAATCGTTTGCAAAAACGATTTATCTAATCCGAAACAAGCCAAATTTGTATTTCGAGTCCCCGTGAGGGTGCCATTAGTAAACCCGCCTGGCGCTTGCGTCAGGCGGGTTTTTTGTTGCCGAATCTCGTGCGGTCGATCGCGCCCAGCGCAGGCCGCGAACGGGATCCCGGAATCCACGTCCGATTGCGGATCCTGCGGCGTTCAGATCGGTCAATTTCAGGACGAACACGACACGCGGCGGCGGCCCCCGCCCTCCGATGTTGCCAACGCCCGCGACGGCCGGACTTCCTCCTGGCGCCACGATGGCGTGATCTGGCGCCCCATCCACCTGACGGAGGGACTCGCGCCGTGCCCGCGATCAGAAGAATTCGGGTAGCCTGATCGCGCGCCAGGAAACGCCAGGCGCCCGGAGAGCCCTCATGGACGACGCCTATCTTGCTTTGTTGGTCGACCTGCACGTACATCAGGCGCGTCAGGGACCCGGCGGCGCTGACGAGACACGGACCGCCATCGCCCTGGCCAACCTTCAGACATCCAAACGTCTTCGCATCGCTGACCTTGGCTGCGGAACGGGCGCATCGACGCTTGTCCTTGCCGAAGCCCTGGACGCCGACATCACAGCCGTGGACCTCGCGCCTGAGTTCATTGATGTCCTGAGCCGAACCGCCGGGACTCGGGGTCTCGATCAGAAAATCCATCCGCTGGTGGGTTCCATGGAGCGGCCGCCCTTTGCCGAAAGCACATTCGACGTGATCTGGTCGGAGGGCGCGATCTACAACATGGGATTTCGCAATGGCGTGCAGACATGGCGTCACTATCTGAAGCCCGGCGGCGTCCTCGTGGTTTCCGAGATCACCTGGACAACGGACACGCGACCCGCGGAGCTTCACGACTACTGGCTGTCCGCGTATCCGGAAATCGCAACGGCCTCGTCGAAGATCGAGGCGCTTGAGCAGAGCGGATACGCGCCGCTCGGATACTTCGCGCTGCCGGCGCACTGCTGGCTCGACAACTACTACCAACCGCTGAGGGCGCAGATTCCCGAATTCCTCGCGAGACATCGCCACGCGGAGATGGCCGTCGAGATTGCAGAGGCGGAGGAAAAGGAATTCGCCTTCTACCAGAAACACAGCCGCCACTACAGCTACGGCGTTTACATCGCTGAACGAATTCGCGGCGACTGACGTCGCCGCAGCGCCACCCCCGACGCGGCGCCCTCAGTCAAGAAAGGTCCATCACGGTATTCCGGGAGGCCAACTCACGCCGATGCGAATTGGATGACCGCGAATTGCGTACCGCCAAGGCCTTTGTTTCGCACTTTCGGCGCTGAACGTCCGGGTTGATCCGATACCCAGGGCCGCTTTTGCCCTGGGCCGCCATGTGGCGCGCCTTCAGCGCGCAGGCGGCATTCGAGCGACTGCTCTGTGGGGCGATCGGGTGTCGAGGCCAATCGAAATTCGCGAGATGCCCGTTTTTCCGGGATGAACAAAAAAAGGCGCCGCCATTCATTCGAATGGCGGCGCCCGTTGATTTCTCCGTATCAGGCTGATCTCAGATCAGCCGGACACCAGAAGAACGGTTGACGCTAGTTGCACGCGTTCGTCGTGCAGGATCGCATCGGCGTGGTGTCGGGGCCGGCGCCACCGATACCGTCGAGATCTTCACACGTGATGTTGCCATACGCGTCGAAGATCACCCAGCCGTTCTCCCCGGGGAACGTGTCCGTGTTGGTGTAGGTCGTCGCAATCGTGGCTCCCGGAGGCGCCGTGAAGAAGACGAAACCGTTCGTGCCCGTGGGCAGCGTGAACGGACCCACGTTGTTTCCGTTGACGAACACGTCGAGCGTGTTGACGTTGCCGGAATCCTGCCAGCCGTCGCCGAACGTATCGAACAGGACGAGCTGGTAGACACATTCACCCATCACGAAGGTCGGGCAGGCGTTGTTCGCCGTGACGTCGGCGCAGTCCACGCCATCGCCCCAGTAGAACAGGCCACCGGCCACGTTGTCGATGCAGTCAGAGCCGTTGAGGGCCGTCGTGCACGAGCCATTCTCGAGGCAGCAGGCGCCGCCACAGACCGTCGTCGCACATTCCGTACCGTCACCCTGATAGACGCCACCGAGACCATCGCACTCGCCAACGCCACCCGTGACGTCGCTGCACGATGTGCCGACGCAGCAGGCGCCGCTACCGGCGGGCACGCAGTCGATGTTGAGGTTGATGACACCCGTCTGCGGGGCGGCCGAGAACGTACCGACGCGAATGATGAACGTCGAACCGCTCGTGACCGGGATCGACAGCGACGCGGAGAACGTGTCCGGGCAGGTGTTGCCCGTGTCAAGTTCCGTCGTGTTGCCGTGATCGTCATTGCACTCGATCGGCAGCGTGCCACCGATGATGGACGCACAATCGACGTTGTAAATCGCCAGTCGCGTGTCATCCGCGGTGCCACAGGTATCCACAAAGAGCGTACCCGTGCAGGAAGCCGTGTAGGTGAAGAACTGGTCGGCGTGGACAATGTCATCGCCGAACGGGAAATCACCACAGGCCAGGAAGGCCGAGTCCGTGCCGGCGGCAAGATCGACCTGCGTCGTTCCGTCCGTCACGGCGCTGGGGGCGATACAGCTATCGTCACCGGCCGCCGGGCAGACGAAGCCGGCGCCACAGTCGCCACCTTCGGTCCACGTGCCACCGAGACCATCACATTCGGTCTGGGTGTTCGTCGCGACGCAGGTACCGAGCTGGCAGCAGGCGCCCGTCGGAACCACACACGACGAGTTATCGCCGAGTGTCAGCGTCATGCACCACGACACGTCGTTGTCATCGGCGACCGGATCCGTGCCGGCGTTGCGGACAAAGCCCGTGCCGTCAGGATCGACCGCGTTGATGGCGTCGCCGTCGTTCGACGTCGACCAGAACCAGGTGCAGCCAGCCGTGTCGGCCGTGCCGATCGACAGCCAGTAGCAGCCCGGAATCAGGTTGATGTTCAGACCGGACAGCGTGTACTTGAACTCATCGGCGATGCCGAGGAGGACACGACCCGTGGCGACACGCGTCGGCGTCTGGCCGACCAGCGTCGTGACGACGCTGCCGGGGATGCCGTTGTTGTCGTCGTTGAAGATCGTGACAGTGAAGCTGTCAGGCGCGTCCGGACAATCCGTACCGAGGTAGACACCCCACCACGTGAGTTCCGTGATCGTGCCGCCCGTCGGCGTGTCGAAGTTGTCGGCGATGACGCCTTCGGCCGGGACCGCGCTGCTGGCGAGACCGTTCTCGAAGTCAGGAAGCTGACCGTTGGAACCCATCGGGCATTCCTGCGCCGGGAAACCGTCGCAGAATCCGCCGTTCATGATGGCGGCGACAAACGGAGCGACGTCATCAAGATCAACGTCGGCGTCGTCGTCCATGTCCGCACAGACACAGAGGTCCGGATTGGCTTCGGCGCCAATCAGACATCGCGTGAACTGCTGGATGTCGGCGCCGTCAAGCAGCGTGTCGCCGTTGACGTCACCCGGGCAGGTGTCGCAGGTCGCCGGGCACGGGCAGGTCAGGTCGACCGTGATCGGTCCCTGGCTGGCCGCGTCGAACGAAGCGACGAGGATCCAGTACTGCGTGGCGGGCGTCGTGGCGATGCAGACTTCCGAGCGGAAGTCCGTCGCGCTGATGTCCTCGTTGCAGCTGTCAGGAACGACGACGGTGCCGCTGTCCGTGTAGACTTCGATCACAGTGTCGGCCACGGCGCTGTTTCGCGTCGAGATGAACGCGCTGTCGTCCGTCGCGATGAAGGAGACCCAGAACTCACCGAAGCCGTCACCAGGACCACCACCGATGCAGGAGAAGTCCGGATTGATCGGACCGTCACCAGCGGGCGGCAGCGCGGCGTTGTTCGTGACATAGCTGCTGTCACAGTCAATCGTCGGGGCCAGAATGATCTCGCCCGACGGGCAGTTCGGCATATCCGCACAGGACTGACCGGGGAACGACGCGCCACTGGCGGCGGCACAATCGAGCGGGGTCAGGTCGCTGCAGGAGCCGACGCCGTCCGTACAGCAGGCGAAGAGCTCACACGGGTTGTTCGGCGAACAGGTCGAGCCGATGCCCTGGAAGACACCACCGAGACCTTCGCAGATCACCGGAGCGCCCGTCAGCTGGCAGTTCTCGCCGAAGGTGCAGCAGGCGCCGTGGCAGGGATTGTCAGCACAGAGCGTGAAGGCGCCGGCGAACGTGCCACCCGCGAGGGCGCACGCATCGACGTCGCTGTCCATGCAGAAGTTCGTCGTCTGGTTGAAGCAGCAGGCGCCCGGAATCGGAAGCGCGTTCGTGCAACCGTCGGTGTTGATCTCGAGGTCGATGCAGAAGCCGAGATCGTAGTCGTTGTCAGGGGCGCCAACGTCACCCGCCGAGTAGTTGTCATGAGCGCCCTGAGCGCAGGAGTCGTCGCCCGCAGGCGCGACAACCCAGAGCCACTCACAGGTGCCGTCAGACGTATTCGTGATTTCAATCCAGTAGCAGAAGCCGGCTTCAACCGCGACGGCCGGGTGCGTGGCCGAGTACTCCCAGAAACCACCGAAGCCGCCGAAGCCCGAGTTGGTCTTCGTCACAGCGACTGCAAACGGACCCGCGAGAATCTGACCCGGGAACGACGGACCGCCATCGCTGCCGCTCGTGTAGTACGTGATCTCGAAGGCGTCAGGAACAGCGCCATCGGTGCAGGCCGCGCCAGCGCCGAGGTCCACGTAGAGACCCCACCAGCGAGCGCCCGTGATGTTGCCGTTCGCGACCGGGACGAAGCTGTCAGCGGCCGCCAGAGGTCGTGTGCGATCGCTCACGGCGGCGATGATGTTGCCGGCGCCGTGGCCATTGCCATCAGGAATCTGGCCGAAGCCGCCGCTCTGACATTCGAGCGGACAGGCCGAGACGGCGCAGGTCGTGCCGGCGCCCTGGAAGACGCCGCCACCGTTGATGCAGACGTCAGCGTCAACAGCGTCGGTGCAGATGCGGCCCGGCTCGCAGCAGGCGCCGTTGGCGACATTGCAGACCACATTGGCGCAGGTCTGGCCGGCCGTGAAGACGACGGCCTCACCCGTGCACTCGGCAACATCGTTGACGTCCGTGCAGGTGCCCGTGAGCGTGTCACAGCAGGCGCCGTTGCCGAGGACGAGTTCAGCGATGCTGAGGTTGTCAAAGGAGCCAACCTCGGGAGCGATCTGGAAGTTGTCGCTGCCGATGATGACCTGCTCGACAATCGTGCCGGCGAAGAGACCGCCGACGCTCGTGTAGAACGGAGCGTTGTCGATGTAGTACGTGTACTGACCCGTGCTGGGCAGGAATTCAACCTTCAGCTGGAAGTACGTGTCCGTCGGGAAGGCGACGCCCGTATCGACAATCTGGAAACCCGAACCGATGTCATCGATCGTCAGGATCGTGCCACCGAAATCGAATTCAACGCGCCACGTGAGGAAGGTCTGCGTCGGCGTCTGGGCCTGAATGCGATAGTTCGCATTGGCGCCAGCCGGAATGAAGCAGTCCAGCGTCGTGACCGACGGACCGACGGCGGGCGCCGGAGTGATCGCCGGCGAGAACGCGAAGAGCAGCTGGCCCTGGCCGAACTGGCCATCGCCAACGATGCTCAGGTTCTGCACGCCTGTCGCAGGGTTCGTGGTCACAACCTGAGCGTGAACACCGGGAACACCACCGACGGTCGAAACAGTCCAGCCAAGCTGGCCGCTGATATCACCCGTGGTGAAACCTTCCGTGTCCTCGAAGCCAGTCGAGAACATGCCCGGACCACGCGGCGCCGCGCCGGGCGTGACCGCCGTTGCCGGGGCGAGCGTGGCGGCCGGCGACACCGGACCACGATAGCCCCTCGTGTTTTCTACATTCGATAGCGACAATCGCGTATCGTTCGCGTTCGCGACGCTACCGAAGCACATACACAGTGCCAGGCAGGACGCCATGGACAAAAACCTTCTTGTCATTTGGGATGCTCCTTCCAAAAAACAACCATCAAGTACTGTGAAACTCTTCAATGACTTAGCGCTGTATGCGCATACGGATTCGTAAGCCGCCGAATCGACGTCTCACGAACGCGTTACATGTCGTCTGGAATTCATACCTTCGATTCTTTTCCCCACACTACCCCTAACCCACTACAGCTTCTTTCGGCTCGCAGGCTCGTCGATGGAACCCTTCGATTGATGTACAGATTGCGAGATGACCAATCGAAACGAATTCGATGTTCGCATGACGAACCGACTCTCATGTTACCAAAACGTGAAGACCGAAGTCAACGAACAGAATCTGCGTTATTACTATTGAAAACGCGATTTCCCGAGATTGCCAGACGGTTGTCAAGCGCCTGTTCGGGCGCAATTCAGGTCACATAACCATACGCCTCGCTGGCCCGCCCCCTCGCCCATAGAATCCCCTCCATGGAACTGCCACAGGCCCTCGACTCCGTTTCCGCCAGGTCAATCGACGAGATTTCCGGCGCCGCACGCGCCATTCAGGCCAATGTTGTGGCCCTCCGCGTGGCCCTCGAACGCCGCGTTCCCGACGTCCGGCTCGACGACATTCGGACACCGGCCCCGGGCCCGATCCGGCGATCGCGGGCGCTGCTTTTGCGTCCGGAAACCCTCAAAGCCTATACGCCGGACGAGCTGATGGTCCGACTTCGGCAGGTCTGGGGCGAATTCTGCGCCCTCTGCTGGCTCTTCGCCCATGTGGACCCGCAGGCGCCGATCGACTTCGATCAGATGCCCGACGGCCAGGACCATCGCTGCGTCACGGACGCTCGCTCCAAGCTGGAGGAGGTGCAGCGCCATCTCTGGCGCCTGCTCCATGAACAGCGCCGCCGCCACGATCCCGACGCCCCGAAGGACCCCACGTTCCAGCGGGACTGCGAAATCGCCGTCACGCAGCGACTCCGCGTCTACGACGTTCTTGTGACCAACGCCAACGACACGCAGATATTTCACGCCGCCTGCGAGTACGCGGGCATGCTGGCGGCCCTGCGCTGGGCGCTCGACGATCGCTGGACGTGGGAAGGCCCCGGCATCATGCGGCTCAGCGGCGGTGTCCCCGGCCAGCCCTGAGTCCGAATCCGCCGATCCCGCGCTGCAACCCGAACCTACGCCGCTTCATACAAGTAAGGGAGTGAGCGTTTGCGCTTCGCCGCGCCAGGAAGGCGTTCGTCCTATATGATTGGCATTCGACACACACGCAGGAGCGATTCGGCCGGACACATGGATGAAAGGCCGACGGCGATCGATACAGTCGCCGGAGCGATGGATCGCACAGAGGGCAGCTTTGTGAATCTGGGGCAAATCCTTCAGGAAGACTTCGGCGTCTCGCCGGACCAGCTCGAAATGGCCAACCAGAAGTGTGGTCCGAGCGATCGACTGGATCAGGTCATCGTCCGCATGGGGCTCTGCAGCGAGTGGGATGTCCTCACGGCCCTCGGCAAGCTGCACCACTTCGACGTTGTCGATCTCAACGCCCCGGACATCCAGGTCGACCTCGAGACGATGAAGAAAATGCCCTCCAAGCTTCTTCATCGCGCCAAGCTCATCCCGCTGAATCGTGAAAACGGCTCGATCCGCGTCGCCACGCGCGATCCCTTCCAGCTCTACGCCTTTGACGAACTTCGCATGCTGACGGGACTGGATATCCATCCCGTCCTGGCGAAGGAAAGCGAAATCAGCGAGGTCATCAACAAGTACTTCGGCGTCGCCAGCGATACCGTCAGCCAGCTCATCGATGAGGATGATGACCTCCAGGTCGTCAGTGATGTCAACGAGTCTTCATCCGACCTTGCCGAGATGGCCCAGGACGCCAGTGTCGTCAAGCTCGTCAACGACATTCTGCTCGAAGCCATCAACGAACGCGCGAGCGACATTCACATCGAGCCCTTCGAGCATGACCTGAGCATCCGCTATCGGGTGGACGGCGTGCTGCGCGATGTCAATGTTCCGCCACAGATTCGCAAGCTCCAGGCGGCGATCATCAGCCGCATCAAGATTCTCTCGAACCTGAACATCGCCGAGCGCCGCATCCCGCAGGACGGCAGCTTCAAGATCAAGGCGCATGGCCGCGAGATCGACCTTCGTGTCAGCATCATCCCGATGATTCACGGCGAAGGTGTCGTCATGCGTATCCTCGACAAGCAGTCCATTCTGCTGACGCTCGAGGACCTCGGCTTCACCGGCGAGATGAAGAAGCAGTACGAACACATCATCGCCCAGCCGCACGGCATCCTTCTCGTCACAGGCCCGACGGGTAGTGGTAAGACGACGTCGCTCTACGCGTCGCTCAACAGCATCGTCACGCCTGAGATCAAGGTGCTGACGGTCGAGGATCCCGTCGAATACAACCTCGACGGCATCAACCAGGTCAACGTGAACGTGAAAGCCGGCCTGACCTTTGCCAAGGGCATGCGCGCCTTCCTGCGTCACGATCCCGACGTCATCATGGTTGGTGAAATTCGAGACCTGGAGACGGCGGAGACGGCCGTCCAGGCGTCGCTGACGGGTCACTTCGTCTTCAGCACGCTGCACACCAACGACGCGCCCAGCGCGACAACGCGTTTGCTCGACATGGGTGTCGAGCCCTTCCTCGTCGCCAGTTCCGTCGAGGCTGTGCTCGCCCAGCGACTCGTGCGAACCATCTGTCGGCACTGCAAGGAGGCCTACGAGCCCGATCCACTCGATGTTCCGCCCGACATGGAACTGAAGAAGGGTGAGAAGGTGTACAAGGGTCGCGGCTGTCGCGAGTGCCGGAACTCCGGGTTCTCCGGACGAAAGGGCATCTTTGAACTGATGCTCCTCTCGGATGAGATTCGCGAACTGGTCCTGCAGCGGGCCTCGGCCGGCAAGATCAAGAAAGTCGCCCGCGATCAGGGCATGATCCTGCTCCGCGAAGACGGCTGGAGCAAGGTCCGCGCCGGCCTGACCACGGTCAGCGAAGTCGTCCGCGCGACCAAGGGCTGATTGGCTCTTCACCGCTCACGCTGCACTCATGCAGATCGAGTCGTCGCCCCGACTCCGCACAGCGCCCAACGCCGCCGGGCGGCATGCCGACGCCCAACGTCGGCATGTGGAACCAGCGCGCGTTTCGAGTCACGAGTTTCGAGTGGCGAGTATTGGTAGGTCGGGTGATCGACTCGACGACATTCAAACGCCGGGCGCTTCACTTCGCACAGACGCGTTTGCAGTCGCCGACTCATTACGCCATCGTATCTCGAATGCGTCATATGCGCTGCGTCAGTCAATTGCGAGGGTAGCGCATGGGATTCCGACTGAGCTGGATCGCGATCAAAGGAACCCCGCCCGACATCGCGCTCGATTCGCTCTCCCTGGAACGGACGGGGACGAGGGAATCCACACCTGAATCGCAGATCGCATGCGCGTCACTCCCGAATGGTTGGTTCCTGATCGTCGTCAACGATCACATTCCGTCGATCACGGGGCCGGACAGCGCCGCGGCGATCTCAGTTGGATGCAGGGCTGTTGTCTGCCACGTCAATGAAACGACGATGGACAGCTCGGCCGCCGGATACGAAGACGGTGGCCAAACATGGAGCGTCATTCACAATCCAGAGCAGGATCCGACGAACGTCGATATTTGCGGCCGGCCGCCGGAGTCCCTCAACAACATTCTCGAACGGCTCAACGCGGCGCAAAACGCGACCGCCGGCGACGACACAAAGACCGCCCCCCTGTTCGAAGCGCCCGTCGATCTGGCGAACGACATCGTCGGCTTTCGGTACGACGCAGATGTCGAATCGGAAGATGATCCGCCGTTCGAAGTACTCCGCCTGAAACGCCGACCACGCAAATGGCGATTCTGGTAAAGCAAACGCTCGTCGAGTCGAGGCCCCGATCTACACCACTCAGAAGGGGCACTCAAGTTCTTCAACAATGTCCTGCCAGGTCGTGGATTCGTCGCTCAGCGCGTCCGGATCCATCACGCAGAGTTCTTGCTTGAATCGCTCAACGAACTCCGGTGCAAATTCACCGTTGACGAACGTCGATGGGTGACGCATGAACTCGATGTACAGCGCCAGTTGAGCGACATACGTCTCCAGGCTGCGACTTACGTATCGAGCGGGCGTCCGCCAGACGCCCCGCCATGAATCGGAAACGTCGATCATGAAGATGGCCCCTTCCCGGGTCATCGCCAGTTCTCTGCATATGTCGCTGTTTGATTCCAGACTCGCCCACTGGGGAATGACGTCAGCGATGCAGAGCCGGACTGGAAATGGAAGAAAGGCGTTCTGGTCAAAGCGTCGTCTTGAGACACGCCAGGCCCTCTCGGAAAGTCTGAAGTGACACGCCCAGATTGGCTTCTTAGGGAGACCCACGTCGCAAAGGAACTGTTGTGTGCGCCCCGGGGGTACGAGTCCATCCAGGTCCTGCGGACGCCATATCCGCCTCGCGCCCTCCGGAAAAACACGTGGCGTGAATACGAACGGATCAAGTTCGTGAAATCCCCTGACAACCAAAATTACCTCTCCGGCACGCCTTCGCAATAGCATGTTGGCTCGACAGGGGCGCTTCGTGGTCCGGGCGGCATGCCGACGCCCAACGTCGGCATGTGGACTTACCGCGAGGTCGCATGCCACGTGAGTGCGACTTTCGAGTACCTTTACGTCGGCTCGTCCCCCCGCCCACGAATAACGCCCAGATTCGACGAGTCGACGCCCCGACCTACGAATTCGCGACGAACCCAGGGGTCGCCTGTGCCACTGCTCTCAAGCAGCGCGCATGACGCAACGCGCCAATCCGTGGCCGACGTACGCCGTTCAGCGGCGCCTGCGCTGTCGCAGCGTGAGCAGCATCAAAGGCGTCATGGCCAGCGGCAGTCCCGCGGGGGCGCAGGGATTGGTTTGTCCCGCTGGTGGCGGTGTGCACACGTCGCCCACGCCGTCCGCATTCTCGTCCGCCTGGTCGGAGTTCGGATCGTTCGGGCAGTTATCGACGCAGTCGAGCCAGCCGTCGCCGTCGGTGTCGACATCCGGATTGCCGCAACCACAGGGCCCCGGCTGCAACTTGTTCGGATCGTTTGGACAGCCGTCCAGGCAATCCTGCACGCCGTCGCCATCGCTGTCGCCATCATTCGGACACAGGTCGTAGCAGTCGGGCACACCGTCGCCGTCGGAATCGTCATCCGCAACGCCGCAGCCGCAGATCAACGGCTGAAGCTTGTTCGCATCATTCGGACAACCGTCAATGTCATCACAGGTCCCGTCCCCGTCGCTGTCGCCACTTGCGTCATCCCCGTCGCAGATGTCGCAATCATCCGGCACTCCGTCGCCATCGGCGTCAACGTTATCGTCGGCGCCAGGACAAACGTCATTCTCGTCGGAGACGCCGTCGTTGTCCGAATCGAAGATCAGACACCATGCGTCCAACACGCCTGTATCGGCGGGAGCGTTGTCCGAGATGGTCAAGGTCCACATGCCCGACTTGTCTTCACCATTGAAGGCCGCCAGCGGATTGGCGGGCATGAAACTCCCGAACATGGTCGGATCGATTGGCGCGCACTCGTCCTCAATAAGTGTCAATGCGTCATCGGCGAGGATAATCTCGAAGTTGTTGTTGTTGCAGCCGAAGGTCGAACCGGGCACACCTGGCCTGTCGTAGATGACCACGGTCGTGCCGGTATCCACATGCTCCAGCGATAGGATGATGTCACCAACAAAGGTGTGAGCGACTCGCACGTAGACGCGCAGCGTGCCGATGGTCCCCGTGTCGGCAACGGTGATCGTGTCGCCAACCCCCGCGGCGTTGTTGTCTGGAATCGCGACGGCCGGCGCGCTGCACTCGGACGAGCCCGGGCAGATCACGCCATCACAGGTGGTCCCGGCGCCGCGCGGCGTACCGCCGGCGTTGGCGCAATCCGTCGGATCGATCAGCTCACAGGAACCGGCGCCAAAGCAGCACGCCTCCTGCGCGGCCGCGGCCGACGCCAAGCACAGGCAGACGACCAGCCCGAACGCCATGCAGCGCCTCATGAAAACGAGATTCCGCAACTCGGAATGTGACGCAGGGATCTGACAACTGAACATGGCTTCGCCTCCTTCGCCACATGGCGTACGAGAATGATCCGGACTGTCGCGCGCTTTGATCGGAAGGCGCGACGTTTCGATGACCTCGTCCACAGGAACGTCCGGCGTCCACTGACGCCGCTGTGTTTTGGGTTCTGGCGCGAATCGCGAAGTGCAATCGCGGATTTTTGATTGATCAGGATGTGGACCGTTGAGTCGCTATTCTACCCCTGCGCGCGACATCGAAACAGAAAAATCATCGACCAGGCGCGGCAATTTCCGCCGGCGTTCATCTCGCCGCCGACGAAAACGGATCACCCCGATTCCGCGCCCCCGCGACCGATAGGCGCCGCCTTCGCCGGCGCGGAACTCAATGATACTCAACGCGGCAGGTCGGCAGCGCCGTCAGGAAGCGCCGCCCATAGAACTTGGTTTTTACACGTTTGTCGAGAATCACGACGATTCCGCGATCGCGTCGGCTGCGAATCAGGCGACCGAAGCCCTGCTTCAGTTTGAGAATCGCCTCGGGCACCTGGAAGTCCATGAACCCGTTGCCGCCTTCGTCCTCGATCGCCTTCACGCGCGCCTCGACCAGGGGCCGATCCGGCGCCGCAAAGGGCAGTTTCGTGATGATGACGTTCGACAGCGCGTCGCCCGGCACGTCGACGCCCTGCCAGAAGGAATCCGTCCCGAGGAGAATCGATCGCGGTCGCTCGCGGAATCGCTCGACCATCTTTCCGCGCGGCATGCTGCGACCCTGGACGAAGAGCTCGTAGCCCTCGTCGCGACAGAACCACTCGAGCATTTCGGCGGCTTCGTTCATCTGGTAGTAGCTCGTGAAGAGGACGAAGGCCCGCCCTTCCGTCTGCGCCACGTAGTGCTCGATGCGGCGGCACGCCTCCGAGATGAAGTTCGGGGCGTTCGGCTCCGGCAGCGACGTCTCGACGTGAAGCGTCATCTGCTCGACATAGTCAAAGGGCGAATCCAGCTGCAATGATGTCGACTCCACGGCGCCGAGCCGATCGCGCATGTAGTCGAATCCCTTTTCCCCCTCGCCCACGCTCAGCGTCGCGCTCGTCATGATGACGCTCCGGGCGTGTTCAAACAGTGACTCCTGCAGCAGCTTGCCGACCTTCAGCGGCGCCGCCGTCAGCTTCGTGTTCTCCTCGCGGCCTTCCGTCGTTTCCAGCCAATAGACGGCGTCATCCAGGCGGCGATTCAGCAGATCGTCCAGCTCCGCCGCCATCTCCCGGCAGCGCGTCGCGAGACTGTTCAGTTCGAACTTGTCATCTTCGCGCTGAAACTGCTCCTTCAGTTCCCTGAGACCATCCGCGAGCGTGTTGAGCGCCGGTGAAAGCAGATTCTGCATTTTGCTCGTGTCGTCCACCCGGACTGTGCCTCGCTTCGGCGGATGCGCCCTGCGAAGTGTCTCGAAGAGCGTGTCGGCGTGTCGCTCCGCCTGGACGACCAGCTGAATCAGCTGTGGACAGTCGAGCATGCCGATGAAGCCGCGCCCCGTCCGCTCGTTGAAAATCGTTCGAAGCAGATGGCTGACCTGATTGCTCGAAACGCTCAGGCCAAAGTGATCCGAGACAACGGATTCGACATTGTGGGCCTCATCCAGAACGACAAAGTCGTAGTTGGGCAGGATCGAAACGTCGTGGCGCCGTCGCAGCGCGAGATCCGCGAAGAACATGGCGTGGTTCACGACGAGCAGATGGGCGCCTTCCATCCGGCGACGCGCCCGCTGAAAGAAACAGTTATCGTAGTGTTCGCAGCGCGAGCCCATGCAGTTGTTGCTCTCGCTGCGCACGCGGCCCCACACGTCCGAGTCGGGTCGCATCTCCAGGTCGGCCAGCGATCCGTCATTGGTCTGATAGGCCCAGTCCTCGATGACGTGCAGCTGCTGCAACTGGCGCTGCGTGCTGAAGACCGCCTTCTGCCGGCGGCTCGCCTGCGCCAGCCGGCGAATTCCCAGGTAGTTGCTCCGCCCCTTGACGAGTTCCGCTCTGAACGGCCGGGCGACGGCCTTCTGGATCGCGGGGATGTCCTTCGCGATGAGCTGTTCCTGCAGCGCGATCGTATGCGTCGAGACGACGACGCGTTCGCCGTGCTCCAGGATGCGCTCCACGGCCGGCGCCAGGTAGGCGAAGCTCTTTCCGACGCCCGTCCCGGCCTCGACCATCAGGTGTTCGTTGTGGGCGAAGGCGTGGGCCACGGCGTCCGCCATCGCCGACTGCTGCGGCCGATGTTCGTAGTCAGGAATCGCCCGGCCGATCAGGGCCGCCCATTTGTCGACGTCCGCCGTCTGCGTCATCGCGCCATCGTCCTGATGAACTCGACTGTGAACGTGATCGTAAAAATGCCCATGATGAAGACCACGAGCGTCGAGATCGCCGTCACCAGGGTCGACCCGTTGAACATGCCGTTCTGATAGGTCGCAATGATGTAGGGCCGCGCCAGGGCGAACAGGGGCAGAAGAATGATCGCGATCGACGGCCAGATGCTGATCGAGTGGATGTAGCTGTAGATCCAGACGTTTCGCGACACTTCCTGTTCCTGGCCGGACAGGTAGTGGATGAAGTGCCCCCTGACGAAGTAGCGATCCTCCCGTACACCGCCGTTCGGGGCGTCTCCGCCGATGATTGCGTAGCCGATCCCGTACGCCAGGAAATTCCCCAATCCCAGCACGATCAGCCAGACGCAGACTTTGGTTTTGCTTCGTCGATCCATCTCGCCATAGCCTAACGGCTCGGCGATGGACGGCATAGCCCGCCGGATGGGGCGCGCCCCATGACCTCCGGCGGAGGCTCACGTCGCGCGTCCCGCACACAGACGATCGATCAGCACACCCGCGCGAACCCGGATATGAACGCGTGCATTGATCGCCAACCGCCTACGGTTGACAGGCGATATTCAGATCGATGACGCCCGCCTGCGTGGATTCACTGAAGGTCCCGACGCGGATGATATACGTCGATCCCATCGTGACGGGAATTGACAGCGACGCGGACAGAGAGTTCGGGCAACTGACGCCGGTATCTCCCTCCGACAGATTGCCATGATCGTCGTTACACTCGATGGGCGGCGCGCCCCCACCGATGGCGGCGCAATCCGTGTCGTAGATCGCAAGTCGCGTATCCGTCGCAGTGCCGCAGGTATCAACGAACAGCGTTCCCGAACAGCTCGCCGCATACTCAAAGAACAGATCTTTGTGGATCGTGTCGTCGCCGAAGGGGAAATCGCCGCACGCCGGAAGAAACGACGAGGTCGCGACAGTCAGATCGACCAGTGTGGCGCCATCCGGAATCGGCGGCGGAGCAACGCACTCGTCGTCGCCCGACTGCGGACAGACATTCCCCGCATTGCAATCCTCACCGATCAACCAGAGACCACCCTGGGCGTCACAATCCGGCTGCGTGGTGGTCCCCAGGCAGGTCCCCGCGAGGCAGCAACCGCCCATCGGCTCGACACACGTTGAATTGTCACCCAGCGTCAGCGTCAGACACCACGCGAGATCAATGTTGCTTCCGAAGGGCGAGGACTCGTCGTCCCGCTGAAAGCCGCCGCCGGGCGCGCGGAACGCATCGACGCCATCGCCGTCCAGGGACCGCCCCCAAAACCAGCCGCAGTCGCCCGCGCTGAGGTCATTTCCAATCGACAGCCAGTAACAGCCGGCCGGCAGGTTGATGCTGAGCCCCGTCAGCGAAAACGCGTATTCGTCAATAAACCCGAGATACCCGCGTCCTGTCGCCACCCGCGCGGGCGTCTGATTCGTCAGTTGTGTCACGACGGAGCCCGGGACGCCGTTGGCGTCATCGTTGTGGATCGTGACGGTGAACGCGTCCGGGCCGTCCGGACAGGTCGCATCGGGTGTGTAGGCGCCCCACCAATGGATGTCCGTGATCGTTCCGCCCGTCGGCGTATCGAAGTTGTCGGCCACGATGAAATCACTGATCGTCGCGCCGCTGGACCAGCCGTTTTCGACGTTCGGCGCCTGCCCCTGCGATTCTCCCGGACAGTTCTGAACCGGCGTGTCGAACGAAAGGAACTCAATCCCCGATGCGTTTGCGCTGCCGTCCACCTGCAGGACCATTTCATCAATCGGCGATCCGTTTCCTGTCAGCAACGTGTCCACAAACGGCTGAATGTCCCGGCCGTCACTCGTCCCATCCGAATTGACATCGGCACAGGTGTCGCCGCCCCCCAACAGAGACGCCACGAAGCCCGGAACGTCGCCGAGGTTGAGAACACTGTCCGGCAGGCAGTCTCCGATGGCGTCCGCCGGAAACTCGGCGATGAACGTGACACGCATTGTTGTCGCATCAAGGATCTGAGCCTGAATCGGCCCCTGAAGGATCGACGCCGCCCGATGGAAATCGCCACCTGTGATCCCGTCGACGCTGAAGTAGATCATGTGATCACAATAGGTGTCGAGCGAGCTCGGAATTCCGGCGCCCGTCAGCCGGGATCGCGTCATCACAAAAAAGTAGTTCGCGTCCACAACGGGTGAGGCGCGATGGACGCCGAGCTCAGTCAGTTCACCATTCACGCCGGGCTCGACGGAGGCGATTTGGACGTCTACCGTGAAAGCCAGCGATTCGCCGGAGAACGCCGCTGGTCCGCCAACACCATTCTCGAGGGTTGACACATGACGCCCTCGGAATCCCTCCGCATCGAGGACAAACGCATCGACCGGTCCGAGCGTCAACGGCGGACTCGTTTCCGTCGCCACGCTGACCGACAGAAGGTTCGTGACAAAATCAACATCATGCGACGGCATCGATCCCAGGTAGCGCAGCGAACCGCCCTGTGGCAATACCGCCGCCGTCGCGCCGCCATCCGGACAGAGATAGTCGGGCGGGACTGACGCATCGACGATGATGGATGTGCCCGCGCAGGCAAGCGCCGGAGAACCATCATCGAAGAGGCCCGTGATTCGCATTCGGGATTCGCATCCTGATCCCGACAGGCACATACCCCAACCGCGTGTGTCAATCTCGATCAGCCGGGATTCCCCGGGACAAAGACGAAGGGTCCGTTCGATCAGTGGCGGCATCACGACCGTCGGATCGGGCGGGAGCTGAATCCAGGCGGGCGATCTCGCGGATGGAGCGCCGTGCGCGCGCAACATCCAGTTCGCGCCGGCCGGCGTCGGCGCAGATCCGACCGCCCCGAAATCGGAATCGAGCCCAAGCTGACACTCAGGACCGACAACCACCCAGGAACGCCCGGTATCCCCGGAGGAATCGACTGTCGCCGCAGGAACGCCGCCCGGCTCCCGGATCAGCGCGCCGACAAAGAAGCTCGCGCCAGGCGTTCCGACAAAGGTCGGTTCCATCGCGATTTCGATGAACGCCCCTGATCCGCCACCCGACACGACAATATCACGCTGCGGCCGCCCCAGCAGCACCGCGTCCGTCGGATCGCCATCCGCGTTCGGATCGGAGAACACGCCGACGGCCAACACACGCCCGTTGGCGCCTGCGCCAACGGCGACGCTGATCTTGTCGATGTATCGCTGACCTTCGATCACGAAGAACTGGTTCAGCCATAAGACAGCTTCCCCCGCTGGAAAGGCCACGGCGCCCGCGGCGTTTCCATCATCCAGCGCATAGTTGTTTCCCGGCGCCGGCGGCGGCAGCAGATCCTCGCTGAACAGGATCGGGAAGTTGTCGCCGATGCCGGGATCCGCGAGCCCGATCGGTCCCTCCCCCGAGCCCGGCGCCTCCGGCGAACCGATCGACCTGCGCGCCGTCTGCTCCGAGTCGATATCGACATCGAGCGACACGGCAAACGACGAATCGTTGTTGGTCACGCGATACGTGTAACGCGCCTGATCCCCGGGATGAACGGATTGCACATCCGGAGAGAGCAGCTCGAGTTCGAGCCGGGGATCGCTTCCGATCGCCGGCGGCTGCCCCGACGCCGGATCGACAATGCAGATCTGCACGTCGCCCATGCCGGTACTCATGGCGCCGCTTCCCCAGGTCGTTGTCGCCGTCCCCGTCAGGAGGCACGCCCGCGCCGGCCCGGCGGGAATCGTAATCGGAACGACAGCTGGATAGACGCCCGGCGTCGGCGTCGCAATCGTTACAGCGCCGACGATCGGTCCGGGAGCCGGGAATGGCGGCGGCGGCGGCGCACAGGCCATCGCAATGGTGATCGTTGTGGACACCGGCGTGCATTCGGGCGCATTCGGCAGAGCCGTCGCATTGTTGGTGCTCGCGACAGTCACGACTACCGGAATCGGCACAACGACAGCCGCCGGAGCGCCTGCGACCGGAAAGACAGCCGGCGCCGCCTTGAACAGAAAAGTCCCTCGCCCCCACATGGGCGGAGGAACCGACGGACCACAGCCCATCGCGTCCTGCGCGATCATCGTTTCGATCGCCGGCAGGAGGAGCGAGACGATCATCAGAAGTCGTCCGAGACGCGACGATCTCACAACATTCCGCACTGCCAAATCCGTGTCAGGAATTCGTCGGTCGGCTCGCGTCCGCATGGTTCTACTCCTTCGTTGGATCAGGACATGACGCCGCATCGCCCAGAGGAGTGGCAATTGGTCGATCCCTCGCCACCCTTCCCGGCTTTTCGTTTGGTTTTTTCGGGCCAACATTGGTGGCGCAGGCCGCAACAGAAATGCGCTGCGTCTCAGATTGGCGGATTCGTACTGTTCAACACCGGTCCGTGAATTGAACGCCACACCCTTTGAATTCCTCATCAGGCGTCGAAGACCGGAAACTGGCGGTCATCGTGGATGGACTCGCGCGGCTTGTCAAGAAAATTGGAGGCGTTCGATCATGAAATGCCACAAAGCTGACACTACGTCAATCGAGGTCAGTGACGTTCCCTGCGACATCGACGCCGCGCGCAACTCGTTTTGTCGACGGCGTCGAACACGGGTCTGCGATCTTCAGGCGCCTGATCGACGACGGCGACTGAGGGGGCGTCCTAGTCCGACCAATCTCGCCAATCCGGCACGTAGTGAGGACCGTTGTCGACGCCGACGGCGCCGATCATGAAACGCGACGACGTGAGCCATGGCGTCTGCGCGCGATAGCCCGACACGTGGCCGTCGACATGAACGAACTGCGCCTTGCCGCGATGTCGGAAGCTCGACGTCGGATTCGTGTTCGCGCCCCAGCCGTCGCCATCGAACAACTGCGGCGGATCCAGCAGCGCATTGTTGTGCGGCGTGTCGGCGCCGAGATCGATCGCCGCATCGCCGAAGGCGAATACGCGCGCCGGGTCCTGAACGCTCGATATGGACTGCCATCGACGCCCCGCAATCTGAAATCCCCAGCCCGGCGTATATTCCGGAGACAGGTAATAGCCGTTGTAGCCATAGGTGCTCGTCACGCCGCCCGCCGCCCCCTGCGGGATGTAGCTTCCCCAGGGCTGTTCGGGACATTCGTAGACGCCCGAGCGCTCCAGCCGCGACTGAAGGTAGGGCCAGACGAATCCGCGCTCGTGATCTACGATCGTCGATTCGTTCGTTCCCCACCAGTAAACGACGGGCCCCGTTCCGATCGTGGCGAAAGACCAGTAGGCCGCCGGCATCATGCGACCTTCGTAGTCACTGGCGTACATCGCCAGCGAATGACCCAGCTCGCGCAGCTTCGAACCGCAGGAAACGCTCATTGCCTCGCGACGCGCGCTCGACAGCGCCGGAAGAAGGACCGACAGCAGGATCGCGACGATCGCCATCACCACGAGCAGCTCCAGAAGCGTAAAGCCGGCGCGTTGTCGTAGGTGTCGATCCATCGACCTAGTCCCCCACCAGCGATGAAATGAAGGCCGCCATGTCCCGACTGTCCAGGACGCCGTCCTCGTTGAAGTCGCATCGCCGAAGGTCCGCCGGCGACGCGTTCCCGTTTACGAGCAGCGCCGCGAAGCAGGGCGCATCCTCGATTGTCAGTCGTCCGTCGGGCGAACCCTCGTCGCCGCAGACATCGCCGCGCGTCGCGAATGCGATCAATCCCGACGACCCGCTCGTCAGGAGCAGACCGTCGGCGACGGCCGGGCTGCTCCCGCATCCGCCGACGTGATCGACAACAAACGCCGCGTCCGCCGGTGTCGTCGTCACGTCCAGCACATACAAATCTGTGTTCGGTCCGAAGAACGGAAAGCCCATTGGAACCACGCCGCAATAGAGGCGACCTTCGCAATAAACGGGCTGATGGGTCCAGCCGCCGACGAAGCTCATCTCACCCGAATCCAGGTACGAATCCCACGCCTTCTCGGCCGACGCGCCAAGATCGTCGAAGGCCTGGACCCTGGCCACGGAACCGAACCCGAACAACCCCGCCGACAGATAGACACGTTCGCCCACGACAATGGGAATACTGTTGGTCCGTTCGCAGGGAATCGTCCAGTCGATCTGACCACTCGTCGCGTCAATCTTGACAAGTGTCGAATTGTCGCCGGCGCCCGATGTGTTGTAGCTTGCGGCAAATATGGCGTCGCCCGCGATGGCGACTCCCCCGAAGAAGCCCTGTCCCGACACGCCGGCGCTTGCCAGCGTGGCGCGCCACAACAGCCGTTGTCCTTCTCCAGCATCGACGTCATACGCCGAGACATGCCCCGCCCGCTGGCCGGAAGGTGTCGTCGGTTCCGCCGTGCACGCGACGTATACAACCCCATCCCGATACGAGGGCGTCGCCCCGCTGGCGCCGCCGATCGCCTCGCGCCAGACGATCTCGCCCACGTCGAAGGGGTTCTGTGTCTCGTCATAGGCGGCTGTGTTCACACAGTAGAGCGTGGCGCCGCCACCAAAGCCCGTGTAATCCGTAATGAACGCGCGGCCGAAGGGCAGGTCATCCGCGACGACGACACTCGCGTTGACGACGGATCGATCCAGGGGTGTTTCGAACGCGACGACGCCGCTGTCGGCGTTCACGCCGAAGAGCGAGGCGCCGCTCCCCATGAGAACGAGTCGATGAACGCGATCGACGCTCGGGCTCGACCAGGAATCGAGAACCCCTTTGGCGACCATGGTCTCAAATGCGATGGCGCCCGACTCGAGATCCATCGCCACGATCCTGTTGGCGACGTACGCCCCGGACTCATTGAACTGACGAGCATTGGCATAGACGCGTCCATCGAACACGACTGGACTTGCCGGTCCTTCAAATACGAACGATTCGCCCGCGAGGTCTGTTGTGGCTCGCCAGAGTTCAAACGACAGCGCCGCTGGCGCCCCCGCCGTCGCGCTGTTTCGCGCCGAATGTCCCGCCAGCGTTGCCCAGTCGGACGCGCGACTCGTCGCCGCCAACAACAGCGAGAGCAGCAGGAAACGCCGCGTCCAGACTCGCGCCCGGCCCGTTGTGAAAAAAACGAGCCGACACTTCACGCGACCATATCGGTTTGTCCGGCATTCGATCATTCTCATTCGCCGCCTTTCGCGCGCCGTCGGGCGCGAACACGAGATGAATGACCGTGCGCCGCCCCCTCCTGCGACCCACGGTCCGTTCAGCAAACGCCGATCACGCCGACCTGCGTCGTCGCAGCGCAATCGCGCCGCCCACGACACACAGCAACGCCGCCGCCGGTTCCGGCACGATCGTCACGGCGTCGATCTCCGCGTTGTATCCCGCGCCCTGGGGCACGCTGAACCGAATGTACGACACGCTGGACAGCCCCGTTTCGGATATGTCGATCGCCGTGCCGCCGGCCGAACCGTCGTACAAGGCGAGCGCCTGCGCGTAGCTCAGGCCGAGGAAGTCGTTGAGTGTCAGTGCCGGATTCATCGGTTTGAAGTAATCGGTCTCCACGCCGCCGTTCGGAACGAAGAAGTCGTCCGTTCCGAAGATCCCCGAGTCGAGATAACCCTGCGTCGGAAAGAGACCGTCGGCTGTTGGCGTCACATTGAACCAGTTGACGTTGTCGCCGGAGACTTCGATGGTCGCGGGATCGGGCTGCATGCCCGTGATGTTCCCGTCAACAAAGTCATCCGTGTTGAAGAAGGTGTTGCCGAAGACGATGAGATCGGCGCCATACAAATGGCCGGGATCATCGATGGCCGGGGCCCCAAGCTGAAGTGTCAGGTAGCCGCCTTCGCCGATACTGACGACCTCGTCCAGCCCGTAGGGCGAGCTGAACATCGTGACATCCGCCGGGAAGGAACCGAAGGGCGTGTTCTCGCCCGTGGTTCGCTCCGGCGCCCCGAGCGCGACAGTCGCGTTCGACGAATACCCCGCTTCGGGATTCGTCCCGGGCACGTAGGCGATCACCTGGCTGGCCCAGGGAGACGCGATCGCGCCGCGACTCAGAACCAACACCGCCATCGCGGCGGCCATCGTCGCCGGGGCGCGGCGACAAGAAGAAAAACAGAACATCCGACAGACTCCTCTCGCGGTCATCTCTCGTGACCGCCAAAAAGAAAAACCTCCGCATCAACCCGGGTTCGGGAATGCGAAGGTCTGGATGTCCGTCAGATTCTGTGGCGCGGGAACAGGGCGTCACGCGCGAAAACGGAAGTCGAACCTCACCCTTCTCCCGAGGTGGATACGAAGCAACAACGGCGACGGCAGGTCTTCTGGCTTCCGGATCGTTCTACTTTCCGCGCCTTCTCACCGCGCGATGCGGCAATGGCGGGTTGCGGAGTTCGTCCCCGGTTACAGCGGCGGGACCGCGATGGAATTGCACCATCTTCCCTTTCAATGTCTCCCCACGCGGGAGACCGACGCCGAGCAATATTCAGTTGTCAAACCGCTTCACCTGCGGCGGCGCGATTCACGAATCGTGTCCGAAACGTCCACGCGCGTCCGCAGTCTGACAACGCCGGCGACGGGCGTCAAGCGAAGAATCTGAACAACGCCCGCCAGACGCTGAAATCGCGAAAATCAAAGGCGCGATGACTTTCACTTCGCCCCGGTACCCGCTCGGCGCCTCGACACGATGGCCCATCCCGTACGCTGGTACGGGATTCCTATCGCACGCTGACGGGTGGCATGCTTGCCGCCAAAAGGCAAGCATATGGAAGTCGCGGCTGCTCGCTGGTACGGGATTCCCATCCCGTACCCGCATCCGGCGGGATTCCCTTCCCCCCACCTGTTACGACTGCGTCGCGCGACCGACTCGCTGACGCTCGCGACTTGGTTGTTCGACAACCCGGAACGCGTTTGACATGTGCGGGTCCACTTCCGAGCCGAGCCAGTCATGGCTCGGTCGTTCCGCCAGCCACGTTCACGACTGCACGTCGACCGCCGCATCACTGCGGCGGCTCGGATCGTCGGCGGCTCGCATGGTGAGCGGCTCGCATCGTGGGCGTCCACGGCTTGGTTGTTCGACAACCCGGAACGCATTTGACATGTGCGGGTCCACTTCCGAGCCGAGCCAGTCATGGCTCGGTCGTTCCGCCAGCCACGTTCACGATTGCATGTCGACCGCCGCATCACTGCGGCGGCTCGGATCGTCGGCGGCTCGCATGGTGAGCGGCTCGGATTGTGGGCGGCTCGGAATCGGCGCGACATCGCCCCCCCTACTTTCGACACACGACTTCAATAGACGAGGGTACGCCTCAGCCGCGTTTCGCGGGCGCGACCGCGGGTGTCTGTTCGCCATCGGGTCGCACGACGACGGCGTCTCCCTGGGCGGTGCAGCGACCTCCGCTGGCCCGGGACTGGGAGAGGTTGATGATCGCATTGGCGCCCCGGCGCGCCCCCGCCGCCTTCAGGGCCATGATGGCGTCATTCGGCGTGCGATGGCCTTCGACATAGACCGCCTCGATCTGTCGAACGAGCTGGTAGCCGACGATCGACGGCGTGGAGCTCGTGGCGACAATCCGCGACGCGTCCACCTGGTCGGCGGCGATGTCCGCATCCGTGCGCCCCGCATAGGCCTGAAGGCGCGGATGCAGGGGCGCGGGTTTCCGTCGCCGGCGGATTCCCCGCCACATCCGCTGAAGCATGAGCAGCCCCAGCAGCACGACGAGCGTGATTCCCAGTTCCAGTCGATGACCCACCAGCCAGTTCAGGATGTCCATAGCGGACCATTGTATCGACGCCCCGGGTTGCGCCATCCCGCCGGGGCGCCCGGATTTTCCGACGCGCAGGGTCCTCGAACGGACCACGTCCGCATGCTCGCCTGCCGATAATCCGGCGCGTCGGACGGCCGGGCCTCGCCAATTGTCGGGCCTCAGATCATGACCCGGGTGATGGATTGAATCGCCCGAAACCGCGGCATATCAGAAGTATGTGCCGGCGCGCCTGCACGCCCCGACCAGGGACGTCGCGCAGCGCCGGTCCATCCGGGCGACGCCCCCTACGAGCCGGTTCGGATAGCCGGCTCGAGTATGCCCCGCGCGGTCGAGTCCCCCCTCGGCCGCGGATGTGTGGCGCCGCGCCTGTGGAGGTATCCACGGGCGCGGCGTTTTTTTTTGCACCGAGGCGCATGCCGGACACCGTTGTCGCAATCAGCCGGCGGCAGCCTCCCCAGGCGCCAATTCGCCAAATCAAGACATCACCAAATGGCCGATTGGCGACGCTCTTGCCGAAAATCGAAACTTCTTTTCTAATACCCCGTCCCTCTTAAGACGTCCGATTCGCAAGGCGAATCGGGTCCGTAGGCCCCCATCGTCTAGTGGCCTAGGACACCGGCTTTTCATGCCGGCGACAGGGGTTCGAGTCCCCTTGGGGGTGCTGACAGCACGGCCCGATCGGCGCTTGCGTCGATCGGGTTTTTTCATTTCAGGACGACACGATCGCATTGCTCGCTAATTCGCTTCTGGATGACGGCTTTGTCGTCGCCACACGCCTGCCTTGCAGGGCCAGGCATGGCGACCGCGTTAAGCGATCCCGGAGGGATCACGTGACAATAGCCCCCCGATTCATCGGGGGGCGGTGATCGCCGACTATCCAACACACCCGTTCTGGCGGGACGGGATGAACCGGGCGCCCCATGTCGCGCCGCCCTCACGGAACGGCGCCGCGCTGCGAATCGCCACGCCCCGCCCCGTCGCCATACGTCTGACATATCGCAAGCGCCATACTGCGCAATAGCGCGGCGCGCGTGCCATCATGCTGACACTCCACCGGATTTTCCGCTGGAACCGACCCCATCATTGATTCAATCTTACGCCCGGGCCCGTCGATCGACTGAACCGTTCGCCCCAAGATGAAAGGAGACAGCGCCATGCGTCCCCCTCGTTCAACGACTTCGACACGTCGGTTCCTGCTGCTCGCAACCTGCCTCGCCACACTCTTCGCCCTCGCCCAGACGGGCGGCGCCATGGCCGGTCCGAAGCAGGAAGATCGCGCCTCTGAAATCGACGTTGTCTTCTCTCCCGATGGCGGCTGCGCCAGTCGCATCATCACGGAGATCGAAACGGCAAAGAAGTCAATCCACGTGCAGGCCTACATTTTCACATCGGATGCGATCGCCAAGGCGCTCATCGAGGCCGCCGAGCGTGACATCGATGTCTCCATCATCTTTGACGCCTCCCAGAAGAAGCAGCGCTACAGCAAATGGCGGAAGCTGAAACAGGGCGGCGTGAAAGTCCGGTTCGACGAGCAGCACGCGACGGCCAACAACAAGATCATCCTGATCGACAGCGCGACGGTCATCACTGGCTCGTACAACTACTCCAAGGCGGCCGAATCCCGAAACGCGGAGAACGTCGTGATCATCCGGAATGACCGCCGCGTGTTCGCAAGATTCCGCGAGAACTTCGAATCGCACTGGGATCACTCGGACTGACGCGCCCGCCCGCCCCGGCAGGCCAGGGTTGCCTCCGCCCGATCCGTCGCATGTAATCTCCACTCGGAACCGAGCGGCGCCGCCCCGCATCCGCCGGCGCGGAGAGGTCCATTGCGTACGAACCGACGACAACCCGGTGTACGATCCATCGCCCCTGGCTGTATCGCGCTTGCTCTGCCCGTCGTCCTCGTCGCATCCAATTGCGATGTCTCACACCAGACGGTTCCGACAGCGGCCGACGCAACTCCACTCCAGCGACTCGATCGTGAAGCGCATCCCTTCATCCTGCTGACCGCCGAGACGATTCCGGCAATCCGCGAACGCTCGCAGCGCGAACCGGCAAAGACGTGGACCGATCAACTTCGACGCCGCTGTGACAGCGCCGCCTCCATCACGACGGACGCGTCAATCGATGAGCGCCTGCAGTTCGCGCGCGACAGCGCGATGTGCTACGTACTGACCGGCGAGACGGCGCTCGCCGAGCGCTCCGCACAAGCCCTCGCCGACCTGACGCTCATTCAGGACGACCTCAACACCAACGATGGTCATCACGCCTTTGTCAGTCGCGTTCCGCTTTACTGCGAAGCCTATGACCTGCTTCGATCCCCGTCGCAGACCGCGAAGCTGACGTGGCGCATTGATGAAGCGCGAGACGCGGCGATCCGAACCAACATCGCCGACATGGCCCGATGGCTCCGCGAGAATCGCCCCTTCTGGTACGGCTTCACACGGAACAACTGGGCCATCCGACAATACGCCGCCCTCGCCATCGCCACGATGACTATCGCCGATGGCGCCGGCGACGCCCGGCCCGAGGACGTCCGCGCCTGGTTTGAATACGCCCGCAGTGAAACACGCGCCGCCCTCGACACACAGGTCTGCGACGAAGGCGCCTTCGCCGAGGGCTGCGGCTACATGAACTACGCGGCGGAGAATTACCTGCCGATGTTCTTCGCCATGCGCAACCTGCTTCATGACGACTGGTTCGCGATTCCGAGATACCGAACGAACTTCGATTGGCTGACGAAGATTCGCACACCGGCGGGCCATCTGCCGAACGTCGACGATTCCCCGTTCGCCCAGTTCCCCACGCACTACCTCACGTCGGTCTATGACGACGCGGGCCGCTTCGAATGGGACTGGCGCCGCGCCGGGAGCCCCGTGTTCGACCTCTGCCGCGCCATCTGCTGGCGCGACGACACGATTCCGCCGACGCCGTCAAAGGAGGCCGCCAGCATCGCATTGGCCAGGGCGGGCGTCGCCGTCTTTCGCAGTTCGTGGGACGATGGCGCCATCTACCTGTTGCTCGTCGGCGAACACGACCAGCCGCGCCGGGCCGGGTTCGGTCACGAACATCCCGACAACACGAGCTTCATGATCGAGGCCTTCGGCGAACCCCTTGCCATCGACGGCGGCTACATCGACTTCTCGAATCACACGCTCGTCAATCGCCCCGAGAACCACAACCTTGTCCTCA
>Ga0116151_10000143_pt1 | contig 61674 bp, 54 predicted proteins | sample AD_UKC117_MetaG_FD_89893 | JGI IMG/M metagenome (GOLD analysis project Ga0116151, IMG submission 89893) | Active sludge microbial communities of municipal wastewater-treating anaerobic digesters from Hong Kong - AD_UKC117_MetaG | ecosystem: Engineered > Bioreactor > Anaerobic > Digestate...
CGTCGTCAAGGAGGATCTCGTGGACATCGTCGTCACCGGCCGGCACATCCAGGTCTCGGACCGCTTCCGTCAGCATCTCGACGATCGGTTGGCCAAGGTGTCGCAGCTCGCGCCCAAGGTGACCCGGGTGGACGTCGTCGTCACGCACGAGCGGACCAACCGCAGCGCGGAGTCGGTCGAGCTGACCTGCCGCGAGCGCGGGTCGGTCGTGCGGGCCGAGTCCCGCCACGAGGACAAGTACGTCGCGCTCGACCAGGCCGTCGAGAAGCTCCTCGAGCGGCTGCGCCGGGCCAGTGGCAAGCGTCGGGCCACGGTCCGGTCGGCCAAGCCCGAGGCGCTGCCGGTGCCGAGCAGCAACGGCTCGCAGCCGGCCGCCGAGACTGTCGAGGGAGCATCCGACGCCGACGAGGCGGCGAGCGGTCCCTTCGGCGCCGTGGGCGATTCCCCGATCGAGGTGCGCGAGAAGGTGCACTCCGGTGAGCCGATCAGCCTCGCCGAGGCGGTCAACCGGATGGAGCTCGTCGGCCACGACTTCTATCTGTTCAACGACGCGGACACCGGTCGGCCGAGCGTCGTCTACCGCCGGCGGGGCTGGTCCTACGGCGTGATCCACCTCGATCCCGTCCCGTCCTGACCGTCCCGGTGCCGCGACCGGCGGCGGGACCGGGTTCACCCGGTGCCGCCGGTGAGCGTCGAGTGACATGATTCCCGCGTGGGAGACACCAATCCTGGCGATGCGGTCCCGATCCGGGTGCTCATCGCTGACGATCATGCGCTCTTCCGCCGTGGCCTGCGCACCGTGCTCGAGCTCGACGGCGACATCGCCGTCATCGATGAGGCAGGTGACGGGATCGCCGCCGTCGAGCGCGCCGAGGCGAGCGTGCCGGATGTCGTGCTGATGGACGTCCGGATGCCGCGCCGCACCGGCATCGAGGCGTGTCAGCTCATCAAGGAGCGGGTGCCGTCGGCGCGGATCGTCATGCTCACCATGAGCGACGAGGAGTCCGACCTCTTCGACGCGGTGCGGGCCGGCGCCAACGGCTATGTCCTCAAGGACGTGCCCGGCGAGCAGATCGCCGCCGGCATCCGGGCCGTGATGAGCGGCGACTCGCTCATCTCGCCGTCGATGGCCTCCAAGCTGCTGGCCGAGTTCGCCCAGATGCGCCGCCGGGACACCGAGGTCGTCGCCAGCCACCTGCCCAAACTCACCGAGCGCGAGATCGAGGTGCTCGGCCTGGTGGCCCGGGGCCTGGGCAATCGGGAGATCGGCCGGCGGTTGTTCATCTCGGAGAACACCGTGAAGAATCATGTGCGCAACATCCTCGAGAAGCTCCAGCTGCACACCCGCATGGAGGCGGCCATGTATGCCGTGCAGCAGCGGATCATCCCGCCGGGCCAGTAGGACGTGCGCACCCTCACCCTGAGCCAGGCACGGGCGATCGCCCTGGCGGCCCAGGGCCTGGACCGCAGCGCGCGAGCCCGCCCCGCGGCCGGCACCGTGACCAGCCGACAGCTGGCCGGCGTCCTCGACCGGCTCGGCGTCGTGCAGATCGACAGCGTCAACGTGCTGACCCGCAGCCACTACCTGCCGTTCCTCAGCCGGCTCGGGGGCTATGACCGTGCCCTGCTCGACCGGCTGCGCGACGCCGCCCCCCGGCGCGCCGTGGAGTACTGGGCGCACGAGGCGGCGCTCGTGCCGGCGGCGACCTGGCCGCTGCTGCGCTTCCGCATGCAGGCGGCGGCCGACGAGGCCTGGGGTGGCATGCGTCGGGTGCTCGACGAGCATCCCGGCCTTGCCGAGGCGGTGCTCGACGAGGTCGTCCGCCGGGGGCCGCTCACCTCGCGACAGGTGGAGGCCGCGCTCGCTCACGACCGGCCACGCAGCACCGAGCACTGGGGCTGGAACTGGTCGGCGGCCAAGCGGGCCCTGGAGTGGCTCTTCTGGTCGGGGCAGGTCACCTCGGCCGGGCGCACCGCGCAGTTCGAGCGCCGGTATGCCGCCCTGGCCCGGGTCGCGCCGCCGGAGCACCGGGCCGCCTGGCTCGGCCCGGCCCTGCCGGAGGGCGACGCGGTCCTCGAGCTGGTGCGGATCGCGGCGCGCGCCACCGGTGTCGCCAGCCTCGGCTGTCTCGCCGACTACTTCCGGCTGACCCGCGCCCAGACCTCGGCAGCAGTGTCCAGGCTGGTCGCCGCCGGTGAGCTGGAGCCGGTGCGGGTGCTGGGCTGGGAGCGGCCTCCGGGCGGCCCGGGCGACACGGCATACCTGCATCGCGACGCGCGGCGGCCGCGCTCGGTGCATGCCTGCGCGCTGGTGAGTCCCTTCGACTCGGCCGTCTGGTTCCGGCCGCGCACCGAGGCGCTCTTCGGCGTGCGCTACCGGATCGAGATCTACACGCCTGCGCCGCAACGGGTTTACGGCTACTACGTGCTGCCCTTCCTTTATGGCGACCGGATCGTCGCCCGGGTCGACCTCAAGGCCGATCGGCCGGCCGGCGTGCTACGGGTGCCGCGGCTGACCTGGGAGGCGGGGGCGCCGTCCGAGGCGGTCGACGCGCTCACCGACGAGCTGGCGACGATGGCCGGGTGGCTCGGGCTGGGCGAGGTCGTGCTGCCGCCACGCTGATCGACGGTATGCCGCGCGGCCGGCTGGGCCGTAGCCTGCCGCTCATGACGGTGACGACCCGGCGGCCGGCCAGGCTGCATCGGGCGTGGTGGGTGGCGCTGGTCATCCTCGGCGCCCTCGTCGCGGCGGCCGGCTTCCGGTCCTCGACCGGCGCGCTCATCGAGCCGCTCGAGAGCGAGTTCGGCTGGTCGCGGACGACGACGTCAGGCGCGGTGACCGCCAACCTCGTCGTCTTCGGCCTGGTCGCGCCCTTCGCCGCGGCGCTCATGGAGCGGTGGGGGATCCGACGGGTCGTGGCCGGCGCCCTCGTGCTCGTGGCTCTCGGCAGCGGGTTGACGACGGTGATGACCGAGCCGTGGCAGCTGTGGCTGCTCTGGGGCGGCTGCGTGGGGCTCGGCGCCGGTGCGATGGCCCTCGTGCTCGGCTCGATCGTCGCGAACCGGTGGTTCGCCGTGCGGAGGGGGCTGGTGACCGGCATCTTCTCCGCGGCGAGCTCGACCGGGCAGCTCGTCTTCCTGCCGGCGATCGCCCAGCTGGCGGCCGGACCGGGCTGGCGCTTCGCAGCGCTGCTCGTCGCGGCGGCGGCGCTGCTGCTCGCGCCGGTCGTGTGGCTCGTCGTCGCCGATCACCCGAGGGATGTCGGCGCCCTGCCCTATGGAGCCGCGCCGGTCGACGGGACGGTCGCGAGCACGACCGGCGGCCGGGGCGGCATACCGGATCAGGGTGCGGGGCAACGGGATTCGCCCGCCCGTGCTGCCCTGCGCGTGCTGCGGGAGGTGAGCGGCAGCCTGCCGTTCTGGGTGCTGGCCGGCACGTTCTTTGTCTGTGGCTGGTCGACCAACGGGCTCGTCGGCACCCATTTCATCCCGGCCGCGCACGACCACGGGATGCCGCAGACGACGGCTGCCGGACTGCTCGCGCTGGTCGGGATCTTCGACATCGTCGGCACCATCGGCTCGGGCTGGCTCACCGACCGGGTCGACCCACGGCTGCTGCTGCTCGCCTACTACGTGCTGCGTGGCCTGTCGCTGCTCGTCGTGCCGGCCGTGCTCGGACCCGATGTCGAGCCGAGCCTGTTCCTCTTCGTCGTCTTCTACGGACTCGACTGGGTGGCGACCGTGCCGCCGACGATGGCCTTGTGCCGCAGGCATTTCGGCCTGTCCCGCTCGAGCGTCGTCTTCGGCTGGGTCTTCGCGGCGCACATGGTCGGCGCCGGCATCGCGGCCTCGTATGCCGGGTGGATCCGGCACGCCCACGGCGACTACGCGATGGCCTGGCTCACCGCGGGCGCGCTGTGCCTCCTCGCCGGCTTCGCCTGCCTCGCGATCCCGCGGCGTGCCGAGCCGAGCGCCCTGCCACCCACGTGACCTGTTGCGCGTGAGGTGAGTCAGCCGGTGGTTGCGGAGGAGACGCCGGCGAAGGCGGTGAGCAGCCGTGGAGCGACGGCCGGGTCGGCCACCCCGAGCAGCCAGCCGGCCGGTGGGCCGGGCCGGTAGGGCCGGCCGGCGAGGGTGAGCAGCGCCCCGCCCGACTCGGCGAGCAGCAGCGCCCCCGGAGCGTGGTCCCACGGCATGCTCGACTGGTAGAGCAGGCAGTCGGCGGCTCCGGCGATGAGCTGCGGATAGTCCACCGCGCAGCTGATCCACGACCCCACCAGCTCCGGCAGGGCGGCATACGAGATGCCGCGCAGGTGCCACGCGGAGGTCACCAGCCTCCAGTCCTGCAGGTCGCCCGCCGCCGGGGTGGTGGTGAGACGCCGGTCGCCGCACCAGGCGCCGGCGCCCCGCTCGGCGACGTAGGCGCGCTCGTGCACCGGCTGCCAGATCCACGAGCGCACCGGCTCCCCACGATGCAGCTCGGCGACCATCACCCCGAAGTCCGGAGAGCCGTGCACGAAGTTCCTCGTCCCGTCGACGGGATCGACCGTGAATGCGTGCTCGGCGGTCGAGAGTGCTTGCGGCAGAAGGCTATCGGCGGCGGTCGCCTCCTCGCCGACGATGAGCGTTTCCTTGTATGCCGCCCGGAGCCGGGCGGTGATCGCCACCTCCGCCTCGCGGTCGGCGACCGTGACGAGGTCCCCCGGCTGCTTCTCCATCACCTCGCCCTCGGCGAGCGCCCGCCAGCGGGGCAGGACCAGCTCGGCCGAGACCTCCTGGATCATCGCGAGGACCTCGTCGGTGTGCACGATTCGACCCTATCCGGTCCGATTCGCTTGCCCCGCAGCGTGGTCGGTGGCGAGCAGCTCGAAGTAGGTGCCGTCGGTGAGCTGTCCGTCGCGGGCCCGGAAGGCCTGTCGGTCCTCGCCCCATTGGCGGAAGCCGGCCCGGCGCAGCACCGCCTGGGAGGCGAGGTTGTCGCTGTCGGTGCCGGCCTGCACCCGGGTCAGCCCGAGCCCGCCCTCCTCGACCGGGGCGAAGGCGTGCGCGAGCACGACCGGAACGACCTCGCCGAGGATCCGGCGGCCGCGGGCCCACGGCCACAGGAAGTAGCCGAGCTCGGCCTGGAAGTCGATCGGCTCGTCGCCGTGGACGAAGAGCGTGACGTTGCCCATGGCCCGGTCGGTGGCTCGGTCGGCGAGGCACCAGTTGAGGGCCTGCCGCTGGTCGGCGAAGCGTCGCCGTCGAGCCACCCACGCAGTGAAGGTCTCCGGCGTCGGTATGCCGCGCTCGGGCACCCAGCGCGCCGCGTCGGGATCGACGATGTCGCCGTCCTGCGGGGCGTCGCTGTCCCGCCAGGGACGCAGCCGCACCTGGGGGGTCTCGAACACTGGGGTGACGAAGGGCGAGATCGCCTGTGCAGCAACATCATCGGAGGCGAGCAGCTCGAAGATCGGCTCGTCGCGAGCGGGGGAGCCCGGCGTGGCCGCTGTGGCCTCGCGGCGCAGCCCGATCTCGCGGAAGCCGGCTCGGCGCAGCACCCGCTGCGAGGCGACGTTGGCGAGGTCGGCCAGCGCCTCGAGCCGGTGCAAGCCGAGTCCGGACCGCCCGGTGAGATCCTCGCCGCGAGCGCGGAAGGCATGGGGGATGAGCAGCGCGAGCGCCTCCGCCAGGTATCCCCGCCCGCGGGCCTGCGGCACCAGCCAGTAGCCGAGCAGCCCCGTGCCCGGGTGGGCGGTCGGGGCGAGGCGGGCCAGCTGCACGTGTCCCAGCGGTCGGTCGGAGTCTCGGTCGGCGATGCACCAGAAGACCCCCTCACCCTGGGCCATCCGCAGCTCGCGGGCCGCGAGCCACTCGGCGAAGGTCTCCGGCGTGGGCTGCATGCCGGGGTTGCCCAGCTCGGCGATCGGGTCCGGCCCGTCGGTGGGCCGGTCGTCGGCCCGCCATGGCCGCAGCCGGATCCGCTCGCCGTCGAGCACGGCCGGCGTCCACCACGGGCGGGTCGGGTGCAGCGGGTCCCCGGCGCGGATCGCGGCGTGCCACTCGTCGTCGACGTCCCCGTCGGTGCCGACCCGTCCCCCGACGACGACCGTGGGTGCGCCGAAGCCACAGGACCACGCCACTCGGGCGGAGGCGAGGTTGCCGGCGCGGCTGCGCCACCGGACCAGCTCGACGCCCTCGTCGAAGGCCCGCTGGACCAGCAGCCGGATCGCGCGGGACATCAGGCCCTGACCACGCGCGGCCGGATGGGCGGCATACCCGATCTCGGCCCGTTGCGCCGTGCGGTGGTGGAGGTTGGCGCTGCCGGCGTAACGACCGTCGCTGCCGGTGATCGCCCACTCGTGCGCCGCGCCGGACTCCCACGTGTCGCGCACCGAGTCGATGAACTCGCGCGCGTCGGCCTCCGTGTAGGGGTCCGGCAGCGGCAGGGCCCGCTGGCTGGCCGGGTCCCGCCCGAGCTCGACGATGAGCGGCACGTCCTCGTCGCTGTGGGCGCGCAGGGTGACGACGCCGTCGGTGAGGGTGGGGACACAATCGGGCCAGCGCGGCATGCTGGCCAGCCTGTCGATCCGGTATGCCGCGGCGCAAGCCGATTGCCCCTCGCTGGGCGCCCGACCTCCGTATCGTGGGGGCGTCGACGGTGACGGGGGGACCGATGCCGACGATCCGGGTCTGCCGGGACCGCACCGGCGAATGGCAGCGTGCGGGCGCGTCGCGAGTCGATGTCGACGTCAACGGAGTCCGACACGAGCTGCCGTCGGGTGAGGGTGCCGTCGAGGTTCCCCCGGGGCCGGTGCGGATCGTGCTTGCCGCGCCGTCGGCGCTCGCGGGCGCACGCAGCGACGTGTGGGCGGGAGAGACGGACGACGAGGTCGAGGTGCGGTGGCGGCACGGGCTGCTCGGCGACGAGCGGCCGGCAGCGATCCAGGTGACCGCGCCGGCGGCGCTGCAGCCCGAGCCGAGGACGCAGCCGTCGGCGTGGCACTGGTCGGCGCGGCATACCTCGTGGTCCGCCCGAGCTGGCGACGCCGGCTGGCGGCGTCGACCGCCCTCGACCGGCACCCCGCGCCCGGAACCACCCACGACGTGAGCCACGTTGGGTGAAGAGCCCGCCGTAGCGACCGACTACCCTGGCGGGTGGCCCGGAACGCATCCGTGGGCGGGCCCGGATCTGGTGAGGAGTCACGCGTGCCGAAGGTGTTCGAGAAGCTGCTGCGGGCCGGCGAGGGTCGCGCGCTCAAGAGGCTCGAGGCCGTCGCGGCCCAGGTCAACGTGCTCGAGGAGGACTTCGAGAAGCTCACCGACGCCGAGCTGAAGGCCGAGACCGACACCTTCAGGAAGCGCCTCGCCGACGGCGAGACCCTCGACGCCCTGCTGCCCGAGGCCTTCGCCGCGGTCCGCGAGGCGAGCAAGCGCACCCTGGGCAAGCGGCACTTCGACGTGCAGCTCATGGGCGGCGCGGCCCTGCACCAGGGCAACGTCGCCGAGATGCGCACCGGTGAGGGCAAGACCCTCGTCGCGACCCTGCCGTCCTACCTCAACGCGCTCACCGGCAAGGGCGTGCACATCGTCACGGTCAACGACTACCTCGCCAGCTATCAGTCCGAGCTGATGGGGCGCGTCCACCGGGCGCTGGGGCTGGAGACCGGCTGCATCCTCGCCTCGATGACCCCCGACCAGCGGCGCGCGGAGTACGCCAAGGACATCACCTACGGCACGAACAACGAGTTCGGCTTCGACTACCTGCGCGACAACATGGCCTGGTCCACGGCCGAGCTCGTCCAGCGCGGCCACCACTACGCGATCGTCGACGAGGTCGACTCCATCCTCATCGACGAGGCCCGCACGCCGCTCATCATCTCCGGGCCGGCCGACCAGGCGACCAAGTGGTATGTCGAGTTCGCCAAGATCGCCCAACGGCTGCGCCGGGGCGAGCTGGAGTCCGGCGAGGGCGACTACGAGGTCGACGAGAAGAAGCGGACCGTCGGCGTGCTCGAGGCAGGCATCGAGAAGGTCGAGGACCTGCTCGGCATCGACAACCTCTACGAGTCGGTCAACACCCCGCTCATCGGCTTCCTCAACAACTCGCTCAAGGCCAAGGAGCTGTTCAAGCGCGACAAGGACTACGTCGTCATCAACGGCGAGGTGCTCATCGTCGACGAGCACACCGGCCGGATGCTGCCCGGTCGCCGCTACAACGAGGGCATGCACCAGGCGATCGAGGCCAAGGAGGGCGTCGAGATCCAGAACGAGAACCAGACGCTCGCCACGATCACTCTGCAGAACTACTTCCGGATGTACGACAAGCTCGCCGGGATGACCGGCACCGCCCAGACCGAGGCGGCCGAGCTGAGCTCGATCTACAAGCTCGGGGTGATGACCATCCCGACGAACAAGCCGATGATCCGGGCCGACCAGCCGGACCTCGTCTACCGCACCGCGGAGGCCAAGTTCGCCGCCGTCGTCGCGGACATCGTCGAGCGGCACGAGCAGGGCCAGCCGGTGCTCGTCGGCACGGTGTCGGTCGAGAAGAGCGAGCTGCTGTCGAATCTGTTGCGCCGCAAGGGCGTCAAGCACGAGGTGCTCAACGCGAAGTACCACGAGCGCGAGGCGGCGATCGTCGCGGAGGCCGGGCGCAAGGGCGCGGTGACGGTCGCGACGAACATGGCCGGACGAGGCACCGACATCATGCTCGGCGGCAACCCGGAGTTCCGGGCGGTGCAGGAGCTCAAGCGGCGCGGGCTGGACCCGGAGGAGACCCCGGAGGAGTACGAAGCCGCCTGGGACGAGGCGCTGGAGCAGGCCGAGCAGGCGGTGGCCGACGAGCACGACGAGGTCACCGACCTCGGCGGCCTCTACGTCCTGGGCACCGAGCGGCACGAGTCGCGGCGCATCGACAACCAGCTGCGCGGCCGGTCCGGCCGGCAGGGCGACCCGGGGGAGTCGCGCTTCTACCTGTCGCTGCAGGACGACCTCATGCGGCTGTTCAACGCCGCGATGGTCGACCGCTTCATGCAGACCGCGCGGATGGAGGACGAGGTCCCCATCGAGTCCAAGATGGTCACCCGCTCGATCGCCAGCGCGCAAAGCCAGGTCGAGGCGCAGAACTACGAGATCCGCAAGAACGTCCTCAAGTACGACGACGTCCTCAACCGGCAGCGCCAGGTCATCTACGCCGAGCGGCGCGAGGTGCTTGAGGGCGCCGACATGCAGGAGCAGGTCCGGCACTTCATCAACGACACGGTCAACGCGTACGTCGACGGCGCCACGAGCGAGGGGTATGCCGAGGACTGGGACCTCGAGCAGCTCTGGACCGCGCTGCGTCAGCTCTACCCCGTGTCGGTGACCATCGACGACGTCGCGGAGCGGGCCGGCACCCGGCAGTCGATCACCGCCGAGATCCTCCGCGAGGAGCTCACCGGCGACGCCCACCACGCCTACGACGCTCGCGAGGAGCAGCTCGGCGAGGAGGTCATGCGTGAGCTCGAGCGGCGGGTCGTGATGAGCGTCCTGGACCGCAAGTGGCGCGAGCATCTCTACGAGATGGACTACCTGCAGGAGGGCATCGGGCTGCGGGCGATGGCGCAGCGCGATCCGCTCGTCGAGTACCAGCGGGAGGGGTTCGGCCTCTTCGAGGCGATGATGGACTCGATCAAGGAGGAGTCGGTCGGCTACCTCTTCAACGTCGACGTCCAGGTCGAGGCGCCGGTGGTGCAGCCGGTGGCGCCGGCCCGGGTGAGCGATCTGGTCAAGGGGCTGTCCGATGCGACCGCCCCGGCCGATGGGCCCGCCGATGACGACGACGTGCAGGATGCCGCTGGGCCCGATGCAGGTGCCGGCTCGGCCGGGGCGGCCCGGCCGCAGATCAGCGCCAAGGGCCTCGACGGTCCGCAGCAGACCCGGCTGCACTACTCCGCGCCGGGCGAGGGCGGTGGCACCGAGGAGCGCGACGTCGTCACCGGGCCGGGCGAGCAGACGGCCGCCGGGGCATCGGGCACCCGGCGACCCCAGCAGCAGCGGCGCTCGAGCAAGAAGGGCCGCCGGCGCGGCAAGTAGCCCGGCAAGAGCGACCGGGCGGCGGCGAGGCTCAGCCGACCTGCAGGTCGGTGACCACCCACCGGCCGTCGATGCCGGCCAGCCGCATGGCGATGGCCCGCACCCGGTCGTGGTGCACGACGACCGCGCACGCCTCGACCACCCCGTCGGCCGGCTCCTGCACCCGCACCTGGCGGACCAGCGCGGGCCGGCCGACGAGCGCCCCGCGACGGGAGGCGACGAGTGCCCGGCGGGTGAGCACGGCATACACCGACGGCTCGGTGAACCGGACGACCTGGGTGGCCGGCCGCCGCCCGGCCATGACCTCGATGAAGGCCTGCGCGAGCCGGTGCACCAGCGGCTCCGGGTCGGGTAGGTCGCGTCGGGGGGTCCGATCGACGGGCTCGGCACTCGGTTGCTCGAAGTCGAGGGCCAGGCTGGACTGCACGAAGGTGCTCCGCCGGGCTCGGCGTCCGCCGCGGGGGAAGACCTCGTCCGGCGGGAGGATCGGCGGCCGGGACTCCGGCACCGGCAACACCCTGAGCCGGCTCATCGGGCCGCCCCCGTCCTCGCCGACGCGGGGGCGATCAGCCGCTGGCCGGGTTCGATGTGGTTGGGGTCGGGGCCGATGAGGTCGCGATTCGCGGCATACCAGCGCGGCCACTCGGCGGCGATCTGCCCGGCGGTCGTCCCGGGACCGAGCGCGCGTCGCGCGATGTCCCACAGCGTGTCCCCGCGCCGCACGACGTGGTCGGTGACCTCGGCGCGGTCGATGGCCGCGGGGGCTGGGCCGAGCGGTCCGAGGGGCGCGGGGGTGCGGGCCGGCGGCGGGGGAGCGGGCGGCCGGAAGGCCGGGGTCAGCGAGGACTCGGGGCGGGGCCCGGGCAGTGGGGTCGAGGCGTCCACCGACGGGATCCGGCTCGGTCCGGCGCTCGGGGTGGGGTCGGCCGTCTGCGTCGGGGTCGCGGTGGGAGTCGGGGTCGCAGTGAGGGCTGGGGTCGGGTCGGGGCTCGGCTCCGGGACGGCGTCCGGTGCCTGGTCGGGCGCGGTGGGGTAGCCGCTGTCGGTGGTCGAGGCGACCTCGGTCGTCGGTCGGAAGGCTGGGTCGGGCGCGCTGTCGGACCCGTCGCCCACGACGCGCGTCGCCGCCGTGAGCGTCCGGGCCGGTGCCGGCGCGGCCGCAGCGGTCCCGGGGGCGAAGGTCGCCAACAGGCTGGTGCCGAGCAGGAAGGCGACCCCGCGACGGACGGCCCGTGGCGCGATTCGCCGGGCCACCGCGCGGCCGACGGCACCGAGGGCACCGGGAAGCTCGGCGAGCGCGGCTGCGGCCGTGCCCAGGCCCAGCCAGGCCGCGAGCAGGGCTCCGATGACGGCGCAGGCCGTGAGCAGGACATCGGCCGGGTCGACCACTGCGGGGCCGGTGGCGGCGGCCCAGGACGCCTGCGCGAGCCGCCAGAACACCAGGGTGACCAGACCGGCGAGGACGAGGCCGCCGACAGTCACGAGCAGCGCCCGGGCCGCAGCCGTGCCGCGGGCCGGGGCCGATGGAGCAGTGGAGCGGCCCGCGAGATCCAGCATGAGGTCCTCCTGTCGGCCATCGATGCGGCCGGATGGTGGTTGATACCTTCGTTTACCTATGTTTGCTGCAGGACGCGTTCATGTCAACCTGGGAGAGAATGGACCATGCGCTGGGAGCGGCTCTTCGACGATCTCGAGGCGAGGCTGCTCGCTCAGGACGCGGCCGAGCTGGCCGCCGAGGTCGCCGAGCGAACCCGACGGGAGCGGGCCCAGCACGGCCTGCACGTCCGGTTGGCCGCCGTGCGCCACAGCGGCCCGATCACCGTCCAGGTGGCCGGGCTCGGACCGGTCACGGCGGTCGTCGCCGACGTCGGTGCCGACTGGCTGCTCCTCGGCACGTCGGCCGAGCGCGGGGCGCTGGTGCCCTTCCCGGCCGTCCGCTCCGTCGTCGGGCTGGCCGGCCGGCTTACCCCGCCGACGGCGGTCGCGCGCGGCTTCGGGCTGGGCTCGGCGCTGCGGGCCGTGAGCCGCGATCGAGCAGCGGTCACCGTCGTCGACGTCGACGGGCACCGCTGGACCGGCACCATCGACGCCGTCGGCGAGGACGCCCTCGACCTCGCCGAGCACGCCCGCGACCTGCCCCGCCGGACCGAGAACGTCACCTGCGTGCGGACCGTGCCGTTCGCCGCCATCGGGGCCGTGCTGCGGGACTGACGCATCGGGTCAGCGCCGGGCCGGCGACCTGCGCCGCCCTAGGCTGGGCTGGTGCGCCCGTCCGACCGCATCCCGCTGGCCATCCTCGATCTCGCGACGGTCCGGCACGGCCAGCCGATCGCCGAGGCGCTCGCCGACACCGTGACGCTCGCCCAGCACGCCGAGCGCACCGGACGGTTCACCCGGATCTGGTATGCCGAGCACCACAACATGGCCTCGATCGCCTCCTCGGCGACCGCGGTCCTCATCGCGCACGTCGCCGCCCGCACCGAGCGGATCCGGCTCGGCTCCGGTGGGGTGATGCTGCCCAACCACAGCCCGCTCGTCGTCGCCGAGCAGTTTGGCACGCTCGCCGAGCTGCATCCCGGGCGGATCGACCTCGGGCTCGGCCGGGCGCCGGGCACCGACCAGACGACGCTGCGCGCGCTGCGCCGTGACCCGCGAGCCGCCGAGGACTTCCCGAGCGACATCCGCGAGCTGCAGGGCTACCTCGGCGGCGACTCGCTCGTGCCTGGGGTGCGGGCCGTGCCGGGCCAGGGGACCGAGGTGCCGCTCTACATCCTCGGGTCGAGCCGCTACGGCGCCCAGCTCGCCGCGGCCCTCGGGTTGCCCTACGCCTTCGCGAGCCACTTCGCGCCCGATGCCCTCGATGCCGCGCTCGCGGCATACCGGGACCGCTTCGAGCCCTCGGCGCAGCTGGACCGGCCGCACGCGATCGCGGCCCTCAACGTCATCGCGGCCGACACGTCAGCGCAGGCCGCCGAGCTCTACGAGCGGGTGCTGCGGGCCCGGGTGCGCTCGCTCGCCGGACGCATCCCCGGCTATGCCGCGCGGCTGGCTGCCGGCCCGCTCGACGATGCCGAGCTGGACCGGCTCGTCGACTCGCCGGTGGGCGCACAGGCGCGGCACATGCTCACCTACACGGCCGTTGGCGACGCCGACCAGGTCGCGGCCTACCTCGAGGACTTCCGCCGGCGCACCCGTGCGGACGAGCTCATGGTGACCAACCCGGCACCAGGCCTGCAGGCCAGGCTGCGCTGCCTCGACCTGCTCGCGGCCCACTGAGTGCCCGAAGCGGGCGGGATCAGGCCGGCTCGTCGTCGTCGCCCGGGCCGCCGAGCGGGTGGGTGCTGACGAACTCGCGGGTCTGGGCATACATCCGCTGGATGTAGCCCTCGAGCTGCTCGGCCTCGACCCGCCACTGCCCGCGGCCGCCGACCTTGATCGCCGGCAGGTCACCGGAGCGGACCAGGGCGTAGGCCTGAGCGGCGGAGATGTTGAGCACCTCGGCGACATCGGCGAGCTGGAGGAAGCGTGGCGGCATGCAGCGATCCTCCCACGCGAGTCGGGCCCTCTCGAAGTTATCCACAGGGCGGCTCGGCTCCGGTGGCAGGACGGCGTGCCCTTCGACATGATGGCGCGGTGACTTCCAGAGGGGGACCCAGCACCAGGCCGCCCGAGCTGCCGCGACCGGCGGCCACCCGGCTGCAGCGGCCGAGCTGGCGGGACAGCCGACTGCTCGTCGGCATCCTGCTCGTCCTGCTCGCCACCGCCTTGGGCGCCAAGGCGATCGCGAGCGCCGACGACCGGGTGCCGATGTATGCCGCGGCGGTCGCCCTCAAGCCGGGTGACCGGCTCACCGGCGACAACCTGCGCCGGGTCGACGTGCAGCTCGCCGAGGCGCAGGCCGGCTATCTGTCGGCCGCCACGCCGGTGCCGCCGGAGGCCTTCGCACTGCGCGAGGTGCGGGCCGGCGAGCTCGTGCCGGTGTCCGCCGTCGGCACGAAGGGCGACATCCGGGTGCAGCCGGTCATGGTGCGGGTCGACACCAGCTCGGCCGGCGGCTTGGTCGCCGGCTCCGTGGTCGACGTCTGGGTGAGCCGCCGTGACCCGGCGGCGAGCCAGGAGCGCTATGCGCCGGCCACCGTGATGCTGCGCTCGGTGACCGTCGCGTGGATCCCGAGGGACCAGGGCTCCTTCGGGGTGTCCGCCTCGACCTCGGCGGTTCAGCTGCTCGTCGGCGGCGACGACGTGGCTGCGGTCATCACGGCGATCGACGAGCAGGCGCGGATCACCCTCGTGCCGGTCCCCGGGTCGGCGCGGGCCAACGGCTCATGACCTCGGTCCTCACCGCGCTCGCGGCCCGCTGGGACGGCCCGGTCGTCGCGGCCCTCGAGGGCTCGGGCCGGGTGGTCATCGCCCGGCGCTGCGCCGACCTCGCCGACCTGCTGGCCACCGCGGCCTCGGGTCTGGGGTCGGTGGCCCTGGTGTCGCCGGACCTGCGGGGGCTGTCGCTGTCAGAGGTCGCCGACCTGCGCCGAGCCGGCGTCGAGGTGGTCGGGGTGAGCGACCCCGCCGACGAGGGCAGCGAGCTGCGGCTCTGGCAGCTCGGGCTGACCAGCGTCGTGCGTGCTGACGCCGCACCGGACGAGCTCGTGGCCGTCGTGCTGTCCGCCGCGGCCCAGGCGCGACCGGGTGATACTGGCGTGGCGGGGACCACCGAGGGAGCGAGCTTCGGCGACCAGCCCTGGGCGCCGGCGGCCGGGACCGCCGACCCCTGGGCGCCGCGGGGCGCCGACCCGTTCGGTGGCAGCTGGTCGGCGCACTCCGGCGCGTCGGCCGACGGCTCCGGGGCGGCCTTGGCGCCGGGCGTGAACGGCTCGGTCGGGGCCCCGGCAGCCGAGGGTCTGGCCGTGCGCGAGGACCGTGGGAGGATCATCGCCGTCTGGGGTCCGAGCGGCGCTCCTGGCCGGACCTCGGTCGCTGTCGCGGTCGCCAGCGAGCTCGCCCTGCTCGGCCGCGAGGTGCTGCTCGTCGACGCCGACACCTATGGCGGCTCGGTCGCCCAGACGCTGTCCGTCCTCGACGAGGCGCCCGGCGTGGCGGCCGCGTGCCGGGCCGCCGACCAGGGAGCACTCGACCTGCTGGCCCTGGCCCGGCTGGCCGGCGAGGTGACCCCCCGGCTGCGGGTGCTCACCGGCATCCCGACCGCCCAGCGGTGGCTCGAGCTGCGCGGTCCGGCGCTCGAGCGGGTGCTCGAGGTCGGCCGTGCGCTGGCCGAGTTCGTCGTCGTCGACGTGGCGGCGATCCTCGAGGACGACGAGGAGCTGAGCTACGACACCCTTGCCCCGCGTCGCAACCAGGCCACGCTCACCGTGCTCGAGGTGGCCGACGAGCTGCTCGCCGTGGGCGGCTGTGACCCGGTGTCGTTGCAGCGGCTCGTGCGGGGGCTGCAGGAGCTCGGCACGGTCCGCGCTCCGCACCCGCAGGTCGTCGTCAACCGGGTGCGCGCCGGTGCGGTCGGCGCGCCGCCGGAGCGGCACGTCGCCGAGGCGCTGGCCCGCTTCGCCGGGGTGCACGACCTCACCTGCGTGCCGCAGGACGGCGCGGCGTTCGACGCGGCGATGTTCACCGGCCGCACGCTCGCCGAGACCGCGCCCGGGTCGCCCGCCCGAGCCGCGCTGGCCGGCCTGGCGGCCCGGCTCGCGGGGGTGCCGGCCGGCCCGGTTGCTCTGGCACCGCGCCGGCGCCGGCTCGGCCGCCGCTCCTGACCCGTCGAGAACCCCGGACGACCGGACCCGGTATGCCGCGGGCGCCGGCATCGTCGTCTGGCGTGCCCCGCGGACTGGTGAGCGACGCGGCATACGGTCGGGTGGGTCACGGCGGCCCGCGAGCTCTCGGAAGCGACCCGCCGGTCTGACAGGATGGCCGTGTGGCCGACCGCCTGAGCTCGCTGGACACGTCGTTCCTCTACATGGAGGACGCGGCCACCGTGATGCACGTCGGCTCGGTGATGGTCTTCGACCCCCCGCAGGGCCGGATCGACCACGACCGGCTGATCGCGCTCATCGCGCAGCGGATCTCGCACCTGCCGCGCTATCGCCAGCTGGTCAAGGAGGTCCCGGCCAAGCTCGCCAACCCGGTGTGGGTTGACGACGAGCTCTTCGACCTCAGCTATCACGTGCGGCGGGCGGCGCTGCCCAAGCCGGGCACGGACGCCCAGCTCGAGGAGTTCGTCGCCCGGATCCAGCCGCGGCCGTTGGATCGGGGCCGGCCGCTGTGGGAGGTCTACCTCATCGAAGGGCTGCAGCACGGGCGCTTCGCCATCGTCACCAAGACCCACCACGCCCTCGTCGACGGCATCAACGCGATCGACATCGGCCAGCTGCTCGTCGGCGATGCCCCCGGGTGGGAGAAGCCGGGGCACGACCTGTGGCGGCCGCAGCGCGGCCCGAGCGACGTCCAGCTCGTCACCTCGGCGCTGCTGGAGTCGGTGAGCGCACCGGGCAAGATGCTCGGCGTCGTCCGGGGCGGGGCGCACGAGGTCGGCGCGCTCGGCGGCCGGGTGCTGTCGGGCGTGGGCGCGGTGGCCCAGGGCGTCGGCTCGATCGTGCAGACCGTCGCTCGCGGCGCGGCCCGACCGGCGCCGGCATCGCCGCTCAACGCCCCGGTCGGCCAGGCGCGCCGCTTCGTCATGGTCGGCACCGACCTCGCGGACTACCGCGCCGTGCGCCACCGGCTGGCCCGCGGCACGCACGCCGACGACGTCACCGTCAACGACATCGTGCTGGCCTGCATCGCCGGCGCCCTGCGCACCTGGCTGCTCACCCGAGGGGTCGCGGTCCACTCGCACACGGTCGTCCGCGCGCTCGTGCCGGTGAGCGTCGAGGACGAGCTCGGCACCGGGCTGCACCAGCTGCACGCCTGCCTCGTCGACCTGCCGGTCGGCGAGCCGGCCGCCTCGATCCGGCTGCACCAGATCGCCTTCCTCATGCGTCAGCAGGTCGAGGGGGGACAGGCGGTGGGCGCCGACCGGCTGGTCGGGCTGGCCGGCTTCGCGCCGCCCACGCTGCACTCGATGGGGGCGCGGCTGGGCAGCGAGATGAGCAAGCGGCTCTTCAACCTCATCGTCACCAACGTCCCGGGCCCGCAGACCCCGCTCTATGCCGGGGACGCCCGCATGCTGTCGACCTATCCGGTCATCCCGCTGGCCAAGGGGCAGGCGCTCGCCATCGGGCTCACGTCCTACGACGGAGGGGTCTACTACGGCCTCAACGCGGACCGGGACGCGATGCCCGACGTCGAGGTGCTGGGGCAGAGCATCGTCGACTCGCTCGCCGAGCTCGCCGACCCCGGGGACCGCTGATGGCGGCGCCAGAAGCGTCGGGCAACCCGGTGCGGGTCTACCTGCCGCTCACGCCGGACGACGTGCGCAGCCTGCACTCCGGTGAGGGGGTCGGGGGATCCGGCCACGCGGCATACGGGGTGACGGCGCTGCTGCGCGCGGCCCAGCCGCGGGCCGACGAGGAGGAGCTGGAGTATGCCGCGCTGCTCGCGGCCGCCGCGCATGCGGGCCGGCTGCGTGGCGAGGCCGGGTGGCGGCGGGTGGTGGCCGCGGTCGACGTCGCTCCTGAGCTGGTCGCCGCTGCCGCTGCCGGTCAGGTCGATCCCGCTGCGACACAGGGACATTCGGACGATGACGGAGAGTTGGCCCGGATCGCGCTGACGGCGCCGGTGACGGCCCGCGAGGTCCGGTCGCTGCACGCCGATGAGGAGCTCGCCGGCACCGACGACCGAGATCTGCAGTGGTGGGACGTCACCGAGCTGGACCGGCTGGTCGAGCACCTCGACACCTGACCAGCCTCCCCGGGCGCGCCCCGTGCTCAGCCCGCGCGGCCGGCCATCCGCTCGCCCTCACCGAGTGAGGTGAGCAGCTGCCCCACGAGGTTCTGGTACTCGGGCACGCCGGCGGCCCACTGCGCCATCGCCTCGCGTTGGGTGGGGGACAGCTCGCCCCAGGGGAGGGGCCGGCCGTCGGCTCCGGTGAATCGAGCAGTGCCGTTGGCGTGCGCCCAGGCCGTCGGGTCGGCCGTGGCCGGCCAGCTGCCGAAGCGGCTGGCGAGGTCCCACACCAGGGTTCGCGCGGCCTCGACCCTGCGTTCACCGTCGCTCCCGAGCCCGCTGCGGGCTCGGCTCGCGGCGTCCGTCGGCAGGACGGCATCGACGGCGGTCCCGAGCTGGGTGACGATGAAGCCGCTCAGCAGCCCCACGATCTTCGTCGGAAGGTGCGGCAGCGCCTTGCCGAGCACGGCCGCCAGGTTGACCGAGCCGAGCAGCTGCTTGGCCAGCTCGGCCCGCTGGGCATTGCTGAGATCGGACCCGGCATGCACGGCGATGACCGCGCGGGCCGTGACGACGGTGACGAAGCCGATGATCTGGGCGAAGCGGCGGACTGCGGCGCTGCGGGCCAGCGGATCCGCGGCCGCCATCGCCGTCGACAGTCGTGCGGTCTCGGCGGCGGTGAGCCGGCCGAGCAGCGTCACCATCGGCTCGCCGAGCGGCTCGCTGCCGACGACCCCCGGCTGCACGCCGCCCGCGGCGATCCGCTCCACCAGGCGCAGCACGCCGGCCCGGTCCGGAAGCGACACCGTCCACCCGCTGGCGGTCGGCACGGCCGCGCCCCCGGGACTGCCGTCGGGCCGCAACAGCGTGACGCCGAGCTGGTCGGCAAATCGGCCGAGCAACTCGGCCGAGAGCGGCACAAGTGCCTCGAGCATGGCTCTCGTCGGTGGCGCAGCAGCGCAGAGGGCGGTGAGGAGCTCGGCGCTCGTTCGAGCCGCTGACTCGTCCTCGCCGGCCGTGAGCACGTCGAGAAGCTCGCGCAGGGCCTGGGCTCGCTGGGCGTCGGCACCGGCTCGGGAGCTGGCGACGATCATCTGCAGGACGCTCCTGGAGCTGGCGGTCGGGGCCAGCAGAACCTCGTTCGCGCGCGTGTAGTCGGCTCGCAGCGAGCACAGCAGCTCGCTCAGCAGGTCGATCCGCGCGGAGGGATCGACAGCCGGGCCGACGTCGATCGCCGGAGCGGAGGTGGGGGTCGCCGGCCCATCGTCGGTGGCCATGCCGAGCGCGGTGAGGGCCAGTCCGAGGCTGGGCGGCAGACCCGGGCGCGACGTACGAGCGGCCCGCAGGAGCAGGGCGAGCACGTCCGCTCCGCGCACCTCGGACACCCCCACGGAGTAGCGACGGCGAGCGGTACCCGCGAGTGTCGTCAGCGAGCGAGCCCGCCATTGGACCAGTCGCTGCTGATCAGCAGGGGAGAGTCCGCTCGCTGCGCGGGGGTCCGTCGCGGTGAGCAGCGCCACCCCGAGAAGGGTGAGGAGCCGCGTGGCATCGGCCCGCGCGGTGGGATCGGGGGAGCCGCTGCGGACCACCTCGATGCGAGTCACGAGCATGGCGAGTGCCTCGGGGCCGAGGGCATCGAGCAGCGCCTGCGCGACGAGCGGATCGTCCGGGTCGAGGTCGAGGAGGGGAGCCAGGCTCCGGACGCCGGCCTCCCGCAATGGCCCGACGCGCAGGAGCAGGGCCTCGACCTGCGCTCGTGCCGCACTCGAACGCCGTGCTCCGTCGGTGAGCGACAGCCCGCCGAGCAGCGCATCGACCACGGGGGTGCCCGGCCTGGACCCGCACGAGGCGACCAGTCCGTCGATCGTCGCGCCGAGCGCCGCCGCGGTGCGGGCATCCGCCACCCCCTGCTGCCTCAGCACGGCCGTGTGCTCGTCGCGCAGCCGGCGCTGCATCGTCGCCCAGGCCCGGTCGGCATCGACGAGCGCCGCGACGTCGCCGGCCCGTTGGGCGGACCGATGCGCGAGCTCGCCGGCCCTCCATCGCTCGCGCAGGCGATCGACGGCACTGCGGGCCGCCGCCGTCTCGTCGGCATGCCCGAGCACGATGCCCGCGACCCGGCCGAGACAGTCGGTCACGCTTGACAGGGCTCGCCCGGCGGCGGCGGCCTCGCTCACCGCGGCGTCGGCCGCCTCGCCGGCCCAGACCCGCCCCAGGACCGCCGGCACGCCGGGCCCGGCGATCCGGGCGCTCCCAGCCCCGGCGGCGACCAGGCCCCAGGTGCGGGCGGCCTCGCGCAACTGCTCGGGCGACCCCTGGGGATGGGGGAGCACGCTCGTCAGGTCAGCCACGGAACACCCGCCCGGCGTCGATGGCGCGCTGCTCCGCGTCACCATAGGCGCGCCCGCCCATGCCCAGCCCGTCGCTCAGCGCCTCGGCAGCCGCGCCGAGAACGCGGAGCGCGTCGCCCAGCGTTGCCGTCGCCGACCCGATCGCGCGCGCCGTTTCCGGGCCGGAGCCGACGCTGCCGACCCGACCGGCGGACTCGACCACGTCGGCCAGCCGGCGCAGCAGGTCGCCGTCGTCGGCCAGGCGGCCAGCCGCCGCGACGAGCTCATCGGGCTCCACGATCATGCGCATGACCGGACTGTATGCCGCTCGGCCGACACCCCCGGAAAGTTATCCACAGGCCTCGACCGCGCCCGCGAGCATCGGTCGCGAGGGCCGGGTCAGCCCAGCTGGATCCAGGCCGCCGTGTCCGCCGGCACTGCGACGCTCGAGCCCCCGTCGGCGTCCTTGCTCTCCGCGAGCGGGCCCGAAGCGACCAAGACCAGTGAATCAGTCTGCAGTGCAAAGGGATCGGCGTTGACGTTGACGATCACCTCGACATTCGCGTTGCCGAAGCGCAGGACTCCGGCGGGTGCGTCCAGCCAGCTCAGCTCGCCGCGCCCGAGCCGGTGCTTCCGGCGCAGGCGAAGCAGCGTCCGATAGAGCTCGAGCGTCGAGCCCGGCTCGCCGTCCTGGACGTCAGCGGCATACGCGGCATACGAGGTCGGCTGCGGCAGCCAGGTGCGCCCGGTGGGGGAGAAGCCCATCCCGGGTTCAGCTGCCTTCCACGGCAACGGGATTCGACACCCGTCCCGCCCGGTCTCCCGACCGCCGCTGCGCCGCCAGACCGGGTCGTCCCGCCACTCGTCGGCGAGGCTGGTGTGCTCGGGAAGGCCGAGCTCCTCGCCCTGATAGAGGTATGCCGCGCCCGGCAGCGCGAGCATGAGCGCCGTCGCGGCGCGAGCGCGCCGCAGGCCCAGCGCCTCGTCCGGTTGCGGGTCGCCGGCCCGGATGCCGCGGGGGAACGGCGCGTCGTCGGGAAGGCCGTAGCGGCTCGGGTGGCGCACGACGTCATGGTTGGACAGCACCCAGGTGACCGGCGCCCCCACCGCGGCCATCGAGGTCAGCCCCTCAGTGATCGCCACGCGCAACTGCGTTGCGTCCCAAGCGCTTTGCAGGAAGTCGAACTCGAAGCACTGGTGCATCTCGGTCGGCCGCAGGTAGAGCGCGAGCCGCTCCGGCGGATGCACCCAGGCCTCGCCGCAGAGGACGCGCTGCGGGCCGGGATAGGAGTCGAGGACGCGCCGCCACGCGGCATACACCTCGTGCACGCCGTCCTGGTCCCAATAGGGCGTGAGTGCGGTCGCGACCGGCTCGCGGTCGCCGGCCATCTCGTCGAGCGCGTCGACGATCGCATGCGGCGGGGCGTCCGGCAGCCCGTCGGCCTTGACCAGGCCATGCGCGACATCGACCCGGAAGCCGGCGACGCCGCGATCGAGCCAGAACCGCAGCACCGACTCCATCTCGGCCCGCACCTCGTCGTTCGACCAGTCGAGGTCGGGCTGGGTGTCGTCGAAGAGGTGCAGATACCACTGCCCCGGCTGCTCGTCGGGGTCCGTCACCCGGGTCCACCCAGCCCCGCCGAAGACCGATCGCCAGTTGTTCGGCGGCAGCTCGCCGCTCGCACCTCGCCCATCGCGGAAGAGATAGCGCCCTCGCTCTGGCGTTCCTGGCGCTGCAGCCAATGCGGCCTGGAACCAAGGGTGTTCGCTGCTCGAGTGATTCGGCACGAGATCGATGAGCACTCGCAGCCCGAGCTCGCCGGCCCGCGCGATGAGCGCGTCGATGTCGGCGAGCGTGCCGAAGCGCGGGTCGACGTCGCGGTAGTCGGCGACGTCGTAGCCCCCGTCATGCAGCGGCGAGCGGTAGAACGGCGAGAGCCACAGTCCGTCGACCCCGAGCGCGGCCAGGTGCTCCAGCCGCGCGGTCACGCCGGGCAGGTCACCCGTGCCGTCGCCGTCGGAGTCCGCGAAGGAGCGCGGATAGACCTGATAGATCACCGCATCGCGCCACCAGTCGGTCTGCGGGTCGGGCTGGGGCACTCAGGTCTCCTCGGTGGGCGTCGGCGGTGCGGGCGGGGTGGTCTCGGACGGGGCGTTGACGAGCATGTATGCCGCCCGCACGAGGTAGTCGACGAGCTGGGCCTCGTGCTGCTCGCCGAGGTCGAGCGTGCCGACCGCGGTGAGCATGTGCCGAAGCCAGCGGTCGCGCTGCTCGGGGGTCACGGCATAGGGGGCATGCCGCATCCGCAGCCGAGGGTGGCCGCGTCGCTCGGAGTAGGTCGTCGGGCCGCCCCAGTACTGCTCGAGAAAGAGCCGCAGCCGCTCCTCGGCGGGGCCGAGGTCGGCCTCCGGGTAGAGGGCGCGCAGCTCGGGATCGGTAGCGACGCCGCGGTAGAACTCGGCGACCAGCCGGCGAAAGGTGTCATGCCCGCCGACGGCCGCGAAGAAGCTGCCCGGGTCGCTCTGCTGCTCGCTCATGGTGTGCTCGACAGTCTCTCGGCCTCAGCCCTGCGGGGTGGCCAGCTCGATGCCGGCAGCCTCGAGGGCGGTGACGACGCGCGCGCGGATCGTGCGCTCGACGGTGCTGTTGCGGGCGGCCGCGCAGGTGGCGGTGATGCGCAGCGTGATCGCGCCGCCGGTCACCGATTCCGTTGCCACGGTGGGGGTCTCGAGCACCAGCTCGTCGGTGCCGGCCAGGTCGGCGACGGCCGAGGTGAGCACCTCGGTCGCCTGGGCCAGGTTGGCGGTCACCGGCAGCGGCACGTCGACGGTCGCGGTCGACCAGCCCTGTGAGCGGTTGCCGATCCGGGTGATCTCGCCGTTGCGGACGTACCACACGACCCCGGTGGCGTCGCGCAGCCGGGTGACCCGCAGCGAGACCTCCTCGACCGTGCCGACCACTCCGCCGGTGTCGATGACGTCGCCGACGCCGTACTGGTCCTCGACGATCATGAAGATGCCGGACAGGAAGTCGCGCACCAGGCTCTGCGCCCCGAAGCCGAGCGCGACCCCACCGACGCCCGCCGAGGCGAGCAACGGCGCGAGGGGCACGCCGACCGTGGCGAGCGCGGTGAGCAGGCCTAGCCCGGTGACGACCACGGTGACCCCGCTGCGCAGCACCGACCCCATCGTTCGGGTCCGCTGGACGTAGCGCTCGTGGTCCTGCCCGGCCGCCGCGGCAAGCAGCGACCCGGCCCGGCCAGGCAGCAGCCGGGTTCGGTCCGCATGCCGGTCGATCGCGGTGCGGACGACGCCGTCGATGCCCCGGTGCAGCAGCCAACGGGCGACGATCGTGACGACGAGGATGCCGAGCAGCTGGGCGGCCGGCGTGAGCACCGCCTCGACCGTCGGCCAGCCGAGCTCGGCCGGCCTGCTCAGCGGCGCCACCGGGGTGAGCCAGCGGGTCACTGCCGCCGGGCCCGCTCTTGGGCGCGCACGGCGACCTCAACCAGGCCGAGCTGCTCGATGACCAGGCGGCGCAGGCCGGCCGGGGCGTCCTCGTGCTCGGCGAGCCAGCTCCGGGTGCGATCGCGCAGCTCCGGGCTGGCCAGGTCCAGCGGGTAGAAGTACTTCACCGCCCGCTCGCCGATCGCGAAGGACCGGCTGGTGAAGACCGGCAGCAGCATCTCGTGGTAGGCCTCGACGTAGGGGCCGAGCAGCGCCTCGGGGTCGTTGGCCCGGCGGAAGCCACGCCCGAGGTGCTCCATCGCCGCGTTGGTCTGACCCTCCTGCTCGATGCCGAGCCGCCAGGCCTGCGCCTTGGCGGCCGCGGTCGGTCGCGCCGCCCGCGCCAGCATGGCCCGCTCCCGCCCGGCGACCGAGGGGTCGCGGGCCAGTTCGGCCTCGATCTCGGGCTCACCGACCGCGCCGGCGGTGGCCAGCCCGGCGAGCACCGACCAGCGCAGGTCCTGGTCCATCGCCAGCCCGTAGACCGGCTGGGTGCCGTCGAGGGCACCGCGGATCCGCGCCGTGTCGCTCGGGTCGGTCGCGAGGGTCGTGTATGCCGCGAACAGCTGCAGCTGCTTGTCGCCACCGGGGGTCGCCGTGTCGATGCACCGACGCAGCACGTCGACGGTGCGCTCACGGGCCGCCGGGCGCTCGTCGGCCGGGAGGAACCAGTCGAGGCAGGCGAGCAGCATCGACGGGATCTGCTTCGTCGTCGTCAGCACGGTGCGTAGCGCGGTGGGGTGCTCCTCGACCGGGATGATGCCGAGGAGGTAGTCGAGCAGCTGCTGCGGGGCCAGCTCGCCGTCCCGGGTCAGCTCCCACAGCGCACCGGTGACCAGACTGCGGGCCAGGCTGTCCTGCAACGCCTCCGGGTTGGCGAGCACGGTCGCGAGCGAGCGCTCGTCGAGGCGGATCTTGGCGTAGGTGAGGTCGCCGTCGTTGGGCAGCAGCAGGTCCGGCCGGGGGAGGCCGACGAGCTCGGGAAGCTCGGTGCGCGGCCCGTCGATGTCGAGCTCGTGATGACCCACGGCGACGAGCCGGCCGTCGACGAGCTGGTAGCGCCCGATGCCGAGCCGATGCGGCCGCAGCGTCGGGTGCTCGTCGATCGCGGTCTGGGTCATCGCTGCCGCCGTGATGGTGCCCTTGGCGTCGGTCTCGAGCTCGACGGCGAGCGTGCTCACGCCCGCGGTCCGCAGCCAGCGCTTGGCCCAGTCGCCGAGGTCGCGCCCCGACTCGGCCTCGAACTCCGCGAAGAGGTCGGCCATCGTCGTGTTGCCCCAGGCGTGCTTGGCGAAGTAGGAGCGCAGCCCCCGCACGAAGGGCTCGCGACCCACATAGGCGACGAGCTGCTTGAGCACCGATCCGCCCTTGGCGTAGGTGATCCCGTCGAAGTTGACTGCGACGTCCTGCAGGTCGCGCATGTCGGCATAGACCGGGTGCGTGTCGGGCTGCTGGTCCTGCTGATAGGCCCAGGTCTTCTCGTGGCTGTGGAAGGTCGTCCACGCTCCCTGCCAGCGGGTCGCCTCGGCCTGGGCCGTCGAGGACGCCCACTCTGCGAAGGACTCGTTGAGCCACAGGTCGTCCCACCAGCGCATCGTCACGAGGTCGCCGAACCACATGTGCGCCTGCTCGTGCAGGATCGTCAGGGCCCGGCGCTCGACCGTCGGCTCCGGCGCCTGGCCGCGGAACACGTAGAGCTCGGTGATGGTGACGCACCCGGCGTTCTCCATCGCGCCGGCGTTGTACTCCGGGGCGAAGATCTGGTCGTACTTCGCGAACGGATAGGCGGAGTCGAACTCCCCCTCGAAGAACGCGAAGCCGGCCTTCGTCACGTCGAAGAGGTTGTCGTGGTCGACGTAGGACGTGAGCGACCGGCGGCTGAAGATGCCGAGCGGCACGGTGCCGCCGCGCCCGGCATACGAGTCCCAGCGCACGTCGTAGGGGCCGGCGCAGAGCGCGGTGACATAGCTCGACAGCCGCGGCGTCGGCTCGAAGGCCCAGGTGGCCCGCCCGTCGCCGGTGGGCATCGGCGTCGGCGCCGGCTGGTTGGACACGACGACCCAGTGCTCGGGCACGATGGCGGTGAAGGCGAAGGTCGCCTTGAGGTCGGGCTGCTCGAAGACGGCGAAGACGCGCCTGCTGTCGGGCACCTCGAACTGGCTGTAGAGGTAGACCTCGCCGTCGACCGGGTCGACGAACCGGTGCAGTCCCTCGCCGGTGTTCGTGTAGCGACCGGTCGCCTCGACGACGAGGGTGTTCTCGGCCGCCAGAGCCGGCAGGGCGATCCGGTGCTCGGCGAAGACCTCGGCCGGCTCGAGCCGGCGCCCGTTGAGCACGACCCGCTGCACCGAGTCCCCGACGAAGTCGATCCAGCTGTCCGCGCCTGGCTCCCGGCAGGTGAAGCGCACCGTCGTCGTCGTGCGGAAGGTCTGCTCACCCGTCGTGAGGTCGAGCACGACGTCGTAGTGGTCGACCTCGAGCAGCGCGGCCCGGCGGGCCGCCTCGTCACGGGTGAGGTTCTCAGCGGGCACGGTGGCACCCCTTGCGTCTCGGGTGGATTCTCGGCTGCGGCGATGCGACTGGACCTCAGCGCGGTCGCGGGCACCATCCTGGCAGAATCGCCGGGTGACGACGGCCAAGCGCGTGCGGCGCCAGCAGGCGCAGATGTGGTTCGACCCGGTCTGCCCCTGGGCGTGGATGACCTCCCGATGGCTCATGGAGGTCGAGCAGGTGCGCCCGGTGCGGGTCACCTGGTCGGTCATGAGCCTCGCGGTGCTCAACGACGGGCGAGAGCTGCCCGAGGACTACCAGCGGCTCATGGACGCGGCCTGGGGACCGGTTCGGGTCATCATCGCCGCTCAGCAGGAGCATGGCGACCGGGTCGTCAAGCGCCTTTACGACGCGATGGGCACGCGCATCCATCGCCAGCAGCGCACCGACCTCGACGCCGTCATCGCCGAGGCCCTCGCCGACTGTCGGCTGCCGGCCCAGCTCGCCAAGGCAGCCCACCAGAAGAAGCACGACGCCGCCCTCAAGCGCAGCCACCGCAGTGGCATATCGCTCGTCGGGACCGACGTCGGAACACCGATCGTCGCCGTGACAACGCCGACCGGTCCGGTGGCCTTCTTCGGCCCGGTCGTCAGCCCGGCGCCCCAGGGCGAGGCAGCCGGCCGGCTCTGGGACGGCTGCGTCCTCGTCGCCGGCACCCCCGGCTTCTTCGAGCTCAAGCGCACCCGCACGGTCGGCCCGATCCTCGACTAGCTGCTGCTCGGTGAGCTGGTGCGCGGCCCCCGCCGCCTGTGCCGGGCGCGTCCCGACCGATAGTCGCTCGCGTGTGGACTTTCGGTCACCACGGGCCGTCACTCGCGACCGATAGTGGCTCGAGTGTTGGCTTTCGGTCACCACGGGCCGACACGCGACCGAAAGTCGCTCAAGGGTGGACTTAAGCGGTGAAGAGGAGCGCCGGCCTTGGTGGGGGTTGGCGCCGTTAGGCGGTGGTGGAGGGGCCCACCAGCGCGGAATGGTGGAGGGGCCTATCAGCGCGGACTGGTGGAGGGGCCCACCAGCGCGTACTGGTGGAGGGCCCACCAGCGGGTAGCCGCTGGGAGGCATCACCGACGTTTCCAGCCCCGGCGCGGCGGACCCGCCCACCACCACTGGCTTCCGCGGGAGTCAGCCTCGCGCAGCGGGGACGCGCGGCGGTCCGGGAACGTCCGGCACCCGCCCTAGCCACCCTGCGCCATCGGCCGGCCGGGCCCCGGCTGGACTCCCGGCACGGAAAGCCGGACAATCGGCAGGTCAGCGTCAGCACTGCGAAGGAGCACGACGCCCCCATGCGGGTCCATCTCGGCGGCGACCACGCGGCATACGAGCTGCAACGAGCCCTGGTCATCCATCTGCGCGACGCCGGCCACGACGTCGTCGACCACGGACCGCTCGACTACGACGCGAGCGACGACTACCCAGTGCACGTGCTGCGTGCTGCCGAGGCGGTGGCTGCCGACCCGGGGTCGCGGGGTGTCGTCCTCGGCGGCTCGGGCAACGGCGAGCTCATCGCGGCCAACAAGGTGCGCGGCATCCGGGCCGCCTATGCCGACTCGGTCGAGCTGGCTCGGCTCGCGCGCCAGCACAACGACGCCCGCGTGGTGAGCCTCGGCGGTCGCTTCGTCGACGTCGAGACCGGCGTGCAGATCGTCGACGCCTTCCTCGCCACCGACTTCTCCGGAGACGAGCGGCACGCCCGCCGGCTGGCGATGGTCTCGGCCTACGAGGACGACGGCACGCTGCCGCCGGAGTGACGTGACTGCTGCCACCGCGTCCGCTCGGCTGCGTCGCCCCACGACGCAGGCGGCTCGCTGGGCTCGCCGCAGCGTCGGCCGGGTCCGTGGGCTGCCGGACCTGCAGGTGCTCGTCCTCGTCGCCCTCGGCCTGGCCCTGCTCTGGGCGATGACCCGCTGGCCCGAGCACGTCTCGTGGGCGCTCTACGGCCCGCTCGTCGTGCTCGCCGGGCTCGTGCTGCGCCCGCGCCGCTACCTCGCCGTCTGCGCGCTGTATGCCGCCTTCCTCGCCTTTCACGGCAGCGCGGTCCGGGGCTGGTCGGTGATCCAGGGGGCGACCATGGTCGCGCTGCTCGCCACCGCGGCGCTGATGTTCGTCCGTTCGGCGTCGCGGGCCCGGCTCGGCGTGCAGGGCAACGCCGGTGACGACATGCTCGTCGACCTGCGCGACCGGCTGCGCGAGCTCGGCGACATCCCGCGGCTGCCCGCGGGCTGGCACGCCGAGACTTCGATCAACTCGGCCTATGGCGACAAGTTCTCCGGCGACTTCGCGGTCACGTCGCTCTCCCCGGAGGGAGACCGGCTCGAGATCGTCCTCGTCGACCTCTCCGGTAAGGGCGCCACGGTCGCGACCCGCTCGCTGCTGCTCTCCGGAGCGATCGGCGGGCTGCTCGGTCAGGTCGGCACCGAGCGACTGCTCGAGTCGGCCAACAGCTATCTGCTGCGTCAGCACTGGGACGAGGGTTTCGCCACGGCCGTCCACGTCTCGATCGACCTGCGCTCGGGCGCCTTCTGCATCGGCAACGCCGGCCACCCCGGGCCCTTCCAGTTCCACGCCGGGTCCGGCCGCTGGGCCGTGCACACGTCGGTCGGTGGGCCGCTGCTCGGCATCGTCGACGGCGCCACCTACCCCCGCCGGTGCGGCACGCTCGGGCGCGGCGACGCGCTCGTCCTCTACACCGACGGGGTCATCGAGGCCCGTGGTCGCGACCTCGCGATGGGCGCCGACCGGCTGATGGGCGCGGCCGAGCAGCTCGTCCGCGACGGCTTCGCAGGAGGGGCTCGACGGCTGGTGACCACCGCGACCGCGGGGGAGTCCGACGACCGGGCGATCGTGCTGGTGTGGCGGGACTGAGTCCGCCCCTCGGCTCGCCGGCGCCGGGTCCGCGCGCGTCCCGGGTGCGCACCTTCCACGCCCGGCGAGGTCGTCGCTCCGCCCTCACCGAGCATCGACTGGCCACATTGCTGCCGCAATACGCCACTCCCGCAACGGTATTCACTCCACCTGGCACCCCCGGGAGGCCCGAGCGCGTCGTCCTCGAGGTCGGCTGCGGGCACGGCGCCGCCGCCCTCGGGTATGCCGCGGCATACCCGAGCCATCATGTGGTCGCCACCGACGTGCATCCCCCGGGGATCGCGCGGATGCTCGCCGCCGGGGTGGCGGAGGGCATCGGCGTCGATCGGCTGTCGGCCCGGCTCGGCGACGCGGTCGAGCTGCTCGAGCAGCTGCCGGAGGGCGTGCTCGACGTCGTGCACGTCTTCTTCCCCGACCCGTGGCCCAAGGCCCGACACGCCCGTCGGCGTCTGCTGTCCGGACCCACTCTCGGGCTGCTCGCCAGCCGGCTCACCCCCGGCGGTGAGGTGCTGCTCGCCACGGACCAGCCGGAGTATGCCGCGTGGGTCGCCGAGCAGGTGGCCGAGGCTGTCGGCAGCGGGTGGGTGCTCGAGCCGGCGCAGCGCCCACGATGGCGACCGGTGGCGGGCTACGAGGCGAAGGGCGTGGCGGCGGGGCGCCCACCGATCGAGCGGCGCCTCACGGTGGAACGGGACGACGTCGTCCCGGCGTCGATAGCCTGAGCGTCCACAACGGGAGGTCCCATGTACAGCTCTGCCGCCGCGCTCTTCGGGGTGGTCTTCGGCGTCGTCAACCTGGCCCTGCTCGTCGCAGCGATGATCGCCGCCGCTCAGCGGCTCGACCGGGGCAAGGGGCTGATGCTTGGCGGGCTGGGCGTGCTGCTCGTCAACCAGCTGCTGGGGGTGTTCTCCGGTGCGGCCTTCGCGGTGGGCGTGAGCGCGTTCACGGCCGTCGGCTGGGTGACTCGGTTCGCGGCGACCGTGGGCTTCGGCCTCATCGCGGCGGCCCTCTGGCAGCAGCGGTCCGGCCGCTTCGCCGCACCCTGGGAGCAGGCCTACGGCAGCCCGGGCGCCGGACCGGCAGCTCCGTGGAGCGCCGGCTCGCCATGGGGCACGGCGCCCACCCCCGCCACCCCGACCACCCCGGGCGGCGCGCCGACCAGTGCGCAGCCACCCGCCGGGGGTGGCTTCGACCCGTCGCAGCCCCCGCAGCGGCCCGGCGCCCAGCCACCACAGCACCCGTGGCAGTAGCCGACCGCGCTGAGCGAGCCGGCCGAGCCGACGTCCGGGTCGGAGGTGCGCGGCGCGGCATACCGGATGGTGTGGCGTGAGACCGGAGAGCATTGGATTCGCGGGGGAGTGCGGCGCGCGGCTACGCTGATGGGCCGCGGCACGTGCCGCATGCGGGCGTAGCTCAATGGTAGAGCCCCAGTCTTCCAAACTGGCTACGCGAGTTCGATTCTCGTCGCCCGCTCTCGTCGCAGCCCCGGCCCGGTGATCGTCCAGCCGGGGCTGCCGAGCGCACGGGGTATGGCGCAGTTTGGTAGCGCGTCCGCTTTGGGAGCGGAAGGCCGTCGGTTCGAATCCGGCTACCCCGACCGATAGCATGATCCGTCGCCGCCGCACGGCCGGCGACCCCTCCCTACCCGACCCGACTGGAGCACCCGCACGTGAAGACCGACCTCGAGACCATCAGCCCGACCCGGGTCAAGATCACCGTCGAGGTCCCTTACGAGGAGCTCAAGCCCAGTCTCGACGCGGCCTACAAGACCATCGGGCAGCAGATCCAGGTGCCCGGCTTCCGGCGCGGCAAGGTGCCGGCCCGGGTCATCGACCAGCGGGTCGGCCGCGGTGCGGTGCTGCAGGAGGCCGTCAACGACGCGCTGCCCAACCTCTACGGCCAGGCGCTCGCTGAGCACGACATCCGCCCCCTGGGCCAGCCCGAGGTCGACGTCACCGAGGTGCCGGTCGACGAGCAGACGCCGCTGCGCTTCACCGCCGAGGTCGACCGCCGGCCCGAGATCGAGCTGCCCGACTACTCCTCAGTCGCCGTGACCGTCGACGCGGTCGAGGTCACCGACGCCGACGTCGACGAGCGGCTGCAGACCCTGCGCGAGCGCTTCGGCACCCTCAAGCCGGTCGAGCGCGCTGCCGCCGAGGGCGACTTCGTCACCGTCGACCTGGCTGCCGAGATCGACGGCGAGCAGATCGACTCGGTCACCGGCGTGTCCTACGAGGTCGGCTCCGGCACCATGCTCGAGGGCATGGACGAGGCGATCGTCGGCCGCAGCGCGGGGGAGACGACGACCTTCGAGGCGCCGCTCGCCGGTGGCGACCGCGCCGGCCAGACGGCCTCGTGCACGCTCACCGTCGGCGCGGTCAAGGAGCGCGAGCTGCCCGCCCTTGACGACGACTTCGCCCAGCTCGCCTCCGAGTTCGACACCATCGAGGAGCTGCGCGCCGATCTCACCGGCGAGGTCGAGAAGAGCAAGCGGCTCGCCCAGGGCGTGGCCGCCCGCGACAAGATCGTCGAGGCGCTGCTCGAGCGGGTCGAGATCCCGGTGCCCGACTCGATCGTCGAGCACGAGGTCCACCACCACCTCGAGGGCGAGGGCCGGCTCGAGGACGCCGAGCACCGCGCCGAGGTCGAGGCCGACACCCGCAAGGCGCTGCGCACCCAGTTCCTCCTCGACGCGATCGCCGAGAAGGAGCAGGTCAAGGTCGAGCAGCCCGAGCTCATCGAGTACCTGCTGATGGCGGCCCAGCAGTACGGCATGGACCCCGGTCAGTTCGCCCAGGCCATCGACCAGCAGGGTCAGATCCCGGCCATGGTCGGCGAGGTCGCCCGCCGCAAGGCGCTGGCTGCCGTGCTCGAGAATGCCTCGGTGACCGACACGACCGGCGCAGCCGTCGACCTCGAGGCGGTCCGCGGCTCCGAGCGCGACCCGATCGCCGAGATCGAGGAGGCCATCGAGCAGCTCGAGACCGGCGCGCCGGCCGATGACGCGGCCAACGAGAGTGCCGACGCCACCGAGGCGGCTGCGGACGACAAGGACGCCTCCTGACCACCGACGCCGCACCGCCGACGCGCGCCGAGCTCCCCGTGGAGCAGGCGCGCGTCGCCGTGTATGCCGTGTTCACCCTCGCTGGGGTGCTCTTCGCGTCGTTCGCCTCGCGGATCCCGCAGGTGAAGTCGACGCTGGACCTCACTCCGGGTGAGCTCGGCCTCACCCTGCTCGGTGGCACGGTCGGCTCGGTCGTGGGGCTGCCGCTCGCCGGCTGGATCGCGCACCGGATCGGAGCCGGCCGGGCGGTGCTCGCCGGGGCGACAGCGACGACGCTCGGGCTCACCGCGGCCGCGGCCGGAGTCGACCTGGTGCACTCCCGCTGGGTGGTCATGGCGGCCCTCTTCGTCGCCATGGTCGGGGTCGGGGTGTGGGACGTGTCGATGAACCTCGAGGGTGCCGACGTCGAACGGCTGCTGGGGCGGACCATCATGCCGCGCTTCCACGCGGCCTTCAGCGCCGGCACGGTCGGCGCCGCGCTCGTCGGCACGGCGGTGACGGCCCGCGGCATACCGGTGCTCGTGCACATCGCCGTGGTGTCGGCGGCCTCGCTCGTCGTCACCGCCTGGATGACCGGCCGATTCCTGCCCCGCGTGCCCCAGGACAGCACCCAGGACGACGCGGGCGAGGGTCCGGCCGGAGCCGGGATGGCGCAGGCCTGGCGTGAGCGGCGGACCTTGCTCGTCGGCGTCGTCGTGCTCGTCGCGGCCTTCACCGAGGGCAGCGCCAACGACTGGCTCGCCGTGGCGCTCGTCGACGGCTACCGGCTGCCCGAATGGGTCGGCGTGCTCGGCTTCGCGATCTTCCTATCGGCCATGACGGCCGGCCGGCTCGCCGGGACGCACTGGCTGGACCGCTACGGGCGGGTCCCGGTGCTGCGGGTGCTCTTCGTGCTCGCCGTCGTCGGCTCGCTGCTCGTCGTCTGGGGCGGGCCGTGGCTGGCCTTCGTCGGCATCGTCATCTGGGGGGTTGGGGCGAGCCTGGGCTTCCCGGTCGGGATGTCCGCGGCCGCCGACGACCCGGCCCGAGCCCCGGCCCGGGTCAGCGTGGTGTCGACGATCGGCTATGGCGCCTTCCTCATCGGGCCGCCGCTGCTCGGCTTCCTCGGCGACCACGTCGGTGTGCTGCGCGCCCTCATGCTCGTCGGCCTGCTGGCCCTGCTCGCCCTCGCCGTCGTGCCCGCCACCCGGCCGGTCGACGCCGGCTGACCTCCGCCGCAGCCGTTCGAGGGCTCCATCCTCGTTCACCGGACCGTCGCCCGGCCGTCACCTGCTGCGGATGCGAGCGGCCGTGATCCAGGTCACAATGGGGTCTCGCCGACCACGGAGGTGACCGATGGACACCAGCTTCGCGGCATACCTGGAGCGGGTTCGGCTGCACCGGGCCGAGCTGGGCGAGTCGCTCTCGACCCTGCGCACGGTGCTCGACGGGCCGGACGACGAGCGGTGGTGCGACCGCGCCCGGGCGGCCCTCGCCGAGCTGCGGCACGACCTCGACGCCCATGTCGAGGTGACCGAGGCTCCGGACGGCCTCTACGACGCGATCCGCGAGGATGCCGCCCGCTTGGCCGGCCCGCTCGCGGCCTTGCAAGGCGAGCATCCCGGCCTGATCGAGCTCGCCGACGTGGCCCTGGCCGCTCTCGACGGTGAGCCGGGACGCGCGGACAGCATCGGCGACCGGGCCGCCGTCCGCGGCCAGGTGCAGGCGCTCGTCATCCAGCTCACCCATCACCACGAGCGTGGGGCCGAGCTCATGCACGAGGCCTATGCCGTCGACCTCGGCGGAGACGGCTGAGGTCCGCCCGGGCGTCGGGTGTGCGCTCACGGCGAACACCGGCCGGACCGGGGAGTGCGTGCGTGGGGAGGGACGTTAGGGTCCTCACAAGACCCACGACGACGATGGAGTATCGGTGAGCCTGCACGACCTCGGCCACGAGATCCGGATGGCGGCGGAGCCGCAGCCGGGCGGCCTGGACGACCACATCTACAACCGCCTGCTCAAGGAGCGCATCATCTTCCTGCGCTCGGAGGTCCGCGACGAGAACGCCAACGCGATCTGTGCGCAGATGCTGCTGCTCGCGGCGGAGGACCCTACCAAGGACATCTGGCTCTACATCAACTCGCCCGGTGGCTCGGTGACCGCTGGGATGGCGATCTTCGACACCATGCAGTGGGTGCCGTGCGACGTCGCCACTGTCGCGATGGGCATGGCCGCCTCGATGGGCCAGTTCCTCCTGTCGGCGGGCACCCCCGGCAAGCGCTATGCCACTCCGCACGCCCGCGTGATGATGCACCAGCCCTCGGGCGGCATCGGTGGCACCGCCTCCGACATCAAGATCCAGGCCGAGCAGCTGCTGCACATCAAGAAGCAGATGGCCGAGCTGATCGCCCAGCACACCGGCCAGAGCGTCGAGCAGATCGAGCGTGACTCCGATCGCGACCGCTGGTTCACCGCGACCGAGGCCAAGGACTACGGGTTCGTCGACCACGTCGTCGAGCGGGCGAGCAACGCCGGCCCGCACGCGAGCAACCCGGTCGCCGAGTGACGGCATACGAGCGAAGAGAGACGACCCCGATGACCATGTGGACCCCCAGCGGCCGCCTGCACCACCCCGCGCCGTCCGCGCGCTACATCCTCCCGCAGTTCGAGGAGCGCACGTCCTACGGCATGAAGCGGCTGGACCCCTACACGAAGATGTTCGAGGACCGGATCATCTTCCTCGGCGTCCAGGTCGACGACGCGTCGGCCGACGACATCATCGCCCAGCTCATCGTGCTGGAGAGCCAGGACCCGGACCGCGACATCCTGATGTACATCAACAGCCCGGGTGGCTCGTTCACGGCGATGACCGCGATCTACGACACGATGCAGTACATCCGCCCCGACGTGCAGACCTTCGTCGTCGGTCAGGCCGCCTCGGCCGCGGCCGTGCTGCTCGGCGCCGGCGCCAAGGGCAAGCGGTTCGCCCTGCCCAACGCGCGGGTGCTCATCCACCAGCCGGCCATCGAGGGCACCGGCGGCATGGCCTCCGACCTGGAGATCCACGCCAACGAGATCATCCGGATGCGGGAGTGGCTCGAGTCGACGCTCGCCGAGCACACCGGCCGCGACGTCGAGCAGGTGCGCACCGACATCGAGCGCGACAAGATCCTGTCCGCTGCTGCCGCCAAGGAGTACGGCCTCATCGACGAGGTGCTCGCCTCCCGTAAGGCCTCCAGCCAGAAGTAGCCCTCCGCCGGCCGACGGTCACCCCAGTCCGGCGCAGACGCGGCTCGATGGCTGCGGCACCGGGCTGGGGTGCTCGTACCCCTGGAGGCCGACGAGCACGCTCACGGCGGTGAGCGCCGCGGCGCCCGCCAACACGATGAGCTGCCGCCGACGCGCCGTCCCCCGGGTCGACCCTCCCGCACCCAGGAGGCCGATGAGCGACACCAGGACGAGCGGCATCGCGAAGCGACGTTCCGGGGTTGACGCGACCAGCACGGCCACGGTCGCCGCCACGAGGAGCCACAGCGCCCGGGCGGTCCAGGTGGCCCGCGCGTTAGCAGCAGCCCGGCCCCGAACGCCGATGCCGATGCCCAGCCGAGCAGCGAGCAGGGCCAGGCCGGACACGGTGACCAACGTCGTCAGCGCAGCCCACCCGAGCCCGACCACACCCCACGTCGGCGCAAAGGGCAGCTCCGGAGTCCAGAGCAGGCTTGCGGCCAGCTTCCGCACCCCGAACACGACCGCCGACATGGGGCTGGACTGTGGGTCTCCCTCGACGAAGTGCGCCATCGCGGGGTCGCAGTAGAAGATCGCGTTGCCGACCACAGGCGTCTCGTAGACGACCGTGACGGACGCGCTGACGCTTTGCAGCTTGGCGACGACCAGCGCTTGCGGCGGGATGGGGAGCGGCGCGTAGCCGGCAGCGAGATTGGCCACCGACTGACCGAGCGCAGCCAGGACCGCGCCGGTCGCCAGGTAGCGGATCCGGGTGCGGGACAGCAGCGCGATGGCCCACGCGGCGCCGACCGCCAGCCCCAATGCGGGTCGCACATTGGCGACGACGACGCCGAAGACCCCGGTGCCCAACAGCAGCCGACGATCGCCGAGCACCCCTCCTGCCACGGCCCAGCGCGCGGTGAGCAGCAGCACCACCATGGCCGGAATCTCCATCAGCGACTGACTGGCGAAGGGTCCGAGCAGCGCCACCACGAGCCCGGTGACGAGCAGGCGACTCCAGATCCGCGGCCGCAACCCGCAGTCCGAGGCCAACCCGGGCAGCAGCCAACCAGCGAGCGCACCGATGAGCAGGGCATTCGTCACGAGGATGCCGACCCGCGGGTTGACCCCCCACCAGCGTTCGAGCGCGGCTGCCGGCGCGAATGGGACGGCGCTGTACACCCCTCGGAAGAGCGGGAGACTCCCGCTCCCGTAGAGCGACTCGACAGCGGCGAGGCTGCGTGAGGAGGCGAAGTAGGACCCAGCGTCCTGGATGAGCGGCGACCGGGATCGCAACGCCAGCGTCGCCAGGATGGCGAGGAGGCCGTGCACAACCTGTGGGGGTGGCCTGCGCATCGCCTTCTTGGTCACCATGGTGGCCGCAGTCTAGCCAGCGAGGTTCCTCGCTCCGGAGGTGTCACCGAATGCCCCCTGGCCCGTCTCACAAGTGGGAGAGGTGCCGGTATGCCGCGTCCGCGCGCCCGCCGCGCGGACGCGGACGCGGCATACAAGAGTGTGGTTTGTCCGCCCTCAGCGGACAGGCGCGACGCGCGGGCGAAACCCTGCGTGTAATGGGAAGCGCAGGCGCCACCTGGCCGGTAGCGTCGGCAGGACTGGTCGAGGATCCGGCACCGGCCGGGCAGGCGGGAGGACGTACACGTGGCACCACGGATGGGCGAGGGCAGCGACCTGCTCAAGTGCTCCTTCTGCGGCAAGAGCCAGAAGCAGGTGAAGAAGCTCATCGCCGGTCCCGGCGTCTACATCTGCGACGAGTGCATCGACCTCTGCAACGAGATCATCGAGGAGGAGCTGGCCGAGTCCTCCGACCTCGGTCTGGACGAGCTGCCCAAGCCTCGCGAGATCTTCGACTTCCTCGGCAACTACGTCGTCGGTCAGGACACCGCCAAGCGCTCGCTGGCCGTTGCCGTCTACAACCACTACAAGCGGATCCAGGCCGGCGACGCGATGGGCAAGAAGGCCGAGGACGCCGTCGACATCGCCAAGTCGAACATCCTGCTCATCGGCCCGACCGGGTGCGGCAAGACCTACCTCGCCCAGACCCTGGCCCGCATGCTCAACGTCCCCTTCGCCATCGCCGATGCGACCGCGCTCACCGAGGCGGGCTATGTCGGCGAGGACGTCGAGAACATCCTGCTCAAGCTCATCCAGGCCGCCGACTACGACGTCAAGAAGGCCGAGACCGGCATCATCTACATCGACGAGGTCGACAAGATCGCCCGCAAGAGCGAGAACCCGTCAATCACCCGCGACGTGTCCGGCGAGGGCGTCCAACAGGCGCTGCTGAAGATCCTCGAGGGCACGACCGCGTCGGTGCCCCCGCAGGGCGGGCGCAAGCACCCGCACCAGGAGTTCATCCAGATCGACACGACGAACGTGCTGTTCATCGTCGGCGGCGCCTTCGCGGGCCTCGAGAAGATCATCGAGAGCCGCTCCGGCAAGAAGGGCCTGGGCTTCGGCTCGGAGCTGCACACGGTCGCCGACGAGGGCATGTCCTTCGCCGACGTCATGCCCGAGGACCTGATGAAGTTCGGGCTCATCCCCGAGTTCATCGGCCGATTGCCGGTCATCACGACCGTGGCGCCGCTGGACCGCCCCGCGCTCGTGTCGATCCTCACCGAGCCGCGAAATGCGCTCATCAAGCAGTACCAGAAGATGTTCGACATCGACGGGGTCGAGCTCGAGTTCACCCCCGAGGCGCTTGACGCGGTCGCCGAGCAGGCGCTGCTGCGTGGCACCGGTGCCCGAGGCCTGCGGGCGATCATGGAGGAGGTCCTGCTCCCCGTGATGTTCGACGTCCCGAGCGAGGACGACATCTCCAAGGTCGTCGTCACCGAGGAGGTCGTCCGGCACAACGTCAACCCGACGATCGTGCGCCGTGATGTTCCCCGGGTCGCCAAGCGACCGCGCCGTCAGTCCGCCTGAGCGCCGACCCCGGCTGCTCGACCCCACAACATAGCGCTTCACCCCAGGAGGTTCCTGGGGTGAAGCGCTCGTTTATCGGGTGACCCGATAAAGCTCAGGCCCCGATGGTGTCAGCTGCAGCCGACCGCGCCAGCGCCGCTGGCATCCTGACGGATCCGGGCGGTGCGCAGGTAGGGGTAGACCTCCTGGACGTCGTCGAACTTGGCGATCGCGTCAGGGGTGGACACCGTCGGCGGGACGATGATCCGGTCGCCGACCTTCCAGTCCACGGGGGTGGCGCACTCGCCCCGGTCGGCCTCTTGCAGGGCGTCGACCACGCGCAGGATCTCGTCGAAGTTGCGGCCGGTCGACTTGGGGTAGGTCATCGACAGCCGGATCTTCTTGGCCGGGTCGATGACGAAGACCGAGCGGACCGATGAGGAGTCGCCCTCGCCGGGGTGGATCATGTCGTAGGCGATCGCGACCTTCTTGTCCGGGTCGGCGATGATCGGGTAGCCGATCGAGGTGTGGTTGTACTCCTCGATGTCCGGCACCCACTTCTGGTGGTCCTCGACCGAGTCGACCGACAGCGCGATCGGCTTGACGCCGCGCTTGGCCCACTCGTCGGCAAGCTGGCCGACCCGGCCGAGCTCGGTCGTGCAGACCGGCGTGAAGTCGGCCGGGTGCGAGAAGAAGACGACCCAGCTGTCGCCGGCCCACTCGTGGAAGGAGACCTCGCCCTGCTGGGTCGGGGCGGTGAAGTCGGGGGCGGTGTCGCCCAGGTGCAGTGCCATGATGTCCTTTGTCCTAGGGTCGTTCCGGTCCTGGCCCGGGCCGCGCGGCTCGGGCGGGCGATGGCCCGCAGCCAACTCTGCCACTCGCCGCCGCCCGTCGGCGCGCTGGTCCAGGCGGTGTGAGTCACCAACCCAGGAGGTATGCCGTGTCCGACCCGTCGGCGCTGCGCCTCGTCGCCGGCGGGCAGGGGCCGGCCCAGCTCGGGGCCACCGACTGTGGGCCAACGGCGCTGCTCACCGCGCGGCTGCTCGGCGATCCCGGGCTGCTGCGGTGGCTCGACACGGGGGAGACCGCTGACCTCGCGCCGGACGAGGCGCAGACCCTCGAGAGCGCCGTGGTGTCGCTGGTGCCCGCAGCCGTGCCCGCGGCGCCCTCGGCCATCGGCAGCGCCGAGGCGCGGGTCGCGGCATACCTGCACGTCGTCCACCGGCGCACCAACGCGCTGCGCGGCCCGACCGGCCGGCTGCAGCTGCCCTGGCCCCGCCGTCTCGGCACGCCGCACTGGGCGGCGGCCCGCGAGCTCGAGCGGACCATCCCTGCCAGCGACTACCGCACGGTCCCGGTGCGCCGGCTGGGCCCGGACGCGCTGCGCCGGGTGACCGCCCAGCTGGTTGAGCATGTGCGCCCGGGCCGCCCTGGCCTGCTCTATGTCGGCAGCGTCTGGCTGCCTCGCCACGTGACGCTCGTCGTCGGCGACCCTGACTCGGCGGGCGTCATGCTCGTCCACGATCCGGCTGACGGCTCGGTGGGCGCGCTCGACGTCGACCGGCTGGCCCGCCGGGAGCGCTACCTTGGCGGCTGGACCCACCCGTGGCTGCTCGTGGGACCGGTGGACTAGTCCCGTGCGCGGCTCACCAGCCGCAGCCACCCGGCGAGCCCGATGAGCACGACCGTCGTCAGGGCGACCGAGCCGCCCGCAGCGAGACGAGCGGCGACCGGGGCGAGAGCCCCCACGGCCACCGTGACTGCAGCTACCGCCACTAGCCGCCCCACCCACCGCCGCCGCAGCGCCGGCTCGGCGCGGACATCGTCGGGTGCCCCGGCCAGCCACGCGGTCGCGCTGTGACCGAGCAGCAGGACCACCGCGGCAGGCACCGCGAGCCAGGCCGGCTGGGGCGCGGCGAGGGCCCACAGGGCCAGCAGGCTGAGCCAGCCGAGAAGGGGCACGACGGTGTCGGCCCAGCGCACCGATGCCCAGCCGGCCAGCGCGGCGAGGAGGATCCAGCCGGTCGACAGCAAGCCGGTGCCGACGTGGACGAGCAGCAGCACGAGTCCAGGGGCGAGGACAGCGGTTGCGGTGGCGACTGCGGCCGGCCCGCCGGCGGCCTCGACACCGAGCGCCCGCCGAGCCGCTGCGGCGGCCCAGCCGGCCAGCCTCACGAGCCGCGACCCGATGACCGTGCTCACCGGCGCACCACCCGCGGTGCCCGGGCCCGCCGGGCCAGGTCGCGCAGCACGAGGTCGAGGCTGCCGGGACCACGCCACGGGACCACCGGCACCCCGGCAGCCCGCAGCCGCTCGAGCTCGTCGCGTCGGTCGAGCCGCCGGATCCGCCACGCGAGCTCGGTATAGACGTCCTCGTCGGCGGAGCCGAGGTGGTCGGGCAGGGTGTCGATGACGACCGTCGCGAGCCCGCGTGCGGCAGCGCCGAGCACGACGCCGGCCAAGGCAGGGTGCACGAGGGGGGTGAGCACGACGACGAGCGAGCCGGAGACCAGCCCATCGAGCGCACGCACCGTGGTCAGCTCGCGATCGGTCGCGGGGGAGATCCGGGCCAGCACGTCGACGATTCGCCGCAGTTGCGCCGCCCCTGCGGCCGATCCCAGCCGTGGCAGGTCCGCCGAGCCGAGAACTCGCAGCGAGACCCGGTCGCCGGCGCCGAGCCAATGGTGGGCCAGGGCCGCACAGGCGCGCACGGTGAGGTCGAGGCTGGTCGGTCGCCCGTCGATCCCCTCGCGCGGTCCGATGTCGCTGAGGGCGTCGACGACGAGCACCACATGGGCGTCCTCGTCGGCGTAGTTCGTGCGGACCTGCAGGGTGCCGCCGCTCGCCTGCTCGCGCAAGGATGAGGGCCAGTGGATGCGGCGCAGCCGGTCGCCCGGTTGCCAGGGTCGGATCGCGGCGAGCTCGCTGCCGCTGCCCGGCCGGGCCGAGCGGTTCACCCCGACCAGGCCCTCCGGGTGGGGGGTGGGCGCGTCGACCTCGACCCGCCCACTCGCGGGGGTCGCCGTGACCGCGAACCGGCCGACCTGCAGCACTGCGGTGCGGTAGGCCCACCACGCCGACCTCGCTTGCACCAGCCCGGGCCCGATCCGCCGCGGTCCCCACCTCGTCGTGCGGGCCACGATGCCGACCCGCACGACGCCGTTGTCGGGTCGGGCCAGCGAGTCGAGCTCGGCGCGCGGGTCGACGGCGACGAAGTAGCCCGGCGAGAGCCGCACCGTCACCTCCTCGGCACCGGGGGGCAGCTCGATCTCGGCCCGCCACCGCGTCGCGGTCCCCTCGGGCAGGGTGCGGTTGCCGACGCTCGCCCGCGCGACGACGTCCGATCCGGTATGCCGCCCAGCGCTCGCCGGGTGCCGCTCGGCGGCGGTCGCGCGAGGCCGCGCGGCCCAGCCCCAGGTCGCGACGACGAGCATCGGCACCGCGAGCACGAGCAGGTCGATCCGCCGCGACACGATCGCGGCGAGCGCGGCCACGCCCCCGAGCAGGAGGGCGCGCTGGTGGGCTGCGGTCACCTGCCAGCCGACCCGGCCCTGCGGGTCCTCGGCCTGCCGAGCGGTGAGCGGATGGGCTCCGGTCGTCATGATCGGCTCACTCGCGGGCCCGTGGCGTCGGCTCCGAGCCGAGGACGTCCGCGACGACCGAGGCGCCGGTGACGGCACTCATCCACAGCTCGGGTTTGATGGTGAGCCGATGGGCGAGCACGGCCGGCGCGACGGCCTTGACGTCCTCGGGGGTGACGTAGTCGCGGCCGGCCAGCACGGCATACGCGCGCGAGAGCAGGAGCAGGGCGAGCGATCCGCGCGGTGAGGCGCCCATGAGGACATGGGTGTGCCGGCGGGTGGCGCGCGCGAGTGCGACACAGTAGTGCTGGATGCTCGGGTCGACGCCGACCCGCTCGACGGCCTGTTGCATCGCGAGCAGCCCGGCGGCGTCGCAGACCTGCGGCACGGACAGGTCCTCGCGCTGCCGGGCGAGGCGCCGGGAGAGCACCTCGAGCTCCTGCTTCTCGTCGGGATAGCCGAAGCTGATCCGGGCGAGGAAGCGGTCGAGCTGGGCCTCCGGCAGGGGATAGGTCCCCTCGTACTCGACCGGGTTGGCGGTGGCGAGGACGTGGAAGGGCTGCGGCAGCGGGAAGGTCTGGCCCTCGACCGTCACCTGGTGCTCCTGCATCGCCTCGAGCAGCGCCGCCTGGGTCTTCGGCGGGGTCCGGTTGATCTCGTCGGCGAGCAACAGCCCGGTGAACAGCGGTCCGGGCCGGAAGTCGAAGGACCCCGCCCGCTGGTCGTAGACGAAGGAGCCGGTGAGGTCGCCCGGGAGCAGGTCGGGCGTGAACTGGGCCCGCGCGAAGTCCAGCCCGAGCGCCTGGGCGAAGGACCTGGCGGCGAGCGTCTTGCCGAGGCCGGGGTAGTCCTCGAGGAGCACGTGCCCGCCGGCGAGGATGGCGCCGAGCACGAGGGTGAGGGCCTCCCGCTTGCCGACGACGGCCGTCTCCACCGCGTCGAGCACGGCGGCGGCCCGTCGGGTGCACTCGGCCGGGGTCAGGGCCTCGGGGGTGGGGGTGGCGGGGTCGGTCACAGCTGCTCGATTCTCGTCAACGTCGCGGCGAGCCGGTCGGGTCGCAGCAGGTGCGGGTCGGGTGGGCCGGTGTAGAGCGCGGCGAGGTCGTCGGGCAGCAGCCGATGGGCCCACTCGGCGTTGGCGCGCAGGTCGACGCCTTGGGTGCGCCACACGATGCCCTCGAGGATGTGCTGCAGCCGGCCGTGGACCCGGTCGGCCAGCTCGCCGGCGGTGTCCGGGCTCTCGTGCACCCGGGCCAGGTGCTCGGCCAGCGCCGAGGTGCGGTGGTCGGCGCCGCGCTGCAGGGCGGCGCCGGCCAGGTCGCCGGACACCCAGACCTCGCGCCTGCCGAGGGCCTCGGTGTCGATCGCGAGGGCGCCGGCCACGATCGCGAGGGTGAGCGCGGCGAGCAGCGGCAGCGACGGACGCAGGTCGAGCAGCTCCAGCAGGACGACGATGACGATCCAGGCGACCGCGCCCTTGACGGTCCGGCGCAGGGTGGTGCGGCGAGCCAGCCCGGCTCGCAGCGCCCCGAGTCGCCGGATCACGGCTGCTCACCTGCCGCGGTCGGGGTCTCCCCGGAAGCGCGCAGCCGGGCCAGGTCGGCGTGCACGGCATCCAGGGCCGCGAGGGCCTGCTCGCGGGCCGGCTCACCCATCGGGTGGGTCGAGAAGCGGGCCTCCCGGTAGAGCGCGGCGAGTCGGCCGAGCTCGCGCGGGTTGACGTCCCAGCCGTGCAGGACCCGCACGACGTACTCGGTCGAGGTCTCCGCCGGGTCGCGGCCGAGCCCGGTGGCCGCGGCCGCCTCCTCGAGGTCGGCCCAGCAGGCGACGACGGCGTTGCGCGGCTGTCCCGTCGTGAGCAGGTCACGCCGCCGGTATGCCGCGTCCGCCCCGCCCAGCTCCTCCGGAACGTCGGGCAGCGCGTCGTTCGGCACGCCGTCGGGCAAGGGGCCCGGCCGCCGGCCGAGCCGCCGACGCAGCCGCAGCCCGCGGACGAGCCGGGCGAGCAGGTAGGCGACGGCGAGGGCGGCGACGAGCGCCGCGGCATACAGGGCCGTGCCGATCCACGGTGGCAGGCCTGGCTCGGGCGGCTGCTGACCCGCGGCGGTCGTGGCCAGGCTCGGTGGCGGGGGCGTCAGCGCGATCGGGCCTCCGCTGCGCGGCCCGGACGCCGAGATGAAGTCCACTGCCGGGCTGGCGACGACGAGCAGCAGCGCGACGAGCAGCCCGGTGCCCACGAGGACGGCGATCGCGGCAGTGGGAGGGTGGGCCCGCCCGCTCACCGGGGGGGCCGGTGCCTCGACGGGCTGGCCGCTCATGGGCCGACGCTACCCCGCGGGCTGCGGCTCTCGGCGCACCGCGGCGACGTCGTCGAGCGCCGAGCGCTCCGCCTGCGCGAGCCACAGGCCGGGCTCGACCTCGGTCATCCCGGCCTCGGTCGCCGCCGAGCGCAGGTCCGGGTCGGTGAGAGCGAGCAGGGCCCGACCGTCGCGCGCCTCGATCACCCGCACCGGCAAGCCCTGCCATCGGGCGGTCAGCAGCACCTCGTATGCCGGGAGGTCGCCCGTGGCCTGCCACATCCCGGTCGCCGCCTGGGTCATCCCGGCCAACGGCGTCGGGCTGACCACCTCGACGCCACCGTCGTAGCGAGCGGCCACCAGCTCGGTGCCGGCCCAGCTCGCCCGCGAGCCGACGAAGCTGTGCGGTGGGGTGTAGCCGTCGGCGCCCTGCCAGCCGAGGGCCAGGCCTCGATAGGCCGCGCGCGCGGTGGGCTCGGCGCCGGGCCGCAGCTGCCACAGGACGGTGCCGATCGGCACCCTGGTCAGCTCGAGCCACCAGACCGGCGCCGGCTGCGGGGCCGGGAGGAAGCCGAGCGGGTAGCGCTCGTCCGCGCGCCGCCGCGGATCCACGAAGCGCTGCAGCGGCTCCTGGGGGAAGCGCAGCACGAAGACCGACCCGTCAGGCTCGAGGTAGCGCTCGTCTCCCGCCAGCCCGTGCCAGGCGAGCACGTCGACGGGCTCGGTCACCGCCGCGAGGTCCGCTTCGTGGACGACGTGGCCGACGAGCAGGTCGCCGCCCCGGGTGAGGATCTCGGCAGCCTGACCGCGCGTGACGACCTTGTTCCACACGGTATGCCGGGTCACTGCTTCCATGGCCGCCCCTCGTAGCTGCTGATCAGCTCGCGCGGTTCGCTGAGCTCGGCCACGGCGACCCGCACCCTCGTCTCGTCGCCGCTGCGGTCATAGCTGCCGCCGTGCTCGATCGACCACGGAGGTCGGCCGTTGACGACGACGTCTGCACCCTCCTCGTCGAGCCGCTCGATCTCGACCTCGGTGCCGTGGCAGGTCGCCAGGGTCTGCGCGCGGTGCGCGTCGCGCAGCTCGGACACCGGCACCACGGTGCCGTCGTCGAGCCGCCAGTCCGTCGACCCGCCCGGCGCGGAGGCGACCCGGACCTGCCGACCCCGCCAGGTGGCATACAGCCCGGAGCGGACCGGAGCGCGCAGGACGTCCAGTGCGGCGATGGTGCGGCGCACCCGGCTCACCGGACGGCCACCCAGGTGCCGTTGCGCAGCACGGCGACGAGGGTCTCGGTGCCGTCGGCGCCGAGCCGCCACATCTCCGACCCGTCGGTCCACGTGGCGGGGTTGCTGCGCGGGTTGGTGATCCGTGCCTCGGGGACGATGTCGTCGGGTGCCCCGGCAAAGCCGTTGCCGGTGTAGGGCGGGGCGTTGGAGTAGCTGCCGCCCATCACCGGGTCGCGGGGGATCTCCAGCGAGCCGTTGTCGAGGGGGCCTCGGACCACGGGCACCGACGGCATGGCGGGGTCGAAGGGTGTGCCGGAGTAGCCGAGCGCGAGGTTGTCGTAGATCTCCCGCGGGGTGCCGAGGTGCGCGGTGTCCGGGGCGTGGGTGACGAAGCCGTATGCCGCGTCACCGCCGGGCACGCCGGCCGCGCCGTCGTCGATGAGCTGCTGCGCCTGATTCGGCGGCAGGACCTTCTGCACGACGCCGTCCGACCCGGGAAGCCCGATCCGGTCGCGGATCTCGTTGAGGCAATCGCGTTGCGCCGGAGTGAGATTCGCCGGGGGAGTGGAGATGGCGTCGATGAGGTCGTCGCGCGTCCACGGCGGGTCGATGCCGTGCCGGGCGAACAGGTCAGGGTCGTGCAGCGAGTCGATGACCGACAGCCGCGAGGCCTCGCTCGTCGGCAGCTGGCCCGCGGCATACTGCGGTCGATGCGCGGAGCCGTCGGACAGGCGGACCCGGCCAGGGCCGGCCGGCAGGTGCGCGCGGACGTCGCGCACGAGGCTCCGGATGAGGTCGTCGAGCTTGCTGAGCACACCCTTGAGCCGCAGCACGGAGCGCAGCAGCTGGCCGATCTTGGCGCTGATCTTCGCCGAGAGCGCGACAGCCTTCTCCGACACGACGGAGATGGCATAGGGGATGCCGACCCCGGTGGCCGCCCAGAGGATCGCCGAGGTGCACGAGCCGATGACCTGCGAGATGGTGTCGCGGACCAGGTCGTGGACGAACTGGACGACCATCGAGGCCAGCCGTAGCCCGGCGCTCACCGCTCCGGCGGCCGTGGCGATCGCGCCGGCGGTGCGGGCCAGTCGGTCGGCCTTGACCGCGTAGGCCGCGACCGCCGCCCCCGACATGCCCGCGAGGTCCCCGGAGACCCGTTGGGCGAAGGCCTGGGCCTCCGCGCCGAGCGCGCGGGCGACGTTGTCCCACGTCAGGGCGAAGCCGATGACTGCTCCCGCGTCGCCGGTGAGGTCGTTGAGCCAGCCCTTGAGCGGGTCGACGTGGTCGAGCAGCCAGCCCACGCCCCAGGCGATGAGGGTGCCGACGGGGTCGATCGCGGTGCTGATCGCGTCGGCGGCGGCCGCCACTCCGGTGAGCCCGGCCTCGAGCCAGTCACCCTGGCGGATGGCACCGGCGAGTGTGACGACATCGTCGACGAGCATCGTGCCCGAGGTGGCCGTCGCGGTGTCGACCGGCGCGGCGACGAGAGGATTGGCGCTCACTGCGGCCCCAAGCTCGTGCGCACGTCACGGCGGGCCGAGCGGTAGCCGCTCACCGCGACGTCCTCGGCGTCGGCATAGCGCCGCGCCATCGTGCCGACGTCGGCCGCGGTCTGCTCGAGCTCGTCGGCGAGGCCGCGGATCGCGAGGGTCATCGCTGCGGTCACCAGCCCGGCCGGCACGGCGAGGCCAGCGCACAGGACGCCGAAGGCGCTGCCGTCGATCGTCGTCGCCGCGGCGTCGGCTGCGGTCCGCACGCCGCTGGCGTGGCCGGCCACCGCTCGGGCATGGCTGCTCAAGGTCGGGATGTCGACGGCATACTCGGTCATCGACGGCTCTCCATCGCGACGCCCCCTGTGACGTTGGTGAAGTGTGGTTGTGGATCACCCAGTATGCCGCGCGGCACCGCTGTCCTGCGCCCGAGCACCTCGCCGGTCGGCGTGCCACCGCGTCGCCCGCCGTCGAATCGGACCGGACGCCCCCGCCGGTCTCACGCCGGGGCGGGGGCCCTCTCCACCGGCACGAGAACCGGGTCGCGGACCTCGACGGCGTCGCCGGCGGCATACCCGAGGCTCTCGATTCGGCCGGCCGCGCGCAGGTCGGCCTCGGCGGCCCGGACCCGCTCGGCCTGCCCGTCCGGCAGCGCGAGGGTCATCGAGGCGATGCCGGCCCGCATGCCGACCTTGGCGTCGGACTTCACCTTGCGCACGGCGGCGAGGGCCTCCGAGGTGGCCACGAGCACGGCAGGGTCGCCGCCCTCGGCGCCCGGCACGTCGGCCTCGGTGGGCCACGGCTGGCGGTGCACCGAGCCGTCCTGCCACCACGACCAGACCTCCTCGGTGACATAGGGGAGGATCGGCGCGAAGAGGCGCAGCAGCACCCCGAGCGCGATCCGCAGCGCGGCGCGGGCCGAGGCGGCGGCCCCCTCGCCCTGCCCGCCGTAGGCGCGGTCCTTGACCAGCTCGAGGTAGTCGTCGCAGAAGGTCCAGAAGAACTGCTCGGTGAGCTCGAGCGAGCGGGTGTAGTCCCACGCCTCGAATCCCGCTGTGGCAGAACGGACCACGTCGGCCAGGCTGGCGAGCATCGCCCGGTCCAGCGGCTCGGTGACCGCCGACCCGAGGTCGCCGTCCACGGCGCCGAAGCTCAGCGCGAACTTGCTCGCGTTGAGCACCTTGATCGCCAGCCGCCGGCCGACCTTGATCTGGCCGGGGTCGAAGGCCGAGTCGGTGCCCAGCCGGCCCGAGCAGGCCCAGTAGCGCACCGCGTCGGAGGAGTTCTCCTTGACCAGCTCCTCGGGGGTGACGACGTTGCCCTTGGACTTGCTCATCTTCTTGCGGTCCGGGTCGAGGATGAAGCCGGAGATCGCGGCATTCGTCCACGGTGCCGCACCGTGCTCCCAGAAGGAGCGCACGACCGTCGCGAAGAGCCAGGTGCGGATGATGTCGTGGGCCTGCGGGCGCAGGTCCATGGGGAAGACCTTGGCGAAGATCTCGTCCGGCTCGGTGCCGTCGGCACCCGACCCGCGCCAGCCGGCCGCGATCTGTGGGGTCAGCGACGAGGTCGCCCAGGTGTCGAGCACGTCGGGGTCACCGACGAAGCCGCCGGGTATGCCGCGCTGCTCCTCGGTGAAGCCGGGCGCCGGCTGGGCGGCCGGGTCGACCGGCAGGTCGGCCTCGGCGGGCAGGATCGGGTCGGCGTAGTCGGGCTCGCCCTGCTCGTCGAGCCGGTACCAGACCGGGATCGGCACACCGAAGAAGCGCTGCCGGCTCACCAGCCAGTCGCCGGTCAGCCCGGACACCCAGTTGGCATAGCGCGAGCGCATGAAGGCCGGGTGGAAGTCGATCGCGGAGCCCATCCCGACGAGCTTGTCGTTGAGGTCGGCCTCGCGCCCGCCGTTGCGGATGTACCACTGGCGGGTCGAGACGATCTCCAGCGGCTTCTCGCCGCGCTCGTAGAAGTTCGTCTTGCGCATCGTCGGGGTCGGCTCGCCGTCGAGGTCCCCGGACTCGCGCAGCGCGTCGACGATCGCCTTGCGGGCCCCGAACATCGTCGTGCCGGCCACCTGCTCGGCGTAGAGGTCCGCTCCCGGGCCGCCGGCGATCCACTCCGGGGTGTCGGCCTGCATCCGGCCGGCCCGGGTCACCAGCGACCGGTTGGGCAGCTGCAGGTCGCGCCACCACTGGACGTCGGTGAGGTCGCCGAAGGTACAGCACATCGCGATGCCCGCGCCCTTGTCCGGCTCGGCCGCGGGGTGCGCGAGCACGGGGATCTCGACCCCGAACAGCGGCGAGGTGACCGTCGTGCCGAACATCGCGGCATACCGCTCGTCGTCCGGGTGCGCGATGAGCGCGCACACCGACGGGATGAGCTCGGGCCGGGTCGTCTCGATGTGGACCGGCCCGCCGCTGCCGTGGAAGGCGACCCGGTGGTAGTGACCGGGGTAGTCGCGGGCCTCGAGCTCGGCCTGGGCGACCGCGGTCTGGAAGGTGACGTCCCACAGCCCCGGTGCCTCGGAGGTGTAGGCCTCACCGCGGCGCACGTTGCGCAGGAAGGCCTGCTGGCTGGTCGCCCGCGAGTGGTCGTCGATGGTCCGGTAGGAGATGTCCCAGTCGAGGCTGAAGCCCATCCGGCGGAAGAGCGCCTCGAAGGCCTGCTCGTCGAGCACGGTGAGCTCGTCGCACAGCTCGATGAAGTTCTGCCGACTGATCGGCACCTCGTCGGCCGACTTCGTCGACGTCCGGTCGCCGCGGTGCGGCGGCACGAAGCCGGGGTCGTGGTGCAGCTGCGCGTCGCCGCGCACGCCGTAGTAGTTCTGCACCCGCTTCTCGGTCGGCAGGCCGTTGTCGTCCCAACCGATCGGGTAGAAGACCTCGAGCCCGGCCATCCGCTTGTAGCGCGCCATGCAGTCGGTGTGCGTGTAGGAGAACACGTGCCCCATGTGCAGGCTGCCGGACGCGGTCGGCGGGGGAGTGTCGATCGAGAAGATCTGCTCCCGCGGCAGGCTCAGCGCGCGCTCCCGGTCGAAGCGGTAGGTGCCCTCGGCCTGCCATACCGCGCCCCACTTCTCCTCGAGGCCGTCGACCGTGGGCCGGTCGGGGATCGAGGTCGGGCGGGTGGGCGCGTCGGTCATGGCACGGAATCCTCCCAGACCGAGACCGGTGCTCTCGACCGGGTATGCCGCGTGGCCGGCTCCGCGCGCTCGGTTGCGCTCCGGTGCGCTCGGTCCGGTCAGTGCTCCAGCGCGCCTGCGCGGCGGGTGACCGGGGGCAGGCAGGACCACGGGAAGTCGATCCACCGGTCGGTATGCCGCCACACGTAGTCGGGGCGGATCACGGAGTGCGACTTCTGGTAGATGACCGCGGTGCGCGCCTCGGCGACGTGCTCGGCGCAGAAGTCGTGGACGACCTGCAGGGTGGTGCCGGTGTCGGCGACGTCGTCGGCGATGAGCACCCGCGCGCCGGAGAGGTTGACCGCGGCCGGGGTCGGCGGCAGCATGACCGGCATCTCGAGCCGCTGGTCGACGCCCGTGTAGAACTCGACGTTGATGACCGAGAGGTTCTTGACGCCGAGGGCGTAGCCCAGGCCCATGCCGAGTCCGAGCCCGCCGCGGGCGATAGACAGCACGAGGTCGGGCTCGAAGTCGCTGTCGGCCACCTGCTGGGCCAGCTCGCGGCACGCGGTGCCAAACATCTCGTAGGTCAACACCTCGCGCTCGGTCATGGGCCAACGCTATCGGGGTGGGTCAGGCTGCCGCGCCGCCCTGCCGGTGGGAGCGCTGCTGCAGGCGACGGGCGATCGGCCGGCCCACCAGCCCGCTCGCGAAGAGCACGAAGAGCGCGTAGTAGCCGACGGCGGGGACCGCGACCGCGATGGCCAGGGCGACGGTCATGAGCACGACGACTCCGGTGAGGGCGCCCACGCCCCGTGCTGTGGGCTGCCGACCCGGGGCCAGCAGCTCCGGGTGGTGCCACAGTCGCGCGGCGATGACGAGCATGACCAGCTGGTTGGCGAGCATCCCGCCGATGTAGATGGCCAGGAGCCCGCGATCGGTGTGCAGCGAGCCGGACATCGCGGTGATGACCGGCAGCCAGACGATGGTGAGCAGCCAGGCCAGGTTGAGCAGGACGAGCCGGCCGTCGAGCCGGCCGACCTGGTCGAAGGTGCGGTGGTGGGTGACCCAGGCGCCGGCGATGAGCGCGAAGGACAGGACGAAGGAGAAGAGCTGGTCGCCACGATCGGAGAGGTATGCCGCGGCGCTCAGGTGCTCGTGGCGCGCCTCGGACACGCCCTCCATGAGCGGCAGCACGAGCAGGGTCATCGCGATGGCGACGACGGCGTCGCTGAAGAAGACGAGCCGCTCGGGGCTGCCGGCGCCCCGGTGCGCGGGTGTCTCGCCGGCTGCGGGGGAGAGATCGGCCATGACCGCAGCCTAGGGTGGCGGACGTCCGTGTCCCTGACCGGCCGCCTCCGGTCGGCTCGTTCGTGCCTGACCCGCCGCGCAGCCTGGGCTCCTCGTCGCTGGATCGGCTGGCTCGTCGATGTCTCGCTGGATTGCGATGTCGACCGTCCCAGTCGGTTGTTGCTCGGGGAGCAGGTTGCAGCCTGCTGGTCTTGAGATTTCTGGCTGGCCCAGCCGGTCGTTGCTCGGCGAGCAGGTTGCAACCTGCTGAACTTGAGATTTCCGGCTGCTGGGCATCGGGGCTGCAGGTCGCGGTCGGCCCCGAGCGGGCGCATTGGACTGCAGCGGCGGCCGCCTCCGGGCGTCGCGAAACCTGGGCCCAGGCCGACTCGACCTCCGTGCGCCGCTCGTCCCGGCTTCTGACGACGCCGGCAGGCCACCGTTGGGCGGGTCGCATAGCCTTGGCGGTCGTGGGGATGCGACAGCGGGAGCCCGAGGGGCCGCCACCGCCACCGGTGGTGCAGCGGCTGCGGCTGCGCTATGCCAAGCGCGGCCGGCTGCGCTTCGGCTCGACCCGCGACTTCCAGCGGGCGCTCGAGCGGGCGCTGCGTCGGGCCCAGGTGCCGGTGGCCTTCTCGGCCGGCTTCCACCCGCACCCCCGGATCTCGTATGCCAATGCGGCGCCGACCGGCGCGGCCAGCGAGGCCGAGTACGTCGAGATCGCGTTGTCCCAGCGCTGCGACCCGCTCGCGGTGCAGCAGGCTCTCGACACGGCGCTGCCCCACGGGCTGGACATCGTCCAGGTCGTCGAGGTCCGGCCCGGCGACCCCGCCCTGGCCGACCGGCTCGAGGCGAGCGAGTGGACGCTGGCCTTCCGCGGCATACCGGACGAGGCGCTGGCTGGTGCCGTCGCGAGCTTCGTCGACAGCGATCGGATCGAGGTGACCCGGGTGCTCAAGGCCGGCCCGCGGACCTTCGACGCGCGCGGTCCGGTGCTCGCGATCGAGGTCGAGAATGCCGACACGATGGACCGCGGACCGGGGCGACCGGCGGGGTGTGCGATACTCCGAATGGTCGTACGACACACCACACCTGCCGTGCGCCCCGACGACGTTCTGACCGCACTCCGTGCAGTTGCCGGTCTGGAGCCGCCCTCACCACCCGTGGTGACCCGGCTGGCTCAGGGCCCGCTGCGTGACGGTGCCGTCGGGGTGGCTGACCCGTTGGCCGCCCCGCAGCATTCGGTTGGCTCCGCCGCCGGCGACTGATCGGTGCCGCGCATCCCGCGCGAACCGGACAGTCGACGCGAGATGACTTCCGTCGGCCCGCAGCCGCAGGCCGACGATGGACACACCGTGCGATGCGCGGTGACGAGGGTTCCGCCCGGTGTGGCGTCGCCGCCTGTCGCCCGAGAGGACGCAGATGGCCTCCATCGACGAGACCCAGACCGACACCCAGCTTGAGCTCCTGGGTCAGCAGGCCGCCGACCCCGCCGGCGAGCCGACTGGCGAGCGGCCGGCGAAGGGGCGCACCCCGGCCAAGCGCACCCGCAAGAAGGCCGCTCCCACAGCGCTGGCCGCCGAGGCCGAGCCGGCGCTGCCCGGGGCAGACGAGCAGCCCGCCGCCGATCCCACCGAGGCGACGCCCGCTGAGGCCCTGAGCGCTGACGCGCCCACCGCGGACGAAGCCAGCGCTAAGGCACCGGCCGCCGCGAGCAAGCCCCGGCGCACCCGCAAGAAGGCCGCCGCGGCGCCCCCACCGGCGCCGGTCGAGACGGAGCCCACCGCCGAGGAGCCGGCGGTCGAGGCGGCACCGCTCGAGGAGCCCGAGGGTCTCGTCGAGCCAGAGCTCGCCGAGCCTGAGGCCGCCGGGACGGATGAGGCCCAGGCTGGCTCGGAGCACCGGGCGCCGGTTGTGCCGAGCTTCGGGCTGCTCTTCCAGGCGCCCGAGCCGGTCGTCGCACCACGGCGCCGGGCGTCCCGTCGAGCAGCGGCGCCGGCGACCAGCCCGGCACCGGCGACCAGCCCGGTACCGGCGACCAGCCCGGCCGGCTCGGACGGCCAGACCGACGGGACGAGCGACGCCGACGAGGCGGGCGCGGCATACCCGATCGAGGTCCTGACGGACACCGATGCGGGTTCCGTCGGTGACGACGAGCTGACCGGCGACGAGCTCACCGAGGCCGGCGACGAGTCGGCCGACAGCAGCTCGGCCCGGCGACGCCGGCGCCGGGGTGGTCGCGGGCGGCGCAGCCGCACCGGCGAGCCCACCTCCACGACCGCCGCACCGGACAGCGAGGCCGGTGACGGCGCCAGCGATGACGACGCAGACAGCGGGGAGACCGAGGCCGGCGAGCCGAGCGACGCCAGCTCGCGCCGGCGCACCCGTCGCCGCCGGCGCGGCAGCTCCAGCGGCACCACCGAGGACGGCCCGGGCGTCACCACCCGGGTGCGCGAGTCCAGAGCCCGCGACGAGGTCGTCGGCGTCCGCGGCTCGACCCGGCTGGAGGCCAAGAAGCAGCGCCGCCGTGAGGGCCGCGAGGCCGGTCGCCGTCGCCAGGTCATCACCGAGGCCGAGTTCCTCGCCCGGCGCGAGAGCGTCGAGCGGGTCATGGTCGTGCGTGAGCGCGCCGGCCGCACCCAGATCGGCGTCCTCGAGGACGGCGTCCTCGTCGAGCACTACGTCTCGCGCGAGACGTCCACGACGATGGCCGGGAACATCTACCTCGGCAAGGTCCAGAACGTGCTGCCCTCGATGGAGGCCGCCTTCGTCGACATCGGTCGCGGGCGCAACGCCGTCCTGTATGCCGGTGAGGTCAACTGGGATGCCGCCGGCATGCAAGCGGGCTCGGCCAAGCGGATCGAGAACGCTCTCGAGTCCGGGCAGTCGGTCCTCGTCCAGGTCACCAAGGACCCGATCGGGCACAAGGGCGCCCGGCTGACCTCGCAGATCTCGCTGCCGGGTCGCTACCTCGTCTACGTGCCGGACAGCCAGATGACCGGGATCAGCCGCAAGCTGCCGGACACCGAGCGGACCCGCCTCAAGCGGATCCTGCGCGAGGTCGTGCCCGAGACCGCCGGCGTCATCGTCCGCACCGCCGCCGAGGGCGCCTCGGAGGCCGAGCTGCGCGCCGACGTCGAGCGGCTCACCGCGATCTGGGAGCAGATCAGCGCCAAGGCCGAGGCCGCCACCAGCGGCAAGAAGGGCAAGACCCAGGCACCGGTGCTGCTGCACGGCGAGCCGGACATGACCGTCCGGGTGATCCGTGACGTCTTCAACGAGGACTTCACCCGGCTCGTCGTCGCCGGCGAGCAGGCCTGGCGCGAGGTGAGCGACTACGTCGGCGCCGTCGCCCCTGACCTCGCCGAGCGGGTCGAGCAGTGGTCCGACGAGCGCGACGTGTTCAGCCACTACCGGGTCGACGAGCAGATCGCCAAGGCGATGGACCGCAAGGTCTGGCTGCCCTCCGGTGGCTCGCTGGTCATCGATCGCACCGAGGCGATGACCGTCATCGACGTCAACACCGGCAAGTTCGTCGGTGCCGGGGGCAACCTCGAGGAGACCGTCACCCGCAACAACATCGAGGCCGCCGAGGAGATCGTCCGGCAGCTGCGCCTGCGGGACATCGGCGGGATCATCGTCATCGACTTCATCGACATGGTCCTCGAGTCCAACCGCGACCTCGTCGTGCGCCGACTGCTCGAGTGCCTCGGCCGGGACCGCACCAAGCACCAGGTCGCCGAGGTGACCTCGCTCGGGCTGGTCCAGATGACCCGCAAGCGGGTCGGGTCCGGGCTCATCGAGGTCTTCTCCGAGAGCTGCCAGCACTGCAACGGCCGGGGCTACCTCGTGCACAGCGAGCCGGTCGAGCGAAGCTCCTCCGGGACGGAGGACTCGGGCTCGTCCGGGTCCACCGGCCCAACCAACGGCGGGTCCTCGAGCCGCAGCTCGCGCTCGCGGCGCGGCCGCAGCAGCACCGAGTCTGCGGCGGTGGCCAGCCTGCCGACGCCGCCCCCGGGCGGTCCGACGCCGGCCCAGATCGCCGCTGCCGCCCACGCCGCCGCGATCAAGAGCACGGGCGGCGAGGTGCCGGTTGCGTCCGACGCCGAGGCCGAGGTGGGCGAGCCCACAGAGCCCGCGCAACAGGGCCAGGAGGCGGCAGGCCCCGAGCAGACGTCGCCGGAGACGGTCGACGCACCGCCGGCCGGGACGGAGGTGGCTGACGCCGACTCCGTGCCGGACGAGGCACCCCAGCCCGCTGGTGCAGAGCCCACTGGTGCAGAGCCCATTGGCGCCGGGGCCGGGGAGCCGGCCGGGCCGTCGACGACGCCGCAAACCGGGCGCGCCCGGCGCCGCCGGGGTCGGGTCGTCGCACCGGCCGGTCCGCCCCGCGCGCCCGGCGCCGAGACCACCGACTGAGCGCGCCCGCGGGCGGGCGAGCGGCAGGCGAGCGACGCGGCATACCTGCTGACGGCGCTGGCGGCACCGGTTTGGAGGCTGGCGAGCGTGGCCGGTAGGCTTGACCCTTGGTGCGCCCACCGATCTGTGCCCCGGCGACCCCGCCGGCTGCTACGTGACGGTCTGCGACTCGCGGACGAAGAGCGCGTGCCCTGATGAGGAAGAGAGATGGACGTGTACGCGATTGTGCGTGCTGGCGGTCGCCAGGAGAAGGTCGCCGTGGGCGACGTGCTGCTCGTCGACAAGGTCGCCGGTGCTCCCGGTGACACCGTCGAGCTGCAGCCGCTGCTGCTCGTCGACGGTGACAAGGTCACCTCGGACGCGAGCAAGCTGGCCAAGGTGACGGTCTCCGCCGAGGTGGTCAAGCCGGCCAAGGGCCCGAAGATCACCATCCTGAAGTTCAAGAACAAGACCGGCTACCGCAAGCGCCAGGGCCACCGCCAGGCGCTCACGCAGGTCAAGATCACCGGCATCAAGGCCTGAGGGAGGCTCGTCATGGCACACAAGAAGGGTGCATCCTCGACCCGCAACGGTCGCGACTCGAACGCGCAGCGGCTCGGCGTCAAGCGCTTCGGCGGCGAGGTCGTCAACGCCGGCGAGATCATCGTCCGGCAGCGCGGCACGCACTTCCACCCCGGTGACGGCGTAGGGCGCGGCGGCGACGACACGCTGTTCGCGCTGGTCGCCGGCGCGGTGAAGTTCGGCACCAAGCGGGGCCGCAAGACGGTCAACATCGAGGCCGTCGAGACCGCCGACGCCTGAGGCGTCGGCGCACCACAGTCTGTGTCGCAGGGGCGGGCCGACCTGGCCCGCCCCTGACGTTTGTCGGGTGACCCGATGAACCCCAACGAGGTATGCCGCGAGGGCTAGGAGGGTGGCGATGACCACCGCATTCGTCGACCGGGTCGTGCTGCACGTCAGCGCGGGGTCCGGCGGCAACGGGGTCGCGTCGGTGCGGCGGGAGAAGTTCAAGCCGCTGGGCGGGCCCGACGGCGGCAATGGCGGCAAGGGCGGCTCGGTCATCCTGCGGGTCGACCCGCAGGTCACCACCCTGCTCGACTACCACCACCACCCGCACCAGAAGGCCGGCAACGGCAAGCCCGGCGCCGGCGACGAGCGCAACGGCGGCGACGGCGAGGACCTCGTGCTCGCCGTGCCGGCCGGCACCGTCGTCAAGGACGCCTCCGGCGCGATCCTCGCCGACCTCGTCGGCCTGGGCGCCGAGCACGTCGTGGCTCGCGGCGGCCGCGGCGGGCTCGGCAACAAGGCGCTGGCCTCGCCGCGCCGCAAGGCCCCGGGCTTCGCCCTGCTCGGCGAGCCGGGCGATCAGCTCGACGTCGTCCTCGAGCTCAAGACCCTCGCCGACGTCGGCCTCGTCGGCTTCCCGTCGGCGGGCAAGTCCTCCCTGGTGGCCGCGATGAGTGCGGCCCGCCCGAAGATCGCCGACTATCCCTTCACCACCATGGTGCCCAACCTCGGTGTCGTCACCGCCGGCGACGAGCGGTTCACCATGGCCGACGTGCCGGGGCTCATCCCGGGTGCCCACGAGGGCAAGGGGCTCGGCCTGGAGTTCCTCCGGCACATCGAGCGCTGTCATGTCCTCGTCCACGTCGTCGACTGCGCCACCCTCGAGCCCGGTCGTGACCCACTCAGCGACCTCGACGCCATCGAGCGGGAGCTGTCGCTCTACGTGCCCGACGCCACTCTCGGGGGTCGGCCGCTCGCCGAGCGCACTCGGGTCGTCGTGCTCAACAAGGCCGATGTGCCCGAGGCCCGCGAGCTCGCCGAGCTGGTCCGGCCCGACCTCGAGGCTGCCGGCCATGAGGTGCACGTCGTGTCCGCTGTCGCGCGCACCGGTCTCAAGGAGCTCGCCTTCGCCTTGGCCCGGCACGTCGCGGCCGCCCGCACCGACGTCGAGGAGATCGTCCGGCCGCGGATCGTGTTGCGCCCCAAGGCGGTCGACGACACCGGCTTCACGGTGCGGCGCGAGCAGACCCCCGACGGACCGGCATACCGAGTGCTCGGCGAACGGCCCACCAGGTGGGTGCGGCAGACCGACTTCAGCAACGACGAGGCGGTGGGCTACCTCGCCGACCGGCTCGCTCGACTCGGCGTCGAGGAGGAGCTCGTCAAGGCCGGGGCGCTGCCCGGCGACACCGTCCTCATCGGCGAGGCCGACAACGCGGTGGTCTTCGACTGGGAGCCCACCCTGACGACCGGAGCCGAGCTGCTCGGCCGACGCGGGACCGACCTGCGCCTCGAGGACCACTCCCGGCCGACCCGCGACGAGCGTCGCGAGCGACTGCGCGACCGGTATGCCGCTCGTGCGGCCACCCAGGCCGAGCTCGAGGCCGAGCGCCGGGCGGGGCACTGGGCCACCGCCCGGGAGGGCGACGCGGGCTGAGCGGCAGCCGATCCACCGGGCCGCTCGGACCTGCCAAGTCGGCTCGATGGCGTCCACTCTGCTCGATGGCGGCGAAATCTCGCCGCCGGCGAGCAGGTTGAGCGCCATGGCGGCGAAACTGCAGACGTCCTCGCCGACGGCGCGCCTGATCGGCGGCACGGACGCAGCGTCGGGGGAATCACTAGACTGGTATGCCGTGCCCCGATCCGCTGTCGCCCGGGCCCGTCGCCTGGTCGTCAAGGTGGGGTCCAGCTCGCTGACCCGTCCTGGTGGCGGTCTCGACCCCGCCCGGTTGGGTGCGCTCGTCGACGCGGTCGCCGCTCGCCACCGTGACGGCACCCAGGTCGTCCTCGTCTCCTCTGGAGCGATTGCCGCCGGCATGGCCCCGCTCGGGCTGCGCCGCCGGCCACGCGACCTGGCGACCCAGCAGGCGGCGGCCAGCGTCGGGCAGGGCGCCTTGGTCGCGGCATACCAGCTCGCCTTCGGTGGCCACGGGGTCACCGTCGGCCAGGTGCTCCTCACCATCGACGACGTCACCCGGCGCACCCACTATGCCAACGCCCGGCGCACGCTCGAGCGGCTGCTCGACCTGCAGGTGCTGCCCGTCGTCAACGAGAACGACACCGTCGCCACCCACGAGATCCGCTTCGGCGACAACGACCGGCTCGCCGCACTCGTCGCCCACCTCGTCCGTGCAGACGCGCTCGTGCTGCTCTCCGACGTCGACGCTCTCTATGACGGTCCGCCCAATCGCCCTGGCGCACAACGCATCCCGTTGGTCCGCGGCGCCCAGGACCTGCAGGACGTGGTCGTCAAGGGCGCCGGCACCCAGGTCGGCACGGGGGGCATGGCCACCAAGATCGAGGCCGCCGCCATCGCGAATGCCGCCGGCATCCCGGCGCTGCTGACCGCCACCGCCCTTGTGGGCGACGCGCTGCGCGGCAAGGACGTCGGCACGGTCTTCCTGCCGGGGGAGCGCCGGCCGCCGTCACGCCTGCTGTGGCTGGCCCATGCGACGACGCCGCAGGGTCGCCTGCTGCTCGACGAAGGCGCGGTCCACGCCGTCGTGTCGCGGCGAAAGTCGTTGCTGCCGGCCGGAATCGTCGCCGTCGAAGGCAGCTTCACCGGCGGCGATCCGGTGGACGTGTGCGACCCGGCCGGGCGCCCCGTGGCGCGCGGCCTGGTGAACTACGGCTCCGACGAGCTGCCGGGGCTGCTCGGCCGCAGCACCCGCGACCTGGCCCGCGAACTCGGCCCGGAGTACCAGCGCGAGGTCATCCACCGGGACGCGCTCGTCGTCCTCTGAGGCGGACGCTCCCGGCAGCACTCGGTCGGCTCGGGGCGTTGACGACGAAGGCAGCTCCGAGGACGACGGCGAAGCCGGCGAGGCTGGTCCAGGTGAGGTGCTCGCCGAGGACGAGGACGCCGAGCAGCACCGAGACGATCGGGATGAGATACGTCACCGTCGCGCCGACGACCGGACCGGCGGCCCGCACGACGTCGTACTGCCACATGAAGGCCAGCCCGGTGCCGACCGCACCGAGCGCGAGCACGGCGAGCACGGGCAGCCACGCGGCATACCCTCCGGTCGGCGGGTGCACCGACCACGGGGTGGCGAGCCGCTCGGGATCGAGCCACCAGGACACCAGCGCCACCGGCACGATGCACGCGCTGCCGACGAGCAGCACCGCCGTGGGTTGCGCGACGCCGCCGAGGTCGACCCCGTGCAGGAAGCGGCGCTGATAAGCCCAGCCCAGGCCGTAGGATGCGCCCCCGCCGACCGCCATCGCGAAGCCGACGAGGTCAGGGCGGTCGGCCGCGGTCCACGGGGCGGCGATGAGCACGACCCCGAGGAAGCCGACGACCACGGCGACGATCTTGCGCGGAGGCACCGGATCGGCCCGCAGCAGAAGGGAGCTCGCGATGACCGTGGCGATCGGCGTCGTCGAGTTGCCGATGCCGGCCAGCGCCGAGGAGATCCGGGTCTCACTGAGCGCGAAGAGGGTGAACGGCAGCGCCGAGAGGCAGACACCCACGACGAGCAGATGCCGCCAGACCGCCCAGCTGCGCGGCAGCCGGCCGCGCGAGAGCCGCAGCAGGCCGAGCAGCACCACCGTGCCGGTGAGGATGCGCAGCGTCGACATCTGCACCGGGGCGAGGGCCGAGAGCCCGACCTTCATGAGCAGGAAGCTCGAGCCCCAGACGAGGACGAGCACGGCATACTTCACCGGCCATGGCACCCGGGGCTCGTCTCGCGCTCCGGTATGCCGCGTGCCCGCCGCCGTGGTCATCGCACCAGTGTGGGTCATGATCAGACAACGGCCCGGCAGCGTCCGATGTGAGGACACCCTCGTCGACGGGCGGGCTAGCCGTCGGCGCCACAGACTCTCCCCCTGCACTCCCACTCCCTGGTTGCGGTGCCCGGCGATCCTCTCAGGTCTCCTACGCTGGCGGCATGAGTACCATCACCCAGCCCGCGGTCGACCACGTCGCCGACGTCGCCGGCCGTGCCAAGGTCGCCGCGCGCCGGCTCGTGCTGCTCACCCGCGCGGTCAAGGATGCCGCCCTGGAGGCCGTCGCCGATGCGCTGCTCGCAGCCGAGGCCGAGATCGTCGCCGCCAACGGCCGCGACCTCGAGCGCGGGCGAGCCGCAGGCATGGGCGAGGGGCTGCTCGACCGGCTGCTGCTCACCCCGGCGCGGATCGGCGAGATCGCTGCCGCCGTGCGTGAGGTTGCCGCGCTGCCCGACCCGGTCGGTGAGGTGGTGCGCGGGTCGACGCTGCCGAACGGCTTGCAGATCAGGCAGATTCGGGTGCCGATGGGCGTCGTCGGCATGATCTACGAGGCCCGGCCCAATGTCACCGTCGACGCCGCCGCGCTCGCCCTCAAGTCGGGCAATGCCGTGGTGCTCCGCGGCGGCTCGGCCGCCCAGGAGAGCAACCGCGTGCTCGTCTCGGTGATCCGGCGGGCCCTGGCCGGCCAGGGTCTGCCCGAGGATGCCGTGGGCCTGCTCGACGAGGGCGGCCGCGACGCGGCGCGCGCGCTGATGACCGCCCGAGGCCTGGTCGACCTCGTCATCCCGCGCGGCGGGGCCGACCTCATCAGCACCGTCGTCATGGAGTCGACCGTGCCGGTGATCGAGACCGGAATCGGGGTCAACCACGTCTACGTCGACGCGGCGGCGGACCTCGACATGGCGCTCACCATCCTGATGAACTCCAAGACCCACCGGCCCAGCGTGTGCAATGCCGCCGAGTCGCTGCTCGTGCACGCGGAGGTCGCGGCCGCCTTCCTGCCCAAGGCGATCGCCGCCCTCGCCGGAGCCGGCGTCGCCCTGCATGTGGCACCGGAGGTGGCGGGGCACGCGGAGGCGGCCGGCGCGGCATACTCCATCGCGTCCGAGCAGGACTACGACACCGAGTGGCACCGGCTCGAGATGAACGTGCGCGAGGTCGCCGATCTCGACGCCGCGCTGGCCC